>Ga0256407_10000169_pt1 | contig 165396 bp, 153 predicted proteins | sample RumenRJG_04DNA_FD_193489 | JGI IMG/M metagenome (GOLD analysis project Ga0256407, IMG submission 193489) | Bovine rumen microbial communities from Lethbridge, Alberta, Canada - RJG_04 | ecosystem: Host-associated > Mammals > Digestive system > Stomach > Rumen | place: Canada: Alberta... | reverse complement strand
GACACTTTTCTAATCACAAGGGCTCGCTTTCTCAACGCGTTGAGAAAGCGAGCCGCATACTTTTTGCTATTTGTCAAGCCTTTTTTGCAAAAAAACCCTCCCGCCACATTTTTCTTGTGACGGGAGGGTTCTGCTATCCTATCTTCCTGACATTGGGCAAAAGCCGTCTTTCTTTTTTTGCCTGTGCCGTTATGCCAGCGACGCGGTGATGATCGCCATGGAGTAGACCTCCTGGCCGTTGCAGCCGCGGGAGAGATCGTTGATCGGCGCGTTGAGGCCGAGCAGGATCGGGCCGTAGGCGTCAAAGCCGCCGAGGCGCTGCGCGATCTTGTAGCCGATGTTGCCGGCGTTGATGTCGGGGAACACGAACACGTTCGCCTTGCCGCCGACGCCGCCGTCGAGGTGCTTCGTGCGGGCGACGACCGGAGAGGTCGCGGCGTCGAACTGCATCTCGCCGTCCACCGGCACGTCGGGCATGGCGGCCTGCGTCTTGGCGCAGGCGTTGCGCATCTTGTCGACGGTCTCGCCCTTGCCGCTGCCCTTGGTGGAGTAGCTCAGGAACGCGACGCGCGGGTCGATGCCGAACACGCGGCCGCACTTGACGGTCTCGGTGGCGATCTCAACGAGATCGTCCTCGGTGGGATCGATGTTGATGGCGCAGTCCGCCATGGCGAGGACTTCGTTCTCGCCGGTGGCGCGCTCGCGGACCATAATGAAGCAGGAGGACACGATCTTGTTGCCCGGCTTGGTCTTCACCAGCTGCAGCGCGGGGCGCACGGTGTCCGCCGTGGAGTAGGTGGCGCCGCCGAGCAGGCAGTCCGCCTCGCCCATGGCGACGAGCATGGTGCCGAAGTAGTTGGCGTGGCTCAGCGCCTCGCGGCACTGCTCCTCGGTCATCTTGCCCTTGCGCAGCTCGACCATCTTCTTGACCATCTCATCCATCTTGGGATAGTTATCCGGATCGACGATCTCGGCGCCGCGGATGTTGAAGCCGGCCTCTTCCGCCGCATCGAAGATCTCCTTCTCCTTGCCGATGAGAAGGGGCTTCAAAAACGTACCGGAGAGCAGGCGCGCGCTTGCTTCCAGAATACGGGCGTCGGTGCCCTCGGTGAATACGATGGTCTTGGGGTTGGCCTTCAAGCCCTTGATCATTTCGCCAAAGCCAAACATGGGTGCGTTCCTCCTATTTCTTGAATTGCCGTTCATGCCGAAGCATGGATTTACACGGTTCACTTTACAACAAAATGCAGAAATCCTCAACCGGATTCCGGCATTTTTTGTAAAATCTACATTTTGTGCAAAAGCGGAAGATGTGGTGGTCGCCGAAGCAATACTGTCAAAATATGGAAAAAACGGAGAAATAACGAGCACTATCTACAACTTATCGGGAAAAATAAGGGTTGACGCGGCCGGTAAAAAAAGGTATCATGCAATCTGTTACAAATTGTAACCAATTTGGGAGATACTGAGTTCATGTCAAAAAAAGACCGGAACCACAATCAAATAGAGACCGAAGAGGAGTCCGTCAGCTTTTTTGAATGGCTGAAGCAGCGCATCCGCCGCATCGGGCCGCGCATGAAGACGCTGATCCATGAGCATCGCGAGGGAGGTTTTCCGGAGTCGAACCGCTGGCTCGTTCAGCTCTTCCTGCTGATCTCCGGACTGTTTCCCATGTGGAAATCGCTGCTCCGCATGCGTTTTTCGAAGCGCAGGCGCCGCAGCCTCCGGCTGGGAAGCGAGCGCGCCGCGGAGGCGGCGGCCCGGACGAGCCGCGTGCGGCCGCTGGCCTTTGTCTGCGTCGCGCTGGTGTTCTCCGGCATCGCCGCGTTTTTCTCGATCTACACCACGGCCACGACGGTGACCTACAACGGCGAACCGCTGGAGATCGTCGGCAGCACGGCCGAGGCGCAGCGCGTTGCGGCCCGGGTCGAGGGGATCACCGCCGAAACGCTGGGGAGCTCCTTCGCCTTTTCCGACGATTCGATCCAGTACTCCGTCGGGCTGGTGCAGCGCAGCGAGATCGGCGAGGTCGACCGGCTCGAAAAGGAGCTGACCGACGAGGTCGGACTGGTCACCTACGGCTACTCCCTCTATATCGACGACGAGCTCATCGGCTCGACCGAGTATGAGGGCGCGCTGGAGGCGCTGCTCGACCAGGTGCGTCAGAGCGGCATGTCTCCCGACACGCTGTCGGTCGACTTCGTGGAGGACGTGCGCATCAGCGAGGGTTATGTTCCGACGGACAGCCTGGTCAATCTGGGCTATATCGCCGAGACGATCAACTCCACCAAGGTCGGTGAGGAGACCTACACCGTTTCCCGGGGCGACACCTGGGGCAAGATCGCCATGGAGCATGGCATGAGCAACGACGAGCTGAAGGATCTCAACCCCGGCTACAACATCAACCGCATCAACATCGGCGACGAGCTGCTCATCAGCCGGGAGGTCCCGTATCTGACCGTCAAGGTCACGGAGCGCCAGAACTACGTGGACGAGGTCGATTTCGACATCCACTATGTGGACGATGCGTCCATGTATCAGGGCGATACCCGCGTGATCTCCAAGGGCGCGTACGGCACGGCGGACATCGTGGCGGATGTGCAGTACGTCAACGGCGTTGAGACCGAGCGCACGGTCATCTCGCAGGTCATGCTGACCGCGCCGGTGGCCGAGACCCGCGCCCGCGGCACGCAGCCGCGGCCCAGCTGGATGCCGACGGGCACGTTCCGCTGGCCCGCGTCGGGACGCCTTACCTCCGGCTTCGGCTATCGCAACACCGGCATCCGCGGCGCGTCGACGAACCATATGGGCATCGACATCGCCTGCGCCTACGGCTCGCCGATCTATGCGGCGGACGGCGGCACGGTGGAGTACACCGGCTACAAGGGCGCGATGGGCTACACGGTCATCATCAACCACGGCAACGGCATCAAGACCTACTACGAGCACTGCAGCTCGTTCACCTGCTCGACGGGACAGCACGTCTACAAGGGCGAGCAGATCGCCAAGGTCGGCACCTCCGGCGTCGCCAGCGGCGCGCACTGCCACTTCGGCATTCAGATCAACGGCAGCTACGTCAATCCGATCAACTACCTGCCGTAAGACAAATCAAAAACGCCCCGCCTCGAAAGAGGCGGGGCGTTTTTCTTGGTCGGGATCAGTCGATCTTCGGCAGCTTTGCGCGGAACTTCGCCAGCTCCTCGTCGGTGGGGACGTAGTCGTTCATCTCGCCGTTGTGGAACTTCTCGTAGGCCACCATGTCGAAGTAGCCCGTGCCGGTGAGGCCGAAGACGATGGTCTTCTCCTCGCCGGTTTCCTTGCACTTCATCGCCTCGTCGATGGCGACGCGGATGGCGTGGCTGCTCTCCGGCGCGGGGAGGATGCCCTCAACGCGGGCAAACTGCTCCGCCGCCTCGAACACGCGCGTCTGCTCGACGCTGACCGCCTCCATATAGCCGTCGTCGTAGAGTTGGGAGAGGATCGGGCTCATGCCGTGGTAGCGCAGGCCGCCCGCGTGGTTGGCGGACGGGATAAAGTCGCAGCCCAGCGTGTACATCTTCGCGAGCGGGCAGACCATGCCCGTGTCGCAGAAGTCGTAGGCGTAGACGCCGCGGGTGAGGCTGGGGCAGGACGCCGGCTCGACCGCGATGATGCGGTAGTCCGCCTCGCCGCGGAGCTTTTCGCCCATGAACGGGGAGATGAGGCCGCCAAGGTTCGAGCCGCCGCCCGCGCAGCCGATGATGATGTCGGGCTTGATACCGTACTTGTCCAGCGCGATCTTGGTCTCCATGCCGATGACGCTCTGGTGCAGCAGCACCTGATTGAGCACGCTGCCCAGCACGTAGCGGTAGCCCGGCGTGGAGGTCGCGACCTCCACCGCTTCGCTGATCGCGCAGCCCAGCGAGCCGGTGGTGCCGGGATGCTCGGCGAGGATCTTGCGGCCGATGTTCGTCGTGTCGGACGGCGACGGCGTGACGGACGCGCCGTAGGTGCGCATGACCTCGCGGCGGAAGGGCTTCTGCTCATAGCTGACCTTGACCATATACACCTTGCAGTCGAGGCCGAAGTACGAGCACGCCATGCTCAGCGCCGTGCCCCACTGGCCCGCGCCGGTCTCGGTGGTCACGCCACGGAGCCCCTGCTTCTTGGCGTAGTACGCCTGCGCGATGGCGGAGTTCAGCTTGTGGCTGCCCGAGGTGTTGTTGCCCTCGAATTTGTAGTAGATCTTCGCCGGCGTCTGCAGCTTTTCTTCGAGGCAGTACGCCCGCACCAGCGGGGAGGGACGGTACATCTTGTAGAAGTCCCGGATCTCCTGCGGGATGGGGTACTCGCGGGTGTCGTTGTCCAGCTCCTGCGCGATCAGCTCGTCGCAGAACACGCCGGCGAGCTCCTCGGGCTTCATCGGCTGATGCGTGCCGGGGTTCAGCAGCGGCGCGGGCTTGTTCTTCATGTCCGCGCGCACGTTGTACCAATACTTCGGCATCTCCGACTCTTCCAGATAGATTTTGTACGGGATTTTCTGGTCTGCCATGATGTTTTCCTACCTTTCTTTCGGGACGGGCTGTGTAAAAAAAACAAAAATCCCGTCCCTGCAAAAATCTTTGCTGGGACAGGATCGGTTAATCCTGCGGTGCCACCCGGCTTGACGCTTGCGCGCCCACTTTACGCGTACTCTCGATACGCCGGCCGTTGTTGACGGGGAGCCTTGCCCCGGCGCACATACTCGGCTGCGTCAGAACAGGCAGCCCGCCCGTCATCGGCACCCTTTCCGCTTGCCCTCGGAAGTCCATTCAGCCCCGCGTTTTCCACCGCGCTTCCACCGCCCGCGGCTCGCTTTGGGAAAAGAGACGTGGCCTACTCACTCTTCCTCATCGGTTTACTGTGGTGGAGTATAACACCCGATTTTTGCCTTGTCAATAGGAAATTTCAGAAACGGCAAAGGGCCGGCGCACGGCGCCGGCCCTTTGTATCATTTGATCGGTTTCAGCACTTCTCGAACACGGTGGCAACGCCCTGGCCGCCGCCGATGCACAGCGTGGCGAGGCCCTTCTTCGCCTCAGGACGCTTCTGCATCTCGTGGAGCAGCGTGACGATGATGCGCGCGCCGGACGCGCCGACGGGGTGGCCGATGGAGATCGCGCCGCCGTTGACGTTGACCTTCTCCATGTCGAAGCCCAGCTCACGCGCGACGGCGATGCTCTGCGCCGCGAACGCCTCGTTGGCCTCGATGAGGTCCATGTCCTTGACCTCGCAGCCGGCCTTCTTCATGGCCTGGCGGGTCGCGACGACGGGGCCGACGCCCATGATCTTCGGGTCGACGCCGCCCTGGCCCCAGCCGATCAGCTTCGCCATGGGCTTGAGGTTGAACTTCTTGACCGCTTCGCCGCTGGCGAGGACGATCGCCGCCGCGCCGTCGTTGATGCCGGAGGCGTTGCCCGCGGTGACGCGCTGCTGGCCCTTGTCGTCGCTGTCCTTGATGCCGTGGGGCTCAAAGGTGTGCGTGACCTCGGGAGCCGGGGACTCGGGGCCGACGGGGAACGCGCCGCGGAGGCCGGCGAGCTTGTCGAGCGGGGAAAGGCGCGGGAACTCGTCGACCTTGAACTCGACGGTCTCCTTCTTGACCTTCACGGGGACGGGAACAATCTCGTCGGCAAAACGGCCGGACTCGATCGCGGCCTTCGCCTTGCTCTGAGAGGAGAACGCGAACTCGTCCTGCTCCTGACGGGTGATGCCCCACACATCGTTGATGTTCTCGGCGGTGGTGCCCATGTGGTAGTTGTTGAACGCATCCCACAGGCCGTCCTTGATCATCTCGTCGACGACCTTCTTGTCGCCCATGCGGGCGCCCCAGCGCTCGTCGGGGAGGGTGTAGGGAGCCGCGCTCATGTTCTCGGTGCCGCCCGCGACGACGATCTCGGCGTCGCCGGCGAGGATGCTGCGCGCCGCCTCGATGACAGACTTCATGCCCGAGCCGCAGACCATGCCGACGGTGTAAGCGGGCACGCTGTAGGGGAGACCGGCCTTGACGCCGACCTGACGGGCGACGTTCTGGCCGAGGCCGGCGGTCAGGATGCAGCCGAACATCAGCTCATCCACGTTCTCCGGCGCGACGTTCGCGCGCTTAAGCGCTTCCTTGACGACGATGGCGCCGAGGTCCGCGGCGGGGGTGTTCTTGAGGCTCCCGCCATAGGAGCCGACGGCGGTACGGCAGCAGTTGACTACATACAGGTCTTTCATGGGCGTATCTCCTTCGTAATTTGAATTTTCGACGAGCAGCTCTGCTCACTTGTCAACAGATTGATTATACACAGCGTTTCGGGAAAAAGCAACCGAAAAACGCGCGCTTTCCCGCAAAATGTGCGCCTCGGAAACGCGCCGACGGTCACGCGCCGCGCTGCAGCTCGGTCAGCGCATGGTAGATGGCCTTGACGTCGAACCTGGCCACGGCGGGGCTCGTCTCCATCTCGGCGCGGTCGACCTCCGCGAGGAAAAAGACCTCGAAGTACTCGTCGCGCACGGCGTCCACGGCCGCCGCCACGTCCAGCGGGCGGCGCAGCAGGATATGATAGCCGTACTCGCTCTCGACGATATCGCTGATCTCGCCCTCCTTGAGCGCGCGGGCGGCGGCGTCGAAGCTCTCGACCATCGTGCCCTCGGTGAAGGTGTAGCCCTCGGGATTGGCCGCGCGGCCCGGATCCTCGCTGTACTGATCCGCCAGCTCCGCGAACAGCGCGACGGGGTCGGCGCTTTTGCGCAGCTGCGCCAGGATATCCTCCGCCAGCGCGCGTTTTTCCGCGACCACGGTCTCGTCCAGCGGCTGACGCGTCGCGGGATCGACGGTGGAGAGCAGGATGTGGTCGGCGGTGATCCAGCCGAGGCCCGCGGCATAGGCGTGGAGCACGTCGTCGGAGGCGTAGAACGCGGCGCCGGGGGTGTTGTACATGTCGTACAGCGCGTTGTACAGGTAGCCGGAGCGCGCCAGACGGTCGTAGCCCGCCTCGCTGAAGCCGAGCTTGTAGAACTCGCCGCGGTACGCGTCCTCGCCGCCGGATTCCTCGACCATTTTCGCGCGCTCCGCCGCCAGCTCCGCCTCGTCCTCTTCCGAGAGCGTCACGTCATACTGCGCCGCGATGTTTTCCAGCACCAGCAGCTGCTTGAGCATGTAGAGGGACTGCTCCCGGACGTATTCCTGCGGGTCGTCGCCGGAGGGCAGCGGGCTGTCCAGATCGAGGCCGCTGCCGGAGTACATGCCGAGCATGTAATCGAGATAGGCGCAGTTGCTGCCGATCTGATAGGTCAGCAGCTCCGCGCTCGCGCCGTTGCCGTCCACGGAGACGACGATCTCGTCGGACGGCACGCCCAAAACCTCATAGGTGACGCCCGTGTTGATCTGCCCGGGGGTGAATTGCGGCTTCGCCGGCGCAAAGCGCCAGACGGCGGCGCCCGCCGTCACGCCGATGGCGACGGAGAGCAGCAGGGGTACGATACGTTCTTTCCACATGGTCATGGTTTTCCTCCTTCTTTCAGCCCACGTGAAGCTCGTTCACGAGCTCCAGCGCGGCGTCGAGCACATCCTCCTGCGCGGTGAGACGCAGAGAGAGCTTCGGCTCCGTTCCGGCGGAGAGCGTCAGCCGCCGCCGGTTTTTGGGCGACGCGCAGAGGCGCATCACCGCCTCGACGGGGAACCCGTCGCCGAAGGTGAAGAGCACGGTCTCGCCGCGCTGGGTCACGTCGCGCACGCCGACCTCGGCGGCGGCGGTGCGCAGCAGCGCCACGTCCATCAGCGCGAGCACCGACTTCGGCGGCTCGCCGTAGCGGTCCATCAGCTCGTCGAGCAGGTCGCGGGATTCCTCTTGGGTGCTCAGCGCCGCAATGCGGCGGTAGACGTCCATGCGCTGCTCCGGCGCGGGGATGTAGGTCTCCGGCAGGTTGGCGGAGACGGTGAGGTCGGCGGTGCAGTCGCTGCGCTTCGACTTCTTCTCTCCGCGCTCCTCCAGCACGGCCTCCTCCAGCAGCTGCAAATACATGTCATAGCCGACGGACATCATGTAGCCCGACTGCTCGGGGCCGAGCAGGTTGCCCGCGCCGCGGATCTCGAGGTCGCGCATGGCGATGCGGAAGCCCGAGCCGAACTCCGCGTACTCGCGGATGGCGGAGAGCCGCTTCGCGGCGACCTCGGTCAGGATCTTGCCCGCGCGATAGGTCATATAGGCGTAGGCGCGGCGGGCGCTGCGGCCGATGCGCCCGCGGATCTGGTGCAGCTGGGCGAGGCCGAGGCGGTCGGCGTCTTCAATGATGAGCGTGTTGACGTTGGGGATGTCGATGCCGGTTTCGATGATGGTCGTGCACACCAGCACCTGCGCCGCGCCGGACTCCATATCCTGCATGACGGCGGAGAGGGTGCGCTCGTCCATCTTGCCGTGGGCCACCGCGACGCCGACGTCGTCGCCCAGCATCTGCTTGAGCCGCGCGGCGCAGCGGTCGATGGTCTCCACGCGGTTGTGCAGGTAATAGACCTGCCCGCCGCGCGCCAGCTCCCGCCGGATCGCGTCGGCGATGACGCCCCAGTCGTGCTCAAGCACATAGGTCTGCACCGGCTGCCGGCCCTCGGGCGGCATCTCGATGGTCGACATGTCGCGCAGGCCCGAGAGCGCCATGTTCAATGTGCGGGGAATGGGCGTGGCGGTCAGCGTCAGCGTGTCCACCTGCCGCGCCATCTGGCGCAGCCGCTCCTTGTGCGTCACGCCGAAGCGCTGCTCCTCGTCGATGATGAGCAGGCCCAGATCCTTGAAGCGCATGCTCTTTTGCAGCAGCGCGTGGGTGCCGATCAGCAGGTCGACGTGTCCCTCCGCCGTGTCCTGCAGGATCTTTTTTTTCTCCGCCGGCGTCTTGAAGCGGCTGAGCGCCTCGATGCGCACGGGGAACGAGCGGAAGCGGTTGATGGCCGTGGCGTAGTGCTGCCGCGCCAGCACCGTGGTGGGCACGAGAATGGCGGCCTGCTTGCCGTCGAGGATGCACTTCATCACGGCGCGCAGCGCGACCTCGGTCTTGCCGTAGCCCACGTCGCCGCAGAGCAGGCGGTCCATCGGGGTCCTGCGCTCCATATCGCCCTTGATCTCGTCGATGGCGCGGAGCTGGTCCTCCGTCTCGGCGTAGTCGAAGGCGTCCTCGAACTCGCGCTGCCACGGCGAGTCCGGCGAGAACGCGAAGCCGGGGCGGCGCTGCCGCTCGGCGTAGAGCGCGATGAGGCCCTTGGCGAGATCCTTGGCCGCGGCCTTCGCCCGGGATTTGGCGCGCGTCCAGTCCGCGCCGCCCAGCTTTGAGAGCTTGACCCGGGGCGCGCCGTCCTCGTCCGTCCCCCCGCCGCCGATGTATTTCGACACCAGATCGAGCTGCGTGGCGGGGACGTACAGGCTGTCGCTGCCGGCGTAGGCGAGCTTGATGTAGTCCTTGTCCACGCCGTCCACCCGCATGCGCTCGATGCCTACGAAGCGGCCGATGCCGTGGTGGACGTGGACGACGAGGTCGCCGGGGGAAAGATCGGTGTAGGATTGCAGCTTTTGGCGGTTTGCGTCCTTTTTCTGCCGCGCCGCGGTCTTTTTGCCGGCCACCGGCGCGGTCAGCTGACCCTCGGTCAGGATCACGAGGCGCAGCGACGGCAGCTCGCTGCCCGCGGACAGCGCGCCGAGACCCACGACGACCTCGCCGGGGGCGGGCAGCGTCTCGTTTTTGAAGTCGGGCCGCGCGGCGAGGCCGCGCTCGTCCAGCAGACGCAGGAAGTTTTTGCCCCGCGTCTCGTTGCCGCAGAGCACCCATACGCCGCTTCCGGCGGCGGTGTAGTGCTGCATGTCCGCCGCCGCGGTCTCCAGACTCCCGCCGTAGCTCGGCAGCTGGCGGAAGGACATGCTCAGCAGCGTCCGCGGCGCGAGCAGGCCGCGGGAGGTGGGCAGCGCGTCCAGCACGACGGCGGGAAAGTCCCCCAGCTTTTCGCACAGCGCCTCCTGCGAGAGCGCCGGCTCCGCGAAATCGCCGGCGAGCTCGCCGGTCTCCAGCAGCGGCAGCGTGTCCTGCTGCAGCTCCCAGAGGAAGCCCCGCGCCCGCTCCGCGAGCCGCGCGCCGTCGCTCAAAAACACCAGCGCGTCGCCCGCGAGGTAGTCCACGGCGGAGACCGCCGTCGGGTAGCAGGCGGACAGATAGCGGTCCATGCCGCCGAGCGGCAGGCGCTGCCTCAGACGCTCGGCGTCGCTTCGCAGCGTGTCGACGGCCTTTTCCGCGCCCTTTTTGCGCGCCAGCCGCGCCGCCGCATGCTCGATGCGCTCCAGCATCGCGTCCCGTCCGCCCTCCGCCGCGTCCGGCAGGACCTCCGCGGCGGGCAGGATGGACAGTTTTTTGATGTTTTTCGTGCGCCGCTGGGTCGCGACGTCGAATTCGCCCATGGCGTCGATCTCGTCGTCGAAGAACTCGACGCGCACCGGCTCCGCGAGCGGCGACCAGACGTCGAGTATCCCGCCGCGCACGGCGAATTGTCCGACGCCCTCGACGACCTCCGCGCGCACATAGCCGGAGGCGTCCAGCCGGCGCGCCAGTTCGTTCAGATCATGCTTTCCGCCCAGCTTCAGCGTCAGCGCCGCGTCCCGCAGCGCGCTGGAGGGCAGCGTGCGCTGGAGCATGCCGTCCACCGTGGCGACCAGCACCTCCGCCTTGCCCGCCGCCAGCGAGCAGAGCGTGCCGAGGCGCTGCTGCTCAAAGCTGTGGGAGGCCGCGACGCGGTCGCGCAGCTGCCACTCTCTCGCGTACAGCAGCGCGCAGTCCTCGCCCAGCAGCGTGCGGAGGTCGGCGGCCATGCGCCCCGCCTCGCCTTCGTCGGCGCAGAGCAGCACGATCGGGCGCTCCGTCTTTCGACGCAGCGCCGCCGCGACCAGCGCGCGGTGGACGGGCGAAAGCCCGTGCACCGTCACGGGGCAGCGCCCCGCCTCCACCGCCTCCAGCAGCTCCCGGGTCTCCGGCAGCGCCGCGACGGCCGCGCACAGTTGTTTCATATCCTTTGCCATGGGCCTGTCTTATCCATTATATCGGTTCTGCGCCTCCGTCACGCCCTGTTCCACCACGCACGCCGCGGCGTCCAGCGCGCGCTCCACCGCCGCGTCGATCGTCTTGCGCTCGGACGCGGAGAAGCCGCCGGTCACCCAGTCGGCCATGTCGTACTCGGGATTCGGCGGCGCGCCGACGCCGACCTTGACGCGGGGGAAGCGGTCGGTGCCGAGGTGCGCGATGATGCTCTTGAGGCCGTTGTGCCCGCCGGCGCTGCCGTTCCCGCGCACGCGCAGCTTGCCGAGCGGCAGCGAAACGTCGTCCGAGATGACGAGCACGCGCTCCGGCGGCACCTTGTAAAACCGCGCGGCTTCGCCCACGGCCTCGCCGGAGAGGTTCATATACGTCTGCGGCTTCATCAGCAGCACCTTGGCTCCGCCGAAGTCGATGATCTCCGTCAGCGACCTGAAGCGCAGGCGGTTGCAGCGGAGACTGTCGCGCTCGATGAGCCGGTCGGCGGCCATGAAGCCGATGTTGTGGCGGGTGTTCTCGTACCGCTGCCCGTAGTTGCCGAGGCAGACCAGCAGCCACTCGACGCCGCCGGAGGAGGTTTTCTTGCCAAATAACATAGTATGCGTCCTTGTTTTCAAAATGTGCCCGCCGTGTGCGGCGGGCGCAGAAACAGCAAAAGGGAGCGGTGCAGATGCGCCGCTCCCTCTATACTATCATTTAATTGAAGAGTTTTGCAATAGAAATTTCCTGATAGGTACGCTCGATGGCCTCGGCGAACAGCGGCGCGACGGTCAGGTACTTGATGTGCGCGCGCTCCGCCTCCTCGTGGGCGGGGATGGTGTCCAGCAGGGCGAGCTCCTCGATGTTGCTCGCCGCCAGACGCTCGATGGCCGGGCCGGAGAGCACGCCGTGGCTGGCGCAGGCGTAGATCTTCTTCGCGCCGCCGATCTCGGCGATGGCCTTCGCCGCGCCGCAGAGCGAGCCGGCGGTGTCCACCATGTCGTCGAAGAGGATGCAGTCCTTGCCCTCCACGTCGCCGATGACGTGCATGACCTCGCTCTGGTTCGCCTTGGGACGGCGCTTATCCACGATGGCGAGGCTCATGTGCAGCTTCTGCGCGAACGCGCGGGAGCGGGACACGGAGCCGACGTCCGGCGAGACGACGACCATCTCCTCCGCGCGCTCGCCGAATTTCTTGGCGTAGTAGTCCACAAAGATCGGGTTGCCCAGCAGATTGTCCACGGGGATATCAAAGAAGCCCTGGATCTGCGCGGCATGGAGGTCCATCGTCAGCACACGGTCGGCGCCGGCGGCGGTGATCATGTTCGCCACGAGCTTTGCGCTGATGGGGTCGCGGGACTTGGCCTTGCGATCCTGCCGCGCATAGCCGAAGTACGGGATGACCGCCGTGATGCGGCCGGCCGAGGCGCGGCGGCACGCGTCGATCATGATGAGCAGCTCCATCAGGCTGTCGTTGACCGGCTTGCAGGTGGATTGGACGAGGAATACGTCGCTGCCGCGCACCGTTTCGTACAGCGAGCAGGAAACTTCGCCGTCGGCGAAGCCCTTGACCTCGTTCTCCCCCAGCTTGATGCCGATGGTCTTGCAGATGTCGGCGGCCAGCTTGGGGTTTGCGTTGCCGGTGAACACCTTGATGTCTTTCCCGTGCGAGATCATAATTTGCCCTCCTATGTAAATATTTCTAGCTCTTTCTACCTTTGATCGCTCTGTTCTTCGCGGCCCAGCCGTCCTTGTTCTCCTGCCGCGCGCGGGCCACCGCCAGCGCGTCGGCGGGCACGTCCTTCGTGATGGTGGAGCCGGCGGCGGTGTAGCTGCCGCTGCCCACGGTCACGGGCGCGACGAGGTTGGTGTTGCAGCCGAGGAACACGTCGTCCCCGATGGTGCAGCGGTATTTTTTGAAGCCGTCGTAGTTCGTCGTCACCGTGCCGCAGCCGAAGTTGACCCGCTCGCCCACGTCGCTGTCGCCGACGTAGGTGAGGTGGGAGATCTTCGTGCCGTTGCCGACGACGCTGTTCTTGATCTCCACAAAGTCGCCGACCTTCACATGGTCGCCCACCACGCTGTTCGGGCGCATGTAGGCAAAGGGTCCGACGTTGGTGTGGTTCCCGATGCGGCTCTCCGTCGCCTGCGAGGCGTTGACCTCGGTGTCGTGGCCGACGATGCAGTCGGTGAGCATCGTGTTCGGGCCGATGGTGCAGTTCTCGCCGATGACGGTGCCGCCCCGCAGGATCGTGCCGGGCAGGATCACCGTGCCCGCGCCGATCCGCACCCGGGGATCGATGTAGGCGGCGTTGGCGTCCATGATGTCCACGCCCGCGTCGAAGTGCTTTTGCAGCACCTTCTGGCGGCACATGGGCTGCGCCGCGCGCAGCTCCTCCTCGTCGCCCACGGGCAGAAAGCCGCTCATGATCTCCGCGCCCTCGGGGAACGCGGCGAAGGCGCCGTGCTCACGCAGCACCTTGCAGACCGCATCCGATTTTGCGGTGTAGACCGCGCCGCCGGAGAACAGGCCCACCGGCAGCACCACGCCGTTGAGGACGATGACCTCGTCCTCTGTTCCGTCCAGCAGACGGAGCAGCTCCTCCGCGTGCTTCGCGCCGTCGACCAACGTGACGCTCTCCGGAACATAGGGCGCTATCTGCTTGTGCGCGCTTTGATCGGAGACAAGAAAAATCCGCTCGACGCCCATCTGCGTCAACTCCGCACAGGTCCATGTGAGGACGGGGCAGAACAGAACGCAGCGCAGCATCAGCGGTGTTTTTTCGGTATCGAGAGTGATGTTGTCCGGCAAAAACCAAATCGCGTGTTTACAGTTCATAGGCCGGTCCCTCCCTTTGCAGAACTTTTGTCTTTTATAATATAACAAAAGTTCATGTAAAAATCCACTGTTTCCGCGCCGAAAAATTCGCTAAGATTTTAATAATCCTGTTTCATCTGACAAATTCCAAAATTTATGTTTGGTAAACCCGTTTTTATGGTTGCTTTTTTATACTTTGCGCGGTATAATGGGGAAACTTTCGTGAAAAGGAACGCTTTCCCATGCTGAACGTCGTCCTCGTGGAACCGGAGATCCCGCCCAACTGCGGCAACGTCGCCCGCACCTGCGCCGCCACCGGCGCGCGGCTGCACCTGGTCAAGCCGCTGGGCTTCGACATTTCGGACAGCGCGGTCAAGCGCGCGGGACTGGACTACTGGCGCCTGGTGGAGGTCTCGGTCTACGAGAATCTGGACGATCTGTTCGCAAAGCACCCCGAGGCGGCGGACTGCTGGCTCGCCACGACCAAGGCGCCGCGGCCCTATACGGAGGCGGCGTTTCGCGACGGCTGCTGGCTCTTTTTCGGCAAGGAGACCGCGGGATTGCCCGAGGACTTCCGCCTGCGCTATTTCGACCGCTGCATCCGGCTTCCCATCCGCGCGGAGGCGCGGAGCCTGAATCTGTCGAACTCCGTCGCCGTCGTCGTGTTTGAGGCCCTGCGGCAATTAGGGTTCCCTCATCTCGCCTTGACGGGTGAGATGAGGTCAAATGATAAAATCATTTGACCCGAATTGCCATGACGCCGTTTCGCTCGCCGCTTTGCGGCAGCCGCGAAAGATGGCGGCACGTTTTGTGATACAAAATGTGCAAAAGGTTTCACCCCGGATACCATGACGAAAAATGTCAGCATTTCCCCACTATTTTAATAGGAGGAGCAATATGAATTACAACAAGAAGACCGTGAAGGACATCGACGTCAAAGGCAAGAAGGTCCTGCTGCGCTGTGACTTCAACGTGCCGCAGGACAAGGAGACCGGCGAGATCACCAGCGACAAGCGCATCGTCGCGGCGCTGCCGACCATTCAGTACCTGCTTGAGCAGGGCGCGGCGGTCATCGCCTGCTCGCATCTGGGCAAGCCCAAGGGCGAGTGGAAGGAGAAGCTGACGCTCGTGCCGGTCGCGAAGCGCCTTTCCGAGCTGCTGGGCAAGGAGGTCGTTTTCGCCAGGGACATCATCGGCGAGGACGCCAAGGCCAAGGCCGCGGCCCTCAAGGGCGGCGAGATCATGCTGCTGGAGAATCTGCGCTTCGATATCCGCGAGGAGAAGAACGGCGCGGACTTTGCCAAGGAGCTGGCGAGCATGGCGGAGGTCTACGTCTCCGACGCGTTCGGCACGGTGCACCGCGCCCACGCCTCCACCGAGGGCGTGAGCCACTATCTGCCCGCCGTGTCCGGCTTCCTCGTGGCGAAGGAGCTGGAGATCATGGGCAAGGCGCTCGACGATCCCAAGCGCCCGTTCGTCGCGGTGCTGGGCGGCGCGAAGGTCAGCGACAAGATCAACGTCATCAACAACCTGCTCGAAAAGGCCGACACCATCATCATCGGCGGCGGCATGGCCTACACCTTTGAAAAGGCGCAGGGCGGCGAGATCGGCACGTCCCTGCTGGAGGCCGACAAGCTGGACTACGCGCTGGAGATGATCCAAAAGGCCAAGGACAGGGGCGTGCAGCTCCTGCTGCCGGTGGACACCGTCTGCGCGAAGGAGTTCAAGGCGGACGCCGAGCCGGTCACCGTGGACGCGGGCAAGATCCCGGCGGACATGATGGGTCTCGACATCGGGCCGAAGACCGTCGAGCTGTTCTGCGACGCGGTGAGAAAGGCCGGCACCATCGTCTGGAACGGGCCCATGGGCGTGTTTGAGTTCCCGGCCTTCGCCGTGGGCACGAAGGCCATGGCGCAGGCGCTGGCGGACAGCGGCGCGGTGACCATCGTCGGCGGCGGCGACAGCGCGGCGGCCTGCGAGCAGCTGGGCTTTGCCGACAAGATCACCCACATTTCCACCGGCGGCGGCGCCAGCCTCGAGTTCCTCGAAGGCAAGGAGCTGCCGGGTGTCGCCTGCCTGCTGGACAAGTAAGAGACCTCAAATTGACATATAATAAAAGGAGAAAATCACTATGAACCGCAGATATCGCAAGACCATCATCGCCGGCAACTGGAAGATGAACAAGACCCCGTCCGAGACCAAGGCGTTCGCCGAGGAATTCAAGGCCCTGCTTCCCAAGACCAAGTGGTGCGACGTGGTGCTCTGCGTCCCCTTTGTCGACGTTCCCGCCGCCGTGCGCGCGTTCAAGGACAGCCGTATTGCCGTCGGCGCGGAGAACCTTCACTATGAAAAGAGCGGCGCGTTCACCGGCGAGGTGTCCGCCGACATGCTCGCGGATCTCGACGTGCGCTACGTCATCGTCGGCCACAGCGAGCGCCGCCAGTACTTCGGCGAGACCGACGTCACGGTCAACAAGAAGGTCAAGGCCGCGCTGGAAGTCGGCCTGAACCCGATCATCTGCGTGGGCGAGTCGCTGGAGCAGCGCGAGATGGGCGTTACCATGGATCTCATCGGCCTGCAGGTCAAGTCCGCGTTCGCGGGCGTTCCCGCCGAGCAGGTGCGCAAGTGCGTCGTCGCCTATGAGCCCATCTGGGCCATCGGCACCGGCAAGACCGCCACCGGCGAGCAGGCCGCCGAGGTCTGCACGTTCATCCGCGCCACCATCCGCGGCCTGTACGGCGCGCGCATTGCCCGCGGCGTCACCATCCAGTACGGCGGCTCCATGAACCCCGGCAACGCGGCGGAGCTGCTGAGCCACGAGGACATCGACGGCGGCCTGATCGGCGGCGCCTCCCTCAAGCCCGACCAGCTGATGGCGATCGTCCACGCGGCGAATCAAAATTAATTCTCTTGGTCTTTGCGCAGCGCGCAAAGACGAGAGGGGGCAGTTATGAAAAAGACTCCCACGACGCTGATCCTGATGAACGGTCTCGGCCTGCGCGACGCGGAGGAGGGAAACGCCGTCAAGACGGCGAACACGCCCGTGCTCGACCGGCTGCTCGGCGAGTTCGCCCATACCACCCTCGCGGCCTCCGGTCCCGCGGTCGGCCTGCCCGAGGGGCAGAGCGGCGACAGCGAAAGCGGCTGGGACGGCGTCATTGCCGGACGCGTTGTTCCGCAGGCGCTCACCCGCATCAATGCGGCGATCGCGGACGGGACCTTCTTTGAAAACCCCGCCTACAACGCGGCGATGGACGCCTGCCTGGAGCGCGGCTCGGCGCTGCACCTGATGGGGCTTTTGTCCGACGGCGGCGTGCACGCCTCGACGGAGCATCTCTATGCCCTGCTGAAGATGGCGAGCATCAAGGGCCTCCGGCGGATCTACCTCCACGTCTTTCTGGACGGACGCGACTCGCGTCCCAAGGCCGGAAAGGGTCTGGTGGAGCAGGTGATGAAAAAGTGCGCGGAGCTGGGCGTCGGCAAGATCGCGACGGTCATGGGCCGCCGCTGGGCGATGAACCGCGACGGGCGCTGGGACCGGATCGAAACGGCCTACGACGCGCTGGTCTACGGCGAGGGCGCGCAGGGCGAGGACCCCGTCCGCGCCGTTTCGGCCAGCTATCGCGACGGCCTGACGGACCCGTTTGTGGAGCCGATCGTCTGCGATCACAGCGGCATGATCGGCGACCACGACAGCGTGATCTTCTTCAATTTCCGCGCGGACCGCGCCCGCGAGCTGACACGGGTGTTTGTCGATCCGGCGTTCGATGGCTTCCAGCGGGAGTATTTTCCCGTGACCTTCGCCTGCAACGCCGATTTCGGCGGCGCGATGCCGAATGCGCTGACGGCCTTCCCGCGGCCGGCGGTGAAAAACACCCTGGGCGAATACCTCTCCGAGATGGGCATGACGCAGCTGCGCGTCTCCGAGACCGACGGCTACGATACGGGGACGCCCTGCCGCGAGGGCGAGGAGCGCCTGCTCATCCCTTCGCCGAAGCTGCCCGCCTATGACCGCCGCCCGGAGATGAGCGCGGCGGAGCTGACGGACCGATGCGTCGAGCGCATCCTCTCCGGAGCCTACGACGTGGTGATCCTGGATCTTGCCAACTGCGGCATGATCGGGCACACGGGCACGTTCGACGCGGTCGTCAAGGCGGTGGAGACGGTGGATGAATGTGTGGGCCGCGTGGTGGACGCGACGCTCCAGATGAGCGGACTTGCGCTGGTCACCTCCGGCTACGGCAACGCCGAGGAGATGCTGGACGGCGAGGGCAAGCCCCGCACGTCCAACACGACCAATCCCGTGCCGTTTATCCTGTGCGGCGCCGGCGCGGAGCTGCGCGAGGGCAGCCTCGCGGATATTGCGCCGACCCTTCTCGATGTGCTGGGCCTCGCCCAGCCGGAGGAGATGACGGGGAAGACGCTCATCGTCAATTAAATGAAAAAAGGCGCCGTTCCCGCGGGAACGGCGCCTTTTTTATGCGGTTTTGCGGTTCTGCGTCTGCATGCTTTTCATGAGGCCCAGCAGCATCCGGACGTTCGCCTCCGGCAGCGAGGCGAGCAGACGGTAGGCCTCCCGCCGCGACGAAGCGGCAGATCCGACGCCGTGGGGCGCGAGAAATTCGTCGGCATAGGCGTGCACGGCGAACAGCGGCGAGGCCGAGGCGTAGCTGATCTCCCGCGCCGCGCCCGGGGACATGTCGCGCAGCTCCAGATGGCGGAGCCACCGCACGCTCCTCCGGTGCGCGCGGGGCTCCTCCGCGCGATAGACGTACTCGCCGGCGATCTCGCCGAGGTACGCGCCCTCCTCGTGGCGGGAGCGCATCAGAACGAAGTCGCCGGTCCGCACCTCGTGGGCAAAGCGGTACAGCAGGTTGACCGCGACCGTCCGCGCGCCGGCGGGCTCGTCGGGGTGCGCGGCGTCGTACCGCGCGCGGAGCGCGTCCTTGCCCGCGTCGTCCGTCAGCGCGCCGACGCCCTGTTCGGGGAGCGCGAGCATGCCGCCGCTGAGCAGCCGCGGGGCGTCTTCCGTATAAAAAGACCAGAGCGTTATCTCTGCTTGTTTCGTCATAAAAGTACCTCCCGGATCGAATGCGAAAAGCGGGACAAGATACCCCCGCTTTCAGGTCAGACGGTATTGTAGGTGCATCGAAGCGCGCCGTCAAGGGGCAAAAGTGACAAAGAAAAATGTATAAAAAAAGCTTCGGCGGTGCAAAATACCGCCGAAGCTTTTTTCCGCGCTTTTCCGCCGCACGCGCGGCAAAGGAACGGGCGCATCGCCCGCAACTGCGGGCGAAACAACTGCAATGGAGGTAACAATGAACAACATGGGAAGCCGCGGAACGCGGCGCATTCTGGACGGAACGGGCGTCTACATAGCCCTGTTCCTCGTGGTGACGGCGCTTGCCGTCGCGGGCTATTGGACGCTGATCCCTCATTCCGCCGTCGACGAACCGGTCGTCGAAGAGAGCTTGCCTTCCCCGGCGGCGACGCCGATCGCCGCCGCGCCGGAGCCGGAGGAGCCGCCGGAGGTCCCGCCGCCGGAGCCTGAGATCGAAGAGGCGCAGCCGGTGCAGAGCGCCGTGCCCATCACGCTGCCGGACGTGCCGGCGGACGTGACGCCGGTGGCGCCGTCGCTGGTGGTGGCGCCGCTGGTCGGCGAGACGGTCGCGGCGTTCTCCATGGATGAGCTGCTCTACAGCGAGACGCTGGGCGACTGGCGCACGCACGACGGCGTCGATCTTGCCGCCGAGCCGGGCACGCCGGTCTGCGCCGCCAGCTCCGGCACGGTGACAGACGTGCGGGACGACGACCTCATGGGGACCACCGTCATCCTCTCCCACGACGGCGGGTACGACACGATCTACGCGAATTTACAGGCCGTTCCGACCGTGGAGGTCGGCGAGTACGTGACGGCTGGGCAGACCATCGGCTCCGTCGGCAAAACGGCGCTGGGCGAATCCGCCATGCCGAGCCATCTGCACTTCGGCGTGACGAAGGACGGGGAGTATATCGACCCGATCGAGTATCTGAAATAAGCAGACCGAAAGAGCGCATCTAAAAAGCGCCCGTTCACCGCAGTTTTGCGGCGAACGGGCGCTTCTTTATAGGTCGGAGTCCGTCTGCGCCGCTGCGCGGCGGTAAAATCCGACGGTCGCCAGTTCGATGTAGGGCAGGAGATACAGCTCCGCCGCGGCGGTGAGCACGCCGTACACCAGCGTGTAGAGCAGGTCGCCGGGGATCGTGGCGGAAAAGAGGGGCGCCAGGAGATAATCGCAAAGCCCCAGCGCCGCCGCGAGCACCAGCAGCAGCGGCCAGAAGCTCAGCAGCAAAAGAAACAGCTGCCACTTATAGCCGCGCATCTCCATGCGGCTGCGACGCATGGCCTCGATCACGCCGACGCCCGGGTCCTCGCAGAGGTGGTAGAGCGCAAAGGCGTAGGAGAACGCCAGAATGAGCCCGGGGATGACGAACAGCATGGACGCAAGAGCGATCAGCACGCCGCGCAGCACCTCCATCAGAATGACCTTGCCCGCGAAGGAAAACGCGTCGAACAGGCTTTCGTAGGGCATGTTCTCCCCGCGATGGATCCGCAGGCAGTAATTCGTAAAGCCCGCCATCAGCACCGTGGAGAGCAGCATGATGAGGACGCCGACAAAGGAAAACGAAAACGACAGCACGCCGAAGGAGTCGCCCAGCATGCCGGACACGGCGGTGGAAATGAGATTGAGGCCGACGTCAATGGCCAGCAGCAGCGCCGTGAAGCGCAGCGGCGGGACCTGCGCGGTCTGAATGAGCCGCTTCGCTTCGGCTTTCGCCGCGCGGCGGTCGATCTGGACAGGCATGGAACATCCCTCCCGGTTTGTCTCTGAGATAAATATAAAGATAGCATATTATGCGGAAAAAGGCAAATTGCTTGTCAAGGCATATCTTGTGGATAAAATTTTCAGCGCCACCATATAATTGCCTAGACAAACTGCGCGATTTATTGTATAATCTGTCCGATTATGGGGCAGTGTCGGTGCTTCCGCCCTGCCTGATGGAAAAATGAGGTGAGACAATGGCAAAAGCGTTCTTTGGCGGCGTTCATCCCCACGACATGAAGGCCGCGACCAATGAAAAGGCCATCGAACAGCTGCCCGCTCCCGCTCAAGTCGTCATTCCGATGGCGATGCACTTCGGCGCGCCCTGTGCGCCGCTGGTGAAAAAGGGAGACCATGTGAAGATCGGGCAGAAGATCGGTGAGACGCAGGGTCTCGGCGCGCCGATCCATGCGAGCGTTTCGGGCACGGTCGTCGCGGTGGAGCCGCGTCCCTATTCCATGGGCGGCAACATCACGTCGGTGGTCATCGACAATGATTTCCGGGATGAGATCAGCGAGGAGGTCGTCGCTCCCGCCGATCCCGACCTCCTCTCCGTGGAGGAGATGGTCGCGATCGTGAAAAACGCCGGTATCGTCGGCATGGGCGGCGCGACGTTCCCGACCCACGTCAAGATCTCCGGCGGCATCGGCCAGGTCGACACGGTCATCATCAACGGCGCGGAGTGCGAGCCGTACATCACCGGCGACCATCGCACGATGCTCGAGCGTCCGGAGCAGATCATCGGCGGCTGCGGCTACCTGGCCAAGATGTTCGGCGTGGATAAGGTCATCATCGGCGTCGAGGACAACAAGAAAAACGGCATCGAGGCGCTCAACCGGGTCATCGCGGAGCAGAAGGCTCCCGTGGTCGTGACGCCGCTGTGCTGCCGTTACCCGCAGGGCGGTGAAAAGCAGCTGTGCCAGGCGATCACCGGCAAGCAGGTGCCGCCGGGCGGCCTGCCCAGCGCCATCGGCTGCGCGGTGTTCAACATCAACACCACCTGCGCGATCTTCCGCGCCATCACCACCGGTATGCCGGTGGTGCGCAAGGTCGTGACGGTCTCCGGCTCCGGCGTGGTCGAGCCGAAGAACATCGAGTGCCCCATCGGCACGCCCGTCTCCCTGCTGTTCGACGCCTGCGGCGGTCTGAAGGACGGCACGTTCAAGCTGATCGCCGGCGGCCCGATGATGGGTATGGCCCAGTACACCGCGGACATCTCCGTGGCCAAGGGCACCGGCGCGCTGCTGGCGTTCGCCGGGGATGAGAACAAGACCGTCGACAACCCGACCTGCATCCGCTGCGGCCGCTGTGTGGAGGCGTGTCCGATGCACCTCGAGCCGCTCTACATGTACATGTTCGTCCAGAAGGGCAAGATCGACGAGCTCAACGCCGCGAACATCATGGACTGCATGGAGTGCGGCGCCTGCGCGTACATCTGCCCGGGCCGCCTGCACCTGACGCAGTCGTTCAAGGCGGGCAAGCAGATGGTCAAGGACGACGCCGCGAAGAAGAAAGCGGCGGCGGAAGCGGCCAAGGCCGCGGAAGAGAAGAAAGGAGCGTGAGCGAATATGGTCGGCGATTACAGATCCCTGAAGCTCATTGCTTCCTCCAACCCGCATATCCGCAACAACGAGGATACCCGCTCGCTGATGCTGGACGTCATCATCGGCCTGTGCCCGGCGCTTGCGTGGTCGGTCTACCGCTTCGGCATCCGCGCGCTGGTGGCGGCCGTCGTGTCCGTCGCCTCCGCGATCTGCTGGGAGTGGCTGTACCGCAAGGCGCTCAAGAAGCCGCAGATGCTGGGCGATCTGAGCGCGGCGGTCACGGGCCTGCTGCTCGCGATGGTCTGCCCCGTCACGCTGCCGTACTGGATGCTGGTGGTCGGCAACTTCTTTGCCGTCGTGGTCGTCAAGCAGCTCTACGGCGGCCTCGGCAAGAACTTCATGAACCCCGCGCTGGCGGGCCGCGCGGCTCTGGTCGCGTGCTACGCCTCGCAGATGACCGCCTGGATCGACCCGGCCGCCGGCCGCGCGCCGCTGAGCCTTGCCGGCGCGGACGTCGTCACGGCGGCGACGCCGATGGCGATGATCGGCGAGGACTTCGCGGCCCTCGCCGGTACATACAGCGTGGGCGATCTGTTCATCGGCTTTGTCGGCGGCTCCGCCGGCGAGGTTTCGGCGATGATGCTGCTCATCGGCGGTCTGTACCTCATTTTCCGCAAGGTCATCTCCTGGCACATCCCCGTGGCCTACATCGGCACGGTGGCGGTGCTGGCGCTTCTGACCGCGCCGGCCGGCGTCAGCCCGGTCGTCTACATGTGCTACAGCATTTTCGGCGGCGGCCTGATGCTCGGCGCGTTCTTCATGGCGACCGACTACGTCACCTCGCCGGTCACGAAGAAGGGTCAGCTGATCTTCGGCGTGGGCTGCGGCCTGCTGACGGTGTTCATCCGGAAATTCGGCTCCTTCCCCGAGGGCGTTTGCTACTCGATCCTGCTGATGAACTGCACGGTGTGGATCATTGACCGCGCCGTGAAACCCGCTCGCTTCGGCGTGGACAAGGCTGCCGAGAGAGCGAAAAAGGAGGCGGCGAAATAATGAAGATCAGTGGTAAGTTTATTGGAAGAGTTGCCGGTACGCTGACCGCCATCTGCCTCGTGGTCGCGGCGCTGCTGGGCGGCGTGAACGCCATCACGGCGGATAAGATCGAGGCGATCAACCTCGCGAACACCGAAGCCTCGCTCCGTGCGGTCGCCGGCGGCGCGGACGAGTTCCGCGCCATGGAGCTGACTGGCGCGATGACCGCCGCCGCGTCCTCCCAGGGCGGGAAGCTGACGGAGGCGTATGAGATCGTCTCCGCCGGCGAGGTGATCGGCCACGCGTTCAAGGTCGTCGCCTCCGGCTCCCAGGGCAACATCGAAATGATCGTCGGCGTCGACGGGGACGTCGGCGTCATCGGCGTGTCCATCGTCAGCAACAAGGAGACCGCGGGCATCGGCTCCAAGGTCATGGAGAACAACGCGCTGCCCTCGGGCGTCGGCGTGCTGGACCAGTTCTTCGGCATGAGCGGCGCGGGCACGCTGACGGTCGGCAAGAACGTCGACGCCATCTCCGGCGCGACGGTCTCCTCCAAGGGCGTGACCAAGGGCGTGAACGCGGCGCTGGGCGTCGCGGAAACGCTGGCTTGAGAAGGGAGAATAAGGCGAAATGAATTTCGGTAAACAGCTCAAAGAAGGCCTCATCACCAACAACCCCGTCACGGTACAGCTGCTGGGCATGTGCTCGACGATGGCGATCACGACCTCCATCTCCAACGGTATCGGCATGGGCGTTTCGGTCATCATCATCCTGACGCTGGCCAACATCTTCATCGCGCTGCTGCGCAAGGTCATCCCCGACGAGGTGCGCATCGCGTGCTTCATCGTCGTCATCGCGGGCTTCGTCACCATGGTCGACCTCAGCCTGCAGGCGTTCTTCCCCAGCATCGCAAAGTCGCTGGGCGTGTTCATCCCGCTGATCGTCGTCAACTGCATCATCCTCGGCCGTGCCGAGGCGTTTGCCAGCAAGAACACGGTCCTCGCCTCCGCGGTGGACGGCATCACCCAGGGCCTCGGCTATACGCTGGTGCTGCTCGTCCTCTGTATCGTCCGTGAGCTGCTCGGCGCGGGCAAGCTGATGGGCGTGCAGATCATGCCGGCGAGCTATGTTCCGGCGGGCATTCTGGTGCTGCCGGTGGGCGGCTTCCTCTGCCTCGGCGCGCTGATCGCAGCGATGCAGTGGGCGCTGAACAAGAGCAAGGAAAAGGCCGCGAAGGCCGAAGGAAAGGAGGCGGCTGAGTAATGCAGGTCACACGACTTCTCGCCATCTCTCTCGGCGCGATCCTGACGAATAACTTCATCTTCTCGCAGTTCCTCGGCATCTGCCCGTTCCTCGGCGTGTCGAAGAAATCCGACACCGCCATCGGCATGGGCATCGCCGTCACGTTCGTCATGGGCATCGCCTCGGCCATCACCTATGCGGTGAATCTGATCCTTGTGAAGCTCGGGCTCGAGTTCATGCAGACCGTCGCGTTCATCCTCGTCATCGCGGCGCTGGTGCAGTTCATCGAGATGTTCCTCAAGAAATCCATGCCGTCTCTGTACACGGCGCTGGGCATCTACCTGCCGCTGATCACCACAAACTGCGCGGTGCTGGGCGTTGCGCTGCTGAACGTGCAGAACGAGTACAACTTCATCGAATCCGTGGTCTACGGCATCACCGGCGGCCTCGGCTTCCTGCTGGCCATCTACCTGTTCGCCACGGTGCGTGAGCGCACGGAGTACGCCGATTATCCCAAGTCGTTCGAGGGCTTCCCGATCGCGCTGATCACGTCCGGTCTGCTCGCCCTCGCCTTCATGGGCTTCTCCGGCCTTGAAGTGTGGCCGATGTAAGGAGGGGAAACGAATATGACGATCGTATATGCTGTCCTTGTGCTCGGCGTCACCGCGGTCATCTTCGGCCTGATCCTCGCGTTTGCCGCGAAGGTCTTTGAGGTCGAGGTCGACCCGCGCCTGCCCGAGATCCAGAGCGCCCTCGCCGGCGCGAACTGCGGCGGCTGCGGCTATCCCGGCTGCGCCGGCTGCGCCGAGGCCATCCTCAACGGCAAGGCCCCCGTCAACGCCTGCGCGCCTGCCGGCGCGGAGGGCGCGGCGAAGATCGCCGCCATCATGGGCGTCGAGGCCGGCGCGGGCGAGAAGATGGTCGCCCACGTCATCTGCAACGGCGGCGAGAACTGCGTCAGGAACTTCGACTATGTCGGCACGCCCGGCTGCCTTGCGGCCACGAAGGTCGCCGGCGGTCCGACGGCCTGCCAGTTCGGCTGCCTCGGCTTCGGCGAGTGCGTCCAGGCATGTCAGTTCGACGCCATCCACATCAACGAGCACGGCGTCGCCGAGGTGGACATCGAGAAGTGCACGAACTGCGGCGCCTGCCGCGCCGCCTGCCCGCGGCACATCATCGTGGAGGTCCCGTACAAGCAGAAGGTCTTTGTCAACTGCAACAACAAGGACAAGGGCCCGTCCGTCACGAAGGTCTGCGCCAACAGCTGCATCGCCTGCGGCATGTGCGAGCGGACGTGCAAGAAGGACGCGATCCACGTGGTGAACAACGTCGCGGTCATCGACTACACCAAGTGCGTCAACTGCAAGATGTGCGCCAAGGCCTGCCCGCGCAACGCCATCGAGCCGATCCCGACCCCCGAGGAGAAGGAGAAGTTCAAGGCCGCGCAGAAGGCGGCTGCCGAGAAGGCCGCCGCCGCCAAGAAGGCTGCCGCCGAGAAGGAAGCCGCCGAACAGGCCGCTCCCGCCGCGGAAGCCCCCAAGGCCGAATAAGATTATTGCAGCACAAAACCCCGTCCGTTCGGACGGGGTTTTGCTTTGCCAACGGGAACATTTTCCGCGCACCGCGCGTCAAAGGGGGCAGAGACGAAAGGAGAGGAGACCATGAAACGGAGGAAAAAGGCGCTTCGGGCGTGTGCCGCGATCCTGGCGCTTGCACTTCTGCTTGCCGGCTGCGCGGCGCAGACGGCGGGGGAGCAGCCGCCGGCGTCCGCTCCGATCGAGGCGCCGACGGAAAGCGCGCAGCAGACGGAGACCGCCGGGCGGGAACCGGTGCAGACGACCCTTCGTCTCCTGGTGGTCGACGGCGCGGAGACGGGGCGGCTGGTGCTCGCGGGGGAAAACGCGTATGAGTTCTTTGCGCTGCATACGGAAAACGTCCCCGTGTCTCTCGACGGCGCGCCCGCCGACGCTTCGGCGCTGGAGGACGGCATGACGGTGGAAATCACCTACAGCGGCGATATCACGGCGTCTCAGCCCGCGGAGCTGATCGGGGCGGAGTCCGTCTCCGCATGGTCGCGGGGCACGGCGCAGAACCCCGGCGGCACGACCTACGACCTCTGCGGGCTGTATTTGCAGGTGCTGGAGGATCTCTGGGCGCGGGACGAAGGGCTCAACCACGGCGCGAAGTACGTCAGCGTCGATCTCTCCGCCGCGCCCGGCGAGCTGAGCAGCGCCGCGAAATACGCGGTGGCGTGGGTGTTCGCCGATCGCCACGGCGCGCTGCCGCTGACGCTGACCTACGACGAGCTGCTCTCGCAGGGCTATCTGACCGGCGCGGCGCCGGAGGACGCGGACCGGTACGCGGTTGAGTGGGAGGACGGGCTGCTGTTTCGCATCACCGCCGACGAATGGGCGGACGGCGAGCATTACTCGCTTCCCGTGGTCAAGTTCAGCGCCGAGAAGTGGCGCTCGCCGCTGGGCGCCTACGGCTTCTCGCGGTGCACGGCGCTCTGGAGCCAGATGGGGTCGTGGGGCGGATATAACGTCGGCGGTGAGTTCATCGCGTAAACGGCCTGCGGCGGTGTTAATTTTTTGTACGGAATTTGTTTTTTGCTTGCGATACGGCGGGAGTTCTCCTATAATTATAATAAAGAAACTGTGACGTTTTGATAGAAAAGGGAGACTCTCATGCTGATACCTGTTTTGTTGCTTGTACTCGGTCTGGCGCTTCTCATCAAGGGAGGCGACTGGTTTGTCGACGGTGCGACGGCCATCGCGCGGCGCTTTCATCTGCCGGAGCTGCTCATCGGCGCGACGGTCGTTTCCATCGGCACGACGCTGCCGGAGGTCATGGTGTCCACCAACTCGGCGCTCAGCGGCCACGGTGAGATCGCCTACGGGAACGCCATCGGCTCCGTGATCTGCAATACGGCGCTGATCGCGGCGCTGACCATTGCCGCGCGGCCGGGGAAGGTGGATCGCGCGGCGCTCAGGACGCCGGTGGGCTTCTTCTTCGCGGCGGCGGCGCTGTTCGCGGGCGTTGCCTACACGAGCGGGCGGTTCGGCCGCGTTTCCGGCGCGGCGCTGTTTGTCCTGTTCGTGGTTTATATGATCCTCACCGTGCGCCAGATGACCGGGAATCCGCCGGAAGAGGCGGAGGCCAAGGAGGCCAAAGAGCTGCCGCTGTGGCAGGCTGTGGCGCTTTTGGCGGTCGGCGCGGCGTTTATCGCCGAGGGCGCGGATCTGCTGGTGGACAACGGCACGCTGATCGCGGCGGCGCTGGGCGTGCCGGAGAGCGTCATCGCGCTGACCTTCGTGGCGCTGGGCACGTCGCTGCCGGAGCTGGTGACGGCGATCACGTCGCTGGTCAAGGGACACAGCGCGCTTTCGCTGGGCAACGTCATCGGCGCGAATCTCTTCAATCTCGTGCTGGTGTCCGGCCTGTCCATGACGCTCTCGCCCTTCCCGGTCCCGCAGAATTCGACGATTGCGGGGCACAACGCTTCGCTGGTGCTGGAGCTCCCCGTGATGTTTGCGGTGATGCTGCTGCTTACCGTGCCGGCGCTGGCGAAGGGCAGGCTCGCCCGCTGGCAGGGCGTCACGCTGCTTTGCATCTACGCCGCGTTTTGCGCGATCCAATTCACCCTGTGAGAAAAAAGGCGCCGAACATTCGTTCGGCGCCTTTTGGCTGCTGAGGCGGACGCGTCAGAGAAGAAGCTCGATCGCGTTATCCTCGATGGAAATGTCGACACGCGGCGCGCCCGGGGCGAACTCGCCGTCCAGCGTCCAGGGGATGTTGTCCTCGGTTTCGGCGCGGACGTGGCGCACGTGGCGGAAGATGAGCCCCTCCGAGCTGGCGTAATCCTGATACATCAGCGCGTGGACGAGAGACTGCATGGCAAGCGGCGTCTTGGGCACCGGCACCAGCAGCAGCTCAAACCGCCCGTCGTCGAAGGAGACGTCCTCCGGCGCCAGCTTCATCAGTCCGGCGATGGAGGTGGAGTTGCTGACCGCGCCGAACAGGTATTCCCCGTGAAACACCTCGTTATCCGCCGTCAGCCGCATCTTGTAGGGGTGGAGCGAATCCAGGTCGCGGACGCCCTCCAGAATGTAGGCGAAGTGACCGAAGACGTTTTTGACGTCCTGCGGCACGGAGTAGGACGTGCGGGTGAACGCGCCGAAGGAGGCGACGTAGACGAAGCGGCGGTCGTTGAACATGCCCACGTCCAGAAAGCGCGGCTGCATGCGCATGGCGCTCTGCGCGGCGACGGGCGGGTCGGAGGAGATGCTCAGGCTCGCGGCGAAGTCGTTGGTGCTGCCGCCCGGGAGATAGCTGATCCGGGGACGCTTTTCCGGCGGCAGGCGCATGACGCCGTTCACCGTTTCGTTCAGCGTGCCGTCTCCGCCGTGGCAGACGATCAGGTCGAAGTCTGCGCCGCAGCGCTCGGCAAGACGCGTGGCGTCGCCGCGGCGGCGGGTGTTGCGGACGGAGATCAGATAGCCCGCCGCGGAATAGATGGAGACTGCCTCAAAAAGCGGCGCGCTGGACTTGGTCTTGCCGGCGCGGGGATTGACGATGAACAGCAGCTTTTTTTCCATAGCGTGCCTCCTGCGAAAAAATATGCCGTATGCGGTTTATTCAGCAGACAGTATTGTAGCACGCAAAAAACGCTATTGCAATTACCGAAGAAAAGGAATATTGTAAGATATTGCGAGAAAGCATACGGAAAGGACGGCGCTTTCATGGAGAAAAAACGCTATTTTTATTGGGGCCTTACCGCGTTTCTGACGGCCTGCGCATTCGTGGTCTTTTACGACACCGTGTTTCACAACGGGGTGCTGATGACCCTGGCGCGCACGCTGCTCAAGGCGCTTCGCCCCGTGATCTACGGCGCGGCGATGGCCTATCTGCTCTCGCCGGTCGTCAACTCGTTTGACAAACTGATCCGGCGCATGACCGGCGGCAAGGGGAAACAGGGCCTTGTGCGCGCCGGCAGCATTCTGCTGACCTGGGCGCTGGTGCTGCTCGCGCTCTATGCGCTGTTCAGCATCCTGATCCCGCAGTTGTATCAGAGCGCGATGACCCTGGTGGGCAACGTGCAGACGTATTACAACACGGTCTACGCCTGGGTGGAGCAGCTGCTGGAGAAGAATCCGGAGACGGGCGCTTTTGTCGCCGATACGATCAACGAGTACTGGGGCGAGTTCCGCCAGTGGCTCACGGGCACGTTCCTGCCGCAGGCGCAGCAGACCTTTACGGCGCTCACCAGCGGCGTCATCAGCGTGCTGATCTTCTTCAAGGACTTCTTCGTCGGCGTGATCGTTTCGATCTACCTGCTCGCGCTCAAGGAGCGCTTCGCGATGGGCGCGCGCAGGCTGCTCTACAGCTGGTCCAGCGAGCGCACTTACCGTCATGTGCTTCACGCCGTGAGCAAGATGGACAGCATCTTCAGCGGCTTCGTCCGCGGCAAGCTGCTGGACTCGCTCATCATCGGCATTTTGTGCTTCGTGGGCGCGTCGATCCTCAAGCTGCCGTATACGCCGCTGGTCAGCGTATTTGTGGGCGTGACGAATATCATCCCGTTCTTCGGCCCGTTCATCGGCGCCCTCCCCAGCGCCTTCCTGATCCTGCTGGTCAGCCCCGTCAAGTGCCTGTACTTCCTCGTCTTCGTCTTTGTGCTCCAGCAGCTGGACGGCAACGTCATCGGCCCGAAGATCCTCGGCGGCTCCACGGAGCTGCCCAGCTTCTGGGTCATTGTGGCGATCCTGATCGGCGGCGGCTTTTTCGGCGTGCTGGGCATGTTCCTGGGCGTGCCGGTGTTCGCCTGCTTCTACGCCCTGGTGGGCTATTACAGCGGCAAACGCCTGCGGAAAAAGGGCGTCACCAACGACGAGATGTTCCGCTCCAACGACGCTGTCCGCATCTACGAGCCGAAAGCAGAACCTGATAAAAAGGATTCCGACGCTTAAGCGTCGGAATCCTTTTTATTCATCTTGTAGATCACGTTGAGTCCCCGCAGCAGCAGGTCGCGCTCCAGCGCGATCTTGTGGCGGCAGAGGGGGATGATATACGGCGCCACGCCGCCGGTGGCGACAATGGTGGAGGGATGCCCCAGCTCCTCCTCCATGCGGTCGATGACGCCGTCCAGCGTGGCGGCGGTGCCGTACATGATGCCGCTGCGCATGGAGTCCACCGTGTTCTTGGCGATGATCTTGCCGGGACGGTCCATGTTGATGCCGGGCAGCTGCGCGGTGTTGCGGGTCAGCGCGTCGAGCGAAAGCCGCGCGCCGGGCAGGATGACGCCGCCCATGTACCGGTTTTTCGGCTCGATGACCTCCACCGTCGTGGCGGTGCCCATGTCGATGAGGATCAGCGGCGCCTTGCGCCGCGCCAGCGCCGCCACGGCGATGACGATGCGGTCGCTGCCCACCTGCGAGGGGTTGTCCATGCGAATGTCCAGCCCCGTCTTGAGCCCGTGCCCCACGACCATCGGGCGACGCTCCGTGATCTTGTAGACGCCGCTGCGCACGGCGTTGAACACCGGCGGCACGACGGAGGAGATGATGCAGTCCTCGACGTCCTCGATGCGGCAGCCGAAGGCCTCGACCATGGATTTGATCTCCACGCCGTACTGATCGGACGTGCGGGTGTGGTCGGTGGCGATGCGGGCCTCACAGAGGATCTTGTCGTCCTGAATACAGCCGATGACGATGTTGGTGTTTCCGATGTCGATGGCGAGAAGCATGAGCGGATACCTCGTTTTTATTTCTTTTCCAGCGGCAGGACGTTCGCCTGATAGAGCGCCGTGCCGACCAGCCCGGCGATGATCGTGGAGGAAAGCATCTCCACCACGGCGTTGACGCCGACAAAGCCCACGATGAACGCGAGCACGTTCCGCCCGTTCATCAGGCCCTGCACGTACTCGGTGCGGCCGAAGAGCAGCACCAGCGCGCTCATGAAGAACGCGGTATTCAAAAACGCCGTGCAGAAGCCGGCCACAAAGCAGGCGCCCCGGCCGATGCGCTTTTCGCAGGCGCGGAAGATCACGCCCACGAGGAAGCCGTCCAGCGCGCGGGGGACAAAACGCTGGATCAATGCAAGAAACGGCGAGATGCTGAACAGCATCGCGCCCATTCCGCTGGGGACGCCGACGCCGATGCACTGGAGAAAGCTCATCAGCCCGAACACGCAGCCCATGATCAGCCCGCCCCTGGGGCCGAGCGCGATCGCCGCGATGGCGACGGGGATGGTGTTGAGCGTGATGACCAGCGGCCCGATGGGAATACTCCCGATCGGCGTGAGCGAGAACACGAGCACGAGCGCGGTCATCAGACCGAGGGTCGCGAGGGCGCGGACGTCCATTTGTTTTTTCATATTCAGTTACCTCCTGCTGCCGCGCAAGCTGCTGCGGCGCGTATTTGGCGGTCGGGGGAAAAGCGCGGCCTGTTCCGGCTGCCGTTCCGCGGCGGATACGGCGTCGAGGCTCCCTTTTCATCGACCGTTAGCAGTATAGACGGAAGAAACGCGAATTGCAAGCATTTTTCCGCCGATTTCGCACTTTACAAATAAAAACAAAACCGATATAATCAAAACTTGTGTAAATGTATCCTCGGGAGGTGCGCTATGCTGACAGGAAAGACCGTGCTGCTGGGCGTGACCGGCGGCATCGCCGCCTACAAGGCGGCGGCGCTGGCGTCCGCGCTGGTGAAGCAGAACGCCTCGGTGGAGGTCGTAATGACGGAGCACGCGACGAAGTTCGTCGCGCCGCTGACGTTCGAGCAGCTTACCGGAAACCGCGTGTCGGCGGACACCTTCGACCGCAATTTTGTGCACCGGGTGGAGCATATCTCCCTCGCCCGCCGCACCGATCTCGTGATGATCGCGCCGGCGACGGCCAACGTCTGCGCCAAGCTGGCCCACGGCCTTGCCGACGACATGCTGACGACGACCGTGCTGGCCTGCCGCTGCCCGAAGCTCATCGCCCCCGCGATGAACACCAATATGTTTGAAAACCCCGTCACGCAGGACAACCTCGACACGCTCCGCCGGTACGGCTGGGAGGTGATCGCCCCCGCGTCGGGACGCCTCGCCTGCGGCGACGTGGGCGCGGGCAAGCTGCCTGAGCCGGAAACGCTGCTCTGGCATATCCTGCGCGTTCTGGCGCGGCCCCACGACCTCGCGGGCAAGCGCGTGCTGGTCACCGCCGGCCCCACGCGGGAGCCGCTGGACCCGGTGCGCTGCCTCACCAACCGCTCCACCGGCAAGATGGGCTGCGCGATCGCGAAGCAGGCGATGCTCCGCGGCGCGGAGGTGACGCTGGTGGCGGGGCCGATGGCGGTCGAGCCGCCGCCGTTTGCGGAGGTCGTCCCCGTGGAGACCGCGCAGGAGATGTTCGAGGCGGTGACGAGCCGCGCGGACGGGATGGATCTTATCTTCAAGGCCGCCGCCGTGGCGGATTACACGCCCGCGGAGTACCGCGACGAAAAGGTGAAAAAGGGCGACGGCGAGCTGTCGATCCCGCTCAAGCGCACGCAGGATATCTTGCAGTATCTCGGCGCGCATCGCCGCGCGGGGCAGGTGATCTGCGGCTTTTCCATGGAGACGCAGGACCTGCTGGAAAACAGCCGCGCCAAGCTGGAGAAGAAGCATGTGGATATGATCTGCGCCAACAACCTGAAGGTCGCGGGCGCGGGCTTCGGCACCGACACCAACGTGATCTCGGTCATCACCGCGGCGGGCGTCACCGAGCTGCCGCTTCAGTCCAAGGACGACGACGCGCGCGATATCCTCGATATCGCCGTGCAGCTCGCGGGAAAGGCGTGACCCGATGAAGGGCTTTCTTCGCACGTTTCGCGCGCTGCACCGCTGGCTGCTGGTCAACGTGCTGCTCCTGACGGCGTTTTTCGCGCTGCGCGGGCAGCGCGGCGTGATGAACGCGCTGTCCGGACGCGTCAGCATGCCGCTGGAGCGCGCGCTGGGGCGGCTGTGGGCCTATGTGCCGATTTCCGGCGCGGAGCTGTGCTACGCTATGGCGGCCGTCGCGCTGGCCGCCTACCTTGTCGGCAGCGTTGTGCGCCTTGTGCGGGCGGAATACAAGCGCGAGACGCTCTATCGGCGTTTTCTGATCCTCGGCAATGCGGCGCTGAGCCTTTACGCGGCGTTCTGCCTGCTCTGGGGCGTCAATTTCTACACGGACGACTTCTGCGACAAAAGCGGGATCTATCCCGAGCCGGTGGCCTATGAGGATCTGGTCGCGGTCACGCGCTACTTTGCCGAGCAGACGGCGGCGCACGCGGACGCCGTGCCGCGCAATGCCGACGGGACCTACGCCGTGCCGCGCCGGGAGTCGATGGCGCTGGCACCGACGCTCTATGAGGCAATGGTCGACGAGTTCCCGTTCCTGTCGCTTCCGGTCGATCCGCCGCCGAAGCCGGTGTTTTTCTCGCGCATCATGAGCGCGATGAACGTGACGGGGCTCTATTTCCCGTTTACGGGCGAATCCAGCCTCAACATGGACTTTCCCGCCGACACGTTCCCGTTCACCGTGGCGCACGAGCTGGCGCACCGCCGCGGCGTCGCCAGCGAGCAGCAGTGCAATTTCCTCGGCGTGCTGGCCTCGGTCCGTTCCGACGATCCGGCGTATCAGTACTCCGGCTGGCTGACGGGGTATATCCACCTCTCCAACGCGCTCTACACCGTCGACCCCGACGCCTGGCTCGAGATCCGGCGGGGGCTGCCCGCGGAGGTGGAGGCCGACCTGCAAAACGGCACCGCCTACTGGTCGCGGTTTGCGGGCCGCGTATCGAGAGCCAGCGGCAGGGCCTACGACGCCATGCTCAAGAGCTACGGCGACGCGCTGGGCATGCAGAGCTACGGCGCGGTGGTCGATCTTCTGGTGGCATATTACAAATAAAGGGAACCTTTTGCGCGGAGATCGCGTCTAAACCGATACAGAAACAGAGAAAAGGGATATTGCAATCGTGAGCAGGAACAGAAGAAAAACGAAGATGACGTCGCTCGAGCGCCTCTGCCGGACGCTTCTCATCGTGCTGATGGGCATGGCGACGGTCTGGGGACTGGCGCATATTCTGGTGCCCGCGCCCGACGTGTCGGGCAATGTGCCGCCGAACACGGCCAGCGCCGTCGACTTTGACCACGGCATCCAGCGTGGCGGCGCGTCCGGCGCGCAGCACGCCGACGAGGTGACCGGCCCCTATGAGCGGAAGGAGAATTACTACACCTTCCTGCTCGTCGGCATGGACCGCGGCGGCGGCAACACCGACAGCCTGATGCTGGTGAGCTACGACGTGGACAACCAGACCGTCAGCGTCGGCTCCATCGCCCGCGACACGCGGGTGGACGTGGAGCGCAAGCTCAAGAAGATCAACGCCGCCTATGCGCTCGCCGGCGGCATGGACGGTCTGATCGAGGAGGTCAGCCGCACCTTCGGCATTCCGGTGGACTTCTACTTCCGCGTCAACATCCGCGGCTTTGTGCGTCTGGTGAACGCCGTGGACGGCGTGGACGTGTATGTGCCGTGCAATATGAACTACGACGATGAGGAGCAGGATCTCTCCATCCACTACGCCAAGGGCATGCAGCATCTCAACGGGCAGCAGGCGCTGGAGGTCTGCCGCTTCCGCCAGAACAACGACGGCAGCGGCTACGGCGACGGCGGGCGGCAGGAAACGCAGCGCGCCGTGCTGACGGCGGTGCTCAAAAAGGCGCTCTCGCACCCCGAAAAGATCAACGACTACGTCGCCATCGCGCAGGAAAATCTGGAGACGAATCTCAGCGCGTCGAACATGGCGTGGTTTGCGACGAAGGCGCTTTCGTTCAGCACGGACAACCTCAATACCATGTCGATGCCCTGCGAGTGGATCAATCCCTACATGTATCTCGATCCCGACGAGACGCTCACCATGGTCAACGAGTACTTCAATCCCTACGTCCTGCCGCGCACGGCGAACCAGCTGGACATCATCACCAGAAAATCGTAAGCGGACGGCGGCGCGCAGGCGCATGAATGAAAAAACAGCTCCGGAAGCAATGCTTCCGGAGCTGCTGCTTTTCGCAGGGACAGGAACGATCAGAAACCGACGGAGCCGGTGTACTTGTCGTTCACGACGTAGTAAGCGACGCGCTCTTCGGGCTTGATATAGAGCTTGATCTCGCCGACGCGCTTGCGCTTGTAGGTCTCCGCATAGTTGGCCTTCGCGGCCTCGACCAGAGCGTTCACGTCGAACTCGTCGCCCTGATACTGGATATAGGCGGTCGTGCCCTTGACGGCCTTCTCGACCTTCTCCTTGGCGGCCTTCGCGGCGGCGGTGGTCTTCTTCGCGGTGCGCTTGGCGACCTTGCCGGTGACGGCAGCCTTCTTCTTGGCGGCCTTCACGGTCTTGTCGGCGGTCTTCTTGACCTCGGCGGTCGCCTTCTCGACGACGGGCTTGACCTCGCTCACGGCCTTGGCGGCCTCCTTCTTGGTCTCCTCGACGGCCTTGGTGACTTCCTTCTTGGTCTCCTCGACGGCCTTGGTGACTTCCTTCTTGGCCTCTTCGACGGTCTTGGCGGCGTCGGCCTTCAGCTCCTGCACGCCCTTCTTTGCTTTATCTGCCATTGTGTTTCTACCTCCAAAAATAGTAAACAACGTATATTTTGCCGATTAACGCCGCCATTGTACCCTTGCCTATGCGGAAAATCAATCGGAAACCTGCCAAATCTTGCGGCGGAAATCGCTGTTTTTTTGTGGAACTATCACAAATTTCGGCGTTTTAATCGGCCTGCTCCGGGTCGCTCCCCTCTGCGGGCGCGTCAGACGCATCCGCGTCGGCCTCGCTTGACGCCTCCGCCTCGGGTACGTTCAACGCCTCCGCGTCGGAGAGGCCGTCGTCCGCCGCGGTGAGCTCGTCGCCGCTGGGCGCGATGGTGACGTCGATGTGCGCGGGCTCCGCGGCCGGCGCGTCCGGAGACGCGATCTTTTCGCTCGTCATGGAGATGTGCTTCGCCGGCGGCTCCACCGTGTCTGGAAGCGAGGGCTTGAAGCCCTCCTCCAGCTTGCGCGTGGAGGCGTAAGCCTCCTCGACGCTCTCGGGATCGCGGCCCTCGAGGATGGCCACCATTTCGCCGCCGGTGATCGTCTCCTTCTCGAGCAGATACGCCACGACCTTGTCCATGTCGGCGCGGTTCTCCTCGATGACCTGAACGGCCTCCTTGTAGCACGCTTCGAGGATGCGCTTGACCTCCCGGTCCATGACCGCGGCGGTGTCCTGCGCGCAGTCGAGGCCGTAGCCGCCGTCGAGGTACTGGCTGCGGATGCTGCCGAGCGCCATCATGCCGAACTCGTCGCTCATGCCGTACATGGCGACCATGCTGCGCGCGATGCCCGTCGCCTCCTGAATGTCCTGCGAGGCGCCGTTGGTCATCGTGTGCATGACGACCTCCTCCGCCGCGCGGCCGCCCATGGAGACGGCGATCTTCGCGAGCAGCTCCTCGCGGGTGCGGAGATTGGTCTTGTCCTCCTCCGGCATCAGCAGCGTGTAGCCGAGGCTGCCCTCGGTGTGCGGCACGATGGTGATCTTCTGCACGGGCTCGGCGTGCTTCTGCTTGTAGGCGACCATGGCGTGACCGACCTCGTGGTAGGCGACGAGATTCTTTTCCATCTCGGTCAGCACGCTGTTTTTCTTCTCACTGCCCGCGATGACGAACTCGAACGCCGCCAGCATATCCTCCTGCGTCACGAGCTTGCGGCCCTTGCGCACGGCGCGCAGCGCCGCCTCGTTGGCAAGGTTCGCAAGATCGGCGCCCACGGTGCCGGCGGTCGCGAGCGCGACCTTCTTGAGGTCCACGTCCTCCGCCAGCTTGATGTTGCGCGTGTGGACGCGCAGCGTCTCCAGACGGCCGGCCAGGTTGGGCTTGTCGATGGTGATGCGGCGGTCGAAGCGGCCGGGGCGCAGCAGCGCCTTGTCCAGCACCTCGGGCCGGTTGGTGGCGGCGAGGACGATGACGCCCTTCGTGGGGTCGAAGCCGTCCATCTCGGCGAGCAGCTGGTTGAGCGTCTGCTCGCGCTCGTCGTTGCCGCCGCTGTAGCGCCCGCCGTCGCGGGACTTGCCGATGGTGTCGATCTCATCGATGAAGATGATGCAGGGCGCGACCTTCGCCGCTTCGGCAAACAGGTCGCGGACGCGGCTTGCGCCCACGCCGACGAACATCTCCACGAAGTCGGAGCCGGAGATCGAGAAGAACGGCACGTTCGCCTCACCGGCGACGGCCTTCGCGAGCAGCGTCTTGCCCGTGCCCGGAGGGCCGACCAGCAGCGCGCCCTTGGGGATCTTCGCGCCGATGGCGGTGTATTTCTCGGGGTTGTGCAGAAAGTCGATGATCTCGAGGAGCGATTCCTTGGCCTCGTCCTGCCCCGCCACGTCCGCAAACGTGACGCCGGTCTTGCGCTCCATATAGACCTTGGCGTTGGCCTTGCCCACGGAGCCGATGCCGCCGAAGCCGCCCATGCCGCCGCGGCGGGTGAGCAGACGCATCATCAGCATGAACAGCCCCACCATGATGACCGTCGGCAGGATATAGGTCAGCACGATGTTGGTGAACAGGCCCATCTCCGGCACATAGGGCTTGGTGTACTCGACGCGGTACTCGTCGAGCAGCGGGATGAGCGTGTCGTCGCCCGCGAGGATGGTCGTGTAGAGCGTGAAGTTGTCGTCGTACTCCGTGCCCTCCTCGTCGGTGTAGACGTAGCCGTCCACCGTCGTGATGGTAAACACGCGGTCGCCGAACTCCACGGACTCGATCTTTCCCTCGCGCACCAGATCCTTGAACTCGCTGTACGCGATCTCGTGCGAGGTCTGCGCCTCGCGCTGCTCGTTCATCATGGAGGCGATGTAGTTGAAGCCCACCGTCAGCACCAGCGCCCACACGACCAGCGACAGGATGCCGCGGGTGTTGTTGCGGTTGTTGTCGTTGCGGTTCTGGTTGTTATTGTTGTTTGGATCCATCTCATATCCCTTCCTTTCGGGAACCCGCCGAACAGGCGATACGCTTTCACGGTGACGCCTATCTTACCATATAAAGAAGGCTTTCACAAGCGAAAGCCTATGAATTTTCGGTGAATTTTTGCGCGCATTTTTCTCTTTATCTTCCCCTGTGTTTGTGCTATTATCATATACGGAAGAGTTTGTCCGAAAGGAATATGCATATGCCGAACGAGAAACGAGCGCCGCACAGCGCGGCGAGCCGCGGCGAGAGCGCGACGGAGCGCCGCCGCGAGAGCGATTTTGAGGCGCGGAACACCGAGGCCGACGGTCTGATCGAGGGGCGCAACGCCGTGCTGGAGGCGCTGCGCGCCGAAACGCCCATCGACAAGATCTACCTTGCCAAAGGCGAGACGGACAAGGCGCTGGGGCACATCGCCTCCACCGCGCGCTCCGCGGGCGTCGTCGTGGTCGAGGCCGACCGCCGCAAGCTGGACGCCATGAGCCGCACCCACGCGCATCAGGGCGTCATCGCCCTCGCCGCGGTGCGGGAGTATGCGACGGTGGAGGAGATCCTCGCCGCCGCGCGGGAAAAGGGCGAGGCGCCGCTGCTGATCGTCTGCGACGAGATCAGCGACCCGCACAACCTCGGCGCCATCATCCGCACGGCGGAGTGCGCGGGGGCGCACGGCGTGATCATTCCCAAGCGCCGCAGCGCGGGCCTGACCGCCATCGTCGGCAAGACGAGCGCGGGCGCGGTGAGCTATCTGCCCGTGGCGCGGGTGGCAAACCTGCCCCAAACGCTCAAGGACCTGCAAAAGGCGGGCGTGTGGGTGTTCGGCACGGCGGCCGACGGCTCGACGCCGCTCTATGAGGCCGATCTCAAAGGCCCCGCCGCCATCGTGATCGGCAGCGAGGGCGCGGGCATGGGCCGTCTGGTGCGCGAGGGCTGCGATTTTCTGGTCAGCATCCCGCTCAAGGGGCGCATTTCGTCGCTCAACGCCTCCAACGCCGCCGCGATCCTGCTGTACGAAGCGGTGCGGCAAAGGAAATGACCGAAGCGCCGCCGGCGGCGGAAAAAGCGAGGGAATTTCGAGGCAGCGCCCCGCTTGGCGCGACTGACAAGGAGCGGGAAGCGGCTGGCGCAACGGTGGAGACCGAAGCAGATCAAGAATCTACAGCAAGCAGGGGAGATCGATGGAGCAGAAAGAAAACGCCTTACCATTTGAACAGACATTGGACGACAGCAAGCTGATGCTCGAAGGCGCGTCCCGCGTGGCGGACGAGGACTACGAGTTTACGCTCGAGGGGATTCTGGCGGAATTCGGCACGCAGGCGGACGGCTCTCCCGCGCCGCAGGCCGCGCCCGAGGGCGCGGAGCCGCTGCGGCCCGCGCTGACCGTCACGATGCCGCTTCCGGATATTGTGCCGGAGGAGGAAGAGCTGGAGGATGAGGAAGACGACGGCGAGCCGGAGAACGACGGCGGCGCGCTGGGCGACATCATTCCCAACGTCGAAGCGCCGCAGAGCGTCACGCTGCAGGAGATCCTGGCCAAAACCGTGCAGGACGTGCTGGACGAGCAGAAGAACGAGCCGGTCCTCGAAGAGCCGACGCGCTTCGGCCTTTTCTCGCGGAAGAAGCGCGAGACGGAGGAGCTGTACAGCGGCGCGGCGGCGCAGGCGGAAAAGCCCGAAGCGCCGGAGGAGCCGGAAGAGCCGGAGCCGTCCATCGAGAAGACCGTCGCGGAGTATCGCGAGGCCGCGCAGAACAGCCGCCGCGTGGCGCGCTGGTCCGCCGTGATCACGCTTGTGATGTGGCTTCCGACGCTGCTGGAGCGCATCGGCCTGCTCTCGGCTTCGTATCGGGAGGACCCGATGCTCGGCGTGCTGCCCTTCCTGATCGCGGAGCTGGCGGTCTGCGTCTTGGGCCGCGAGGTGTTCCTGTTCGCGTGGGAGAAGCTGTGCGCGCTGCACGTGACCTATGAGCTGATGACGGCGCTGCTCTGCGTCGCGACGCTGGCGGATGGGGCGCTTGTGTTCTTCGCGCCGTCGCGCGTCGCCGCGGCGCTGCCGATGTGCTCCGTTGCGGCGCTGTCGATGACCTGCGCGCTCTGGGGCCGCGCGCTGCTGTTCCGCGCGCTGTACGACTCGTTCCGCGTGGCCGCGGCGGGCGATCCGCCCTACATCGTTGTGCAGACCGCGGGCGGCGCGGCCAAGCGCAGAGGCGGCGTCGCCGGATTCTCGGTCACGGCGCAGCGCGAGGACGCCGCGTATCGCTGGCAGACGGTGATCCTGCCGGTGATCCTGATCGCCGATATCGTGTTTGCCGTGCTCTCGACGGTGGAGGGAAAGAACGCCTCCATGGCGGCGTGGAATTTTTCCGCCATTCTCGGCGGAGCGAATGCGCTGGCGTTCCCGCTGGTCTACTCGCTGCCGCTCCGCCGGCTGATGAAGCGGTTCATCCGCAACGGCAGCGCGCTGGCCGGCTATGCGGGCGCCGCCCGCATCCGCCGCAGCAACTGCGTGATCCTGACCGACGGCGACCTGTTCCCGCCCGGCACCGTTACGCTCAACGGGCTGAAGATCTTCGGCGAGGAGAGCGGGAAAGTCCTCTCTTACTCCGCCACCATGGCGCACGCGACGGACAGCGGGCTGTCCCGCTTGTTCGACAGCCTGCTGGAGGCGGAGGGCGGCAGGCTGGAGCCGCTGTCGGATCTCAACTTCTACGAGGAGGGCGGCGTCGGCGGCACGATCCACGGCGAAACGGTGCTCTTCGGCACGTCGTCGTTCTGCCGGAAGATGGGCGTCCCGCTGCCCCATGGGCTGACGCTGAAAACCGGCGTTTTCCTCGCCGTGGACGGCGCGCTCATCGCCGTTTTCGCGGTCAAGTACATGCCGGCGGAGAATGTGGACTGGGCGCTGCACGCGCTTGCCCGCGCGCACATTACGCCGGTGCTGGCCGTGCGGGACGGGAACATCACGCCCACGCTCCTGCGGCGCAAGTTCGGCACGGACGCCCGCGCCGTGTACCCGCAGCTCTCCACGCGCCTCGCGCTCTCGGAGAAGGAGGGCGAGCAGCCGCTGGCGCTCATCCGCCGCGAGGGGCTGATGCCCTATGCGGAGCTGGCCGTCGGCAGCAAGCGGCTGTGCCGCGCCGTGCTCCTCGGCACGGTGCTGACGCTGTTCGCCTCCGTCGCGGGGACGATGCTCTCGTTCTATCTGAGCTTTGTCGCGGCGTATACGCTCTTTACGCCCTTTACGCTGCTGGCGTATTTGCTGCTCTGGGCGGTGGCCGCGCTGGTCGACGGCGCGATCGCGGACCGATACTGAGCGGCGGGCGTGGAAAAATTGGCCGCATTGCCGAAAATTATGGTTGTATTGCGCCGAAATCTATTATATAATAACCATGTTGCGATATTTTTGATTATGTATAAAGGAGATCGACCCTATGAGTGCAAAAGACGTACGCAATATCGTGCTGCTCGGTCACGGCGGCAGCGGCAAAACCAAGCTTGCGGAGGCTATGCTGACGCTGACCGGCGCGCCGGCTCAGCTGGACTACGACGCCGAGGAGAAGAAGCGCGGCATTTCCATCTCCCTCGCCACCGCGCCCGCGACGTATAAGAACGTCAAGATCAACATTCTCGACGCCCCCGGCAACTTCGACTTCGCCGGCGAAGCGCTCTCGGGCATCCGCGCCGCCGAGTGCGCGGTGCTGGTGTGCGGCGCGAAGGACGGCCTGAGCGTCGGCGCCGAGCGTTCGTGGAAGATGCTGGGCAAGAAGCCCCGCATGATTTTTATCAACCGCACCGACGAGGACAACAGCAACTATCAGACCTGCTTCGATGCGCTCAAGGGCAAGTTCGGCACCGCCATCGCCCCCATCGTCGCGCCCGTCATGGACGGCGCGGGCCATGTGACCGCCATCGTCGACCTGCTGCACAACAAGGCCTATGAGGTCAAGGGCGGCAAGGCCGCCGCCTGTGCCGTCCCCGCCGACGTCAAGGACGAGGTGGAGACGCTGCGCGCGGAGCTGATGGAAGCCGCCGCCGGAGCCGACGAGGAGCTGATGGAGAAGTTCTTCGAGACCATGGAGCTTTCCAATGAGGAGATCGCCAAGGGCCTCAAGCTCGGCGTGCACGACGGCAGCGTCGCGCCCGTGCTCTGCGGCAGCGCGGCGAACGGCCTCGGCGTCGAGATGCTGCTCGAGTGCGTGCTCGATCTCGTGCCCATCGCCACCGATATGCCCGCCGAGCAGGCGGCTACCGAGGGCGGCGACGCCGTCGAGGTCAAGTATGACGAGTCCGGCGCCACCGCCGCGATCGTCTTCAAGACCATCTCCGACCAGTACGGCAAGTACAGCCTCGTGAAGGTCGTGCGCGGCAAGATCACCGGCGATATGTCCCTCTACGACACCACCACCGGCAACACCGAGAAGCTCGGCCGCCTCTACACCATCAAGGGTCAGAAGAACGAGGAGACCAAGGAGATCGGCTGCGGCGACATCGGCGCCATCGCGAAGATGGATCGCGTGCGCACCAACGACACGCTCTGCGATCCCAAGGCCGTCGTCGTGCTGCCGAAGATCGACTTTGCCGAGCCCTGCTACTCCCGCGCCATCGCGCCCAAGACGCGCGGCCAGGAGGATAAGCTGGGCACCGGCCTCAACCGCCTCAACGAGGAAGACCCGACGTTCAGCGTCAACAACAACGCCGAGACGCATCAGATCGTCGTCTCCGGCGCGGGCGACATCCAGATCGACGTGCTGGTGAGCAAGCTCAAGTCCCGCTTCGGCGTCGACACCGAGCTCGACACCCCGCGCGTGGCGTACCGCGAGCGCATCCGCAAGACCGTGCAGAAGCAGGGCCGCCACAAGAAGCAGACCGGCGGCAGCGGCCAGTTCGGCGACGTCTGGGTCCGCTTTGAGCCGAACGAGGAGAGCGAGGAAATGGTGTTCGCCGAGGAGGTCTTCGGCGGCAGCGTGCCCAAGAACTTCTTCCCCGCGGTCGAAAAGGGCCTGCGCGAGGCCTGCCTGCACGGCCCGCTGGCCGGCTACCCGGTCGTGAATCTGAAGGCGGTGCTGTACGACGGCTCCTATCACCCCGTCGACTCCTCCGAAATCGCGTTCAAGACCGCCGCGAACCTCGCCTACAAGGCGGCGATGCCCGAGGCGTCCCCGGTTCTGCTCGAGCCGGTGTGCGAGCTGAAGGTCACGGTGCCCGATCAGTACATGGGTGATATTCTCGGCGACCTCAACAAGCGCCGCGGCCGCATCATGGGCATGAACCCCACCGGCGACGGCGAGCAGGTCATCGAGGCCGAGTGCCCCGAGGCGGAGCTGATGAGCTACGCCATCGACCTGCGCTCCATGACCCAGTCCCGCGGCAGCTTCGTGATGCACTTCGTGCGCTACGAGCAGTGCCCGGCCGACGCGCAGGAGAAGGCCATCGCCGCGGCGAAGGCCCTGCAGGACGCGGAATAACAGAAACGCAAAAAGAAAACCGCCCAATGGGCGGTTTTCTTTTTGCGTTTCACGCCATGCGGGACGCGCCGGGTTCCTGCGGCGGCGTCAGATTCTTCTTCGCGGCGGAGAGCATCAGCTTGATGCGGTTGAGCTGGTTGACCTCGCTGGCGCCGGGGTCGTAGTCCACGGCGGCGATGTTGGCGTAGGGATACGCCTTTCGCAGCGCCTTGATGACGCCCTTGCCGACGACGTGGTTCGGAAGGCAGGCGAAGGGCTGGATGCAGACGATGTTCGGCGTGCCGGTCGTCAGCAGCTCCGCCATCTCGCCGGTGAGGAACCAGCCCTCGCCGTACTGGTTGCCCAGCGAGAGAAACGGCTTTGCCAGCTCCGCGACGTCCTGGATCGGCATGGGCGGCTCGAAACGCCGGCTCCGCGCCAGCGCGTCCAGCGCGGGCTTTCGCAGCGCGTGGATGGCGTCGACGCCGAGGTGCGCCGTGGCGGAGTACGTCCAGCTTTTGCCGAGGTATTCGTGGCGGTAGTCGTTGTTGTAGATGCTGTAGTTCATGAAGTCCATCAGGTCGGGGACCACGGCCTCCGCGCCCTCGCGCTCGAGCAGCTCCACCAGATGGTTGTTCGCGAGCGGCATGTACTTGACCAGGATCTCGCCCACGATGCCGACGCGCGGCTTGCGCACCGTCTCGTCGATGGGTAATTCGTCGAACGCGCGCACGATGTCGTGGCAGAGCGCGTGATAGGAGCGCCTGCCGCGGAGCAGGAAGTCGATGCAGATTGCCTGCCACTTCCTGTGCAGCGCGTTGGCAGAGCCGGCGATGCGCTCGTAGGGCCGCACGCGGTAGAGGCAGCGCATGAACAGGTCGCCGAAGACGATCGCGTGGGCCGCGTCGCGCAGCAGGCCCGGCGAGATGGTGAAGCCCGGATTCTTCTCCATGCCGTTGACATTGAGAGAGATCACGGGAATGTGGGACAGGTTGACCTTGTCCAGCGCGCGGCGGATGAAGCCGACGTAATTGCTGGCGCGGCAGCAGCCGCCGGTCTGCGTCATCATGACCGCGAGCTTGTTCGTGTCGTAGCGGCCCGAGAGCACGGCCTCCATGATCTGCCCGACCACGGTGATGGAGGGGAAGCAGGCGTCGTTGTTGACGAACCGCAGGCCCATGTCGATGGCGGCGCGGTTGTCGTTGCCCAGCACCTCCAGACGATAGCCGTGCTTGTGAAACACCGGCACCAGCAGGTCGAAGTGGATGGGGCTCATCTGCGGGGCGAGGATCGTCCAGCCCTCGTGCTGCATCTTTTTTGTGAATACCGTGCGGTGATACGCCGCGTCGCGGGGCTTGGCATGGATGCCGCGGTCGCGGCGCAGATCCATGGCGGCCAGCAGACTGCGGATGCGGATGCGCGCCGCGCCGAGGTTGCTGACCTCGTCGATCTTCAGCACGGTGTAGAGCTTGTTGCTGTTCTCGAGGATCTCCGACACCTGATCGGTGGTCACGGCGTCGAGGCCGCAGCCGAAGGAGTTGAGCTGGATGAGCTCCAGATCGTCCCGCTTCGCGACGAACTCCGCCGCCGTATAGAGGCGGGAGTGGTAGACCCACTGGTCGTTGACGCGGATGGGACGCTCCGGCGTGAAATCGACGGGAAGGCTGTCCTCCGTCAGCACCGGAAGGCCGAAGGAGGCGATCATCTCGGGGATGCCGTGGTTGATCTCCGGGTCGATATGATAGGGGCGGCCCGCCAGCACGACGCCGCGGCTTCCGGCGCGCTCCATCTCGCGCAGCACGCGCGCGCCCTCGGCGCGGATATCCGCCTTGGCGCGGCGCTGCTCCGCCCACGCGGCCTTGACCGCGGCGCGCACCTCCTGCGCGGGAATGCCCCACTCCTCGGCGCAGACGGCGACCAGACGGTCGGCGGCGGTCTTTTCGTCGGTGAAGGCGATGAAGGGGCGTATGTAATGCACGTCGCCGTCGACGACGGCCTCCACGTTGTTCTTGAGGTTTTCGGGATAGGAGACGACGATGGGACAGTTGTAGTGGTTCTGCGCGCCGCCCACCTCCTGATGCTCGAAGAACACGCAGGGGTGGAAGATGGTTTTGACGCCGTGCTCGACGAGCCACTGGACGTGGCCGTGGGCCAGCTTCGCCGGATAGCATTCCGACTCCGAGGGGATGGACTCCATGCCCAGCTCGTAGATCCGGCGCGTCGAGAGCGGGGAGAGCTCCACGCGGAAGCCCAGCGTCCGGAAGAACGTCGCCCAGAACGGATAGTTTTCGTAGAGGTTCAGCACCCGCGGGATGCCGATGACGCCGCGCGGCGCGTCCTCCGGCATCGGATAGTCGAAAAGACGCCGACGCTTGTAGGCGACGAGGTTCGGCGCCTTTTCGCCGCCGTCGCCGCCGAGGCCGCGCTCGCAGCGGTTGCCGGTGATGTGCTTTCGCCCGCCGGGGAAGGTGTTCACCGTCAAAAGGCAGTTGTTCTGGCAGCGGCCGCAGCGCGCGGTTTTGGTGGTGTAGGTGAGATCCAGGATCTCATCCAGCGGCAGCATGGCCGTCGCCTGTCCGCGGAAGCGCTGACGCGCGATCAGCGCCGCGCCGAAGGCGCCCATGATGCCGGAGATGTCGGGACAGGTGACCTCGACGCCGGCGATGCGCTCCAGCGCGCGCAGCACGGCCTGATTGCAGAACGTGCCGCCCTGCACGACGATGTGCCGCCCCAGCTGAGCCGGGTCGGTGAGCTTGATGACCTTGTAGAGCGCGTTTTTGACGACGGAGTAGGCAAGCCCCGCCGAGATGTCGGAGACCTGCGCGCCCTCCTTCTGCGCCTGCTTGACGTTCGAGTTCATGAACACGGTGCAGCGCGTGCCGAGATCCACCGGATTGCGGGCGTAGAGAGCCTCCTTCGCAAACTCCTGCGCGGTGTAGCCGAGGGAGCCGGCGAAGTTTTCGATAAACGAGCCGCAGCCGGACGAGCAGGCCTCGTTCAGCAGCACGTTGTCGACCGAGCCGTTTTTCAGCTGGATGCACTTCATGTCCTGCCCGCCGATGTCCAGCACACAGTCCACGGCGGGGTCGAAGAACGCGGCGGCGGTGCAGTGGGCGACGGTCTCCACCTCGCCCTCGTCGAGGGCGAAGGCGGACTTCAGCAGGGCCTCGCCGTAGCCGGTGGAGCAGGAGCGGGCGATGCGCGCGCCCTCCGGCAGCGCGGCCTTGAGCTGCGCGACGGCGGATATCGCCGTCTGCACGGGGTCGCCCTGATTGCCCGCGTAGAACGAGAACAGCAGCTCGCCGTCCGAGCCGATAAGCGCGAGCTTCGTTGTAGTGGAGCCGGCGTCGATGCCGAGGAAGCAGTCGCCGGCGTAGGCGCGGAGGTCCGCCTTTTTGACCACGGCCGCGTCATGCCGCGCGCGGAACGCGGCATAGTCGGCCTCGTCCTCAAACAGCGCGGGGAGCCGCTTGAGCTCGAAGGCGACGGCGACGCCGCCTGAGAGCCGGTCGATGAGCGCGTCGACGTCCACGGGCTCGGCGTCCGCCGCCTCCAGCGCCGCGCCGGCGGCGGCAAAGAGGTGCGCGTTCGCGGGATCGACCACGTTCTCCGGCGTCAGCTTCAGCGTGCGGATGAACGCGTTTTTGAGCTCCGGCAGGAAGTGGAGCGGGCCGCCGAGGAACGCTGCGCAGCCGCGGATCGGCTTGCCGCAGGCGAGGCCGGAGATCGTCTGGTTGACCACCGCCTGGAAGATCGACGCGGCAAGGTCGGCGCGCTTCGCGCCCTCGTTGATGAGAGGCTGGATATCGGTCTTGGCAAACACGCCGCAGCGCGCGGCGATGGGGTAGATCTGTTGATAATGGGCCGCGGCTTCGTTGAGCCCCGCCGCGTCCGTCTGGAGCAGCGAGGCCATCTGGTCGATGAAGGAGCCGGTGCCGCCGGCGCAGACGCCGTTCATGCGCTCCTCCAGCCTGCCGGTAAAGTAGATGATCTTCGCGTCCTCGCCGCCCAGCTCAATGGCGACGTCGGTCTGCGGCGCGGCGGTCTGCAAAGCCGTCGCCACCGCGACGACCTCCTGCACGAACCCGATGCCGAGCGCCTTGGCAAGACTGATGGAGCCGGAGCCGGTGATCTTCATGCGCAGCGCGCAGGGCCCAAGCGCCTGCCGCGCTTCGCGCAGCAGGGCCGCGAGAGTCTCCTGCGTATGTGCCTGATGACGGCGATATTCGCCGTAAAGAGGGGTCCCACCGGCGTCCAGCACCACCAGCTTGACCGTGGTGGAGCCAATGTCGATCCCTGCCCGGTATTCTTTCATCTTTTCGTTCTCTTTCCTTTGCCGCAGCTCGCGCCCGTGCTTTCCGACGGGCGGACATTTGATGCAATGCTACCCCAAAAACGGGAAATAGTAAATGAATTTTGTGTTAATTTTCCGCAAAAAAATTCCCGCCGTTTTGGCGGGAATTTCGTGTTTGATTACTCCGTAACGAACGGAAGCAGCGCGATCTGACGGGCGCGCTTGATGGCGGTGGTCAGCTGACGCTGGTGCATCGCGCAGGTGCCGGTGGTCCTGCGGGGCAGGATCTTGGAGCGCTCCGAAATGTAGCGGCGCAGCTTCGCGGCATCCTTGTAATCGATGGACTCGCACTTGTCCACACAGAACTGGCAAACCTTCCTGCGCTTGCGGTTCGGACCGCCGGCGCGCTGGGGCCTGTTTTCATGCTCCATAGCCATGAGGGGGATTCCTCCTTATTTGAATTTTAAAAAGGCAATTCACCGTCTTCTTCGATTTCGGCGAAGCCGCCGCCCGCGGGGGCGGTATAGCTCTCGGCGGGGGAGTTGTAGCTCGAGCCGCCGTAGGACGGAGCGCCGTAGTCGCCGCCGCCCTGACCGTCGCGCTTGGAGTCGCCGAAGTAGACGTTGTTCGCCTGAATTTCCCAGGAGACACGGTTCTGGCCGTTCTTGTCCGTCCACTTGCGGGACTGGAGCGAGCCTTCGACCACGATCATGCGGCCCTTGGTGAAATATTTGCTGACAAACTCCGCCGTCTGGCGCCATGCGACGACGTCGATGAAATCCGTCTGCTTTTCCTGCGAATCGCGGGACTGGTAATCCCGATCCACGGCGACCGAGATCGTCGTGACGGCAATGCCGCTCTGCGTGCGGCGCAGCTCGGGATCACGGGTCAGACGGCCCATGATGACGATGTGATTGAGCATCGATGCGTTTCCTCCCCTTACTCGTCCTTGCAGACGATCATGGAGCGGATGATGCCGTCGGTAATGCCGAGGATACGATCCAGTTCCTTGGGGAACTCGGGCGCGCTCGTGAACGAGATCAGGACGTAGCTGCCCTCCGTGATGTAGTTGATCGCGTAGGCCAGCTTGCGCTTGCCCCAATCCTCCACCACGACCTCGCTCGCGTTCTGCTCGACCAGGGTCTTGAACTTCTCGGTCAGCGCCGCAACGCCTTCCTCGCCCTGTGCCGGGTCAATGATGAACACGACCTCGTAGTTGGCAGTGACTTTTGCCATGTGTTGCACCTCCTTTTGGACTTTGGCCCATACCCGAAGTATGAGCAAGGATATGCTTGCTTTTTGAAACAAGCCCCATTATTATATAAAAGAATTTTGCAATGTCAAGGGAAATTTTCCGATATTTTGCGGCTTTTGGGGGGAGGCACAACATGTTGTATTTTGCAAGCGATTATATGGAGAGCGGACACGAGGCGATCTTCCGCCGCTTTCTCGAAACGGCGGGGGAGCACCTGACCGCCTACGGCACGGACCGCTACTGCCGGAGCGCGGCGGAGAAGATCCGCGCGGCCTGCGCCTGCCCGGAGGCGGAGGTACGCTTTCTCACCGGCGGCACGCAGACCAATCAGGTCGCGATCGACACGCTGCTCATGCCCTGGGAGGGCGTCGCCGCGGCGGAGACGGGGCACGTCGCCACCCATGAGGCGGGCGCCATCGAGTGGAGCGGGCACAAGGTGCTGACGCTGCCGCAGCGCCTCGGCAAGGTGGACGCCGGCGAGCTGCGGGCGCACGGTCATCCGCTTTGCCACCAGCTGGGCGACCAAAGAGGAGGATGTTGACGCGCTTCTTGCACTTTTGTAAAAAACTTGTATTTTATAAGAAGAACTTCTTGCAAGTTGAACGGATTTCCCCTATAATATGGAACGCTGTAACAAGTCAATCCAATCACACACAAATTCGGAGGAGAAAAAATGAGCAAAAAGTATTGCTACCTGTTCACCGAAGGCAATGCGAACATGCGCGAGCTGCTGGGCGGCAAGGGCGCGAACCTGGCCGAGATGACCAACATCGGCCTGCCCGTTCCGCAGGGCTTCACCATCACGACCGAGGCCTGCACCCAGTACTATGAGGACGGCAAGCGCATCAACGACGAGATCATGGACGAGATCATGAAGTACGTCGCCAAGATGGAGAAGATCAACGGCAAGAAGTTCGGCGATCTCAAGAACCCGCTGCTGGTCTCCGTGCGCTCCGGCGCCCGCGCGTCCATGCCCGGCATGATGGACACCATTCTCAACCTCGGCCTGAACGACGACGTCGTCGCCGCGATGATCCAGGCCAACCCCACGCCGGAGTTCGAGCGCTTCGTCTACGACTCCTATCGCCGCTTCATCCAGATGTTCTCCGACGTCGTCATGGAGGTGGGCAAGAAGTACTTCGAGCAGCTCATCGACCGCATGAAGACCAAGAAGGGCGTCACCTACGACGTCGAGCTGACCGCCGCCGACCTCAAGGAGCTCGCCGAGCAGTTCAAGGCGGAATACAAGCTCCGCATCGGCTCCGACTTCCCCTCCGATCCGAAGGTCCAGCTCAACGAGGCCATCAAGGCCGTGTTCCGCTCCTGGGACAACCCCCGCGCGAACGTCTATCGCCGCGACAACGACATCCCCTATTCCTGGGGCACCGCCGTCAACGTCATGCCGATGGTGTTCGGCAACCTGAACGACAACTCCGGCACGGGCGTCGCGTTCACGCGCAACCCCGCCACCGGCGAGAAGAAGCTCTTCGGTGAGTTCCTCACCAACGCCCAGGGCGAGGACGTCGTCGCCGGCGTCCGTACCCCGATGCCCATCTCCGAGATGGCCGAGAAGTTCCCCGAGGCGTTCGAGCAGTTCGAGACGATCTGCAAGAACCTCGAGGAGCACTACCGCGACATGCAGGACATGGAGTTCACCGTCGAGAACGCGAAGCTCTACATGCTCCAGTGCCGCAACGGCAAGCGCACGCCTGCCGCCGCCCTCAAGATCGCCTGCGACCTCGTGGACGAGGGCATGATCGATGAGAAGAAGGCCGTTACCATGATCGAGCCGCGCGCGCTCGACGCGCTGCTGCACCCGCAGTTCAGCGCCGAGGCGCTCGCGACGACCACGCCCATCGGCAAGGGCCTCGGCGCTTCCCCGGGCGCGGCCTGCGGCAAGGTCGTCTTCACCGCGGAGGACGCCAAGGAGTGGGCCGAGCGCGGCGAGAAGGTCGTGCTGGTCCGCCTCGAGACCTCTCCGGAGGATATCGAGGGCATGAAGGCCGCGCAGGGCATCCTGACGGTGCGCGGCGGTATGACCTCCCACGCGGCGGTCGTGGCGCGCGGCATGGGCAAGTGCTGCGTCTCCGGCTGCGGCGACATCAAGATGGACGAGGAGGAGAAGAAGTTCCGTCTCGCCCGCAAGACCTACAATGAGGGCGACTGGATCTCCATCGACGGCTCCACCGGCAACATCTACGAGGGCGCGATCCCGACGGTCGACGCGAGCATCGGCGGCGAGTTCGGCCGCGTCATGGCGTGGGCGGACAAGTACCGCAGGCTCGGCGTTCGCACCAACGCGGACACGCCGGTCGACGCCGCGCAGGCGATGAAGTTCGGCGCGGAGGGCATCGGTCTCTGCCGCACCGAGCATATGTTCTTTGCCGAGGACCGCATCCGCGCGATCCGCGAGATGATCTGCGCCGACACCACCGAGCAGCGCGAGAAGGCGCTCGAGCGTCTGGAGCCGATGCAGCAGGGCGACTTCGAGGCGATGTATACCGCGCTCGAGGGCAAGCCGATGACCATTCGCTTCCTCGATCCCCCGCTGCATGAGTTCCTGCCCACCGAGGAGGAGGACATCAAGGAGCTGGCGTGGGATATGGACAAGAGCGGCAGCGATATCCGCGCGATCATCGCCAAGCTCCACGAGTTCAACCCGATGATGGGCCACCGCGGCTGCCGTCTGGCCGTCACCTATCCGGAGATCGCCGCGATGCAGACCCGCGCGGTCATCAAGGCGGCGCTGAACGTCCGCGCCCGTCACCCGAACTGGGACATCACGCCCGAGATCATGATCCCGCTGGTCGGCGAGGTCCGCGAGCTCAAGTACGTCAAGGACGTGGTCGTCAAGACCGCGGACGAGCTGATCGCCCACATGCAGTCCAACATGAAGTACAAGGTCGGCACGATGATCGAGATCCCGCGCGCGGCGCTGACCGCCGACGACATTGCCAAGGAGGCCGACTTCTTCTCCTTCGGCACGAACGACCTCACCCAGATGACCTTCGGCTTCAGCCGCGACGACGCGAACAAGTTCCTCAACTCCTACTATGAGCGCAAGATCTACGAGTTCGATCCGTTCGGCAAGCTGGACCAGACCGGCGTCGGCAAGCTCGTGAAGATGGCGGCGGAGCTCGGCCGCTCGACCAATCCGCAGCTGCACCTCGGCGTCTGCGGCGAGCACGGCGGCGATCCCTCGTCCGTCGAGTTCTTCCACAAGGCCGGCCTCGACTACGTCTCCTGCTCCCCGTTCCGCGTGCCCATCGCGCGCCTTGCCGCCGCGCAGGCCGCGATCAAGGACGAGGAAAACAAGAAGTAACCGGCACGCGCAGCGCAAACAAAGCGCCCGATCCCGCAGGGGACCGGGCGCTTTTGCGTCGAAACCCGTCGAACGGTTTTCCTTGCAAACGGCGTCGGGAAATGGTAGTATGGCTTTGCGACACAAACCAAATAACAAACCTGTTTGTGGGAGTTTTTGCCCTTTGGCAAAAACGCTCTCCAACTTTGCATCCTCCCACGGGCAGGTCAAAGGTTTGTGTCGCAGCAAACGGAGTTGCGTTTTTCGGTGGCGCGGCTTCGGCTGCGCCACTTTTTTGTTTTTGGAGGAGGGCAACAAAATGCCGGACTACGAGAAGCTCTATCATCTGATGGTCAACGCCGCCGAGGACGCGCTCGCGGCGCTGGAGGCCGCGAACGTCTGGGACGCGAAGCGGATCCTGATCGACGCCGAGCAGCGGGCGGAGGAGCTGTACCTCCAAAGCGCGGAGTGAGGCTGCGATTTGACGCTTGTGCGTTTCGCCAAAAAGGTATACAATAAATAGAAATAATGCCGGGAAGGAGAAAACCCGCTATGAAAAAATGGACTGCGCTGCTGCTGGCGCTCTGCCTGTGCTTTTCGCTGCTGCCGGGCACGGCCTTTGCCGCGGACGGGACGGCGAATACCGGCAAAACGAGCTTTTTTGACGCTCTGGACGGCTTGCTCAGCCTCGAGCGCGAGCTGAAGGACGTGCTGACCACGAGGCTCTATGTGGCCGCGAAGCCCGACGCCGGACTGGACGGCGACAGCGTTGTGGACGTCGGCGCCTCCGGCGCGACGCTGTATCTCCCCGGCAAGGCGGACGCCGGACAGCTTTTCCTGCGCTGGGACGACGAGAGCATCGCCCTCTGCGATCAAAACGGCAAGGCGTGTGAGAGCGGCAGCACGCCCATTGCGCCCGCGGGCAAAAGCGTGACCTATCAGGTCAGCAAGGGAAGAGCCTTCGCCTATGTCACGATCCGGACGGCGCAGGGCTCGACCGGCGTGGAGCCGATGTTCCTCACCATCGACGAGAGCCTCGGCGCCATCGCCGCCATGAACGGCGATCCGAAGCACGAGACCGTCTGCTACGGGCAGGCGAAGTTCGGCGCGGTCGACAAAGCGGTCAGCGTCAAGGGCCGCGGCAACTCAACGTGGATCGAGCCCAAAAAGCCGTACAATATCACCTTCTACACCGCCAAGAACGGCGACGCGTGGGGGAAGAAGGACAAGACCGAGCTGATCCCCGGCGTGCAGGCCAAAAAATGGACGCTGCTGACCAACTATACGGACAACTCGCTGCTGCGCAACAAGATCGCGCTGGATCTGGCGGACGCGATGGACATCGGCCTGCCCTCCCGCTTTGTGGATCTGTGGATGAACGGGCGGTATCTCGGCAACTATCTGCTGACGCCGAAGAACGACTATCAGGTGTCGGACAAGGGCTACGCGCTGGAGATCGACAACTGCCTTGAGGACGAGGAGGGCGCCCCCCAGTTCCGGCTTCCCGGCATGCTCGAGGTCGGCGCGTTTATCCCCGTTGACGGCTGCTATAACCGTGTCACGGTGAAGGATATCGGGGACGACGCCGCGGCCGTCGGCGTGGATGCCGCCGCGGTCGAGAAGCACTTCCTCGAAGCGTGGGACGCGGTGAGGGACTATCGGGCCGAGACGTATCAGAATTATTTTGATATGGATTCGTGGGCGAAGATGTATCTCATGTTCGAGGTTTCCAAGGTCTATGACAGCTATTCGGGGAGCCTTCTCATGCACCGGGACGCTCTGAGCGCAGACGATAAGCTCATTGCCGGACCGGCGTGGGATTATAACGCCTCCTTCGGCCGGACGAACCTCAACTTCAGAGACGGCGTGAGCCTCCCCGTGCAGCTCAACGCGCAGGGCTGGTTCAACGACAGCGTCGGTCTCGTGGTGATGGATCAGCCCATCAGCCTGCTGCAGGAGCTCGGCAAGCACGAGAGCTTCATGCGGCGCGTTGCGGCGATGTACAACAGGTATCAGAGCGCTTTTGACGGGATCGTCGACAATGTGGACGCGCAGAAAACGCTGCTGCGCGGCTCCGCGTTGATGAACAACAGCCGCTGGGGCACCAACTCGAAGAATTCTGCGTTTGTTGTCGCGCCCAAGACCATGAGCCTGCTGGGCACCGGAAAGTATGCGCTGCAATATCGGGTGACCACGACCTGGGACAACTACGTGTACAACCTGCGGGAATACGCGGATAAGCGCACGATGTGGCTGTCCGACCGCCTTTCGGTCGACGAGCCGGCGGGCGTCGTCACGCGGGAGACCCTATCTGACGGCAGCGTGCTGTTCCGCGCCGCGGTCACCGCGGGCGACAACGTCTCGTATCAGTGGCAGAGCGCTTCGGACGGCGAGGCGTGGAAGGATATCGCGGGCGCTTCGGCCGCAAACTATGTCGCGGCGGCGGACGCTGCGGCCGGTATGCAGTACCGCTGCGTGCTCCGCACCCCCGGTCCGGTGATCCGCACCACCCACGGCGGCCGGGTCCCCCTCTTCGGCGAGACGATCCTGGAGGCGTAAGACCGCCGAAGCGCATGTTCGAGCCTTTCGGCTTTTCAGAGAGGAGAAGATCGCATGTTTACAGATAACGGCGTATACCTCGGCCTTGCGGACGGGCAGCGCGTGACCATGGCGCTCGGCATGGCGAACCGGCACGGTCTGATCGCCGGCGCCAGCGGCACGGGCAAGACCATCACCATGAAGGTGCTGGCGGAGACGTTCTCCGACGCGGGCGTGCCGGTGTTCCTCTGCGATATCAAGGGCGACGTCTCGGGCCTCGCGGAGCCGGGCGCGCAGAGCGACGGCATGGAGAAGCGCATCGACCGCTTCGGCCTGCGCGACTGCTTTCAATATCGCGCCTATCCGGTGACGTTTTGGGACGTGTATCAGGAGGCGGGGCATCCCGTCCGCGCGACCGTGTCCGACATGGGGCCGGAGCTGCTCTCCCGGATCCTGGGACTTACCGACGCGCAGGAGGGCGTGCTGAACATCGTGTTCCGCGTGGCGGACGACAACGGGCTCCTGCTGACGGATATGAAGGATCTCAAGGCGATGCTGCGCTATGTGGGCGAGCACCGCAACGAGCTGCTGACGGACTACGGCAACATCTCCGCGCAGTCCCTCGGCGGCATTACCCGCGCGCTCATCCCGCTGGAGACGCAGGGCGGCGAGCTGTTTTTCGGCGAGCCGGATCTCGACATCACGGACCTCATGCGCACAGACACGGACGGACGCGGCGTCATCAACCTGCTGGACTGCGTGAAGCTCTCGCGCAATCCCAAGCTCTACGCCACGTTCCTGCTGTGGCTGATGAGCGAGCTGTTCGAGCGCCTGCCCGAGGCCGGCGACGCGGACAAGCCGAAGCTGGTGTTCTTCTTCGACGAGGCGCACATGCTGTTCTCCGACGCGCCGAAGCTGCTGGTGCAGAAGATCGAGCAGATGGTCAAGCTCATCCGCTCCAAGGGCGTGGGCGTCTGGTTCGTCACCCAGAGCCCCGGCGACATTCCGGACAGCGTGCTCGCGCAGCTCTCCGGCCGCATCCAGCACGCGCTGCGCGCCTACACGCCCGCCGAGCAGAAGGCGGTGCGCGCCGCGGCGAACTCCATGCGCGCGAATCCCGCCTTCAAGGCGGAGGACGTCATCATGGAGCTGGGCGTGGGCGAGGCGCTGGTCTCGCTGCTGGATGAAAAGGGCGTGCCCGGGATCGTGCAGCGCACGGCGATCATCTGCCCGCAGAGCCTGATGGCGCCCTGCGGCGAGCAGACGCGCGCGGCCTGCCGCAATCGCGACGGCATGGCAAAGTACGACACGGCGGTCGACAACGATTCCGCCTACGAGCTGCTGGAAAAGCAGCGCGAGGACGACGAGCGCCGCGCCGCGCTGGACGCGGAGCGCGAAGCGCTGGAAAAAGAGAAGGCCGCCTTTGAGGCGCAGAAGCAGAAGGAGGCCGCCGCCGCGGAGAAAAAACGCGAAAAAGAGGCGGAAGCCGCCGAGAAGAAGCGCCAAAAGGAGATGGAGCGGCAGCAGGCCGCCTACGAAAAGCAGGTGGAGCGGCGCAAGGCGCAGATCGAGCGGCAGGTCATCAACACCGGCGCGCAGATCCTCAAGCGCGGGCTGATGAACACGCTGTTCGGCGGCAAGCGATAACGAGCTCCCGCGCTGCGGGCACAACGCAAACGAAAAGGACTGCGGTTCACAGGGGAACCGCAGTCCTTTTTTGCTGTCGTTTGCCGATCAGTCGGCGCTTGTCAGAATCGCGACGGCCTCCTTGAGCGTGTTCTCGTCGCCTGTGTTGCCGGGGAAGATGACATAGGGCAGTCCGGGGAAGCGGCTCTCCGGCCCCAGCCGCCAGACGGGGACGCCGGGGCGGATCTGCCCCAGCACCTCGGCGCGCTTGACGCAAAGCGCCTTGACGCCGACGTCGCTGGAGGTGATGCCGCCCTTGGCGACGACGAACGCCGGCGCGGTGCGCAGCCGCGAGACGAGCTCGCAGACCCCGGCGGAGATGCGGACGGAGCGGAGCAGCGCGGCTTCGCCGCTGTCGTTTTCCACCGTCAGCAGGCGGCGGCCGGTGTAGCATACGGCGGTCCTGCCGCTGCGCAGGATGCGCTCCTCCTCGGCCACGACCCGGTCGATCTCCGCGGAGAACACGTCGTCGCCCTCCAGCACGAGGTCGGAGCGGAACGCGACGCCCTCGACGTCCGGCAGCGTCAAAAGCGCCTCGAGCTGCGCCGTGGTCTTCTGCGTGTAACTGCCGACCACGACGAGACCGCCGCGCGCGCCGCCCGCCGCCATGTCCGCGCGGCGGAGCAGGGGGCGGTCGTCCACGCCGCCGAGCACCTTGACGAGCCCCGCGGCGGTGCGGAACAGGAAATGCTTGCCGCGGGCGACGGCGCGCAGCAGCGCGATGCAGAACACCTTAAGGTCGCAGTAATCCGCGGCGTTCACCACGACCTTGCGGAAGCCGTCGACGGTCATCAGCCGCGCCTCCACCGTGTTCACATCCATGGCGCGCAGCTCCGAAAGCGGGATGCAGACGACGCTCTCCGCGCGGTAAGCGCCGCGGGTCTTCTCCTCCACATATTCCCGCAGGTCGGAGGAACGGTAGCCGAAGGTCCGATCCGCGGCAAACTCCGTCTGCCCCGCGGGGATCAGCCGGTCTCCGGCGCGGACATAGTGGATATTGTCCAATGTGTAGCGCCCGCCCTCCTTGAAAAAGGGGCAGAGGATCTCGCCGTCCGCGTCCGCGCCGCCCGCCTCGACCGTCGCGCGGCGCAGCGTCTCCGTCTCCAGCGGGTAGTGCCCGCGCAGCGTCGAATCGCTGCGGCTGAGCAGCAGATAGGGGACGCCGGTCTCCCGCGACACGCGCGCGACCGTGCGGGCGATCTCCTCGTGGGCGGCGACGGTCTGGGCCTCGGTGAAGCCGCGGGAGTTGGTCAGCAGGAAGAAAAGCCGCCGGTCCTCCGCGAAGCCGCGGCGGATGCTTTCCTCCGACCAGTCCGTATAGACGGACACGTCGTGCACGGTCTGCACGCCGGTGGGATCGTCGTCCAGCACGACCAGCTTGTGCCGGCTCGCCGCCAGCTCCCGGCGGAGCAGCGCGTCGGCTGCGGCTTCGTCGATGGCGGGGAATTGCGTTAGGACTTTTGCCTCAAGGCTCGCTTCGTTCATAGGCGCCTCCCATATGCTTATGTTTGGGGAAATTATACCGTCCGCCGCCGCGAAGCGCAAGGGATGATTTCATGCGAAAACGGCAGGAAAAGAGGAAAAAACCGCCGCTTAACACGTTCTTTATGGTGGAGCAATACAAAAGGCGGTTCTGGTTTTTGGACATTCCTGCCAAAGTTCCTGTGAAAAAATAAACAATCGTTGACAGCTTGACGGACGGCTTGTATTGTTGTATTACAAGCTGACAACTAGTTAAGTTGGACGCACACCCGTTCCGGGGGACCCGGAAAAAAACAAAATCATCTAGGAGGACAAGAACATGAAGAGAATCTTTGCACTGCTTCTCGCCGCTATGATGGTGCTGAGCCTGGCCGCCTGCGGCGGCAGCGGCGCCAGCAGCACCGCCGGCTCCGGCGACAGCGCCGCCGCTCCGGCCAACAACGGCCAGAAGTACACCATCCGCATCGGCCACAGCGACACCACCGCGAACCTCATCCACATCAACCTCGAGCGCTTCGCCGCCGCCGTCAACGAGCGCACCAACGGCCAGGTCGAGGTCCAGATCTTCGCTTCCGAGCAGCTCGGCTCCAACGCGGAGATGATCGAGATGGTCGAGATGGGCTCCCTCGACGCCATGATGCTCCCCTCCGGTCAGCAGGCCAACTACTGCCCGAAGTTCAAGGCGCTGAGCCTTCCGTTCCTGTTCTCCGACTATGACCACGTCTACAAGGTGCTCGACGGCGAGATCGGCCAGGAGCTGCTCGAGGGTCTGTCCGACCACAACATGATCCAGCTCGCTTACTGGGAGAACGGCCTGCGCCAGTTCACCAACAACAAGCGCGCCATCAACTCCCCCGCCGACATGCAGGGCCTTAAGTTCCGCACGCCCGAGGATGCGCTGACCGTCGCGATCTTCGCCGCCTACGGCGCTTCCGCTTCCCCGTTCGCTTTCTCCGAGCTGTACCTCGCGCTCCAGCAGGGCACGTTCGACGGCCAGGAGAACCCGGTTGCGAACATCTACGCCAACAACTTCCAGAACGTCCAGAAGTATCTGACCATGGTGAACTACCAGTATCAGCCCAAGGACATGATCTTCTCCCTCACCACCTGGAACAAGCTGCCCGCCGACATCCAGAGCGTGCTGCAGGAAGCCGCCGTTGAGTTCGGCAACCAGCACCGTCAGGACATCCGCGACAACGAGGACGCCCAGCTTGCCGAGCTGAAGGCCGCCGGCATGGAAGTCGGTTATCCCGACACCCAGCCGTTCATCGACCAGGCGCAGAGCGTGTACGCCGACTTCTATGCGCAGTATGACTGGGCCGAGGATCTGGTCGCGCGCATCAACGCCCTCAAGTAATCAGATACATCCGATCGACACTCTATAGTGCTTCTTGCGAAGAGGCACAGCATGCGTGCCGCGCCTCTTCTCGTTTTGAACCCTTTATAAAGAATTAATGTGTTTTTTAAGAGGTGAATGAATGAAAGCAGCCATCCATCAGGTGAGCCTGATACTGGATAAGATCTGCGCGGTGGTGACCGGCTTTCTTCTGGTTGCGCTGTGTCTGATCATCGATTATTCCGTCGTCATGCGCTTCATCTTCAACAGCCCCGTCACGTGGCAGTATGAGCTGACGGTCGTGGGCCTGTGCTGGACGACCTTCATCGGCATGCCGATGACCTTCCACAAGCAGGAGCACATGAGCCTCACGTTCGTCACGAACAGCCTCAAGCCCAAGGCCTGGTGCATCTATAAGGACGTCATCGACGTTCTGCTGATCGCCTTCCTTGTCGCGGGCGTCGTCAACAGCGTTCAGGTCGTGCAGAACGCCTGGCCGCAGATCTACCAGACGATCCCCGTCAGCCGCGGCATCTACTACCTGTCGTTCCCCATCGGCGCCGCGATCTCGGTCGTCCATCTGATCGACATCATTCTCAGCCGCAAGCCCGAAGATGCGCCCGCGGCGCAGAAAGATGAGGAGGTGGCGGCATGAATTTCAGCTTCGGCGTTCTCGTTCTGATGCTCGTCGGCGGCTTCCTGCTGCTGATGGTCCTCGGCGTTCCCATCGCGTTCTCTCTGGCCATCGCCGCGCTCTTTACCTGCGCGGTCACCGGTCAGTTCCCCGTTTACGCCATCTTCCACCGCATGATCGGCAATGCAAGCTCCTATACGCTGCTCGCCATCGCCTTCTTTATCCTTGCCGCCAAGATGATGAATACCGGCGGCGTGACCCGTAAGATCTTCCGCGCCTGCTCCGCGTGGGTCGGCTCGATCCCCGGCGGCCTCGGCCACGCGAACGTGCTGGCGTCCATTGTGTTCTCCGGCATGAGCGGCTCCGCCGTCGCGGACGCGGGCGGCCTCGGCCAGATCGAGGTCGACGCGATGAACAAGGAGGGCTTCGACCCCGACTTCTCCGCCGCCGTTACCGCGGCGAGCGCGACGATCGGCCCCATCATCCCGCCGAGTATCCCGATGGTCGTCTACGGCATGATGTCTGAGGTCGACGTCGGCCGCCTGTTTATCGGCGGCGTGACGCCGGGCCTGCTGCTGGCGGTCGCCACCAGCATCCTTGTGTTCTTCATCGCGAAGAAGCGCAACTACCCCGTCCATAAGTTCAGCTGGAAGGAAGTCGGCGGCGCCACCAAGGAGGCGTTCCTGTCGCTGCTCACGCCGGTCATCATCATCGGCGGCATCTGGTCGGGTATCTTCAGCCCCACCGAGGCGGCGTGCATCGCGGCGACCTATGCGTTCATCCTCTCCGTCATCGTCTACAAGGAGATGGGCTGGAAGGAAGTCAAGAACGCGCTCATCGAGACCGCCCGTGACAGCGCCGGCATCCTCTGCATCATCTGCGGCGCGGCGGCGTTTTCGTGGCTCGTCACGATGCTCGGCATGACCCAGGCGCTCAGCGCCGCGCTCGTGTCGCTGACCGACAACAAGTACGTCATGCTGCTGATCCTGAACGTCGCGTTCCTGCTCATCGGCATGTTCATGGAGGCGCTCGCCGCCATGACCATCACGCTGCCGTTCCTGGTGCCCCTGATGGGCGTCTACGGCATCGACCCGCTGCACCTCGGCGTCGTGCTGGTGCTGAACCTCATGATCGGCCTCTGCACGCCGCCCGTCGGCACGAGCCTGTTCATCTGCGCGAAGAGCGCCGGCATCACCATCGAGAAGATGTACAAGGCGATCCTGCCGTTCCTCGTGCCGCTGCTGATCGTCCTGTTCCTCATCACCTACGTTCCGAGTCTCGTTACCTGGCTGCCCAGCCTGATGTAACGGGCACCCTTGAACCGTGAAAGAGAGGGCGCGTTTTCCGTGCGCCCCGCTCTTTCCCCGAAGCCGTTCAGAAACGGTTAAGAAGCCCCGCAAAGAGGTAAACTTATGCAGACGTTCAAGCCTGTATCGACAACCAAACTCTATATCCAGATCTACAATCAGCTGCACGACGCGATCGTCTCCGGCCAGTATCAGGTGGGAGAGAAGCTGCCGAGCGAAAAGGACCTGTGCACGATGTTCAGCGTCAGCCGCGTCCCCGTGCGCGAGGCGCTCTCCGCGCTGGAGCTCAACGGCCTCGTCGACTCCATGCAGGGCGCGGGCGTCTATGTCAAGCGCGCGACGCCCACGCAGGAGGAGCTGCGACAGGAGGTCGAGCCGCAGGACATCATCCGCGCGCGGATGGTCCTCGAGCCCGACATCGCGCGGCTGGCGGCCTGCCAGATCAACGAGGAGCAGCGCGCCGAGCTGCGCGACATCATCGAGCGCTTCAAGATCGAGGCGGCGGAGGACGTCTATACGACGAGCGTGGACAAGGAGTTCCACCTCTTCCTCGCCAAAACCAGCGGCAACTCGCTCTATCTGATGATGATGGAGCTGATCTTCAAGACCATGGAGCAGCGGATGTGGGAGCTGATCCTCAGCCGGACCGTTGCGACGCAGAAGTACCGCGAGCTCAACAACCGCGAGCATCTGCACATCGCCCAGGCGGTCCTGGACGGACGCGCCGACGACGCGTACGCCTTTATGAAGAACCACATGGAGCAGCTGTACGAGCGGTATTGGAGCTGACCTTTTCCGTAGTTTTCAATTTTTTAGAGAGGTGATTTTTATGAAAGACGTATCGATCAAAGAGCTGAAAAACATCGCGACCGATATGCGCATGAAGGTCGTGGACATGATCTACAAGGCGCAGTCGGGGCATCCGGGCGGCTCGCTCTCCGCGGCGGAGTTCGTCACGGCCTGCTATTTCAAGTATATGAACGTCGACCCGAAGAACCCCAACTGGGCCGACCGCGACCGCTTCGTGCTCTCCAAGGGCCACGTCTGCCCGATCCAGTACGCCGCGCTCGGCAAGCTGGGCTATTTCCCCATCGAGACGCTTGACACGCTCCGCAAGGAGGGTTCCCCCCTGCAGGGCCACCCGTCCATGGTGAAGTGCCCGGGCATCGACATCTCCACCGGCTCTCTGGGCCAGGGCCTCGCCTGCGCGGTGGGCATGGCGCTCGCCGGCAAGATGGACGGCAAGAGCTACAACGTCTACTGCGCGGTCGGTGACGGCGAGGCGCAGGAGGGCGAGATCTGGGAGGCGGCGAACACCGCGCACAAGTACCAGCTCGACAACCTGATCGTTTTCGTCGACTACAACAACCTGCAGATCGACGGTACCTGCGACGAGGTCATGCCCAACGGCGATCTCGGCAAGAAGTTCGAGGCCTTCGGCTGGGAGAACATCGTGGTCGAGGACGGCAACGACATGGAGCAGATCTGCGCCGCCATCGAGAAGGCTCTCGCCTCCAAGAACGGCAAGCCCAAGTGCCTGTACGCCAAGACCGTCAAGGGCAAGGGCGTTTCCTACATGGAGAACGTCTGCTCCTGGCACGGCGTCGCCCCCAACGACAAGGAATACGAGCAGGCCATGGCCGAGCTGAAGGCTCAGGTCATCGCGTGAGAGGAGGAGAAGGAAATGAGCGAAGAACTGAAAAAAATCGCGACCCGCGACGGTTTCGGCGATGAGATCGTAGAGCTGGGCAAGGAAAACAAGAACATTCTGGTCGTCGACTGCGACATCGGCAAGAGCTGCAAGAGCACCAAGTTCATGCACGAGCTGCCGGAGCAGCACGTGAACGTCGGTATCGCGGAGCAGAACGGCGCGGGCGTCGCGGCCGGTCTCGCCACCTGCGGCAAGATCCCCTTCGTCGTCACCTACGCGGCCTTCGGCTCCATGCGTATGTGCGAGATGATCCGTCAGGAGATCTGCTACACCAACCTCAACGTCAAGATCGCCTGCTCCCACGGCGGCGTGACGCCGGCGAACGACGGCGCGAGCCATCAGGCCATCGAGGACATGGGTATCCTGCGCACCATCCCCAACATCAGCGTCGTCATGCCCGCGGACTATAACTCCGCCCGCAAGCTCGTGCGCGCCGCGGCCGAAACCTACGGCCCGATCTATCTCCGCTTTACCCGTGACGCCATCCCGCAGATCTACGGCCCCGACGTGGAGTTCACCATCGGCAAGGCGCACCTCGTCCGCGACGGCAAGGACGTGGCCATCATCGCCAACGGCGATACCGTCCGCCTCGCCATCGACGCGGCGAAGGAGCTGGAGAACAAGGGCATCAGCGCCCGCGTGATCGACATGCACACCATCAAGCCGCTGGACGTCGAGTGCGTCACGGCCTGCGTCAACGACATCGGCAAGATCATCACCGTCGAGGACCACAATATCCTGGGCGGCCTCGGCTCCGCGGTCTGCGAAGTCGCCGCCGAGATGGGCAAGGGCAAGGTCAAGCGCGTCGGCATTCAGGACAAGTTCGGCGAGAGCGCGCCCTATGAGCGCCTGCTGGCGAAGAACGGCGTCACGGTGGAGAACATCGTCGCCATCGCCCAGAGCCTGTAAGGAGCACGAATCAACCATGAAGATTTCTATGGGCAGCGACCACGGCGGCTACGCGCTCAAGGAGCACCTCAAGGAGGTGCTCACGGCGAAGGGCCACGAGATCGTCGACTGCGGCACCTACTCCACCGAGAGCTGCGACTATCCCGATTTCGGCGAGGCGGCGGCGCGCAAGGTCGCCACGGGCGCGTGCGAGCGCGGCATCGTCGTCTGCACGACGGGCATCGGCATCTCCATGGCGGCGAACAAGGTGCGCGGCGTCCGCTGCGCGCTGTGCTCGGAGCCGCTGAGCGCCGAGATGACGCGGCGGCACAACGACGCCAACATGCTCGCCCTCGGCGCCGCCATGACCGGCACGATGCTTGCCGAGCGTATCGTCGAGGTGTTTCTCAGCACCGAGTTCGAGGGCGGCCGTCACGCGCGCCGCGTCGGCAAGCTGGACGCCATCACCGGCTGAGGCGCGGGCCCTGCGAACGCCATCAAGAAAGATCATTCAACCTATTACAGGAGGAAATCGGCAACTATGAAAATCGGATTTGTCGGCTGCGGCGCGATCGGCAGCTGCTATGCGAGCTATCTCATCTCCAAGCATGAGGTCTGCGTGCTGGATACCTATCAGCCCGTCATCGACGCGGTCAAGAAGGACGGCATCCTCGTGGACAAGAACGCCCCCGGCCACGGCAACGGCGAGACCATCTCCGTCCGCCCCGCGCTCGCGACCACCGACCCGAAGGAAATCGGCGTGTGCGACCTCGTCGTCGTGTTCGTCCACTATCAGTACCTCGAATCGGCCATGCGCAACGCGCTGCCGATGATCGACAAGCACACGATGGTCCTCTGCCTGCAGAACGGCTACGGCAATTATGACGAGATCGCCAAGGTCATTCCCGAGGAGCAGATCATCATCGGCAACACCGCCTTCGGCGCGACGCCCGTCGCTCCCGGTCACGTCAACCACACCGGCTACGGCGCGACGAACATGGGCTCTCCCAAGGCGCCCATGGCGAAGGTTCAGGAGGTCGCTGAGGCGTTCCGCATCGCGGGCCTTGAGACCGACGTCCACGAGAACGTCATGAACGCCATCTGGCACAAGCTCTCCGCCAACTGCTGCATCAACGGCGTGAGCGCCCTGCTCGGCACCAAGAACGGCTTCATCAACGAAAACGAGTACGCCCGCGAGACGGCGAAGCTGCTGTGCAAGGAGGCCATCGAGGTCGCCAACGCCGCCGGCTGCACGCTGGACTATGAGACCGAGCTGGAGCACGTTTTCGAGGTTTCCCGCATGACGGACGAGACCATCAGCTCCATGGTGCAGGATGTGAACCATCACCGCGAGACCGAGATCCGCATCATCAGCGGCGCGGTGGTCAAGCTCGGCAAGGAGCATGGCATCCCCACGCCGTGCAGCGAGCTGCTGCTGAACCTCGTTCTGGCCAAGCAGTCCCTCTACCTCGGCAGATAACCGGCAAACAAACCACCGATCCCCGGCAGCGGGCGCGTTCCCCTGCCGGGGAACTTTAATAAGGAGAGCCATACATGAAAATCGTTGTTTTGGACGGCTATACCGAAAACCCCGGCGATCTCAGCTGGGCGGGGCTGGAGGCTCTGGGCGAGCTGAAGGTCTATGACCGCGTGTCCTACGAGGAATCCCCGAAGATCGCCGAGGCCATCGGCGACGCGGAGGTCGCCATCGTCAACAAGACCCCCATCTCCCGCGAGACCATGGACAAGTGCCCCAACCTCAAGTACATCGCCGTGCTCGCCACGGGCTACAACGTGGTGGATACCGCCTATGCCAAGGAAAAGGGCATCCCCGTGTCCAACGTGCCGGTCTACGGCACGCGCAGCGTGAGCCAGTTCGCCATCGCGCTGCTGCTGGAGGCCTGCCACCACATCGGCCACCACAGCGACGCCGTGTTCGCGGGCAAGTGGGAGCACAACGATGACTGGTGCTTCTGGGACTATCCGCTCATCGAGCTGGCGGGCATGACCTACGGGCTTTTGGGCTGCGGCAACATCGGCATCCACACCGCGGAGATCGCCAAGGCGCTGGGCATGCACGTCATCACCTACGACGGCCGCAAGACCGAGGAGGCGCTGGCCCTCGGCGTCGAGTATGTGTCGCTGGACGACCTGTTCGCCCGCTCCGACGTGCTGGGCCTCCAGATGCCGCTGTTCCCGTTCAACACCGGTATCATCAACAAGGAGAACATCGCCAAGATGAAGGACGGCGTCATCATCATCAACAACTCCCGCGGGCAGATGGTGGTGGAGCAGGACCTCGCCGACGCGCTGAACTCCGGCAAGGTCGCCTGCGCGGCGCTGGACGTGGTCTCCACCGAGCCCATCCACGGCGACAACCCGCTGCTGGGGGCGAAGAACTGCATCATCACGCCGCACATGTCCTGGGGCGCGAAGGGCAGCCGCCAGCGCATCATGGACACGACCGTGGAGAACGTCAGATCCTACCTTGCGGGCGCGCCGCTCAACGTGGTGAACCGGTAAGAAAACCGCTATGAAAAAGATCGTCGTTATTTCCGACTCCTTCAAGGGCACGCTGTCCAGTCAGGAGATCTGCGGGATCGCGAAGACCTCCGTGCCGCGCATTTTCCCGGGCTGCGAGACGGTGACCATCCCCGTCGCCGACGGCGGCGAGGGCACGGTGAGCTGCTTTATCGAGGCCATCGGCGCGGAGCCGGTAACGGTCAGCGTCAGCGGGCCGTTCGGCGAGCGCGTCGACGCCGTCTACGCCCGCAAGGGCGCGCAGGCCGTGATCGAGATGGCCGCCGCGGCGGGGTTGCCGATGGTGCTGGGCCGCGAGGACCCCGGCGCGACCACGACCTACGGCGTCGGCGAGCTGATCCGGCACGCGGCGGAGCACGGCTGCACGGAGATCCTGCTGGGTCTCGGCGGCAGCTGCACCAACGACGGCGGCTGCGGCTGCGCCGCGGCGGTGGGCACGAAGTTCTTCGACGCGAGCGGAAACGAGTTCGTCCCCGTCGGCGACACGCTGGACAAGATTGCGCGCATCGACAACCGCGGCGCGGAGACGGCGCTGCGCGGCGTGAGCGTCACGCTGATGTCCGACGTGACGAACCCGCTCTGCGGCGCGCAGGGCGCGGCGTACGTCTTCGGCCCGCAGAAGGGCGCGAGCGGGGACGACGTCAAGCGCCTGGACGGGCAGCTGCGCGCGCTGGACGCTGCCATCCGGCGCGAGCTGGGAAAAGCTCTCGCGGACGTGCCCGGCGCGGGCGCGGCGGGCGGCATGGGCGCCGGCTGCATGGCGTTCCTCGGCGCGCAGATGCGCTCCGGCATCGAAGCGGTGCTGGACCTCGTCGGCTTTGATCGGCTGCTGGACGGCGCGGACCTCGTCATCACCGGCGAGGGGCGCATCGATTCTCAGAGCGTGCACGGCAAGGTCATCTCCGGCATTGCCAAGCGCACACGGCCGAGAGGCGTGCCGCTGGTGGCCGTCGTCGGCATGATCGCGCCCGACGCATCGGAGGCCTATGACCTCGGCGTGACCGCGATGTTCGGCATCGACCGCACGGCGCGCGCCTTCGCGGACTATGCCGCGGAGAGCGCGGACTACTACCGCGCGACGCTGGAGGACGTGCTGCGGCTGATCGCCGCGTTTCGAACGTGAGAACGATACATTGCAAGCGGAAGCAGGGCGGCTTTGCCGCCCCGCTTCCGCTTGCAGTGAAGACGCCGCGGCTTGCTTTTGCGGCTTCGCGGTGCTATGATAATGCGTGATGAACAAATCCAAAGCTCTTGAAAAGCAAAGCGTTCAAGGGCGCCGGGATTTGTTCAGGAAAAGCAATTCATTGCTTTTCCTGACAAACGCATTGCAGCAATGGCTGAATTCGTCATAATCCTGCGGATTTGACGAATCGCAGGGCTTCGCCCTGCGAATAAACCGCTTTGCGGTTTATTCAGCAGACATTATGATACAAACCATGAGAAAGAGAGCAGTCAACACCATATTTGCCGCGCTGTTCGCGCTGCTGCTTGGCCTGTCGGTCTGGGCGGTGCAGACGGCGCGCTGGGAGGCGCGGCACTGGGACAACCTCACCATGAACGAGCTGGTGAACCAGCTGGCGGGCGGCGTCACGGGCACGGGCAGCGAGATCGTGGGCGAGTTCGTGCGCGGCTGCGTCCTGCCGGGCGCGCTGACGGCTGCCGCCGCCGCGGCGGCGCTCCTGCTGCTGCGCCGCCGGGCGGAGTTCCCGCGCCTCGTGCGCGCCGGAACGATGCTCTGCGCCGCCTTTGTGCTGGGCATGCTGGCCTACGGCTGGGAGATGCTGGGTGTGGGGGAGTACCTGCGCGACACGGCGACGGAGTCGAACTACATCGAGGACAACTACGTCGATCCGCGCGCCGTCACGCTGACGTTTCCGGAGAAGAAGCGCAACCTTGTGTATATCTGGCTCGAGTCCGTGGAGTCGACCTTTGCGGACGAGGCCTCCGGCGGCGCGTTCCCCCGAAACGTCATCCCCGAGCTGACGGCGCTGAGCGCGCAGGGCGAGAGCTTTGCGGGCGCGCGCCGCGGCGTCAACGGGCCGTACTCCGTCAGCGGGACGACGTGGACCATGGGCGCGACCTTTGCCCAGACCAGCGGCCTGCCGCTGAAGATCCCGCTGAGCGAGACGTCCATGGATTCGCAGCGGACCTTCTTCCCGGGCATGACGGCGCTGGGGGATATTCTGGCGGAAAACGGCTATCGGCAGGCGTATCTGATCGGCTCCGCCGCTTCCTTTTCGGGCCGCGATCTCTACTTCCGCGAGCACGGCGATTACGCGATCTGGGACTATGACTACAGCCTCGCCGCGGGCGAGATCCCGGAGGACTACTACGTCTGGTGGGGCTATGAGGACGAGAAGCTCTTCGACTTCGCGAAAAAGCACCTGACGGAGCTGGCGGCGGGGGACGAGCCGTTCAACCTGTCCATCCTCACCGTGGACACCCATTTCCCCGACGGGTGGCTCTGCGACGACTGTGAGGACCGGTTCGACGACCAATACTCCAACGTCATGGCCTGCTCCGACCGCCGCGTTGCGGCGTTCGTCGACTGGCTCCGCAGACAGCCCTTTTATGCGGACACGGCAGTCGTCCTCTGCGGCGACCACATCACGATGAACGTGGGCTACTGCGACGGGATCGACCCCGGCTACCGCCGCCGCGCGTACACGGCGATCCTGAACGCCGCGGCGGAGAACGCCGCGCCGGAGCGCAGGCGCGAGTATACGAGCTTCGATCTGTTCCCGACGACGCTCGCCGCGCTGGGCGTGGAGATCGAGGGCGGACGGCTCGGCCTCGGCGTCGACCTGTTCTCGGGCGCGGAAACGCTCGTCGAGCGGGACGGCTTTGACGCGATGGACGCGCAGCTGCGCCGCAGCTCGGCGTTCATGGACGCGCTCTCCGGCCTCGACGCGGAGACGCTGGCGCTGACCGGCGAGCTGCGGGAGCTGGACACGATGCTGGGCGCGGAGTTTCGCGCGGGCGGCGTCAACGTCACGTTCCACAATCTCGCGCCCTACGCGGAAAAGATCGAGTCGATCCTCGTCTTTGCCGACGCGGTGCACAACGGGCAGAAGACCACGCTCTCCATCCAAAACGCGCAGCCCTACGGCGAGGGCAGCTGGTACGCGTTTTTCCCGCAGGAGGCGCTCTCCGGCTACGATTCGTTCACGCTGCGCCTCTTTGCCGCGACGAACGCGGGGCGTATTCCGGTGGATCTGGGGTATGCCTGCGACCGAAACGGGCAGACGGTGACGCGCCTGGAAAGCGAAAAATGAGACGGCTGCTGGATTTTTGCATAAAAAGGCTTGCATTTTGCATATCCTTATGATATATTAGCCCGGCAGGCAGGAAAAAGAGTGGACTTCGGTCCGCTCTTTCTTTTGAGAAAAATGCAGTTTTCTCAAAAAAGCGTCCGCGCTGCGCGCGGAACGGATTGCAGGACGCGCCGACGCGCGGCTCCCTCGCCTCCGCTCGGCCGCGGGCGCGCCGACAGAAGGCTTTTCAGGGAATCTCTGACAGGTGGCAGATATGAAAAAGATTACCGATGTGGTGCGCGAGCTGGCCGAGCCGGTCGTGCTGGAAAACGGCTGTACGCTTTGGGACGTCGAATACGTGCGCGAGGCGGGACAGTGGTACCTGCGCCTTTTGATCGACAAGGACGGCGGGGTCGACATCCTCGACTGCGAGGCGATCTCCCGCCGCGTCAGCGACCTGCTGGACGAAGTCGATCCCATCGAGCAGAGCTATATCTTCGAGGTCGGCTCCGCCGGCGCGGAGCGCGCGCTCAAGCGGCCCTCGGACTTTGAGCGGTTTATGGGCTCTCCCGTGACGCTCAAGACCTATAAGCCCCGCGACGGACGCAAGGAGTTCGCCGGAACGCTGGCGCAGTACGACGACGGCGCGGTGGAGCTTGCGATCGGCGCGCAGACGCTGCGCTTTGAGAAGGACGAGATCGCCCTGGTGCGCCTGCGGGCGGAATTTTAAGCAGAACACGACGCGCCGGCGGAAGCCGGTATGCAGTTTGAGGCAGATCAGAACAGGAAGTGTAGAAAACCATGAAGTGCGATGAAATTTTTGCCGCGCTCGCGATGCTCGAAAAGGAGCGCGGCATCTCCCAGAAATTCATGATGGACAAGATCGTGCAGGCGCTCACCACGGCGTACAAGCGCGATCATCCCGGCGTTGAGAACGTCGTGGTGGACGTGGACGAGAAGAAGCGCGACCTCAAGATGTTCGTGCAGAAGGAGGTCGTGGACGAGGTGGAGGACCCCGGCGTCCAGATCTCGGCAGAGGACGCGAAGCGCATCTCGGCGAAGTACGCCGTCGGCGACATCGTGAATCTGCCCGTGGACAATGTGGAGTTCGGGCGCATTGCCGCCGGAAACGGCAAACAGGTCATCATTCAGGGCCTGCGCGAGGCCGAGACCGGTATGGTCTATGAGGAGTACAACTCCAAGACCCACGAGATCGTCACCGGCGTCGTCCAGCGCATCGATCCGCGCACGGGCAACGCCGCGATCCGCATCGGCACAGGCACCGAGGCCACCGACGCGCTTTTGACCATGAGCGAGCAGGTCAAGGGCGAGACGCTGATCGAGGGTCAGCGCGTCAAGGTGTATCTCGTCGACGTGCGCCGCCTCAGCCGCGGGCCGCAGGTCATCATCTCCCGCACGCATCCGGGTCTTGTCAAGCGCCTGTTCGAGCTGGAGGTGCCCGAGATCTACGACGGCGTCGTGGAGATCCGCAGCATCGCCCGCGAGGCGGGCAGCCGCACGAAGATGGCGGTCTGGAGCAACGACCCCAATGTCGATCCCATCGGCGCCTGCGTCGGACAGCACGGCGCGCGCGTGAACAATATCGTCAAGGAGCTGGGCGGCGAGAAGATCGACATCATCAAGTTCAGCGAGACGCCCGAGGAGTATATCGCCGCGGCTCTGGCGCCGGCGGACGTCACGGACGTGTGGATGGCGGACGAGGGCAAGGCCTGCCGCGTCATCGTGCCGGACGACCAGCTGTCGCTCGCCATCGGCAAGGAGGGACAGAACGCCCGCCTTGCGGCGCGGCTCGTCGGCTATAAGATCGACATTAAGCCCGAGTCCTTCCGCGGCAGCGCGGAGGAGGCTGCGGAGGCCGCCGCCGAAGCGGCCGGCGCCGCGGAGCCGGAGGACGCCGCGACGGAGGAGTGAACCCCGCCGCGCAGGAGTGGAAACGGAGGCAGCCATGCAAAAGCCGAAGAAGATACCGCAGCGGCAATGCGTGGGCTGCCGTGAGATGAAGGAAAAGCGCGCGCTGATCCGCGTCGTCAAGTCGCCGGAGGGCGAGATCTCGCTGGACTTCCGCGGGAAAAAGCCCGGGCGCGGGGCTTATGTCTGCCCCGACGCCGAGTGCCTCAAAAAGGCGCGCAGGTCCCGCGCGCTGGAGCGCGCGTTTTCCGCGCAGATCCCGGGCGAGGTCTACGACGCGCTGGAACAGGAGATGGCAAACGGTGGATAAGGCGTTGTCGATGCTGGGCCTTGCGAAGAAGGCCGGGCGGCTCGAGGCGGGCGAGGACGCCGTCGGCACAGCGGCGGAGCGCCGTCAGGCGCGGCTCATCCTGCTGGCCGCCGACGCCGCGGAGAACACCGCGCGCCGCGCCCGGAGCTTCGCGGACCTCGGCGAGTGTCTGCTGGCCGTCGTTCCCGCCACGAAGCGGGAGCTGGGCGGCGCCGTGGGCCGCGCGGAAAGCGCGATGGTCGCGCTGACCGACGTGGGCTTTGCCTCGGCGGTGACGAAAAAGCTCGCCGAAGCGGACGCCGAACGCTACGGCGCGCTCTCGGAGAAAATGGAGCTCAAGGCCAAACGCGCGCAGGAAAGAAAACAGGCGCGCCGCAGGCGCAGCAAATAAATACATCGCGCGCTTGCGCGGTTGCGTTTTTCGTAAAGTACAGGAGGTGTTGTATTGGCTACAGCAGCGGTGAATCGGAATAAGGTATCCGTGCTCGCCAAGGACTTTGGGATGACCAGCAAGGATATCGTGAATATCCTCAAGGGCTACACCGATACGGTGAAGGGCCCTTCACAGGTGCTGGACGAGCGGGAGCTTTCCATCCTGTTTGAGTATCTGACGCAGAAGAATCAGGTCGATATCGCCACGATATTTGCCGATACCTATCAGGAGAAGGCGGAGGCAAAGCCCGAGCCGAAGGCCGAGAAGAAGCCGGCGGCTCCCGCTGCCGCCGCGTCCGCGGAGAGCGCCGCCGCCGGCGCGCCCGCGCAGGGCGGGCAGAGCGCTGCCGCGCCCAAGGCCGACAAGGGCGCGCAGAGCGTGTCCCGCGTGCCGGAGAAGAAGATCGTCGACACGCGCAAGGCGACGAACGTCAACCTCGACAAGTACGACGAAAAGCTGCAGGATATGGCGGACCGCTCCAGCGGCGGCGGACGCCGCGCCGAGCAGAGCGGCAACAAGGAGAAGTTCCGCAACGCGGGCAAGAACAAGAACCGCGGCGGCGCGCCGTCGTTCTCCAACAAGCGCAAGCAGGAGGAGGCCGCGCGCATGCGCCGGCTCCAGCTCGAAGCGCTCAAGAAGACGCCGGTGACGGTCAAGATCCCCGACGAGATCAGCGTGCAGGAGCTGGCCTCCCGCATGAAGAAGACCGGCGCGGAGGTCGTCAAGACGCTGGTGAAGAACGGCGTCATGGCGTCGCTTTCGCAGATGATCGACTTCGACACCGCGTCGTTTGTCGCCGAGGAGCTCGGCTGCAAGGTCGAGAAGGAAGTCGTCGTCACCATTGAGGAAAAGCTCATCGACGACCATCAGGACACCGAGGAGGAGCTTCAGCTCCGTGCGCCCGTCGTCGTGGTCATGGGCCACGTCGACCACGGCAAGACGTCGCTCCTCGACTATATCCGGAGCGCCCACGTCGCTGACCGCGAGGCCGGCGGCATCACGCAGCATATCGGCGCCTATCAGGTGCAGATCAAGGGCAAGCCCATCACCTTCCTCGACACCCCGGGCCATGAGGCGTTCACCTCCATGCGCGCCCGCGGCGCTATGGTGACGGATATCGCCATTCTGGTGGTGGCGGCGGAGGACGGCATCATGCCGCAGACCGTCGAGTCCATCAACCACGCCAAGGCGGCGGGCATCCCCATCATCGTCGCCATCAACAAGATGGATAAGCCCGACGCGAATCCCGAGCGCATCAAGCAGCAGCTGACCGAGTACGACCTGCTTGCCGAGGACTGGGGCGGCCAGACCATCGTCTGCCCGATCTCCGCCAAGACCGGCATGGGCGTCGAAAACCTGCTCGAAATGGTCGCGCTGACCGCCGAGGTCGGCGAGCTCAAGGCGAACCCCAACCGCGCCGCTTCCGGCACGGTCATCGAAGCGCGGCTCGATAAGGGCCGCGGCCCGATCGCGACGCTGCTCGTCCAGAACGGCACGCTGCATCAGGGCGACATCATCATCGCCGGCACGGCCGTCGGCCGCGTGCGCGCGATGATCGGCGACAAGGGTCAGCGCATGACCGAGGCCGGCCCCAGCGTGCCGGTGGAGATCACGGGTCTCGGCGACGTGCCGGGCGCGGGCTCGACCTTCAACGCCGTCGCCGACGAGCGCCTGGCCCGCGAGCTGGTGGAGCAGCGCAAGGAAGAGGAGAAGCTCAAGGCCAACGGCCCCGTCACCAAGGTCTCGCTGGAGGATCTGTTCAGTCAGATCCAGGCGGGCGAGATGAAGAACCTGAACCTGATCGTCAAGGCCGACGTGCAGGGCAGCGTCGAGGCGGTCAAGAGCTCGCTCGAAAAGCTCTCCAACGACGAGGTCCGCGTCCGCGTCATCCACGGCGCGGTGGGCGCGATCAACGAGAGCGACGTCATGCTGGCGTCGACGTCCAGCGCGATCATCGTCGGCTTCAACGTGCGTCCCGACGCCGTGGCGGCGGAGAGCGCGAAGCGCATGCACGTCGATATGCGGATGTACCGCGTCATCTACGACGCCATCGACGAGATCGAGGCGGCGATGAAGGGTATGCTCGCGCCCAAGTACCGCGAGAGCGTCATCGGCCACGCCGAGGTGCGCCAGACCTACAAGGTCTCGAGCGTCGGCACCGTCGCGGGCTGCTACGTCACCGACGGCAAGATCCAGCGCGCCTGCGAGGTGCGCATCGTGCGCGACGGCATCGTGGTGCACGAGGGGCATCTTGCCTCGCTCCAGCGCTTCAAGGACGCGGTCAAGGAAGTGGCGAGCGGCTACGAGTGCGGCCTGAGCTTCGAGAAGTACAACGACGTCAAGCTCGGCGACGTGGTCGAGGCGTTCGTCATGGAGCAGATCGAACAGTAATCCAAAAAGCGCAAGCGCTTTTTGGAAAAGCCGCGCTGCGTTTCCCGCACGCCAAAGGCGCACGGGCGCTCCGCGAGAAGAATTTTTCGCCACGCGCATGTCGCGGCGAAAAATGATCAAAATACTTTCGCGCCTGCGGGCGTGAAACTCTGCGAGGCTTTTTGGGCGGGCGGAAACGCCCGCCCGTTTTCATGTCACGCGAAGGAGGAATTCCTATGGCAAGCAATCGCATCAACCGCATCAACGAGGAGATCCAGAAGGAGCTTTCCTCGCTCTTTCGCACGCTCAAGGACCCGCGGGTGCAGGGCGGCATGGTGACGATCACCCACGTCGACACCACCAGCGACCTGCGCTGGTGCCGCGTGTTCGTCAGCGTGCTGGACAAGTCGCAGGAAAAGGACGTGGTCAAGGGCCTCAAGAGCGCGGCGGGATACCTGCGGCGCGAGCTGGGCGCCGCTGTCAAGCTGCGCTACACGCCGGAGCTGCAGTTCGTCGCGGACGACTCCATCGAGTACGGCGCGCACATCCTGGAGATGCTGCGCGACCCGAACGTGGTCAAGCCCGCGAATCCGGCGAATGAACATATCGTGCTGGAGGACGAGGATTGATGCTGACCTTCAGGGAAGTCGCGGAGTTCCTCCGCGCACATGACAACTACCTCATCCTGACCCACAAGCGGCCCGACGGCGACACCGTCGGCTGCGCGGCCGCGCTGGCGGTAATGCTGCGAGGGATCGGCAAGACCGCGTGGCTGCTCAAAAACGACGAGGTCACGGACAAGTACACGCCCTATGCGGACGGCCTCTGGGCGGCGGAGGACTATGCCTGCGCCACCGTCGTGTCCGTCGACCTCGCGGCGCTGAGCCTGTTCCCGCAAAACGCGGAGCAGTTTCGGGAGCGCGTCGATCTCGCCATCGACCACCATCCGAGCTACGAGAACTTCGGCAAGGTCTGCTGCGTGCATCCCGAGTGCGCCGCCTGCGGCGAGATCCTGTACGAGGTCGCGGTCGAGCTGGGGCAGCTCACGCCGGAGGTCGCGCTGCCGCTGTACGTCGCGGTGGCGACGGACACGGGCTGCTTTGTGTATTCCAACGTCACCGCCAACACGCACCGCGTCGCGGCGGCGCTGATGGAGACCGGCATCGACGTGCGCGCGGTCAACAAGAAGCATTTCCGCACCAAGACCAAGAAACGCCTCGCCCTCGAGGGGCGGCTGCTCAGCGAGATGGAGTTTTTTGACAACGGCCGCGTGGTCGTGGTGCAGGTGCCGCAGTCGATGATGAAAGAGATGCAGCTCACCGAGAACGACATGGACGACCTCGCCGCCCTCGGCGGATTGGTGGAGGGGCAGGACTGCTCCGTCACCATGAAGGAGCAGGAAAACGGAGACTGGAAGATCAGCGTCCGCACCGGGGCGCGGGTCAACGCGACGGAGGTCTGCGCGCGTTTCGGCGGCGGCGGACACCGTGCGGCGTCCGGCTGCGTCATCACGGGCATGACGCAGGAGCAGGCGAAGAACGCTATCGTGCAGGCCTGCATCGAGGTCGGCAATGCCTGACGGGATCGTTGTCGTCAACAAGCCGCAGGACTGGACGAGCATGGACGTTTGCGCCAAGCTGCGGGGGATTTTCCATGAAAAGCGCGTCGGCCACGCGGGGACGCTGGACCCGATGGCGACCGGCGTGCTGCCCGTGTTCGTCGGGCAGGCGACCAAGGCCGTGCCCTTTGCCGAGGACGGGGAAAAGGAGTATCGGGCGCGGCTGCGGCTGGGCCTCGTCACCGACACGCAGGACGTCTGGGGCACGGCGCTGTCCGAGACTTCGGCCCAAGTGACCGAGGCCGAACTGCGCGCGGCGCTGGCGCGGTTTACGGGGGAGATCGAGCAGCTCCCGCCGATGTACTCCGCCGTCAAGGTGCAGGGGCGGAAGCTCTACGAGCTCGCCCGCAAGGGCGTCGAGGTGGAGCGCAAGCCGCGCGCGGTGACGATCCATGCGCTGGAGCTGCTGCCGCGGGACGACGCCGGCGACTGGGGGCTGCGGGTCGTCTGCTCCAAGGGTACGTACATTCGCACGCTGTGCCACGACATCGGCGCGGCGCTGGGCTGCGGCGGCGCTATGTCCGCGCTGGCGCGCACCCGCGCGGCGGGCTTTACGCTGGACGAAGCCGTGACCCTTGACGAGGTGCAGGAGCGCGGCGAGGCCCTGCTGCGGCCGCTGGACAGCCTGTTCCGACAGTATCCGGCGTGTCGCATCGAAGACGCCGAAACGGAGCGGCGCTGCCGCTGTGGGAACCCCATTCGCGAGAGCATCGCGAACGGAACGTACCGCGTCTACGGGCGGGACGGAGCATTTCTGGCGCTGTCGCGCTGCGAGGACGGCGTATTGACCTCGATCCGGAACTTTTTCAGCAGATAAAAGAGAAAGGCTCCTCGCCTGCGCGCGGCGCGGGCAGCGCCCCGCTCGGGGCGGCTGAGAGGAATCGATCGTATGGCAGAGAAAACAGTCATTGCCCTCGGCTTTTTTGACGGGGTGCATATCGGGCACGGCGCGCTGCTGCGGAAAACCGCGGAGCGGGCGCGGGAACTGGACGCCGAGAGCGCGGCGTTTACCTTCGACCGCGCGCCCAAGGAGTTTGTCACCGGCGTCCCGGTGCCGCTGCTGACAACCGTGGAGGAGCGCGGCGCCCTCATTCGCACGCTCTATGGCGTGCAGAACGTCATCGTCGCGCCCTTCGACCGCGAGATGATGACCTTGCCCTGGCGGGACTTTCTGGAGAAGCGCCTGCTCGGGCAGCATCACGCGGTCCATCTGGTCGCGGGACACGACTACCGCTTCGGCTACAAAAACGAGGGCACGCCGGAGCTGCTGCGCGCGTGGTGCGCGGAGCGCGGCCTCGGCTGCGACGTCATCCCCGCGGTGGAGCTGCACGGCGTCACCGTCAGCTCCACGCATATCCGCGCGCTGGTGGAGCGGGGCGACATGAAGGAGGCGGCGGAGTTTCTGGGCCATCCCTACGCGGTCACGGGCGTCGTGGCCCACGGGCAGGGGCTCGGGACGAGCGAGCTGTTCCCGACGGTGAATCTGATTCCCGCGCCGCAGCGCGTCGTGCCGAAGCACGGCGTCTATGCCGCGCGGGTGCTGCTGCCGAACGGCGAGACCCGCGCGGGAGTGACGAACGTCGGCGTCCGGCCGACTGTCAGCAGCGACGGCCGCGTGACCGTCGAAACGCATCTGATCGACTATGCGGGCGATCTGTACGGAAGCGAGATCACGGTGGAGCTTTTGCGCTTCCTGCGGGAGGAAAAAAAGTTTGCGTCCACGGAAGCGCTGCATCGACAAATCGAGCGGGACATGACCGAGGCAAGCAAAAACGATTGCTGAAAAGAGCGGCGGCCGCCGCTCTTTTTGTTTGCGCTCTATTTCCCGACGAACTTTTTATGTCTACCTCTGTAAAATGGCAAAAAACGGAGGTGGACAAGCCGTGAAACCAAATTCCACGATGCGCCGGGCGGCGCTGAGCCGGGCGCTGAGCTGCGCGGCGCGGCTGCTGCTGACGGCGCTGCTGACCGGCGCGCAGATATTCGGCGGTTATGCGCCGCTGAGCGTCGGCGCGGTCGCTGCGGCGGGACCGAGCTGGGAAGGCCTGGGCGCGCTGGTCGGCGCCGGCGCCGGCGCGCTGCTGTTTCTCGATTTTCCGCATGCGCTGCGCACCATGGCGTGCTGCGTGCTGCTCTTTACGGCAAACAACGCGTTTTGCGAGCTGCAGCTCTATCAAAAGCGCTGGTTCCTGCCGGCGCTGACGGCAGGATTGATGCTTGCGGTGGAGGCGATCTACATCGTGCGCTCGGGCGACACGGAGGAGGCGGCGTACTGCGCCGTCGCGCTGGCGCTGGCAGCGCTGGCAGCCTACGGCTGCGGGCAGCTGTATGCCTCGGCGGACGCGTGGCGGGAGAAGCCGCTTGCGTCGCTCGTGGTGCTCCTCGGCGTGTTGATGGCGCTGTCCTCGGCCGAGTTTCGAAACGGCTTTGCCCCGGGACGCATCGCCGCGGTGCTGGCGGTGCTGCTGCTGACCTTTGACCGCGACCTGTCCGCCGCGCTGACGGCGGCGCTGTGCGTCGGCCTCGCGCTGGACCTGTCGCTGCCGACGCAGACGTTCTACCATACGGCCTGCTACGGCTTCGGGGCGTTGACGACAGGGCTTTTGAAGCGCGGGAACCGCGTGCGCGCCGCCGGCGTATTCGCGCTCAGCGCAACGCTGTTTGTGCTGCCGCTGGAGGCGTCGATCGGCGTGGCGATGCTCTATGAGTGCCTGGCGGGCACGCTGGCGTTCCTGCTGCTGCCGACGCGCGCGCTCCGCGCCCTGCATACGGACGCCGGCACGCCTGCCGTCGAAAACGAGGACGGACTGCGGCGCAGGGTCCGGGAGGCCGCGTCGGCGCTGCGGGAGCTGTACGACAGCGTGTCGCATGCGCAGCCGCATCCGGAGGAGAACCCCGCCGTGATCTACGACCGCGCGGCCGAGCGCGTCTGCCGTGACTGCTCGCTGCGCGAGCGCTGCTGGGTGGACGGCTACAGCCGCACGTACACCGCGCTCTCCGACGCCACGGCGGCGCTGCTGCGCAACACGCAGGCCCGCGGCGATGATTTTCCGTCCTACTTTTCCGACCGCTGTATCCGATTTCCCGCCTTTCTCGCCGCCGTCAACAGCGAGCTGAGCGCTTTTTTGCTGCGGCGGCAGTACCGGCTTCGGCTGGAGGCGGCGCATGCCAAGGCGGTGGGACAGTACGCGCAGCTCTCGGAGCTTTTGAGCCGCACGGCGGAGCACCCCGCCGCCGCGCAGAGCACGGTCGTCCCCGCGGCGCTGCCCTATCAGATCGGGGTCACCCTGCGGCCCAAGGCGGGGGAAAGCGTCAGCGGCGACTGCGCCAGCACGTTTGAGGACGGGGACGGGCGGCTGTGCCTGCTGCTCTCCGACGGCATGGGCAGCGGCGAGGAGGCGCGGCGCGAATCGGCGATGACGGTGCGGCTGCTGGAGCGCTTCCTGCGCTCGGGCGTCGAGCCGGCGCCGGCGCTCGCGACCCTCAACAGCGCGCTGGGGCTGCGCGCCGAGGAGACCGACAGCTTCGCTACCGTCGATCTGATGACCCTGTCCCTCAAAAACGGCGAAGGCGAGCTCTACAAATACGGCGCGGCGCCGTCCTACATCAAGCACGGCGACCGCGTCCGCCGCGTCAGCTGCTCCTGCCTGCCCGCGGGCCTTGCCGAGGATGCGACGCCGCCGGAGCGGACCCATCTGCGTCTGGAAAGCGGCAGCTTTTTCGTCATGGTGACCGACGGCGTTGCCGACAGCACGGACGACGCGTGGCTGCAGGGGCTGCTGGCGGGCTGGGAGGGCGAGAACCCGCAGATGCTGGTCTCCGCCATTCTGGCGGACAGCTTTGAGCACAAGGGCACGAGCGACGACGCCGGCGTGCTGGTGCTCTACCTGCCCCGCGGCGAGGTGGAAACGCCCCGGGAGGTGTGAAAACAGGAAAAGCGGAGCGAAATGCTCCGCTTTTTTGCGTTATGCCTTCTTGCAAGGGCGGTCGGGCTGTGGTAAACTGAAATTCGATTATTTTGAGCGCCTCCATGAATCGAGACAAAGGGGAACGGGATAACATGCGAAACGAGTATGTGGGTTCCACGGCGGGAATGCGGGAAATCTCCGTTACGGAGATCCCGGGCATCAAGATCGGACAGACCGAGAACGCCGCAGCCGGCACCGGCTGCACGGTGCTGATCTGCGAGGACGGCATGTGCGCGGGGATGGACGTCCGCGGCGGCGGTCCTGCATCCCGGGACAGCCAGCTGCTGAATCCGCTGGCGTCGGCGCAGGTGATCCACGCCGTTCTGATCTCCGGCGGGAGCGCCTTCGGCCTCGGGGCGGCAAACGGCGTGATGGATTATCTGGAGAAGCGCGGCGTCGGCTTTGAGGTCGGCGTCACAAAGGTGCCGCTGGTGGTGCAGTCCGACCTCTTCGACCTCACGCTGGGGGATCAGAACGTCCGTCCGGATGCGGCGATGGGCTGGGAGGCGGCGCGCCGTGCGATCGAGGCGCCCAACTACCGGGACGGAAACTACGGCGCCGGCTGCGGCGCGACGGTGGGGAAATTCTACGGCATGGACTATTGCATGAAAACCGGCGTCGGCAGCTATGCCGTGGAGCTGGGCGAGCTGAAGCTCGGGGCCATCGTCGCGCTCAACGCGCTGGGCGACGTGTTCGACTGGAAAACGGGCGAGCAGGTCGCGGGACTGCTTACGGAGGATAAAAAGGGCCTGCGCAGCACCGGCGACGAGATGAAGCGGAGCATTGCGCGCATCGACAACAAGTTTGTCGGCAACACGACGCTGGGCATCGTCGTCACCAACGCGCGCATGACCAAGTCCCAGCTGTGCAAGATTGCCGGCATGACCCACGACGGCTACGCGCGGGCCATCTGGCCCACGCATACCTCGGCGGACGGCGATACGATCTATGCTGTCTCCGTCGGCAGCGTGGAGGCCGATCAGGACCTGGTCGGCATGATGGCCGCCGAGATCATGGGCGAAGCGATCCTGCGCGCGGTGTACAGCGCGGAGAGCGCTTACGGCTTTATCGCTGCAAAAGATTTGCGGAAATAAGCGATATTCTCTTTACAAACCGTATTTTCTATCCTATAATTATACATATCGTAATCTACAGAGACAGAGGAAAGCCACATGAACGCAGATTTTTCCCGCACCCTCGCCCTGCTGCGGCAGGATAAGGAGCTTTCACAGCGCAAGGTCGCCAAGGATCTCGGCATTTCGCAGGCGCTGCTTTCTCACTACGAAAACGGCGTGCGCGAGCCGGGCCTCGCCTTCGTGGTGCGCGCCTGCGACTACTACCGCGTGAGCGCGGATTACCTGCTGGGCCGCACGCTGGACCGCGACGGGGCGGTCATCGACGCGCAGGAGCTCTACGACGCGAGCGACGAGAAGGGCAGCCTGAAGGGCAGCATCGCCGCGACGCTGCAAAAGAAGCTGCTGGTCAATACCACGAGTCTGCTCTTTGAACTGCTGGGCCGCACCGGCTCCCGCGAGGCGGTCACCGCCGCGGGACGGTACTTGAGCGGCGCGCTCTATCAGCTCTACCGCATGGTCCATTGCACGGCGGGCGGCAAGGATAAATACTTTTCACTCGGCGGCACGGCGTTCTCCATGGACGCGGTGGATGCGGAGATGCGCCTTGCCCGCGTATCCTTCGCCCAGTCGCTGGACGCGCTGGAGGAGCAGGGGCTGCCCGCCGTGGACAGCGCGGCGCTTTCGGCGGCTTATCCGGGGCTGACGCAGAGTCTGACGCAGGTGCTGCACAATACCGAGGAAGAAACCAACAAACTATTAGTCAAAAAAGCGTAAACGCTTTTTTGAGAAGGATTCGCTCCGCTTCCCGCACGCCTACGGCGCACGGGCGCTCCGCGCAAAGTGTTTTTTCTGACGCGCATGTCGTCAGAAAAAACGATTCGCATTTTTTGCCGCCTGCGGGCGGCAAATTCTGCGAAGCTTTTGAAAACATATAAGGTAAAAACGATTATGAAACAGGAAAACATCCGCAATTTCAGCATCATCGCGCACATCGATCACGGCAAGTCCACGCTGGCGGACCGGCTGCTGGAAAAGTGCAACGCGGTCAGCGCGCGAGAGATGGAGGATCAGATCCTCGACAACATGGATCTGGAGCGCGAGCGCGGCATCACCATCAAGGCCCGCGCCGTCACCTTCGATTATACCGCGCAGGATGGGGAGACCTACACCCTCAACCTCATCGACACCCCGGGCCATGTGGACTTCAACTACGAGGTGTCGCGCTCGCTGGCGGCCTGCGAGGGCGCGATTTTGATCGTCGACGCGTCGCAGGGCATCGAGGCGCAGACGCTGGCGAACACGTATCTTGCCATGGAGCACGACCTCGAGATCCGCCCCGTGGTCAACAAGATCGATCTGCCCGCCGCCGACCCCAAGCGCGTCAAGGACGAGATCGAGAACATCCTCGCCATTCCCGCCGAGGACGCGCCGGAGATTTCCGCGAAGCTCGGCACGAACATTGACGCGGTGCTGGAGGACATCGTCCGCAACCTGCCCGCGCCCACGGGCGACGCGAACGCGCCGCTGCGCGCGCTGATCTTCGACAGCTACTACGACGCGTACAAGGGCGTCATCGTTTACATGCGCCTCATGGAGGGCACGCTCAAGCCGGGGATGCGCGTCAAAATGATGGCCACCGGCGCGGAGTTCCAGGTCGTGGACTGCGGGCTCATGCGCCCGCTGGGGCTGGAGAGCACCGGCGAGCTGAAGGCCGGACAGGTGGGCTGGTTCATCGCCAGCATCAAGGACGTGCACGACACGCAGATCGGCGACACGGTGACGGGCACGGAGAATCCCGCCGCGGAGCCGCTGCCGGGCTATCGCAAGGTGCGCTCCATGGTCTACTGCGGCATCTACACCGAGGACGGCAGCAAGTATCCGGATCTCCGTGACGCGCTGGAAAAGCTGCAGCTCAACGACGCCTCGCTGACCTTCGAGCCGGAAAGCTCCGTGGCGCTGGGCTTCGGCTTTCGCTGCGGCTTTCTCGGCATGCTGCACATGGAGGTCATCCAGGAGCGCCTGGAGCGCGAGTTCGACCTCGACCTCGTCACCACGCTGCCGAGCGTCATCTATGAGGTCTATAAGACCGACGGTACGATGGTGCGGGTGGACAACCCGCACAACTATCCAGACCCCGGCGTCATCGAGCACGCGGAGGAGCCGTTCGTCAAGGTCACCATCGTCACGCCGCCGGACTATGTGGGCAACATCATGCCGATGTGTCAGGACCGCCGCGGCGAGTTCAAGGACATGCAGTACCTCGATACGTTCCTCGTCGAGCTGCACTACGAGATGCCGCTCAACGAGATCATCTACGATTTCTTCGACACGCTCAAGGCCAACACCAAGGGCTATGCCTCGCTGGACTACGAGCTGTCCGGCTACCGGCCGAGCGAGCTGGTGAAGGTCGACCTGCTGCTGAACGGCGATCAGGTGGACGCGCTGAGCTTTATCGCGCACAAGGACAAGGCTTATCCCCGCGCGCGGAAGCTCTGCGAAAAGCTCAAGGAGAACATTCCGCGTCAGCTTTTCGAGGTGCCGGTGCAGGCCGCCATCGGCGGGCGCGTCATCGCCCGTGAGACGGTCAAGGCCATGCGCAAGGACGTGCTCGCCAAGTGCTACGGCGGCGACATCACGCGCAAGAAGAAGCTGCTCGAGAAGCAGAAAGAGGGCAAAAAGAAGATGCGGAGCTTAGGAACCGTGCAAGTTCCCACAGAAGCCTTCTTAGCGGTATTGAAGCTGGACGAGTGATCTTTTTGCCCTCTTGCGAGCGTAAGCGAGCCGCCGCGGAAGCGGCGTGAAAAAATTCTGGGGCGAAGCCGTTGAAAGCGAAGCTTTTCAACGGGTAAAAAGAAGATGCGGAGCTTAGGAACCGTGCAGGTGCCGACGGAGGCGTTTTTGGCGGTGCTGAAATTGGATGAGTAAAAGAAAAGCAGCCTTACGGCTGCTTTTCTTGTATCGCCTTGAGCTGTTCCGCGTTCTCCTCATTCAGCACGTCGCTGATCGCCATTTTGCGCAGGACGTTCTTCATCGTCTTGTCCAGCATCGTGCCTTCGCGGTAGTCGGCGGGGAAGATGAAATCCACGCGCCCGTCCTTGAGCAGGCCCTCCACGCCGGCGCGGTTGCTGTCCTGATACACCGCCACCGCCTGTCCGCCGTAGGCGCGCATCATCTTCATGCACGGCACGTCGGAAAGCCCGTCGCCCACGTAGATCATGTTCGTGAACGGGATGCGCTTGCTGTCGTCCGGCATGGAGGCGTTGAGATCGCGGTCGTTCGCCACGTCCAGAATGCCCTTGTTGATGCGGTAGACGAATTGCGTCTTGTTGGTGAAGTTGACGTCCAGCTTCGGCCACATGGCGAGACCGTCCGCGCCGTAGAGGAATTCGCAGGCGTAGATCTCGCGGAATTCGTGCGCGACGCCGCTGCCCTCGATGATCTCCTTGAGACCGGAAGAGAGGACGTAGTGCTCCACCTCGACGCCGAGCTCCGCGCCAAAGGCGTTGATGCGCCCGAACCAGTCCTTCACGCCGGGGAAGAGCTCAATGGCGCTGCCGCACTTCACCAGATACTCGCGCTCCAAGCGGACGCCCTTCTTGCGGCACTCGTCGATCATCGTATACATGTAGGCCAGCAGACCGTCCATGTGATTGCTCCAGCCGAAGTTGTTGGCGATCTGCCAGAACTCCTTCGGCGTATAGCCGAGACTGGGGATAAAGGCGTAATCCTGCATGTCGGTGGTGCAGAGCGTCTTGTCGAAGTCATAGAGAAAGGCGACGATGGGTCTTTTTTTCATGATGGCTCCTTTGGCAGAAAAACGCAGCCGTCGGCTGCGTTTTTCAAAGCATGTATCAGTGGTCGTCCTCAGCGCTGTAGTTGCGCCCGAACTTGAGCTCGGAGAGCTTGATGGGACGCGTCGCGGTGTCGACAAACGGGCTGTCGTCCGGCTCCAGCGTCTCCTCTTCTTCCGGCGCGAGCGTCTGCACCTTGGCGGTGGGGAACAGGACGGTGGCGCCCTTCTCGACCTTGGCCGCGGGGAAAACCGTCGTGTCGTCGGCGTCGGCCTTCGCGGGGGGATACACCGCCGTCGCGGCGGCGTCCGCCTCACGGCCGCGCTCGTAGGACGTGATGATCTTCTCGCCGAGGGCCGCGATGTCCGCCGCGGCGTCGCGCGCGAACTTCGCCTCGGAGGTCGTCTGCTCGATCGCCTCGGGGGACAGGTCGGGCAGCGTTTCCAGCGTGTGCAGCTGCTCCTCACAGACGCGGCGGGTCTGCGCCACAAAGCTGCGCGTCGCCGCCTTGATCGCGTTGAGCCGCTTCTGCTCGGAGACGATCTCGTCGTGCAGCGCGCCGATCTTGGCGCGCGCCTCCATCTCGGCGTCGGCCAGCAGCGTCTCCTTCTTCTCCTCGGCCTCGGAGACCATGTTGCTGGCCATCTTCTGCGCGCTGAGCAGCGCGGAGCGCATCGAATCCTCGGTGGCGCGGTACTCCTCGACCTTGTCGACGAGGACCTTCAGCTTGGCCTTCAAGGCGGCGTTCTCCTTGTAGAGCGCGGTATAGTCGTCCGTCAGCTCGTCGAGGAACTCGTCCACCATGGTCATGTTGTAACCGCCGAACGCGGCCTTCGGGAACGCGTGGTCGGAAACTTCCTGCGGTGTCAGCATTGCACACATCTCCTTGTATGGGATACACGGCAAACGGCAAACCGCTTGCACAGCCATCTTTCACAGCCGCCGCGTGAGCGGCGGGCGAAAGGGCGATCAACCGCCGCAGCCGCAGCGGCGCGGCCGTTACAGATACAAGCCGCTGTTTTCCAGCTCGTCAATGAGGTCGCCCATAATGTCGACGTGATACGGCGTGATGATGTAGGTGTTGGCCGCGACCTTTTTGATCTTACCCTCGCCCGCGTAGGCAACGCCGGAGAGGAAGTCGATCAGCCGGCGCGCGATGTCCTTGTTCGTCGACTCCAGATTGATGACGACCGTGCGCTTCTCCTTGAGGTGATCGGCGATCTCGGAGGCGTTCTCAAAGCGCTCGGGCTTGACCAGCACGACCTTGAGCTGCGTGGTCGCGTGAATGTTGACGACCTTGTTGCGCCGATCGTCTTCCTTGACGGCGCTGCTGCGGGAGCTGCCGCGCTCCGCAAACGCGCCGGTTTCGCCGCGATTGGCTAAATCGGGGAAATCCTCTTCGTATTCCTCATCCTCGTCGTCGTAAGGATGCGCCCATTTTTTCAGATCGTCGAAAATACCCATTTCTCGGTTTCCCCTCTCTAATAGTTGCGCGCGCCGAAAATAGCGGTGCCGACGCGCACCATGGTCGCGCCGGAGCGTACCGCGTCTTCATAATCGCCGCTCATGCCCATCGATATCAAATCAAGCCTATTATGATACATTTTTTCGTTGATGTCAACATAAAGCGAGCGAACTTTTTCAAAATATGGTATGCTGCCGTGCGGTTCGTCCGCAACCGGTGGTATGCACATGAGGCCGCGCATGCGGACGTGGGGGAGGGAGAGGGCCGCCTCGGCGGCGGCGGGCAGCGCCCGGACGGAAAAGCCGCTTTTGGCGGCCTCGCCGCCGATGTTGACCTCCAGCAGGATATCCTGCACGACGCCGAGCTTTCCGGCCAGCGTGTCGATGATCTCCAACAGCTCCGGAGAGCCGACGGATTCAATGAGCGCGACCTTGCCGACGACGAGCTTCGCCTTGTTGCGCTGCAAATGTCCGATGAAGTGGAGCGGCGCGCCGTCGTAGGCGTGCTCGGAGAGCTTTTGCGTCATTTCCTGCACGCGGTTTTCCCCCAGCGCGTCGATGCCGGCGGCGATGGCGGCGCGGCAGGCGGCCGCGTCGGTCATTTTACTTGCGCCGACCAGCGTGATCTCCGCGGGATCGCGTCCCGCCTCCCGGGCGGCGCGTTCAATGTTGGCGCGCACCCGCGCGATGTTTTCCGCGATGGACATGCTTACTCCACGACCTTTCCGTTGAAGAGAGTTGTCGCCGTGACGATGACCTCATCGTTCGCGCGCAGCGTGTAGAGGACCAGATCGCTGTCGCGGGCGGCGTCGATCGTCCCCGGCTGGACCAGACAGTAGTCCTCCCCCTGATAGATCAGCTCCACCGGCTTGAAGTAGGCCTGCCGCCCGATGAGACAGTAGACGCCGAGCCCGCCGTCCTCCGCAATGCGCAGGGCGTTTTTGGGGATCCGCAGGCCGGTGTGGGATTCCAGGATCAGCTCCGCGCTCTGGGCGCGCAGCATCGTCACGGCGGAGAGGAAACGGCTGCTCTGAAAGACGACGAGGCAGCGGCCGTTCTCCTCGTCCCCGACGGAGGAGACCGTCACCGGCAGCGCGAAATCGACGCCGGAGAAGGCCAGCTCAAACGCCTGCCCCTCCGTAAAAGAGCGGGCGACGGACGCCTCGACGGGCGCGGCATAGTACCAGCGGCTTCCGCGGATCAGCTTGCCGACGGTGGAGGACGCGCCGCTCGGCGCCGCAGTCTCCAGCTGCGAGGGCGTGAGCGTCTTGAGCGCGTCCGGCGTCAGCACGGATTCGTAGCCGTCCGTGACGGCGGAGTAGGTGCCGGCAAAGGGCGCCGCGATCACACGGGCCGCGCTTCCGACGCTGCCGGAGAGGGAGGCGATCTGCGACTCCAGCTCGCGGATGCGGCCGCTTAAGTCGGAGGGAGCGCGGTAGGCGTACTCGCGCCGCACAATGGTCGCCTTCAGCGAGGAAACGTCGGCTTCCAGGTCGGCGTATTTTCCGCCGGCGAACGCGGCGCGCACCGCGACCATGTTGTTTTCGATGTCGGTGTCAAGCCGCAGCGCGGCCTCGGTGTCGAGCGAGGCGGTCTGCGCATATTGCAGCTGCTCCAGCTGCTCGCGCAGGGCGGCGAGCAGCTGCGCGTCGGAGAGCGCCTGCGCGCTGCGGTATACGGTGGCAAGAGGCTTGCCCTTGGCGACGCGCTCCCCCTCGGCATGCGAGAGCTCCAGCAGCGTTTCGCCGCAGGCGACGACCTCCTCGTCGCGCACGACGAAGCCGTCCAGCGTCAGCGTCTTCTCGGCGCGATAGACGTAAACGGGCGTGGTCGTCTCGGGATCGACGAAATACTGCCAGGTCTGCACGCCGAAATAGACGACGACCGCCAGCAGCAGGAACGCCGAAATCAGTTTTGTCGAGAGGGGGGAGCTTTTCATGGAGCTATGTACCTTCTTCTTCGGACGCGTCCTCCGGTTCGGTTTCCCGCAGATCGATGCTCTGGACCGGCGCGATGGTGGAGATGGCGTGCTTGTAGAGCAGCATCTGCCGGCCCTCGCTTTCCAGCACGACGACGAAGGGATCGAAGCCGCGGACCACGCCGCGCATCTGGAAGCCGTTGACGAGGAAGACCGTCAGCGGCACGCCCCGGCGGCGTGCTTTGGTGAGGAAGACGTCCTGTAAATTTGTGGTTTTTTTCATGAGCGTATCGTCCTTTCTTTTTCTTGGCGGACAGAGCTTGTCCGCCTCAAAAGTCAGAATACGCCATGAGATGACAGGATTTCTGTCGAAAAAGCGAGAGCCGCCTGGAAATCCCGCGTTTTTTTCCAATAGTACCAGTGAACGGACTCGTCGCGCCGCAGCCACGTCAGCTGCCGCTTGGCGTACTGCCGCGAGCGGAGCTTGATCTCGGCGAGGGCTTCGTCGCGCGTCGCCGCGCCGTCGAGGCAGGCGAGACACTCCTTGTAACCGATGGCCTGCAGGGCCGTGGACTCGCGCGGCACGCCCGCGCGCAGCAGCGCGCGCACCTCGTCAAAGAGGCCCTGCTCCGCCATGGCGTCCACGCGCCGGTCGATGGCGGCTTTCATGTCCGCGCGATCCTCAAAGGCGAAGCCGAGCCGCACCGCGCCGTAGCGGGGCGGGACGGCCCTGCTCTCGCGGTCGTGCTGCGTCATGGTTTTGCCGGTCTCCCGCCAGACCTCCAGCGCGCGGATGATGCGCTTGCGGTCGTTCGGCTGAAGCTGCGCCGCCCGCTCGGGGTCGACGCGCCGGAGCTCCTCCAGCAGCGGCGCGACGCCCTCGGCGTCCGCGCGCGCCTCCAGCGCCTTGCGGACCGCGCCGCCAAACTGTCCGGCAGCAAAGCCGTGACCGGCGAGCAGCGCGTCGAGATACAGCCCCGTTCCGCCGACGATCACGGGGCGCCTGCCCCGCGCGAGGATGTCGTCCACACAGCGCGCCGCGTCTTCCGCATAGCGCGCAACGGAGTAGGGCTCCCGCGGATCGACGACGCCGACCATGTGGTGCGGCACGCCCTCGGTTTCCTCCGCCGTGGGCGCGGCGGTGCCGATGACCATGCCGCGGTAGAGCTGCATGGAGTCGCAGGACACGACCTCGCCGTTATACCGCTGCGCGAGCAGCACGCCCATTTTTGTCTTGCCGCAGGCCGTGGGGCCGACGACGCAGATGAGTGTATTGTCCATCACACGATTCTTTTAAACATTTTTTCGAGGTCGCGCTGCGTCAGGCGCACCTTGACGGGCCTGCCGTGGGGGCAGTACTCGATCTCGCCGGACTGCACCTTGTCCACCAGATCGCGCAGCTCGCGCTCGTCGCTCTTCCACCCGCCCTTGATGGCCGCCTTGCAGGCCAGCGTCGCCAGCAGGGAATCCCGCGCGGCGGCGGGATCAGCCTTGCCGCCGGCCGCCAGCTTGCCGGCGATCTCCTCCAGCGCGGAGACGGCCTCGCCCTCGTCGACGTCGGCGGGGATGTCGCGGATGAGGATCGCGCCGTCGCCGAAATCCTCGCAGCCGAAGCCGAATTCGCGCAGCAGAGGGAAGCTCTCCGCGGTCGCCGCGTATTCGGCGGCGGGCAGCTGCGCTACCAGCGGCGTGAGCAGGCTCTGGGACATGATAGGCTCGCTCTGCGCCTTGAAGCGGTCGAAATTGACGCGCTCGTGGGCGGCGTGCTTGTCGATGAGCCAGATGTTGCACTCGCCGTCCTCGCAGACGATGTAGGTGTCCAGCACCTCGCCCGCGATGCGCCACGGAACGGGCGTTTCGGGCAGCATCGCGGTCTGCTCCGGCTCGGCGGGCGCTTTGACCGCGGGCGCGGCCGAAACGGGCGGCTCCGGGACGGCGCCCCGCTCTTTCCGAACGTAATCCGACACACGCGCCTTGCCGCCCAGCTCGCCGAGGCTGACGGCGGGGATACGGGTTTGGAAGGAGGGCGCCGCGGCCGGGGACGGCGCGGGCGGCTTTTGCGCCGCGGCGGGCGCCGGCGGCACGGGAGGCTTGGCGGCAGCGCCGGCCTGCGAGGCGCGGAACTGCTCCGCGGTCATGGACCGGAAGAAATCGGCGCGCGGCGCGTATGCCTGCGATGCGGCCTGCGGCGCGGCTTGAGACGCCGCGCTCCGGGCGAGCTCCGCGGGCTTTGCCTCGCGGTCCAGCGCGTCGGAGACGCCGTGGTAGACCAGATCGAAGACCTGCTTTTCGTTCACAAATTTGACGACGGTCTTCGCCGGATGGACATTGACGTCCACCATGTCAAACGGCAGCGTCACGCACAGGACGCAGCCGGGGAACTTGCCCTTCATGGAGCGGTTGGCGTAGGCCTCCTCCAGCGCGGCGGTCAGCAGCTGGGACTTGATGAAGCGCCCGTTGACGAAAAAAGCCTGCATGCCGCGGGTGCCGCGCCCCTCCAGAGGACGCGTGACGAAGCCCTCCGCCGCCAGCGCGCCGTCGCGGGCGGAGACGGGGATGAGGGAGAGCGCGAACGCGCGGCCCTGCGCCGCGTAGACCGCGGAGCGGAGCGCGCCGTCGCCGGGGGTGTGCAGCGCCTCTTCGCCGTCCTTGATGAGCTTGAAGGAGATGTCGGGGTGGGAGAGCGCGAGATGCGCGACGAGACCGGCGATGGCCGCGGCCTCGGCGCTGTCGCGCTTCATGAACTTGAGCCGCGCGGGCGTGTTGAAAAAGAGGTCGCGCACCACCACGGTGGTGCCTTCGGGGCAGCCGACCTCCTCCACCGTGCCGGGAACGCCGCCCTCCAGATGCAGCGCCGCGCCGACGGGCGCGCCGTGCTCGCGGGTGGTGACGTCCAGCCGCGAGACGGAGGAGATGGCGGCCAGTGCCTCGCCGCGGAAGCCCAGCGTGCCGATGGCGGCGAGGTCCTCCGCCGTGCGCAGCTTGCTCGTGGCATGGCGCAGGAACGCCGTCGGCAGCTCGGCTGCCGCAATGCCGCAGCCGTCGTCGCTGACGCGGAGATAGGTCATGCCGCCGCTGCGGAGCTCCACCGTAACGGCGGTGGCGCCGGCGTCGATGGCGTTTTCCAGCAGCTCCTTGGCGACGCTGGCGGGCCGCTCGACGACCTCGCCCGCGGCGATCAGGTCGGCGACATGGGGACTTAACGGTTGGATATGGGGCATAATGCGCCTCCTTTTCGGAATACGGTCACGCGAGGATCACCCACAGCGCCAGCGCGTTGACGACGGCGTGGAGCGCGATCGAGGTCCACAGCGTGCCGGAGCGGTCGTAGGCCCAGGCGAACACCAGACCCGGCACGAGATACTGCACCATCAGCAGGAGATAGCCCGCGTCCCACGCCGAGAGCGCGAAGGTCCAGACGTGCGTGAACGCGAACAGCAGGCTCGACGCGGCATAGGCCACGGCGCGGCTCCGCTCCTTGAGGCAGCCGAACACCAGACCGCGGAACAGCACCTCCTCCACAAAGGGCGCCAGCAGAACGACGATGAGCGTCGTCATGCGCGGCGCGGCGTTGACCGAGGCGGCGATGGTCGTGTCGTTCAGATTGACGCGGCTGTTGAAGAACAGCCCGCCGACGCGGTAGATGAGCTCATTCGCGCCGTAGAACACCAGAAGCGCGATGAAAAACGTGGTGATCGCGCGGTTGAGGTTGTTCAGAAGCTGCGAGGTCGTGGCGCCGAGGCAGCTGTGGAAAATGATCAGCGTCACGGCAAAGAGGATGTAATAATAAAGCGCGTTTTGCAGCCCGCCGTCAATGCCGGTCCCCAGCAGGACCTCAAACAGCGCAAACAGTCGGTCCGCCAGCAGCGGCATCACCAGCAGGTACACGATGAAAAAGATCGTGCCCGCCAGACGCTCCGCGTGATTCATATGTGTGGTGGAAGCTTTTTTGGCCATGACGACTCTCCGGCTTTTCTTATTGGAGCTTTTGCCTGAGCTCGTACAGGAGCTGCATCGCCTCGATGGGCGTCAGCGTTTCAACCTGCGCGCGGCGGAGGGCGTCGAGGACCTCCGCTTCGCCGATGGCGGACAGGCTGATCTGATCTTCCTCCTTGCGCGGGGCCGCCTGATACGCGCCGCCCTTTTCCAGCTCCGCGAGAATGGCCTTGGCGCGGCTCACGACCTCTTTCGGCAGCCCCGCCAGCGTCGCGACCTCGATGCCGTAGCTGCGGTCCGCGCCGCCGGGGACGATCTTGCGCAGGAAGATCAGCTCCTCGCCGCGCTTTTTGATCGAGATGTTGTAGTTCCTGACGCCGGGGAGCGCGCCCTCGAGCTCCGTGAGCTCGTGGTAGTGCGTGGCGAACAGCGTCTTTGCGCCGAGCCTGCGCGGGTTCGCGCAGTGCTCCAGCACCGCGCGCGCGATGCTCATGCCGTCGAAGGTGGACGTACCGCGGCCGATCTCGTCGAGGATCAGCAGCGAGCGCGGCGTCGCCTGCCGCATGATCTCCGCCACCTCCGTCATCTCGACCATGAAGGTCGACTGGCCGCCGGCTAAGTCGTCGCTCGCGCCGATGCGGGTGAAGATGCGGTCCACCACGCCGATGCGGGCGCTTTTGGCGGGGACGAAGGAGCCGAGCTGCGCCATGAGCGTGATGAGCGCTACCTGCCGCATGTAGGTGGACTTGCCCGCCATGTTGGGGCCCGTGATGATGGCGACCCTGTTTTCCTTTTCGCCCATGTAGGTGTCGTTCGGGACGAACAGACTGTCCTTGAGCACGCGTTCCACCACGGGGTGCCGCCCGTCGTGGATCTCGATGACGCCGGAGTCGTCCACCGTGGGGCAGCAGTAGTTGTTTTTCACCGCCACCGCCGCGAACGAGCAGAGCGTGTCCAGCTCCGCGAGGGCCGCGGCGGTCTTTTGTATGCGCTCCGCTTCGCCGCAGACCGCCTCGCGCAGCACGGAGAACAGCTCGTACTCGAGCGCGTTTACCCGCTCGCCCGCGGTCAAAATCTCCTGCTCGAGGTCCTTGAGCTCCTGCGTGACGTAGCGCTCGCCGTTCACCAGCGTCTGCTTGCGGATGTAGCTCTCCGGCACCTGGTCCTTGAACGAGTTCGACACCTCGATGTAGTAGCCGAACACCTTGTTGTAGCCGATGCGCAGCGTGCGGATGCCGGTCTTTTCCTTCTCCCGCGTCTCGATGGAGGCCAGCAGCCCCTTGCCGCCGGAGAGGATGTCGTGCAGACGGTCCACCTCGGCATTGAAGCCGGGACGGATGAAGCCGCCCTCGCGCACCGAGAACGGCGGCTCGTCGATGAGCGTGCTCCGGATCTGCGCCGCCACGTCGTCCAGCGTGTCCAGATCGTGACAGATTTCGGAAAGCTTGCTGTTTGTGAACGGCCGGAGCTGCTCCTTGACCGCGGCGAGCTTCTCGATGGACATGCGCAGCGACGCGAAGTCGCGGCCGCCCGCCGTGCCGTAGACGATGCGCCCGATGAGACGCTCCATGTCCGCGACGCCGGTCATGGCGAGGATCAACTCCTCCCGCGCCATGGTGAGGCGCACGAGCGCCTCCACGGCGCCGAGACGGCGGTTGATCTCCGCCGGATCGCGCAGCGGACGCTCCAGATACGAGCGCAGACAGCGCGCGCCCATGGCGGTCTTGGTCTTGTCCAGCACCCAGAGAAGGCTGCCGCGCTTTTCCTTGCCGCGCAGCGTCTCGGTCAGCTCGAGGTTGCGCCGCGCCGCGAGGTCCAGCTCCATGAAGCGGCCCGACTCGTAGCAGTCCAGCTCGTTGATGTAGGCGAGGTCGGTCTTCTGCGTCTCGTGGAGATAGCTGAGCAGCCCGCCCAGCGCGAGCAGCGCGGCTGGATTGTTCCGCGGCAGGCTTTGGTACGCGTCCTCGCCGTACTGCGCGAGGACGGCTTTCTCCGCGGCGCGCAGGTCGAAGCGCTTGTCGCCGCGCTCCACGGGGCAGTTCAGCTTCGTGCGCAGCAGCTCGAAGAGCGGCGCGTCGCCGTATGCGCCGTCGTTCACCACCGCCTCGGCGGGGCTGAAGCGCACCAGCTCGTTCCTCAGGTGCTCCGTGCGCCCATCGCCGGAGAAGGCCGTGACGTGCGTGCGGCCGGTGGACATGTCGCAGAACGCGACGCCCGCGTTCTGCTCGTCGAGGAACACGCCGGCGAGGAAGTTGCTCTGGTTGGCGTCGAGACTCTGGCTGTCGATGACGGTGCCGGGAGTGACGACGCGGATGATGTCGCGCTTGACGAGGCCCTTGGCCTGCGCGGGGTCCTCCGTCTGCTCGCAGATGGCGACCTTGTAGCCCTTGGCGATGAGCCGCGCGATGTAGCCGTCGCTGGAGTGGTACGGCACGCCGCACATGGGCGTCTGATCCTCCTTGGCCTTGCCGCGGTCGCGGGTCGTGAGCGTCAGATCCAGCTCGCGGGACGCGGTCAGCGCATCCTCGTCGAACATCTCGTAGAAGTCGCCGAGACGGAAGAACAGGATCTCGTCGGGGTGCTGCTCCTTGATCTCCAGATATTGCTTCATCATGGGGGTGATTTCCGCCATGGCACAAGTCTCTCTTTCTTCTGTTCAGAACCGCTTCGCTGGGTTCTGAACAGAGTGGGTTTCACTTCGCTTCCCGCACGCCGAGGGCGCACGGACGCTCCGTGCAGTGTGTTTTTCCGACGCGCATGTCGTCGGAAAAACGATCCGGATCATTCGCGCCTGCGGGCGCGAATTCATATTTCAAAAACCGAGCCGCCGGACATATGCTGCAGGCGCTCGCCGAGGGTCTCCCGCAGGATATCGAAGGCCTCCTGTCCGGTGCAGTGACCGGTATAATAGCGGGTGCCCGGGCGCGCGGCCAGCTCCTTTGCCACGGCCTCCACCAGCTCGCGCGGCTCGGTCCGATCCAGCGAGGGGCTGTAGAGGTGGAAGCCGGCGAACACCGCGTCGGGCGCGCGGCCCAGGATCTCCTCCGCGCGGCGCAGGATGTTGACGACGCCGTTGTGGGCGCAGCCGGCAAAGAGCGCGGTTTTGCCGTGCTCCGTCACCAGCAGGCACTGCTCGTGCCGGAAGGCGTCCTTCGGATAGTCGTCGCCGACCTTTTCACGCAGCGAATCGTTGGCGTGGGACCAGTAGTCGCGGCCCATGCCGCCGGAGAACAGCGTCAGCTCGTCGTCGACGACCGTGACGCCCTCCGTGAGCCGGAAGCGGGCTTCGTATTTGTGCAGCAGCTTGTCAAGGCCGATGTATTCGCACTTTTTCGGCGTGACCACGTAGTACTCGCCCCAGACGTTCTGCTGCAGGTACACCGGCGCGCGGTCGTTGCGGCGGCAGAAGAGGTCCAGCCCGCCGCAGTGGTCGTCGTGGGCGTGGGAGAGGAACGCGGCGTCCACGGCCTTGATATCCACGCCCAGCTTCTCGGCGTTTTCGAGGAACATGGCGTTGGGGCCCATGTCAAAGAGGATGCGGTGCCTGTCCGTCGCGATGTGCATGGAAAGGCCGTGCTCGTACTTCACGTCCGCGCGGCAGGCGCTGTTTTCAAGCAGGATCGTGATTTTCATGGGAATGACCTCCCTACAGGATTTCTCCATACAAGGCCCAGGTGTTGCTGCCGGTGATCCTGACCTCGGCGAACGTGCCGATCCGCGCCCTGTCGCCTTTGGCGCGCACCAGCCGGTTGCCCTCCGTGCGGCAGGAGAGCGGGAAAGCGGCGTCGTCGCTCTCGCCGTCGACCAGCACGCGGACGGTTTGACCCACATAGGCGGCGTGCTTTTCCGCGCTGTACGCGTTCTGTACCTCCAGCAGGCGGTCGAACCATTTCTGCTTCTCCGCGCGGGGCACGGGATCGTCCATCTCCGCCGCGGGCGTGCCGGGGCGCGGGGAGAAAAGGAAGGTGAACAGCGCGTCGAATTCGACCTCCCGCACGAGCGACACCGTGTCCATCGCCTCAGCCTCCGTCTCGCCGGGGAAGCCGATGATGACGTCGCTGGTCACCACAAGCCCCGGCATGACGGAGCGGGCATAGTCGATCAGCTCCAGGTAGCCCTTGCGCGTATACGGACGGCGCATGGCCTTGAGCACACGGTCGCTGCCGCTCTGCACGGGGAGGTGCAGACACTTGGCGACGTGGGCGCAGCGCGCCATGGCGTCGAAGAGCTTCGGCGTCGCGTCCTTGGGCTGGCTGGACATGAAGCGCAGCCAGTAGTCGCCGGGAATGGCGTCGATGGCGGTCAGCAGGTCGGCAAAATCGTAATCACTATCCAAGTCCTTGCCGTAGCTGTTGACGTTCTGGCCCAGCAGATAGATCTCCTTGTAGCCCGCCTCGATCAGCGCGCGGCACTCCGCGACGATCTTCTCGGGATCGCGGCTGCGCTCGCGGCCGCGGACGTAGGGCACGATGCAGTAGGAGCAGAAGTTGTTGCAGCCGTACATGATGCTGACCCACGCGCGCACCGTGCCGTCGCGCTTGACGGGCAGGTCCTCGGCGATGCGTCCGTGCTCGTCGTCGATGGAAAACGCGCGCCGGCGCGTCGTCAGCACGCCGTGCAGCAGCTCCGGCAGCCGCCACTCCGCCTGCGGGCCGAGGACGAGGTCGACGTGGCGGTAGCTCTCGCGCACCTTGTCGGCGATGCGCTTTTGCTGCGCCATGCAGCCGCAGAGCACGATGATCTGGTCCGGATTCGCCTCTTTGGTGTGCGTCAGCTCGCCGAGCTCGCCGAACACGCGCTTTTCCGCGTGCTCGCGGATGGCGCAGGTGTTGAGCAGCACCACGTCCGCGGCGCCTGCGTCCGTCGTGGGCTCGTAGCCCATCTCGGCGAGCATGCCCGCGAGCGTCTCGCCGTCGGCGACGTTCTGCTGACAGCCGAAGGTGTCCACCAGCGCCAGCGGCGCGCGCGTGCGGCGGTCGCTGATGGCGCGCACCTTGCGCATGTATTCCTTTTGCCGCGCCGTCTCCTCCGCGCTGACAAGCACCAGTTCACGTTCCAAAGGGCGATTCCTCCAGCAGACATACTTTAACTTATATATTTTATCACGAAAAGCGGACGCTTGCAAGGGAAACCGAAAGGGGGTATAATCACCAGGAGACCGATTCGGGAGGATGAGGAGATGGAGCAAACAATCGCCGTCGTGACCGGAGGCAGCTCCGGCATCGGGCTTTGCACGGCAAAGGCGCTTTCCGCCGCGGGCTGCCGCGTGTATGAGATCAGCCGCCGCGACTTTTCCTGCGAGGGGATGACGCATCTCTCCGCCGACGTGACGGACGAGGACGCCGTGCAGGACGCCGTCGATCAGGTGCTGGCCGAGGCGGGGCGCGTCGATATCCTGGTGAACTGCGCGGGCTTCGGCATCTCGGGCGCGGTGGAGTTCACGGAGCTTGCCGACGCCAAGCGCCAGATGGACGTCAACTTCTTCGGCATGGTCAACGCGACGAAGGCCGTGCTGGGGCCGATGCGCCGCGCGGGCGGCGGGCGCGTCGTCAACATCAGCTCCGTGGCCGCGCCCGCGGCGATCCCGTTCCAGGCGTTCTACTCCGCGTCCAAGGCCGCCATCAACGACTATACCTGCGCGCTCGCGAACGAGGTGCGTCCCTACGGGGTCAGCGTCTGCGCGGTGATGCCCGGCGACATCCGCACGGGCTTCACCGACGCGCGCAAAAAATCCGCCGTCGGCGACGAGGCCTACGGCGGGCGCATTTCCAAAAGCGTTGCGAAAATGGAGCGCGACGAGCGCGGCGGCATGGCGCCCGAGACCGCGGGCGCGTACATCGCGAAGATCGCGCTGCGCAAAAACGTCAAGCCGCTCTACGCCATCGGCTTTTCCTACAAGTGCATATGCGTCCTCTGCGATCTTCTGCCGTGCCGGCTGCGCAACCGGCTCATCGGCCTGCTGTACGCGTAAACGCAAAAAAGCGCCGCCCGTTCGGGCCAATGTCATTAAGCCAAGCGAAAAATACAAACGTTGGAATCTTCGGAAATGCATTTTCCCGCTTAACGGCTACGCCGTTTTGGATTGCTTTCGTTAAGTTAGCGGCTTTATGGCGCCAGCAACAACAAAAAACGCACGGAGAAATGTCTTCAACCACATTTCTCCGTGCGTTCTGTACTTTTTATGCCGGCGCGTTGTGCGCGTTCCAGTTTACGATCGCGTCGCTGATATACTGCGTTAAGCTAACTTTTTCTGCTTTTGCGCGCTGCGCCGCGTCTCTGTGAACGGCGGGCGCGATTCGGACTGTCAGCTTTCCACTGTATTCTTGCGATGTTTCAACAGGCACGGAAGGGATCGGAATTCCGACCTCCTTTGCCGTGACCAACCATTCCTGCTCGTTGACTTCCAGTTCGGAAATGGCCTCCTCCGTCGTTTCGCCCTGCCCCACACAGCCCTTTAGGCAAGTGCTTTTGGCTACCCAGAACACATGCTCCTCGACCTTGTTCTGATAAACCTGAAACGGATACAGCATTTCATTCCACCTCCCGATTGCGACTTTCAATCTCTGCGAACAAATCCTTCAACTCTTTTATATATGCCTCCTGCACATACTTCCCATGCATGGGGATTGGAATTACTGTCCCACTCGTTACATCAACGATCTTTTTCGAGTGCTTGCCGCCCGCTGCGACGCCGCAGCCGTAAGATTTTGCCAACCGTTCTACTTCATCAAAGGAAATGTTGTTCGGAATCGGCTTTTCGTTGAACTTTTCCTTTAGCTTCTCCAAAGTGGACATTGCTTCACCCTCTTTATTCTATTTGTATGATAGCAAATATGCCACCAAATGTCAAGGGTGTCACCGACACAAGAAAAAGAAAAGAACTTCATAAAGAATTACGAAGAATAGGTAACACAAAGATAAAGCCATTATACTAAGCAACCTGCGTTCAGCGTCACATTCTCTCAAGTCAGAAAGTACCCACCTCAACTGATGTGAGGCGGGTACTTTTTTCGTGTATCGAAAATCTTAGTTTAATGACATTGCCCGTTCGGGCGGCGCTTTTTTAGCTCTTTTGCGGGTACTTCCGGTGCAGCTCGTGCTTCTTGATGACGCACATCTTGTCCGTGCAGTTCTCACAGGCGAGGAAGGCGTTGGTCTCCTCCACAAAGCGCTCGGGATGGCGGAGATAGGTCACCTCCCAGAGGATCGTGCAAACCAGCGCAAGACCGACGACGCTCCAGGACCAGAAGTGGGGGATGAACACCAGCGGCGTCGCGATCATGATGGTGCCCCAGGCGAAGATGCGGCAGGTGACGCAGCACTTGTTCTTCATCACGAGCTTCTGGAACGGGCAGTAGAAGATGATGCAGATGAGGTCGCAGACGTAGTAGAACGACGCCAGCAGCACCATGGACGGCACGCCGATGATCCCGCGCAGGTACAGCACCCAGAAGATGAGGTTCAGACCGATCCACAGCAGCGCCACGCGGGTCGCGCCGAGGTCGAGACGGGTGAGGTGCGTGCGCATGCGCAGCCCGTCCACCGCCTGCTCGATCTTACTGAAATGCTCCGGAAACTGCTTGAGGCAGCCGCGGCTGACGCGGGAGTGGGGCGAGAGCTGGAGCGCGAACGAGACGATGAAGATCGCCCAGAGCAGATTGATGGGATGGAACAGCTCCGTGTTTTTCGTGAAATCCAGCATCGTCCGGTTCGTCAGAAAGGTGACGAACACGGTGATGAGCACCAGCGCGCGGAACGTAAAGCGCACTAAGTACGAGCGGAGCATCTTGGTTGCAGATTGCATAGGAGACCTCGATTCCGCGGCTGTTTGCCGCAAGAGATATGTCAATTCATCGCGTCGGCTTTCCGTTCGAAAAGCTCCGTGATGCGATTGCGCAGTGCCGGGTGGGCGGCGAGCCCGGGGTCGGCGGCGATCAGCCGCTCCGCTGCGGCGCGGGCTTCGTGCAGCAGCTCCATGTCGCAGGTGAGGTCGGCCACGCGCAGCGACGGCAGGCCGTGCTGGCGCGAGCCGAAGAAGTCGCCGGGACCGCGCAGCTTCAAGTCCTCCTCCGCGATCTCAAAGCCGTTGCCCGTCTTCGTCATGACGGCCAGGCGCCGACGGTTGTCTTCGCCGGTGTTGTCGGAAACGAGGATGCAGTAGGACTTGTGCCGCCCGCGTCCGACGCGGCCGCGCAGCTGGTGCAGCTGCGAGAGGCCGAAGCACTCGGCGTTCTCGATGAGCATGACCGCCGCGTTCGGCACGTCCACGCCGACCTCGACGACGGTGGTGGAGACCAGAATGTCGATCTCGCCGGCGGCAAAGGCGCGCATGACCGCGTCCTTTTCCCTCGCCTTCATCTTGCCGTGGACGGGCTTGACGGTCAGATCGGGGAAAACCTCGGCTTGCAGCTTCTCCGCGTAGGCGGTGACGGCCTTGCGCTCGTCCGGCAGTTCGTCGTTTTCCGCCACCATGGGGCAGATGACATAGGCCTGCCGCCCCTCGGCGACGAGCTTGCGGATAAAGTCGTAGATGCGCTTGCGGTAGCTCGAATTCACCGCGAACGTGTCGATGGGCTGACGCCCGGGCGGCAGCTCGTCGATGAGCGACACGTCCAGATCGCCGTAGATCATCAGCGCCAGCGTGCGGGGAATGGGCGTCGCCGACATGACCAAAAGGTGCGGGTTGTCGCCCTTGGCGCCGAGCGCCGCGCGCTGGTCCACGCCGAAGCGGTGCTGCTCGTCCGTGACCACAAGGCCGAGGCGCTGATACTGCACATCGGGCGCAAGAAGCGCGTGGGTGCCGATGGCCAGCGTAAGCTCGCCCGAGGCGAGCTGCTCGAGGATCGAGCGGCGGGCCTTCGCCGGAGTCGCCGCGGTCAGCAGCGCGCAGCGCACGCCGAGGCTCTCCAGCAGCGGGGCGAGGGTCTTGTAGTGCTGCTCGGCGAGGATCTCCGTCGGCGCCATCAGCGCCGACTGAAGCCCGCTCTGCGCGGCAAACCAGATCGCCGCGGCGGCCACCATCGTCTTGCCGGAGCCCACGTCGCCCTGCACGAGCCGGTTCATCGGCCGCGTGCCGCACATATCGCGCACCGCGTCCTCCGCCGCGCGCCGCTGCGCGCCGGTGAGCGAAAACGGCAGCGCGTCGCAGAACGGCGCGAGGCTGACCGATCTGCATTGCTGCCCCGTGACCGCGCTGCGCCGCTCACGCAGCAGCCGCAGCCCCAGCGTCAAAAGGTACAGCTCTTCGAACACCAGCCGCCGCCGCGCGACGGCGAGGGCTTCTTCGTCCGCGGGAAAGTGGACGTTTTCGTAGGCGAAGCGGACGTGACAGAGCCGGTACTCCTGCCGCACGTCCTCGGGCAGGAAGTCGGTCAGATCGTCGGCGCAGGCGTCCAGCCCCTGCCGCACGGCGGCGGAGAGCAGCGCCTGGCTGACGCCCGCCGTCAGCGGATAGATCGGCATGATGCGCCCCGTGATGCGGTTCGCGCCCTCCCGCTCAAAGAGCGGGTTCGTCATCTGCTTTCGCAGCAGATTGCCCTCGGCCTTGCCGTAGAAGACGTATTCCTCGCCGGTGTGAAAGCTGTTTTTGAGATAGCTTTGATTGAAGTAGGTCAAATCAAGCGCGGCTGATTCATCCGCAACACGGAGCTTGACCAGGTCAAGCCCCTTGCGGATGCGGGAGAGCCGCGGCTCGGACGCGACGACGGCGCGCACGCAGGCGTTCTCGCCGGGAACGAGGTCGGCAATGCGCCGGAATTCCCGCCGGTCCTCATAGGCGCGAGGGAAGTAGGAGATCAGCTCCCGCAGGTTCGTGACGCCCAGCTTTTGCAGCGATTTTGCCCGCTGCTCGCCGACGCCCTTGATATAGCGCACGTCGGTGGTCATGAGGGGAGAGGGCGCCGTGTTACTGCTTGACATAGTCGACGTACTGGAATTTGAGCCCGTTTTCCTCCATGACCTCGCTTGCGCGCTCCACCTGCCAGTCGGGGTGGGTGTCGAGGTTGGGGAAGAAGCTGTCCGCCTTCGGCGCGGCGAAGACCTTCGTCACGCGGACGCGCTCAAAGTACGGGCGCAGAAGCGTATACACGCTCGCGCCGCCGATGACGATCGCGTCGTCTCCCGCGAGGGCGAGCGCCTCCTCGGCGGTGTGCGCCAGCTCCGCGCCCTCGATGGGCGCTTCGCTGTGGGTGAGGACGATGTTGCGCCGACCCGGCAGGGGCTTGCCGCCGGGGAAGGTCTTCAGCGTGCGGGAGCCGTAGACGACGGTTTTGCCGACGGTGAGCTCCTTAAAGCGCTTTAAGTCGGCGGGAATGCGGAACAGGAGGTCTCCGTCCAGACCGATGCCCCAGTTTTCGCTGACACAAACAATAGCTTGCATAAGTACCTCTTATTCTCAGATCGCAATGGGGATCTTATCTTCGAAGGGGGAGTATTCGTAGTTCTCGACCCGGAAGCTGTCCTTCGTAAACGCGTAGAAATCCGTCACCGACGGGTCGACGGTGAATCGCGGCGCGGGATGCTCGGGCTCTGCGAGCATCCGTTCGATGATGGGGATGTGGCGGTCGTAGATGTGGCAGTCGGCGATGACGTGCACCAGCTCGCCCGCCTTGAGCCCGCTGACCTGCGCAAACATGTGTACCAGCACCGCGTACTGCACCACGTTCCAGTTGTTTGCCGCCAGCATGTCCTGCGAGCGCTGGTTCAAAATGGCGTTGAGCGTGTCGCCGGAGACGTTGAAGGTCATCGAGTACGCGCAGGGGTAGAGCGCCATCTCGCTGAGGTCGGCGAAGGTGTAGATGTTGGTCATGATGCGGCGGGAGGCCGGGTTGTGCTTCAGGTCGTACAGCACGCGGTCCACCTGGTCCATGTCGCCCTCTCTGTAGTGGTGCTTTACGCCCAGCTGGTAGCCGTAGGCCTTGCCGATGCTGCCGTTCTCGTCCGCCCACGCGTCCCAGATGTGAGAGGAGAGGTCGCGGACGTTGTTGGACTTCTTCTGCCAGATCCACAGCAGCTCGTCCACCGCGCTCTTCCAGTAGGTGCGCCGCAGCGTCAGCAGCGGGAACTCTTTCGACAGATCGTAGCGGTTCACGACGCCGAACTTCTTGATGGTGTGCGCGGGGGCGCCGTCCTCCCAGCGGGGACGGACGGTGAGGTTGTCGTCCTTGACGCCGTGGTTGAGGATGTCAAGGCAGGTCTGACGGAAAACCTGATCGGCGTAAGCCATGGGGAAATCTCCTTTATTTTACTTGGCAGCCCGCGAAGCGGAGCGCGCCGAGGGCCAGCTCCAGCGTCGGGTCGACGGCGGGATAGTCGAGGCGATACAGCTCAAAGGCGGGGGGCAGCTCGGTGCAGCCGAGGATCAGCGTCTCCGCGCCGCGATCAAGCAGATGCTCGCAGCCTGCCCGAAACGCCGACGCGTCATAGGACAGCTCGCCCGCCTTGACGCCGTCGTAGACAACGCCCATCACGGCGCGCTGGTCGGCGGGAGGCGGCGTCAGCAGCTCGATCCCGCTGCCCGCGAAGGTCTTCTGATAAATGCCGGTTTCCACCGTGCCGTCGGTGGCGAGCAGCCCGGCGGTCCGGACGCCGCGGCGTTTCAGCGCGTCGCGGGTCAGCGCGATCATATGCAGCAGGGGAACGCTCGCCGCGGCGGCGAGCTGCTCGTAAAAGCAGTGCGCGGTGTTGCAGGGCATAATGAGCACTTCCGCGCCGATGCTCTCAAGGCGCTTCACGCTTCGGATCATCTCCGGCACGGGGTCGGCTCCGCCGTGGAGCAGCGCCGCCGTGCGGTCGGCAATGTCCGTGTTGGAGTCGATCACGACGCGCGGATGCTCCTGATCCGCGGCGGCGTCCGTGTGCAGAACGAGCTTTCGGTAGAGGTCGGCGGTGGCCAGCGGCCCCATGCCGCCGATGATACCGATGACCTTGCTCATCGGAAGCTGGGGCGGTGGCGAAACAGCTCGTCCGTGGTGGGCATGTGCGGCTGGGCGCTGTCGCGGTCGTGCTGGATGGTGAGCTTGAGCGCCTCCACGGCCACCTTCACGGCGGAGTTCGTGTCCTCGCTCATCTCGTTGTCGAGGCCCGCCTTCTCGCGCTCCTGGTTCCAGACCGTGTGGAAGCACGAGCCGCAGCGGACGCCCAGCGCCGCCGCCACGACGAAGAGCGCGGCGGACTCCATCTCGCTGGCCTTGACGCCGAGGCGCTTCCAGCTTTCCCATTTGTTGAGCAGCTCGTAGTACACGGGGCTCTTCTCGGGGCTGTGCTGGCCGTAAAAGCTGTCCTTGCACTGCACCACGCCGGTGTGATACCGGTAGCCCAGCTGACGCGAGGCCTCGACCAGCGCCTCGACGATCGCGTAGTCGGCGACGGCGGGGAACTCGATGGGCGCGTATTCCATGGAGGTGTGCTCAAAGCGGATCGCGCCGGTGGCGATGACGATGTCGTGCGTGCGCACGGACATGTCGATGCCGCCGCAGGTGCCGGTGCGGATGAACGTGTCCGCGCCCAGCTGGTGCAGCTCCTCCATGGCGATGGAGGCCGAGGGGCCGCCGATGCCGGTGGAGCAGACGCTGACCTTCTCGCCGAGCAGCGTGCCGGTATAGGTCGTGAACTCGCGGTTTTGCGCGATCAGCTTCGGGTCGTCAAAATGCTTCGCGATGTACGCGCAGCGTCCCGGATCGCCGGGCAGAATCACATAGCGGCCGACCTCGCCGGGTGCAACGTGGGTATGATACTGTCTTTCAAGCTCGTGCATAGCGGTGACCTCCTGTTGATGATCTGACTACTCATTATATCAAAAAACGGCGGAAATGCAAGAGAGAACGGAGCGCCCTTGCAATTCCGGCGGCGGACGGTTATAATGCGGTGGAAACCGGAGGAGATGACAAAATGAGCTACCAGACCATCCTGTTCGATATGGACGGCACGCTGCTGGACACGCTGTACGACCTCTATGCCAGCGTGAACGCCGTTCTGCGCGCAAGGGGATATCCCGAGCGGAGCATGGACGAGGTGCGCGCCTTTGTGGGAAACGGCGCGGCCAACCTCATCCGCCGCGCCCTGCCGGAGGGCGTGGGCGATGCGGCGCGGGAAGAGACGCTGCGGGCGTATCTCGCCTATTACGAGGCGCACTGCCGGGAGCATACGAAGCCCTATGACGGCATGGTCGACGTCCTGCGCGCGCTGCACGGCGCGGGGAAGAAGCTGGCCGTCGTGTCCAACAAACCGGACGAGGCGACGAAGCTCCTCTCCGCCGAGCATTTCGGCGCGCTGCTGCCGGTCGCCATCGGCGAAGGCCCGACCCGGCGGCGCAAGCCGTGGCCCGACACGGTCCGCGACGCGCTCTCGGCGCTGGGCGCCGAAACGGGCGGCGCGGTCTACGTGGGCGACTCGGAGGTGGACGTCGAGACCGCGAAAAACGCGGGCCTGCCGCTCATCGCGGTCAGCTGGGGCTTCCGCGGGCGGGAGGCGCTGCGCGCCGCCGGCGCGGAGACCATCGTCGATACGCCCGAGGCGCTGCGGAAGCTCTGCCTGTGAAAACAAAGAAGGAACGCTGCACATGCAGCGTTCCTTTTTTTATTCCGGATAATGTCCCAGCACGCGGCCCAGCGTGCGCAGCCTGGTCTCGTCGGAGACGACGATGTCCTCGAACTCCGGGTTGACGGAGCGCAGCACGGCGCGGCGCGCTTTTCGGTCGGCGATGAGCTTCTTGCAGTAGGCGCGCCCGTCCAGCACGAAAATGCCGATCTCCCCGGGCTCCACCGCGGGCGTGGGCCGCACGAAGACCGTGCAGCCGTCGGGGATCTGCGGCTCCATGGAGTGTCCGGAGATGTGCACGCCGAACTCCGCGCCCTCCGGCACGAAGCGGGCGGGGTACTGCTCCAGCGTGGACGCCGGCGCGTCGATGTAGTTGCCGAGGCCCGCGGCGGCGGGCTGGTCGTAGACCTTGAGCTCGATGAAGCCGTCGGCGCGGCGCTTCGCCCGCGGGAACGCGACGACCTTGGACGGCTCGGCGCGGACGTACTCGCCCGAGGCGTCGAGGTCGGCGGAGTACTGCACGACCTTGTCCTGCCCCTCGTCGTTCAGCCGGGCGAAGGACTCCGCCAGCTCGCCCATGCGCGGCGGCAGCGCGGCGCCCTCGCCCCAGCCCGTCAGATATCCCGGCGTGACGCCCAGCTTTTCCGAAAGCTGCTCCAGCCGGTCCAGCGGAATGTTGGTGACGATGCCCGTCTCATACTTGAAGATCGTCTGCTTGGTCGTGCCGCAGAGCGCGCCCAGCTCCTCCTGCGTCATCTTCAGCGCCTCTCTCGTCGACTTGATGCGTTCGCCCAGCGTCATAGTCCCGGACCTCCCGATGTTGTTTTTTATATTGTAACAAAAAAATTTTCAAAAATCAAGAAAAAATAACTTGACAAGATACGAACATGTGTGCTACTATACGTGTGACGCAAGGAGTTACAAACGATGGCGCGGGTGGGAAGTTCTGCACGCGCAAACGCGCAAAAGGCGGGCCCCTTTGGCCAAATAGTAACGTATTAAGCGACTTTTGCGCGATGCAGAACGGGTGGGCCGATCGGGAAAGGAGGTGAAAGCGTGGCAACAGAAGAGAAGAAGCCGAAGGAGCTGACGCGCCATGACGTCGCGCAGCGGCTGTTGAAGCTCTATCAACGATGTCTGAAGGCGGAGCGGATCATGACCTACGACAAGGACGAGAAGGCGTGGATGAAAAGCGACGAGTGGAAGGTCGACGCCCGCGGCGCGGCCATGGCGCTCTCCCAGCTCAGCGAGCTGATGGGCTTCGGGCCGGAGGCGCGGGACGCGGACGCCGAGGGCGTGGAGTTCCGGCTTTCGGAGGAGGCGGCTGCCCTTGGCGAGTAGAGTCTGCGAGCTGCCGCGGCCGCAGCCGAAGCAGTGGCAGTTCTTCGCGGCGACGGCGCGCTTTGCCTGCTACGGCGGGGCGCGGGGCGGCGGCAAGAGCTGGTGCGTGCGGAACAAGGCCGTGCTGCTGGCGGCCCGCTATGCGGGTATCCGCATCCTCATGCTGCGCCGGACGCTGCCGGAGCTGCGGGAGAACCACATCCGGCCCATGCGCGCGCTGCTCGGCGGCGCCGCGGAGTACAAGGCGACGGACAAGACCTTCGAGTTCGCCAACGGCAGCCTCATCGCCTTCGGCTACTGCGACAGCGAGAGCGACGTCGACCGCTACCAGGGGCAGGAGTACGACGTCATTTTTCTGGACGAGGCGACGCAGTTCACCGAGTACCAGTACGCGACGCTGACGGCGTGCCTGCGCGGCGCGAACGACTTCCCGAAGCGGATGTACCTCACCTGCAATCCCGGCGGCGTGGGGCACGCGTGGGTGAAGCGGCTGTTCATCGACCGCAATTTCCGCGGCAGCGAGCGGCCGGAGGACTATGTGTTCATTCCGGCGCGGGTGACGGACAACCGCATCCTGATGGAGAAGGACCCGGAGTACGTGCGGCGGCTCGACAACCTGCCGCCGGGCCTGCGCGAGGCGTGGCGGGACGGCGACTGGAACGTGTTCGCGGGACAGTACTTCACCGAATGGGACCGCGCGGCGCATGTGGTCGAGGCGTTCGCGCCGCCGGAATGGTGGCGGTGGTACGTGACGCTGGATTACGGCCTCGACATGCTGGCGGCGCTGCTCATCGGCGTGGACGACGCCGGCGGGGCGTACGTGGTCGGGGAGGTCTACGAGGGCCGCGATCTCGGCGAGGGGCACAACGGGCTGATCGTGTCGGAGGCGGCGGAGGCGGTCAAGGCGCTGGCCGGAGACCGGCAGATCACCGCCTGCCTTGCGCCGCCGGACCTGTGGAACGCGCGGCAGGAGACGGGGCGGAGCGTGGCGGACATCTTCGCGGAGCACGGCGTCTATCTCACGAAGACGAGCAACGAGCGCGTCGACGGGTGGATGGCCGTGAAGGAGTGGCTGAAGCCGCGCGTGTGCGAGGACGGCGAAAAGCGGCCGCGGCTGCGGTTTTTCCCGAACTGCCGCAACATCATCCGCTGTCTGCCGCTGCTGCAGTACGACGAGAAGCGGCCGAACGACGTTCGAAACGAGCCGCACGAGCTGACGCACGCGCCCGACGCGCTGCGCGGCTTCTGCGTGTACCGGACGGCGGCGGGACGCGAGCCGGGCGAGACGCCGCGAGTCAAGCTGATCGACCGCTTGACCGCCGGAGACCGGACGCGGCGGCGCGTGCAAATGTGAGGAAGGAGAGAAGAAGCGAGCATGGCACGAAAAAGAGGTGCGGCGATCCGCACAAAGAAATATGAGAAATTCCGCGGCGTGGATTTTTCCACCGATCCGGCGCTGGTGGACGACGCGCGCAGCCCCTGGGCGCCGAACATGGTGGCGGATATGGGCGGCATGCCGGAAAAGCGTCCCGGCTGGCGCACGCTCGTGACGATGGAGGGGCGGATCAACGGCCTGTTCCGCGCGGAGTTCGGCGGCACGGATCAGCTGCTCGTCCACGCAGGCACGGCGCTGTACCGCTGGTTCGACGACGGGGAAACGGCGGCGCGGCCGCTGCGCACGGGGCTTCCGGACGAGCGGAGCGCGGCGGTGTTCATGGGCGAGGCCCTGTGGCTTTTCACGGGCGAAAAGCTGCTCCGATACGACGGCGCGGTCTGCGCGCCGGCGAGCGAGAGCGCCTATGTGCCGCTGACGGTCATCTCCTGCGACCCCGCCGGCGGCGGAGTGGCCTACGAGGCGGTGAACCTGCTGACGGGGAAACAGAAGGCGGGCTTTCTGGCCGACGGGTCAAGCAAGACCTATCATCTGCCCTACGAGAGCGTGGAGAGCATCGACGCCGTCGAGGTGGACGGCGCGGCGGTGACGACGGGCTTCACGGCCGACCCGGCCCACGGCACGGTGACGTTCCAGACGGCCCCGGCCGCGCCGGCCTCCGGCGCGGCGGACAACGTGATCGTCACGTTCACCAAGACGGTGGCGGGCTATGCCGCGCGCATCGACCGGTGCCGAACGGCGATCGTCTGGGGCGTCGGCGGCGGCAGCGACCGCATCGTCGCGACGGGGAATCCGGACTATCCCAACCGGGACTTCATCTGCGGCTACGCCGACGGGACGTACTGGCCGGACACGGGCTACAGCGTGGTCGGCACCTCGGAGACGGCGATCCTCGGCTACCGCAGGCTGGGAGAGCAGCTGGCGATCATCAAGGAGGACAACGGGCAGGATTCGACGGTGTTCCTGCGCAGCGGCTATGTGGGCGACGACGGCGAAGCCGCGTTCACGGTGAAGTCCTGCCTGTCGGGCGTGGGCGCGGTGACGCGCTTCGGCTTCGGCAACATCGGCGACGAGCAGCTGATCCTCACCGGCGCGGGCGTGTACGCGCTGACGACCAACAGCCTCACGGCGGAGCGCATCGCGCAGAACCGCAGCTACCGCATCGACCCGAAGCTCACGGCGGAGCAGCTGACGGACGCGGTGTCGTGCAGCTATGACGGCGCGTACCTCGTGTTCGCGGGCGGGCACGTCTACGGGCTGGACGGGCGGCAGCCGCGCAGCTATCCCGGACGGAACGACACGAGCTTTCTCTACGAGTGCTTTTACTGGGAGAACGTTCCGGCGCGCTGCGTGCTGCGGACGATCCGCGAGGGACGGGAGGCGCTGTACTTCGGCTCCGAGGACGGCGGCATCCGCCGGTTCAACACCGATCTCGGCGGCATGGACCGCTACAGCGACGACGGCGCCGCCATCGAGGCGGTCTGGGCCACGCGGAGCGACGACGACGGCGACCCGATGGTCTATAAGACGCTGCTCAAGAAGGGCAACGCGGTGACGATCAAGCCCTACACCCGCTCGAGCGCAAAGATCCTGTTCCGCACGGACCGCGACGTAGTGGCCTGGCAGGCGGCGGAGGGGACGATGGACATCTTCGACTGGGAGGACATCGACTTCTCGCGCTTCACGTTCGAGGCCAACGACGCGCCGGCGGAGATCCCGTTCCGGAGAAAGGTGAAGAAATACAAGCGGCTGCAGATCCTCATCAAAAACGACGCGGTGAACGAGGGCTTCGGCGTGTACGGCATCGTCAAGCACTTCGCGTCGGGCGATTTTGCAAGGAAATAGCGGCAGAAAGGAGACCCTATGAGTTTATTCAAGCGAACCCCCAGCCCCGAGCGCTACGAGCGCGGCCGCGTGTACGACTACGCCACGGCGGAGGGGCGCGTGGCCACGGCGGAGTGGCTGTTCCAGCAGGCGAAGAACGAGCGCGCGGTCCGCGAAGCGGAGTGGCGGCGGTACAACGACTACTACAACTTTGCCCACGACGCGGCGCGCGAGATGGCCGCGGCGCGGGAGGAAAGCGGCCTCGACCCGCTGCTCGCCTGCGTACCCGATCCCTACATCATGGTCGAGAGCCAGATCGACCCCGAGGTGCCGCAGCCGGAGTTCCACGGCCGCGACGACTTCGACGGCGAGAAAGCGCGGCAGCGGGAGCTTGCGGTGCGCTACATCGTCGAGGAAAACCGGCTGAACGACAAAAACACCTCCAACGAGCGGCGATTGCGCAAGCTGGGCGACGCGTTCTGGAAGGCGTACTGGGACGAGTCGATGCCCTGCGGGGAGAGGCGCGGGAACATCCGCGTGCGCGACGTCGCGCCGCAGGACATCTACCCCGATCCCACGGCGGGGCCGGAGGGCCTGCAGGCGGGAGAGTACCTGTTCTACGTCTACACGATGCACAAGCTGAAGTTCTGGCGGCTCTACCACGAGGAGATCGCGAAGAGCGACCGCACGCTGGAGGATATCGCCGCCGCGGATTACCGCGACGCGGACGACGTGCTGGAGCCGTACACCCAGAGCACGGCGGCGCGGGACGACCTGGTGCAGGTGCTGGAGTTCTGGTACCGCCAGCCCTTCGACACGAAGGACGCGCCCGCCGGCGCGGTGGGATGCAGCATCCAGGCGGGCGGCACGGAGCTGCGGCACATCCCGAACTACTGGGAGCGCACCGGCGGACAGTGCGACCTGTTCCCCTTTGTCCACTACTGGTGCATCCGCGACGAGACGCAGTTCTGGAACAAGAGCGAGCTGGAGCCGATCCTCCCGCTGGTGGACGCGGCGGACCGCGAGCTGGCGACGGGGCTTATGAACGACGAGATGATGGCCAACGACGTCGTGCTCATCGAGGACGGCACGCTGGCCCCCGGCGAGGAGTTCACGAACGTGCCCGGCGCGGTGGTGCGCGTCAACCAGGGGCGCGGCGGAGGCGTCGCGCGCCTCGGCGGGCTCAGCGACGGCGTGAAGAGCCTGAGCATGATCGAGTGGCTGCTCGGTCAGATCCAGCGCACGAACCGCAACTACGACAGCAACAACGGGCGCGAGACCGCGCGCGTCACGACGGCCAGCGGCCTCATGCAGCTGCGCTCCGACGCGCAGGAGCAGACCCGCATCAAAAAGGCGGACCGGAACGAGGGCTTCTGCCGTCTCTACGAGCTGCTGGACTGGCTGGCGCTGGAGTTTTTCGACGACGACCGCCTGCTGTTCATCGGCGCGGCGGGCGGCGCCGGCCGGCGCGAGACGCTGCTGTACAACAGCGCGAACTATGCGCGGCGCGTACCGGAGCTGCTCGACCCCGTCACGGGCGAAGCGCTCCGCGCGCAGAGCCTTTACTTCCCGCGCGTCGACGTGACCGTGACCTGCGGAAACGGCATCGGCAAATCGCCGGCGACGACCGTGGAGTTTCTGGACAAGCTCGCGACCACGGCGGTGACGGCGGACAACTGGAAGCTGCTCGCCGCGGAGCTGGAATATCTCGACCTCCCGCAGAAGCAGGAGATCGTGAACGACTGGCGCGAGCGGTTCGCGCCGCCGGCTTCGACAGAGCCGGCAGAAGAGGTCCTCGCATCGGACGGCGGTACGGCCGACCTTGCCGTCCCGATGGGAAGATAAATCATCAGGAAAGGAGTGCAGACCATGGAAGAGCAGGAGCATCTGGAGGGGATCGGAGAGCCCCGAAACGACATGGAGGCGGCTGCGCCGTCTCTGCCGCGGGACGCGGCGGAGGCAGAGTGTGCGGAAGCCGCCGCCGAGCCGGAGCTGAGCTTCGTGGAGCGGGACGCGCGTGATTTCGCGGCGAAGTATCCGGCGTTCGATTCCCGCGCGATGGCGAAGCTGGAGAGCAACGCCGAATTTCTCCGGTTTTGCGGCTCGCGCTTCGGCAAAGAGCCTCTGGCCGAGCTGTACGGCGCGTTTTGCGCGCTGGTGGCCGGCGTGGAACAGGCTGCGATCGCCAGAGCCGCGAACCGCAGGGCGCGTTCCACCGGCGGCGGCACCGCGGGCGGCTCGATCCTGTCGCCGATGCAGAAGGCGGCGCTGGACGCGTGGAACGCGGAGCATCCCGAAATGGCCATGACGGCCAAAGAATTTTTAAAGCGTTGACGCGTTTCGCTTGAAACCCGCTTCGCTGGGCTTTCAAGCGAGTGGGCTCGCGCTGCGCTTCCCACGCGCCAAAGGCGCACGGACGCTCCGCGAGAAGAGTTTTTCGCCACGCGCATGTCGCGGCGAAAAACGATCGGTATCATTTGCCGTCTGCGGACGGCAAACTCTGCGAGGCATAAAACGCCTCAGAAAGGAAAGGAACTGAAATGAAATTTTATCAGAAGCTCGACGGCGCCGCGCATGTCAGCGCCCGCGAGTATGACGTCGCGGCGAATACCGCGATCGTCGAGGGCCAGCTCGTCAAGCTGGTCGAGGGGCGCGTCACGGCGGCCGCCGCCGGCGAGACCGGCGCGGTGCTCGGCATTGCCGCGGAGAGCCACAGCGGCGTGGCGGACGCGATCGATCCGCGCGCCGACGGCACGAAGATCATGGTCATCGACGACCCGGCCGTCATTCTGCAGTGCGGCGCGCCGCAGGTGACGGCGGCGGGCGGCAGCGCGACCGCGCTGGAGGTGACGGCGCTCAAGGTATTCGCCGCGGACGACTTCAACGGCGGCTGCGTCAAGCTCGTCAGCAAGGCGTCGGAGAGCACCAATACCGACGAGCTCGGCACGGTGCGCCGCATCACGGACTTCGCCCTCGACAACGCCACGCCCACCAAGGGCATCCTTACGCTCGAGTCGGGCGGCGCGCCCTGCGCGGGCGACGTCTACGCCCTGTTTCCGCCCATCGGCTTTGCCAAGGGCAACCTGAACGGCACGGGCACGGGCCTGGTGCTGACGGCGGCGGCCGATCTGCCGCTTCGCGTCGTCGGCGCGGACACCGGCTTCGGCAAGATCAATCTCATGGTGAAAAAGCACGTTTTCGCCGTGAACGCGTAAAAAGGAGGAATACGATATGCCTAATACGACCGCATGGAAGACCGACAACTATAAGTTCGTCGGCAAAGCCTTTGAATTCGCTTATGCGAACCGCCTCAACAAGCTGCTCGCCATCCTCGGCGTCGCCAACTCCAACAGCATCGACTATGAGCTGACCGGCAGCGGCGGCTACGGCGAGATGCCCGCTTATGACGGCAATAATATCAACGAGGGCGCGAAAAAGCGCGGCTTCAAAACCATCATCACTCCGGAGGAGTTTTCCCTCTCCGAGTCCGTCGGCTTTAAGCAGGCGAAGATCGACAAGAGCGGCGAGTGCTCCCGCGTGGGCAAGATGCTGGGCAACAGCGCGGCAATGACCGTGTACATGCACGCGCTGCGCATGTTCGCGAACGCCTTCGATCCGGGCTGCCTCGGCGGCGACGGCAAGCCCTGGGCGGCCGTCGACCATCCCTGCGCCTCCAAGGGCAGCGAGGGCCGCAGATTCGTCGTCGATCCCGACAGCGGCACCTACTCCAACCTCATCACCAAGCCGCTCTCCGTCAGCGCCATCACCGAGGCGCAGAGCCTCGCGGGCCGCTTCACGACCCCCGACGGCCTGCCGCTGCTGGCGGATATGAACCTGCTGCTGGTGTCCCCGGAGCTGGAGGCCGAGGCGAAGAAGATCTGCGGCGACAACGGCAAGTTCCGTCCGGAGCGCAATCCGGAGGACGACTCCAACGCCGCAAACCCGGTCGCCGATCTGCAGTACATGGTCATCGGCGGCGGCAACGACGGCTTCCGGGCCAAGCAGTGGGCGATCTGCGACCCCGCGCTGATGCGCGAGATGGTCAAGCTCGTGTACATCACGCGCCCGACCGTCATGCAGACCGCGCTCGACAATCCGCTCAAGGATCTGTACACCGGCTACGTCGACTTCGGCTGCGGCTGGGGCGACGGCAGGCAGATCATCTTTTCGAACCCCTCCTAATCTCACAGAGTCGCTTTTTTGCCCTCGGGGTAACGTGAAAAGCTACCCCGAGGGCCGCGGAAAGGAGGTCTTTCCATGACTCTTGGAGAGGGAAAGAAGAGAGTGCTGATGCTGCTCGACGAGTACTCCGCCGGCGGGGCGGTGACCGTAGACGAGGACATCGACGCCAAAATGAACGGGTTCTTCGACGCCGCGCAGCGGGATATGGCGGCCTGGCAGCCCATTTTGCGGTGCAAAGAGCTGGTTCTGGACGGCACGGGCCGCACGGAGCTTCCCGATGATGTGGGACGCGTCCTGCAAATCAGAAAGAACGGGCTGCGCACCGCAGCCTATCCGGTTTATGACCGGAAGGTGTTCAGCGAGAGCGGCGATACCTCCGTGCTGACGCTGGAGTACACCGCGCTGCCCGTGCCGATCGGGCCGGACACGCCGGACGACTACGAGTTCGAGGTTGGGGAGGACGCGGCCGCCTGCATGCTGCTCTTTGTGGCGGCGCAGCAGCTGCTTCCGGACCTGGTCGTGGACTACGGCGCGTTCTACAACATGTACTTGCAGCTGCGCGCCGCGCTGCCGCGCGCAACGGGGCTTTTCGGCTCCGGCAGCGTGCGCCAGGCGCTTTACGGGAGGTGAGTCGATGGCTTTTTCCGATCATAAGATCACAAGCGGCGACGTCGCCGCCTATGGCGTCATTGCCGCGCCGGATAAGCTGACCGGCTCGGCCGCGGAAAATAAGCGCGTCTTTGACCGTCTGATCCGCGAGGCCGTCGCGGAGCTGTTCAACGGCCTGATCGACGAGCTGGAGGGAGCCTCCGGCGCGGCGGGCGTCGGCGCAAGCGCCATCGACGGCGTGACGGGCGGCGACGTGCAGACGGTGCTCGGCAGCCTCAAGACGCTGCTTGACGCAAAAAGCGCCAGCGCGGACGTGAACGCTGCGCTCGCGCTCAAGAGCGACAAGGCGGCCACCGACCTGCATTTCAAAAGCGTCAGCTTAAACGCGCAGACCGGCGTGTTTACGTTTACGCGGGAGGACGGCAGCTGCGTGAGCGTCGATACGGTGCTGGAGAAGGTCGCCACCAACTGGCAGTATGACGCCGCGACGCAGAGCCTTGTACTGACGCTGGCCGACGGGACGACGCAGCGCGTTCCGCTCTCCGCGTTCATTACGGAGACGGAATTTCGCGACAGCGCCCAGCTGGCGTTTTCCGCCAGCGACCATCAGGTCACGGCGACGGTAAAAGCGGGGAGCATCACCGATACGATGCTCTCTTCGGCGCTGGTTTCGCAGCTGCAAGGCTATGTCGGCGCGGCGGCCGCGTCGGCGACGGACGCGGCCCAGAGCGCGGCGGCGGCCGAAGGCTATCGGGACGCGGCGGCGTCCTCCGCGGGACGGGCGGCGACCAGCGCCTCCGGCGCGGCGGCGAGCGAAGCAAATGCGGCGGCCTCGGAGACAGCGGCCGGAGCAAGCGCCGCCGCCGCGGCAGGCAGCGAGAGCGCCGCGTCCGGCTATGCGGCTGCGGCAGGCGTCGACGCGGGCAATGCGGAGGCCTGGGCGGTCGGGCAACGCGGCGGGCAGGACGTGCCGTCGACCGACGGGACCTACCATAACAACGCAAAGTACTGGGCCGAGCAGGCGCAGCAGGCTGCGGGCGGCGGCGTCATAAGCTTCAACGGACGCTCCGGCAGTGTGGAACCGCAAAGCGGCGACTACACAGCGGCCATGGTGGGCGCGGATCCCGCGGGCACGGCGTCGGCGGTGCAGGCGAACCTCACCGCGCACGCGAACAACACCACGATCCACATAACGGCGGAGGAGCGCACGGCGTGGAACGCGAAGGTGACGGTTGCCTCCGTTACAATCCCCCGTGGCAGGATGCGCGGAGACGTTAACGGTGATGGCCTGATTACGGCGTTTGACAAGGCTTTGGTTGAGCGTATGTACGCGGATTTTGACCCGAAGCCGGCGAGTGGAACGGAAGACTTTTACGCTGCGGATGTAGATGGCGACGGTAAGATTTTTCCAAGCGACGCGTCGCTTATCGGGCAGATGGATGCTGGGGTAACAAAAATTGGGAGATACTCCGAAGTAACGGGCAACTGGACAAACAATCCCAATTACCTGACCGACGAAGCGCAGTTCTATACAGACATTTCCGTAACAGGTATTACCGCAGGCGACAGCGTTCTCGTCGTAACAGATTATAAAATGATCGCGGGGGCGGAGGAGATCTTTGACCGCGTCGAGGCTGGGAATGGATATATTCGCGTATACGCAAAGATGTGCCCAATCACAAATGTCCCCGCAATCGTTTTTTGGAAGACAGATACCGGCGGAGCGGCAATAATCGCGCAAGGTGTTAAAGGGCTGCAAGATGTTGTAAACGACTATGCGCTACAACAATACAACATTACGCTCGCGACAAGAAATTGGATGTATGACGACAATGATGAGAAATATTTTCAGCATGTCATTCTTCCGGCAAAAGTTCGGTTTGGATCAAAAGCCCAAGCGACCCTCGGCTTTGCGAATGCGACGCAAGAGACAAAATACAACAATGCTGGGATTACAATGACCGATAAAGGAAATGGAGCATTCACGTTTGAGGCAGTGAGTGTGCCTTCCGAAGAAATTAAATGCAGAATTTTCATACAGCTTAAAACGTTCACAAGTGTTTCCGGCGAATCCGGTGGTTATTAAGGGAAGGCGGAGAGACCCATCATGAACGATACGATCAACTACGCGCACGCGGCGCTGGCGGGCGTGATCACCGCAGTCGGCGCGATGTGGGGCAAGCTCGGCTGGCTGTTTGTCCTGTGGGCGCTCTGCATGGCGCTGGACTACCTGACGGGCAGCCTCGCCGCGATGAAAAAGGGCGAGTGGAGCAGCGACCGCGCGCGGGAAGGGCTGTGGCAGGCTGTTGCCGACGAGGTCATCACGGCGGCGGAGTATGAGGAGATCACCGGCGAGCCGTACTAAGGAGGAGGCATACCATGAGCGAAGGGGTTATTGTGGCGCTGATCGGGCTTGCCGGAAGCGCAGTCGGCTCGCTGCTGGGCATCTGCGTCAGCCAGAAGCTGACGCAGTACCGATTGGAGCAGCTGGAAAAGAAAATGGACGACCACGGGGCGCAGTTTATGGCACTTTCACAGCGGATCAGCGATCTGGAGAAGCACAATCTTGTGCAGGACGAGCGGATGCGCGAGGCAACGCGCCGCATTGACGATTTGGAAAGGAGCGCAGAACATGAGTAAAGTATTTGACAGGCTGGTATCGGTCAAGAGCATCGTCACGATCCTGCTGACGGGGGTATTTTCATACTTAGCCGTCAGCGGCGCGGTGAGCGGAACGGACTTCCTGACCGTGTTCACGGTGGTGATCTCGTTCTACTTTGGCACGCAGGCGGAAAAGCGGGCGGAGGACAGGGAAGATGCTGAACAGTCGTAGCCTTGCCGACCTGCGCCCCGATGTGCGTAACAACGTGGAGACGCTGTTGGAGCTGTGCAAAGCGCAGGGCTTGAACGTGCTCGTCACGCAGACGCTTCGCGACGACGAGTATCAGGCGTATCTCTACGAGCAGGGGCGTTCCCGCCCGGGCGCGATCGTCACCAACAGCCGGACGACCACGTTCCACGGCAAGGGCCTCGCGGTCGACTTCTGCCGGAACAGCAAGGGGCACGAGTACGACGACGCCGGATTTTTCCGGAACGTCGCGGTCATCGCCAAGGCGATCGGCTTTTCGTGGGGCGGCGACTGGACGAGCTTCCGCGACTGCCCGCACCTGCAGTGGGACGATCGCGGCCGGTACACCGCGGCGATGCTGCGCGCGGGCAAGGCCGCGCCGGCGATGCCGAAATACGAGGAGGAAGACATGGCGGAAAAACGCTATCAGACGCGCGAGGAGATCGCGCGGGCGCTGCCCTGGGCGGCAGCCACGGCGGATAAGCTGCTCGGGTGCGGAGCGCTGACCGGAAACGGCGCGGGACTGGACCTGAGCGAGGACATGCTCCGCGTGCTCGTGATCAACGACCGCGCCGGAGCCTACAACGGAAAGGAGAACTGACAACATGGCACTGACACAAAGAGACAGAGACTCTCTGACGCCCGCGCAGCAGGCGCAGATCCAGGCGTACACCGATCAGTGGAACGCTGCCAATCTGGCGAATGACAAAACGGCAATGGCCGCGGCGAACGCGGGCGCGAACGCCGTCCGCGCGCAGGCGGGCTACTCCGGCGGGGACAACGGCGTCACCTACCGCGCGCCGAACACCTATGAGGCGGCGGACGCGTACAGGATGACGCACACATCTCCGCAGCAGCCGAGCTACGGCGGCGACAGTCTGGCGGCGCAGTATCAGAGCCTCTTCAACGCGCAAAACAGCGCCTACGAGCAGGCGCTCGCGGCGCAGAAGGCGGCCAATGAGGCGGCGGTGCAGAAGGCGGTGAACAGCCTCGAGCAGCAGAAGACCAGCACCAACCGGAGCTATGACGACTATGCGCGGCAGGCGTACGTCGACCGGATGAACGCGCAGAAGGGCATCGACCAGCGCATGGCGGCGCGCGGCGTCACCGGCGGCGCGGCGGAGACCACGCTGCTGGGTCTGAACACCGCGTATTCCGACGCGCTGCGGCAGATGGAGCGCAGCCGCATCGGGGACATCTCCGCCCTCGATCAGGCGATCGCGGACGCGCGGCTCACCGGCGACGTCAGCAGCGCGCAGGCGACGGCGGAAGCGGTGCGGGAGCAGACCGGCGCTTACGCCGACGCGATGAAAAAGCTGCTTGACCGCGCGGATACGCTCAATGCGCGGCAGATCGCCTATGCGCGGGAGGACACGGCAAATTCGCAGGCGTGGGCGCGGCAGATGGCGCTGCAAATGCTCGCGCAGGGCAGCATGCCGGACGACGAAACGCTCTCGGCGGCGGGGATGAGCCGCGCGCAGGCGACGACGCTGCTGCCGCAGACCTACGACGACGTACTGGACGACGTGATCGACCTGTATCTGCTGGAGGAGGACCCCGCGCGCATCCGCCGGTTTATCAACGCGGCGCTCTCCGCGGGGCGCATCACCGAGGAGCAGGCCGCGCGCCTGCGCGCCTACTACGGCGGCTGAGAAGAGGCGGGGCGCATAGCGCCCCGCGCTCCGTCGCGGCTCTGACGCGCTATAAGACGACGGGCAGCCGCAGCAGCGGAAGGAGGAACAAACGCCATGACCAACCAAATTCTGAAATCCCTTTATGAAGGCAAAAGCGGGAAAGGGATAAACTGGGACGATGTTATGCGTGAGACAATAATTAATGCTATCTTTGGCATCTTATCCGGCGACTCCGGGATGCGCGAAAAGTAGTGTGAAACCTGCCATTGCCTCATTTTTTGAGATAATCCAAAGCGCGATGATATAACCGAGCGTATCAATGACATGGGCATACTTGCTGCGGTCCGTTTTATTGCTCATCTTCTTCTCCTCAAAAAGAATTTCGCGCTTACTCTATCACACCCCGCGCCGCCCGTCAACGCGAAAGGCGTCGAAACGCGTCGAACGGTTTTGGTTGCAAAAAATGTCGGGTTGTGGTACATTGAACGTGCCAAGCAAATCTGCATATTATCAGCACATGAGTGTGTGTTTTTCGCCCGGAATGACTGGGGCAAAAACGCATGCTCCGGTTCATTACACCTCGTGTGCTGATGGATTTGCTTGGCGGCAGGGAGCCTCTGCGTTTTTCGGTGACGCGGCTTCGCTGCGTCACCTTTTTAAATGGAGGAGGATCGACCGTGCCGGATTACGAACAGCTCTATCATCTGATGGTCAACGCGTCGGAATGCGCGCTGGCCGCGCTCGAGGCGGGCGACGCCGAACGCGCCCGCGCGCTGCTGATCGAGGCGGAGCGCTCCGCGGAGGAGCAGTACATCGAAAGCGAATAACGCGAGGCGACAGAAAGCGTCCCGCCCGGGGAACCGGACGGGACGCTTTTGCGTGCATTACTGCCCCATATGTACGTTCAGATGGTCGTAGGTCATCTCGACGTTGTGGCTGGCGAAGGTCTCGCGCACGGCCTCGGTCACGCCCCAGTATACATCCCAGTAATCGGCCGAGGGCGTCCACATGCGCGCGAGGTAGCTGATGCTGCTCGCGCCGTATTCTTTCAGGTGCACCTCCGGCGCGGGATCGGACAAAATCTGCGGGAAGCGCGCCATCGCGTCGCGCAGCGCCGCGTAGACGTCCTCCGTGGGCGCGTCGTAGGAGGCGGTGAACTCCAGATCCAGACGGCGGCGGCCCAGACGGTTGAAGTTCGTGATGGTCGCGGCGGCCACAACGCTGTTGGGGATCTGGATCTCCTTGTTGTCGGGCGTCCGCAGACGCGTGTGGGACAAGCGGATGAAATCCACCGTGCCCTCCGTGCCGCCGATGGAGACGAAGTCGCCGATGCCAAAGGGCTGCGCGGTGACGATCATCATGCCGCCGGCGATGTTCGAGAGCGTGTTTTGCAGCGCCAGCGAGACGGCGAGGCCCGCGACGGAGAGCAGCGCGATGAAGCTCGTCACCTTCACGCCCAGCGAGTCGAGCACCACCAGCGCCAGCACGATGCCGAGCGCCGCCTTGACGATGGGGCGGAGGTGCCGCTTGAACGGAGCCAGCCGCTCCGAGCGTGCAAAAGCGCGGTCCACCAGCTGCAAAATGAGCCGGATGACCACCAGACCGACGACCAGCGTCAGCAGCGCCTTTGCGGCGGAAGCGAGCGTCAGCGCGCCGAACGAGACGCCGGATTCGGAGAGGATAGAAGATACGTCCATGCCGATAGCCCCCTATTTTGTGCTTGTGCAAAGCCAGTATAACAGGATGTGGACGCCGTTGCAAGGCGGCTTTTTCCGGCATCCCTCTTTTTGCAAGAAAACTTGCAAAAAGAGGGGCGGATGCAGTTTGTCAAGGCAAACTTCATACACGGAAACGACAAAAAAATGCGGAAAATTTTGGTCAGTTTTTCCGATATTTCTGCCGCATTTTCCATTGATTATAAAAGGGAATTCCACTATAATATATCCTGAATTCAAATCGGACCTCTGTGCGCTGCATTTTGACGGAAAGGTTGCAAACGCACGGAAAAAAGAGCCGATGGAACAGGGAGGTAATCATTTTGAGCAAGGTAATGTCACTGCATGACGCCATTGCGAAGTATGTCGAAAACGGAGACGTGCTCGCTACCGGCGGCTTCACCACCAACCGCAAGCCCTATGCGGCGGTTTCCGAGATCCTGCGCCAGGGGCAGAAGGACTTCATCGTCTACGCCGGCCCCGGCGGCGGCGAGGTCGACATGCTGATCGGCGAGGGCCGTGTGGCGGCGTACATCAACTGCTACACCGCGAACTCCGGCTACACCAACGTTTCCCGCCGTTTCCGCGCTGCCATCGAGCAGGGCAAGCTCGTCTACGAGGATTATTCGCAGGACGTGCTGATGCTCATGCTGCACGCGTCGTCTCTCGGCCTTCCGTTCCTGCCGGTGCGCCTGATGCAGGGCAGCGGCCTGATGAAGTACTGGGGCATCAGCGAGGAAAAGCGCAAGGCCATGCCCAAGATGGAGGACCTCAAGTGCGTGGAGATCGAGAACCCGCTCGTCCCCGGCCAGAAGGTCGTCGCCGTTCCGGTCCCCCGGATCGACACTGCGCTCATCCACGTCCAGCAGGCGAGCCCCGACGGCACCTGCATCATCTGCGGCGACGAGTTCCACGACATCGACATCGCGGTGGCGGCCCGCAAGACCATCGTCACCTGCGAGGAGATCGTCTCCGACGAGTACATCCGCCGCGATCCCACCAAGACCCGCATCTTCGGCGAGTGCGTGCAGGCGGTCGTGAAGGCGCCCTACGGCGCATGGCCCGCCCAGTGCTACGACTACTACGATGACGACGACGCCGCGCTCAAGGAGTACGACAAGGCGTCGAAGTATCAGGACAAGGCCGACGCCGTCGCGCAGCTCGCGAAGGCTGCCGCGAAGGCCGCCAAGAACCTCGAGAAGGCGCCCGCGGACGAGAAGCTCAAGGCGGCGCTCGACGCTGCGAAGAAGGCCGCCGACGCCGCGGCGGACGGCTCTCTGATCCCCGAGACCTTCGAGGATTATCTGAACAAGTGGGTCTACGGCTGCAAGGACCAGGCCGAGCTGCTCGACAAGATCGGCGGCAGCCGCCTGATGCGCCTGAAGAACGAGCCGCACCTCGGCTATTCCACGACGCACTAAGCAGGGAGGGGAATGAATTATGTCTGATTACACGAAATACACCAAGCAGGAGATGCAGGCGTACGCCATCGCCAAGAACATCAAGGAAAACCAGATCGTCATCGTCGGCACGGGCCTGCCGCTGATCGGCGCGTCGCTCGCCAAGCGCGCGGTCTGCCCCAGCTGCCATCCCATCGTCGAGTCCGGCCTCATGGACTGCTCGCCCGTCGAGGTGCCGCGCTCTGTCGGCGACAACCGCTTCATGGCGCACTGCGCCGTGCAGTGGCCCAACATCCGCTTCGTCGGCTTTGAGGCCAACGAGTGGCTGCACGACGAGGACCGTCTGATCGCCTTCATCGGCGGCGCGCAGATCGATCCCTACGGCAACGTGAACTCCACCTGCATTTTCGGCAAGGGCGACTATCTCCAGCCCACCACGCGCTTCACCGGCTCCGGCGGCGCGAACGGCATCGCCACCTACTGCAACACCATCATCATGATGCAGCACCAGAAGCGCCGCTTCATCGACCACGTCGACTACATCACCTCCTGCGGCTGGATGGACGGCCCCGGCGGCCGCGAGCGCGCGGGCCTGCCCGGCAACCGCGGCCCGCAGATGGTCGTCACCGACCTCGGCATCATGAAGTTCGACGATGAGACCAAGCGCATGTACTGCGCCTACATGTTCCCCGGCGTCACGGCGGAGATCGTGCAGGAGAACACCGGCTTCGAGATCGACTGCTCCCGCGCGGAGACCTTCGAGGCGCCCTCTCCCGAGATCATCCGCCTCATCCGCGAGGAGATCGACCCCGGCCAGGCCTTCATCAAGGTGCCCAAGGACTAATCAGAATCCACACATAAAGGAGAACACAGTATGAGCGAATATTCGATGCCCGTATACTTCCAGAACATGCCGACCATCGGCCATGAGCTGACGAAGGTAAACGAGGAGAACATCGCTGAGATCCAGGAGGTCGAGGCCGAGATTCACGAGCTGCGCGAAGCGGCGCTCGAGGCGGGCCGTTCCACCGAGTCGCTCAACGAGAGCGGCCAGTGGACCGCCATGCAGCGCGTCATGGAGCTGGTGGACGAGGACACCTGGTGCCCGCTGAACAGCCTCTACAACCCCGGCGACAACAAGGACGGCAGCGACGGCGTCGTCAAGGGCCTCGGCCGCATCGACGGCAAGTGGGCCGTCATCATCGCCAGCGACAACAAGAAGCTCGCCGGCGCGTGGGTGCCCGGCCAGGCGGATGACCTGCTCCGCGGCAGCGACACCGCCAAGCGCCTGCACATTCCGCTGGTGTACGTGCTCAACTGCTCGGGCGTGAAGCTCGACCAGCAGGAGCTGGTGTACCCCAACCGCCGCGGCGGCGGCACGCCGTTCTATCGCAACAGCGACCTCAACCAGGCGGGCGTGCCCGTCATCGTCGGCATCTACGGCACGAACCCGGCGGGCGGCGGCTACCACTCCATCAGCCCGACCATCCTCATCGCGCATGAGGACGCCAACATGGCAGTCGGCGGCGCCGGCATCGTCGGCGGCATGAACCCGAAGGGCTACGTCGACCTCGAGGAGGCCGAAAAGCTCATCGAGGCCCAGAAGAACCTCAAGACGGACATCCCCGGCACCGTCGCCATCCACTACGGCGAGACCGGCTTCTTCCGCGAGGTGCAGGTCGACGAGGAGGGCATGCTCGACGCCATCCGCAAGTACATGGACTATCTCCCGGCCTACGATCCCGAGTTCTTCCGCGTGGACGATCCCAAGGAGCCGCTGTTCGACCCGAACGACCTCTATTCCATCGTTCCGTTCAACCAGAAGCGCAGCTATGATATGTATGAGGTCATGGCGCGTCTGTTCGACGGCTCGGAGTTCATGGAGTTCAAGCACGGCTACGGCCCCGAGATGATCACCGGCCTTGCCAAGATCGACGGTATGCTCGTCGGCGTCGTCAGCAACATGCAGGGTATGCTGATGAACTATCCCGAGTACAAGATGGCGACCTACGGCAGCGCGATGGGCGTCGGCGGCAAGCTGTACCGCCAGGGCCTCATCAAGATGAACGAGTTCGTCACCCTCTGCGCCCGTGACCGCATCCCCATGCTGTGGATCCAGGATACCACCGGCATCGACGTCGGCAACGACGCCGAGCGCGCGGAGCTCCTCGGCCTCGGCCAGAGCCTCATTTACTCTATCCAGTCGAGCAACCTGCCCATGATGGAGATCACGCTGCGCAAGGGCACCGCCGCCGCGCACTACGTCCTCGGCGGCCCGCAGGGCAACGACAACAACGCGTTCTCCCTCGGCACGGCGACGACCGAGATCTACGTTATGCACGGCGAGACCGCGGCGACCGCGATGTACGCCCGTCGTCTGGTGAAGGAGCAGAAGGCCGGCAACGACCTCCAGCCCACCATCGACAAGATGAACAAGCTCATCCAGGAGTACAGCGACAAGTCCCGCCCGAAGTACTGCGCGAAGCTCGGCCTCTGCGACGAGATCGTGGACATGAACGACATGCGCCCGTACATCCAGGCCTTTGTCAACGCCTGCTATCAGAATCCGGTCAGCATCTGCCCGTTCCATCAGATGCTCCTGCCGAGGATCATTCGTGACTTCGACAACCTCTATTCAAAGTAAAGCGGTAAACCGCTTTACTTTGAGCAGGATTCACTCCGCTCATCGCACGCCCTTGCGGGCGCACGTTCGCTCCGCGAGAAGAATTTTTTCTGACGCGCATGTCGTCAGAAAAAATGATTAAAATTTTTTCGCGCCGTGCGCGGCGCGAAACTCTGCGAGGCTTTATTTATGAGCACTTTCACCATGGGCATTGACGTGGGCTCCACCGCGTCGAAATGCGTGATCCTGAAGGACGGCACCGAGATCGTCGGCAAGTCCCTTGTCGCCGTCGGCACCGGCACTTCGGGCCCGCAGCGCGCCATTGAGGGCGTGCTGGCGGACGCGAAGATGAAGAAGGAAGAGATGAGCTTCATCCTTGCCACCGGCTACGGGCGCAACTCGCTGGAGGGCCTCGCCGACATGCAGATGTCGGAGCTTTCCTGCCACGCCCGTGGCGCGACCTTCCTGTTTCCGGAGGTGCGCACGGTCATCGACATCGGCGGACAGGACGTCAAGGTCATCGAGATCGAAAACGGCATGATGAAGAATTTCGTCATGAACGACAAGTGCGCCGCCGGCACGGGGCGCTTCCTCGACGTCATGGCGCGCGTGCTGGAGGTCAACACCCGCGACCTCGGCAGCCTCGGCGACCGCTCGACCAAGGAGATTGGCATCAGCTCGACCTGCACGGTCTTCGCCGAGAGCGAGGTCATCTCGCAGCTCGCCATGGGCACGGACAAGTGCGACATCATCGCCGGCATCCATCGCTCCGTGGCGGCCCGCGTGGTGGGCCTCTGCCACCGCGTCGGCGTGCGGGATCAGGTCGTGATGACCGGCGGCGTCGCCCAGAACCACGGCATCGTGCAGGCGCTGCAAAACCAGCTCCAGCATGAGATCCACACAAGCCCGCTCACGCAGTACAACGGCGCGCTCGGCGCCGCGCTGTTTGCGTACCAAAAAGCTTCCAAATAAGACAGGAGGAGATTTACTATGGCCAAAGAAGTAAGCCCCGGCGTACTCGCTCTGCGCAAGGTCGTGGACGACGTCTATGCGGACGCCCGCGAAGCCAAGAAGCAGGGAAAGCTCGTCGGCTGGTCCAGCTCCAAGTTCCCCTGCGAGCTGGCTGAGGCGTTCGATCTGAACGTCATGTATCCCGAGAACCAGGCTGCCGGCATCGCCGCCCAGCGCGACGGCGAGATCATGTGTCAGGCCGCCGAGGAGCTCGGCTTCGACAACGATATCTGCGGCTACGCCCGCATCAGCCTCGCCTACGCGGCGGGCAAGCGCGCCAGCCGCAAGATCGACCTTGAGACCGGCGAGTTTGTCATCGACCCGAACAGCGGCAAGCCGCTCAAGGACGAGAACGGCAACGTCGTCATCGACGAGGCCACCGGCAAGCCCAAGAAGGACCCCAAGACCATGAAGCCCTATATCGTCATCGACGATATCCATGAGATCGAGGCGCTCCCCGAGGGCCGCGAGAAGGAGCTTCGCCTCAACGCGATCCAGCCCTACAAGCAGATGCGCATCCCGCAGCCGGATTTCGTGCTGTGCTGCAACAACATCTGCAACTGCATGACCAAGTGGTATGAGAACATTGCGCGTATGTGCAACATCCCGCTGATCATGATCGACGTACCTTATAATAACACCGTCGAGGTCAACGACGACTACGTCGCCTACATCCGCTCCCAGTTCGACAACGCGATCAAGGATCTCGAAAAGCTCACCGGCAAGAAGTTCGATGAGAAGAAGTTCGACGACGCCTGCAAGCACGCCAACCGCACGGCGCAGAACTGGCTGAAGGTCTGCGATTACCTCCAGTACAAGCCCGCGCCCATGAGCGGCTTCGACCTGTTCAACCACATGGCGGACGTCGTCACCGCCCGCGGCAAGAGCGCCGCGGCCGACGCGTTCGAGCTGCTCTCTCAGGACCTTGAGAAGAACATCAAGGAAGGCACCTCCACGCTTCCGTTCCCGGAGCAGTACCGCGTCATGTTCGAGGGCATCCCCTGCTGGCCGAAGCTCCCGAACCTGTTCAAGCCCCTGAAAGCCAACGGCGTGAACGTCACCGCCGTCGTGTACGCCCCCGCCTTCGGCTTCGTCTACAACAACTATGACGAGATGGTCAAGGCCTACTGCAAGGCGCCGAACAGCGTATGTATCGAGCAGGGCGTCGATTGGCGCGAGGGCATCTGCAAGGCCAACAAGGTCGACGGCGTGCTCGTCCACTACAACCGCTCGTGCAAGCCGTGGTCCGGCTACATGGCCGAGATGCAGCGCCGCTTCACGAAGGATCTGGGCATCCCCTGCGCCGGCTTCGACGGCGACCAGGCCGACCCGCGCAACTTCAACGAGGCGCAGTATGAGACCCGCGTGCAGGGCCTGGTCGAGGCCATGCAGGCAAACAGGAAGTAAGGAGGGCTGTGAACATGAGTATCGAATCTATGGTTCAGGAATTTGCGGCGGTGGCCGCCAGCCCCAAGACCCAGCTGAAGAAGTACAAGGACGCGGGCTTCAAGTGCATCGGCGTGATGCCGTACTACGCGCCCGAGGAGCTGGTCCATGCCGCCGGCATGGTGCCGTTCGGCATGTGGGGCAGCAACAAGAAGACCATCTCGCAGGCGAAGGAGTACTGCGCGACCTTCTATTGCACGATCGCCCAGCTCGATCTGGAGATGCTGCTCGACGGCACGATGGATCTGCTCGACGGCGTCATCACCCCGTCCATCTGCGACACGCTGCGCCCGATGACGCAGAACATCCGCGTCGCCATGGAGGGCAAGCTGCCCACCATCTTCCTCGCCCATCCGCAGTTCCGCAAGCCCGCCTTCGGCCTGGAGTTCTGCCGCGCGCAGTACACCCACGTCAAGACGGAGCTGGAAAAGATCACCGGCAAGAAGATCGAGGACGAGGCCATCCGCGAGTCCATCAAGGTCTACAACAAGTCCCGGAAGGCCCGCCGTGAGTTCGTCAAGCTCGCCGGCGAGCACTGCGACGTGATCGACCCGATCATGCGCTCCGCCGTGCTCAAGAGCGCGTGGTTCATGCGCAAGGAGGAGCACACCGAGAAGCTCGAGGCGCTCAACGCCGAGCTCAGGAAGCTGCCCGCCGCCAAGTGGAACGGCGTGAAGATCGTCACCTCCGGCATCGTGTGCGACTCCCCGGCGCTGCTGAAGGTGCTCAAGGACAACAACGTCGCCATCGTGGCGGACGACGTGGCGCACGAGAGCCGCGCGTTCCGTGTGGACGCCAGCGAGAGCGGCGATCCGATGATGGCGCTGTGCCGGCAGTTTGCGGATCAGGACTTCGACGTCCTGCTCTACGATGAGGAGAGCGACCAGAACCGCCGCGGCGAGTTTGTCGCGAAGCTGGTGGAGGACTCCGGCGCGCAGGGTCTGGTGCTGTTCATGCAGCAGTTCTGCGACCCCGAGGAGATGGAGTTCCCGTATCTCAAGAAGGCGCTCGACGCGCACAAGATCCCCTTCATCAAGCTGGGCGTCGATCAGCAGATGCGCGACTTCGGGCAGGCGTCGACTGCCATTCAGGCGTTCGCCGACGTGCTCGCTGTTTCATAAATCTCGAAGGAAAGGGGAAATTCCATGCCAGCAGTAGAATACAGCAAACTCTTTGTGGTTCTGTTCGGTATCGGCGTCGTGTTCTTCGGCCTGATCTGCATCATCGTGCTGACCTCGATCATGGGCAAGATCATGGTGGCGCTGGGCAAGAACGCTCCCGCGCCCGCCCCGGCCGCCGCCGCACCCGCCGCGGCCCCCGCGCCGCGCGCGCCCGTTCTGGACGCAGCGCCGGAGGTCATCGCGGCGATCACCGCGGCGCTTGCCGAGGAACCGGGCATTTCGTCCCACGGCGTCAACATCACTTCCATCAAAAAACTTTAATCTAAGAGGAGAAAATCATTATGGTCAAGCAGTACAACGTTACCGTCAACGGCACCCTGTATGAAGTCACCGTCGAGTCCGCCGGCAGCAGCCGCGGCGGCGGTTATGCTCCCGCGCCGCGTCCCGCTGCGGCTCCGCGTCCCGCGCCCGCTCCGGCGGCCGCCCCCGCGCCCGCTGCGGCGCCCGCTCCGGCGGCTGCCCCCGCTGCCGGCGGCGCCGGCGCCGTCACCTCCCCGATGCCCGGCACCATCCTCGACGTCAAGGTCGCGGCCGGCCAGGCCGTCAAGGAAGGCGACCTCCTGTTCATCCTCGAGGCGATGAAGATGGAGAACGAGATCTTTGCTCCCGCTTCCGGCACGGTTTCCTCCGTCGCAGTCCAGAAGGGCTCTTCCGTCAACCCGGGCGACACGCTCTGCGTGATCGGCTAACGGCGAAGCCGTTAACCATCATAACGGAAACACCCCGAAAACTGTGAAAGGAAAGCTGGAAAACATATGCAAGCTATTTTGAACTTCGCGCAGCAGACCGGCTTCTATCAATTCTCGCAGGGCGGCAACTGGAAGATGCTCATCATGATCGCCATCTCCTTTGTTCTGCTCTACCTCGCGATCGTCAAGCAGTTCGAGCCGCTGCTCCTTCTGCCCATCGCGTTCGGCATGCTGTGCACCAACCTCCCCGGCGCGGATATGTTCCACGAGATCCTGTTCGCCGGCGGGCACGTCCACTGGGATATGTTCCACGGAGATCCCATTCAGGCGTCGGAGCTGCTGGAGCTTTTGCGGAGCGTCGATCTGACCGACCCGCAGAAGAGCGCGTCGATGATCGACGTCATCACGCCCTATACCGAGCAGCTGCTTGCCGCGGCCGCCAACACCTTCGGCATGGACCAGATCAACGCCGTCATCAGCCAGTTCGCGGCGACGACCGCCGTTCCGCTGGAGGCGCAGCTGCAGGCGCTGGCCGCCGCGCAGGAGAGCGCCGCGATGTATGGCCTCGAGATGGCTCCCGTCACCGTGACGGCGGGTCTGCTCGACATCCTGTACCTCGGCGTCAAGCTCGGCATCTATCCGTGCCTCATCTTCATGGGCGTCGGCTCGATGACCGACTTCGGTCCGCTGATCGCGAACCCGAAGTCCCTGCTGCTGGGCGCTGCCGCGCAGCTCGGTATCTTCATGACCTACGTCGGCACGCAGTTCCTGGGCTTCACCTATCGTGAGTCCTCCTCCATCGGCATCATCGGCGGCGCAGACGGCCCGACGGCGATCTACGTCACGTCCCGTCTCGCCCCGCATCTGCTCGGCCCCATCGCCGTCGCCGCGTACTCGTACATGGCGCTGGTGCCGGTCATTCAGCCGCCGATCATGAAGGCGCTGACGACCAAGGAGGAGCGCAAGATCACGATGCGTCCGCTGCGTCAGGTCAGCCAGAAGGAAAAGATCGTCTTCCCGATCATGATCACCGTCTTCGTCGCCCTGCTGGTGCCCTCCGCGGCGCCGCTGGTCGCGTGCCTGATGCTCGGCAACCTCGCCAAGGAGTCCGGCGTCGCCGACCGTCTGCAGAAGACCATGGGCAACGAGCTGATGAACATCGTCACGATCTTCCTCGGCTTTACCGTCGGCGCGACGGCGACCGCCACCACATTCCTCTCGCTCCAGACCATCGAGATCATGGTCATGGGCGTCGTGGCCTTCGGCTTCGGCACCGCGGGCGGCGTGCTGCTGGCCAAGCTCATGAACCTGTTCCTCAAGGAGAAGATCAATCCGCTGATCGGCTCCGCCGGCGTCTCCGCCGTCCCGATGGCGGCGCGCGTGTCGCAGGTCGTCGGTCAGAAGGAGAACCCGGCGAACTTCCTGCTGATGCACGCCATGGGCCCGAACGTGGCCGGCGTGATCGGCTCGGCGATCGCGGCGGGTACCTTGATGGCCCTCTTCGGCTAAAAAACGCAGCCTGAGCGGATCTTTTCCGCTGCCCGTCGCAAAAATCCCTCGACGTACACCCGGTACGCCTTTGTGGATTTCGCCCGGTCAGCACAATCTCTCGCTCATTGGGCATTTTTACAAAGGAAAAACGGCAGCCGCAAGGCTGCCGTTTTTTTTCTTGTGTTTCTTTGTGGCGCATAGTATAATCAAGCTGCAAAAACGATAGGAGGCGTCCTATGAACTATAACGATCTCACCCCCGCGCAGGCGAAGGAGGAGTACGCCAAGACCCTCGCCGAGTTTAAGGCCATCCGGGCCAAGGGGCTCAAGCTCAACATGGCCCGCGGCAAGCCCTCGAAGCAGCAGCTGGATCTCGTGAGCGATATCCTCACCGTGCTGGCCGAACCCGCCGACTGCATCGACGACGGGATCGACGCCCGCAACTACGGCGAGCTGGCGGGCCTGCCCTCGGCGCGGGCGTATTTTGCCGACGTTCTCGGCTGCAAGCCGGAGCAGGTCTTTGCCGGCGGCAATTCCAGCCTCACGCTGATGTACGACACGATCGCCAAGGCCATGACCCACGGCCTGCCGCACAGCGAGAAGCCGTGGTCGCAGGAGACGGGGCTCAAGTGGCTCTGCCCTGCGCCGGGCTACGACCGCCACTTCAAGATCACCGAGAGCTTCGGCTTCGAGCTCATCACCATTCCCATGACGGAGAACGGCCCCGATATGGACAAGGTCGAGGAGCTGATCCGCGATCCCAGGGTCAAGGGCATCTGGACGGTGCCGAAGTACTCCAACCCCGACGGCGTCATCTACTCCGACGACACGATCCGCCGCCTCGCGTCCATGAAGCCCGCCGCGCCGGACTTCCTGCTCATGTGGGACAACGCCTACGGCATCCATGAGTTCACCGGCGACTATGTCCCGTTCCCGGATATCCTCGAAATCTGCAAGCGGTACGGCAACGCCGACATGGTGTTCGAGTTTGCCTCCACCTCCAAGGTGACGCTGCCCGGCGCGGGCATCGCGTGCTTTGCGTGCAGCGAGGCGAACATGCAGTACATGCTGAAGCTGATGGGCTTCCAGATGATCTCCTGCGACAAGATGAACCAGCTGCGCCATGTGAAGTATCTCAAGGACAAGGCGCACACGCTGGAGCTGATGAAGAAGCACGCGGCGATCATGGGCCCGAAGTTCCGCCTCGTCATCGAGGTGCTGGGCCGCGAGATCGCGCCCCGCGGCCTTGCGACCTGGCACGAGCCGAAGGGCGGCTACTTCGTCTCCGTTAACGTGAAGCCCGGCTGCGCGAAGCGCACGTGGGAGCTGTGCAAGGAGGCGGGCGTCGTGATGACCGACGCGGGCGCGACCTTCCCCTATGGCCGCGACCCGCAGGACAGCAACATCCGCGTTGCGCCGAGCCTTCCGCCGCTCGGCGAGCTCGAGCAGGCGATGGAGGTCTTCTGCGTCTGTCTGCGGCTGGCGGCGCTGGAGCAGCTCACGAAATAAGAAAAAATGACGGCGCAAGCCGTCATTTTTTTGCTCTCTGCTTGTATTGCTCGATGCCCAGCGCCAACAGCTCCATCGCGCGCTCCAGCTTCCGCTGCTGCAACACGTAGGCGATGCGGATCTCATTTTTGCCCTTGCCGGGGGTGGCGTAGAACGGCTCGCCGGGCGCGAACATCACCGTGTCGCCGCGGTCGTCGAATTCCTCGAGCAGCCACTGCTGGAATCGGTCGGCGTCGTCTACGGGCAGCGCTGCCATCAGATAGAACGCGCCGTCGGGACATTTGCACTGCACGTCGGGGATCTCCTTGAGCTTGCGCACCACCGTATCGCGGCGCTTCTTATACTCCTCACGCACGACGGCGAAGTACTCGGGCCCGACGGTGTAGAGGTTCGCGGCGGCGATCTGGTCCAACGTCGCCACGCTCAAGCGGGACTGGCAGTACTTGAGCGCGTGGCCGAGGAACTCGGCGTTGCGGGAGATGAGACAGCCCACCCGCGCGCCGCAGGCGGAAAAGCGCTTGGATACCGTGTCGATGACGATGAGATTCTCGTTTATGTCGTCGAACTCGGCGAAGGATTGCAGCTTTTCGTCGCCGTAGACGAACTCGCGGTACGCCTCGTCCGCGATGAGGAAGAGACCGTGCTCTTTGGCAAGGTCGGCCAGCATCCGCATCTCGTCGTGGGTCAGCACCGTACCGGTGGGGTTGCCGGGGTTCGTGATGAGAATGGCGCGGGTGCGGGCGCTGATCTGCCGCTCGATCTGCTCGCGCACGGCATAGTGATAGCCTTTTTCCGGAACGGTGGGTACCGGGCGGATGGACGCGCCGCAGGTGCGCACCATGGTGTTGTAGTTGGGGTAGAACGGCTCGGGGATCAGGATCTCATCCCCGTCGTCCAGAATGCACTGCAGGGAAATCGCCAGCGCCTCGCTGCCGCCGGTGGTGATGAGAATGTTCCCGCTCTCCAGCGCGATATCCAGCTTGGCGTAGTAGCCGCGGATGGCCTCGATCAGCGCGGGGATGCCCGGCGAGGGCGCATACGCCAGCACCGGCTGTTCAAAGGAGCGGATGGCCTCGAAAAACGCCTCCGGCGTCGTCACGTCGGGCTGCCCGATGTTCAGGTGATAGATCGTTTTGCCCCTGGCCTCGGCGGCAACGGCAAAGGGATGGAACTTGCGCATCGGCGACAGGCCGCAGAGCTCGACTTTATGTGAAAACTTCATATCATACCCTCCCCGGAATCTCTTTTCCGTCCAACGCCGCGTAAATCAGCGTATCGCCCTCATATTTGAGCTTGAGGGAAAAGAACGGCGCGTCGGAATCCAGCAGGCGCAGAAAGATCTTGTCTCCCTCCCAGAGCCTGAGAGACAGGAGCGTATCCTTTCGGATCCACGCCAGTTCCCCCTCGTCGCACTCCTTGGGCGCGCCGGTCCACTGATCGGCGGTGTACAGGTGCATGTACTCCGTCTCATAGAGGTCGGAGACGAAGGTAACGATCCCGCGGTAGCGCCAGCGCGTCAACGTCAGACCGGTTTCCTCCAGCGTCTCGCGGAGCATGCACTCTTCCGGCGACTCGTCCCGCTCAAACTTGCCGCCCACGCCGATCCACTTGTCGTGGTTCAGATCGTTGGCCTTTTTGGTGCGGTGCAGCATCAGATATTCGCCGCCGCGCTCGATGTAGATGAGCGTCGAATTGACGGCGCGGAACACATTGTTATCCATGGATCGTTTCCTCACGCTTCGGAATGGCAAACATTATAAACGGTACGGCGGCGTTTGACAAGTAAAAGCTTTTGCGCTGCGGAGAGAAAACAGCATTTTGCCGGGACATTCCGCGAGATTTTGGAAAGAAGGGCTTGACTTCCCCGGCGTTCTTGCATATAATACCACTTGCTGTTGAGCACGGATACGCAGTGGTATCGAAGTGGTCATAACGAGCACGACTGGAAATCGAATTGGTTTCGTTTCCGCCGATGCCCGCCAGCCCTTGATTTTGCTGGACTTCCGCTTTTTTCTACGCCCCGCTCGCCGCGGATTTCTACGTTTTTTCTACGCTTTGCCTCCGGTTCGCCAGAGCCCCGGCGAGCGACAACTGAATACGCAGTGGTATCGAAGTGGTCATAACGAGCACGACTGGAAATCGTGTGATCGCCAAAAGCGGTCCGAGGGTTCGAATCCCTCCCACTGCGCCAAAATCAAGAGGGAATTTGCCTGTTTTGGTAAATTCCCTCTTGATTTTGCAACTTTTGAGGGAATTTCCTCTACTCCGGTTTTCCGGCAGCCCATGCTCCGATAGTTCCAATTATGCCTTATATTGTGGCATATTTGCAATTATTGCGACGCAGTCAGAACGCCGATGCGTAGAAAAACCGTAGAAGGGTGTATACAATCAGTAATATCAAGTGCCGGGTTCCTCCGGTTTTGCGTACAGGTTCGCCGCGATCATTCCGGTCTCCTGCTGCGCGGAGACGTCGAGGTGGGCGTAGATATCCGCCGTCGTGCTGAAGGTCGCGTGCCCCAGCCAAATCTGGATCTGCTTCATCGACACGCCGTTCGCCAGCAGCAAACTAGCCGCGGTATGTCTGAGGTCGTGGAAACGGATCCTCCGCAGGCCGTATTTCTCCAGCAGGTACGTGAAGTGCTCCGTCACGAAGTTCGGGCGGATCAGCACGCCCATCTGGTCGACGCAGACGTAGTCGAGGTAGTCCGTGCAGTACGATGAGCGGAACAGGGTGCGGTACGTCTCCTGCTGTGCCTTCTGGCGCAGGAGCAGGTCTTCGATCACGGGCAGGAGCGGCAGAGTGCGGACGCTGGACTTGGTTTTGAGTACATCCTCGCCGCGAATCAGGCACTTGCCGCCCTCCGTCGTCTCGATGACCTTGTGCCGCACGGAGATGGTCTTTCCCTTGAAATCGACGGCGTCCCACTTGAGTCCCAGCACCTCGCTGCGCCGCAGGCCGTAGTAGGCGGCGAGCATGATCGCCGTTTCCAGCGGGTCGCCCCTGGCGGCGTCGAACAGCAGGCGCATCTCCGCCTCCGAGTAGTGCCCCGGCTCAAAGTGGTTCTTCTTCGGCTTGTCTACGCGGTCGGCGGGATTGCGGCCGATGATGTCCTTCTTCACGGCGTTCAGCAGCGCGCGGTGCAGGACTGCGTGGTAGTGGATGACCGTGTTCGTTTTGCAGCCGTCGTCCAGAATCTTCTGGTAGAAGTCCTGGAGGTGCGTAGGCGTCAGCTCGCCGAGCGTCACGCCCAGCGCGCGGAAGTACGGGTCGATCCGCGCGTTGACCATGTTGCGGTAGCTGTGGTGCGTCGCCGTGGAGACGGTGGACTTGATCATCTTGAGCCACGCCTGCACATAATCCGCGAACAGGGCGTCCGCCTCGTTGGGCTTGGGCGCTTCGGTAAGCAGCTCGCCTTTTTTGCTCAGCGTGGGATAGAACTTTCCCTCGCCGTGCGATTCGTATTCGATGATCAGATGGTTGAGCAGGGCCTCCGCCTCGCGCTTGTTGCCGCGCTCCGGCAGACCGAGGGGTATCCATTTGGGTTTCCGCTTGCCGTTCACCTTGAGGTTGAGAACGGCGTAGTATTTTCCGTTTTTGATTTGCAGGTTGCCGGTCAGCATTGCCTGTCACTCTCCTTTCTGTTTGCTGCGGCCGCCCGCCATTGACGGTCACACAGTATCACATTCGTGCTCACAAAGCCATATCCAAAGCGTAGAACACCGACTCGATTTTTTCTACGAAAGCTCCGCTTCCGTAGAAAAAATGTCATGAATGCCGTTTCCCTCGCCGCTGGCGCGGCAACCGGGAAACATGGCGGCCAAACATCCATGCGCTCCGACCTTGATTCATGACGTCGCGCCGCAGGCGCATGAATGTTTGGCAGGTGCCCCCCACGTCACGCGGCGTCGCTTCCTTCGCCGGTCAGGTATTCGATGACGCAGAGCTTGGGGATGCGGTAGCTCCGCCCGATACGGACACAGCGCATCTCGCCTGACGCAAGCAGGCGGTACGCGAGCTTCCGGCCGATGCCGCCGAGCATCCTGCGGAGCTGCTCCACGTCGACCACGTCGGGGTACTCCGCGAACATATCGTTTTTCTTTTGCATGATGATCCTCCTGAAAAGCAGAAGAAGGACGCGGGGCGATGATATGACTGTCATCGCGTCCACGTCCTTCTTGTTGTGTTGGTGGTTGTATTTCGGTGCGTCGGGGCATACTCGTCCCTTGTATGGTGAAAATCTCGTAAAAAGAAAAATAGTGCGAGGTAAAATCGGAGCTTTATACGTTGCTCTGGGAAAAATCCTCCCTCTGCGGAGGAAGCAATACGGGACGGGTCCGGCAAGACCCGCACGGGCATGTTCCAAGGGCCTCTACTGCTTCCAACCCAAGGTCAGCGCCGCCCCTCTTACGCGGAGGCCATGCAAGGCGTCTCATTATTTGTCAAAACGGCGTCTATGCGGCGGCCCTGCCAGAGACCGCTTCCGCGGCAGTTCTCGCTCACCGGCGTGATCGCCGGGTCATGGCGGCTGCGTTGGGCGCTCTTCCGTTTCGACGGTTTCCCGTACTGCTGATATGAGATTGTCGAGGTACATCGGCAGCCGGCTTTTCCGATTGCCTGCCGCTATTATAATTGACTTTCGTGCCGCTGTCCATATATAATGAATAAAATTATTTATGAGCTTAACGATTGTAGAAATTGAGGAACGCGGATCATGAAAAACGCTGAAAACAAACAGCCTCCGCTGGCATACGGCTATGTGGAGAACGGACTCCTGCATACGGAATTACAGTGGGCGCAGATGGGCGAAGCGTGTTTTGCCAAGACCATCGGCGCGGATCTGGTGGATTTTGCTTACATTGATGACGGTTCGCTGTATGCGGTCATATTGGAAATCAACAGCCTCTGCCGGGGCTTGGCCGAGAAACAGGCGAGCGCGGACGATATCGCCCGCGCCGTGTTGGAAAAGTGCGAGCCGGTGTTTCGGATCAATCTGTATTTCTCCGTCTACCTGATGAGTTTTCTCGACTTCCTGTTTGACGGAACCATCGACGAGCGCGTTTTTCCCGGCGCGAGCCGTGCCGAACGGCGCCTGTGCAAAGCGGCAAGGGATGCGCAGAACGCGGACGTCATGGAGGTGGTTGACCTGATTTTTGAAGCCTGTCAGTCCAAACGGAAGCTCGCGGAAACAGCATTGCGAGCGATCTACGAAGCCGAGGCGGACGATAATCTCACACCGCTGGAGCGCTATTACCAGCGTGAGCAGGAGGACGCTTTGTTCCAAAAACAGTTTCACGCAACCTTTGCCGTGAAGCTGGGGCGGCGGGCAACGGGCGACCGCTCCGTGACGCAGCTCACGGTGCTGGATACGGTGGACGATCTGCTGCGCTATGAATTGTTCCTTTTGGTGACGCAGGGCAGGCGGTATAAATTCTGCAAGAACTGCGGCAAGCCATTCATCCCCTCCGGGCGCTCAGACGCGGTTTACTGCGACCGCGTCATGGACGGTGCGGACAAGCCCTGCAGCAAGATCGGCGCGTACCGGACCGACGTGAAAAAAGTGGAGGCAGACCCCGTATTGAACGCCTACCGCATGGCATACCGGCGAATGCACAAGAACATGGAGTACGGCGGCTTGGAGGCGGATGCGTTCCGGCGCTGGAAGGACGAGGCGGCGCAAAAGCGCGACCGTTGCAAGGCGGGCGAGCTCAGCACGGAGGAGTTCCTCGCGTGGCTGGATAGGACGAGTCGGAGACGGTAAAAGAGCGCCGAGCGCGGTTCAAGTCACCGCGTCCGGCGCCGCTTTAAATTCGGCCTAGACTTTACCTTTTTGCGTAATCGCCACTGGGATGCGACTTGTTGAGCTCCTGCATACTGGCATATATTGTGGAGGGATAGTAATAGTCGGTGTTGCGGCTTGCCGCCGCAACCTAATACGCTCGTTAATTATCAAAAGATAGGTTGATTTCTACCTATCATCGGGTTATACTATATAATGTCTACTGAATAATCTCCAAAAGCCCGATAAATTCAAGCAAAACTCGGCAAGATATGCTATACTGAGTGCAAGGAAACCAGCAAAAACCGGGCAATAGCCTTGCACTTGGAGGCGCATATGTATCGGTACAGCAATGGTCAGATCAGCCTTTCGGACTTCAAACAGCCCGTGGGCATGAATTTGAAGGAAGACAACCGCTGGGTAAAGAAAGCACAGACGATACCATGGACAGAGATCGAAAAGCGATACGCCGCGCTGTTTACGAATCGGAAAGGTAACGTGGCAAAGCCGCTACGCCTGGCTTTGGGAGCCTGCATCATCCAAGCGGAGTATGGCTACTCGGACGATGAGATCACGTTGCAGATACAGGAAAACCCGTATCTCCAGTACTTCTGTGGCTATGCCGGTTATGATGATTCCAAACTGCCGTTTGACCCGTCGCTGATGGTATATTTCCGCAAACGCCTGACACCAGAGGTGCTCGGTGAGATCAACGAAATGATCCTGCGTGACGCCGCCAAAAACGAAGAGAAGAAAGACGACAACGATGACGATGACAACAATGGCAGCGGCAACAGCGGGACGCTGACGATTGACGCGACTTGCGCGCCGTCGAATATCCGTTATCCACAGGATGTGTCACTGCTCAACGAGGCGCGGGAGAACGCGGAGAATCTGCTTGATGTTCTGCATGATACCACTGACGGAAAGAAACCTCGCAATTACCGCAAGCGCGCCCGCAAGGACTACCTGAAATATGCCCGCAGCCGCAAGCACACCGCGCAGAAGACCAGAGCGGCAATCCGCAAGCAGCTCGGTTACCTCAAACGTGATCTGGACGCCATAGATGCAAAACTGTCGCTGGGAAAAGCGCTCAGTGAGCGGCAAAGCGAACGGTTAGACACGCTGCGCAAAATCTACGAGCAGCAAAAGTACATGTACGACAACAAAGTCCACAGTGTTCCAGACCGCATCGTCAGCGTGAGCCAGCCCTTTATCCGCCCGATTGTGCGCGGCAAGACGGGCAAGCCTGTAGAGTTCGGCGCGAAGCTGGATATCAGCGTTGTGGATGGCTGGACGCGATTGGAATACTGCTCCTTTGACGCATACAGCGAGGCTGGCAATCTGCAGGAAATCGCGGAGCGGTTCCGTACGCGCGAGGGCCATTATCCCAAACGCATTCTCGCAGACAAGATCTATCGCAACCGGGATAACTTGGCGTACTGCAAGGAGCATCATATCCGGCTTTCCGGCCCGGCGCTCGGCAGGCCGAAGAAGAACGAGAATTCCGACAAGAAACAAGCGCACATAGACGAATGTGAGCGCGTGGAAGTGGAGCGGTGCTTCAGTCTGGCAAAACGCAAATGCGGCATGGGATTAGTGACGGCGAAGCTGCAAGAGACAGCTTCGCATGTGATTGCCATGTCGATTGTGGTGCTGAACCTCCGCAGGATTCAGCATGCGCTTTTGCAGCTTTGGGCACTATTGCTCAGTTGGTTGATGCCGCAAGAAAAATTGGCTGTTGTTCAGTAGACATTATATACGGGTGATAATCATGAAGCTTGATACGAAACAGATCATAACCGTCACGGAGGCGAACCAGAATTTTTCCAAGGCGACGCGCATCGCGGACGAATACGGCGATGCGGTGGTGTTCAAGAACAACCGCCCGAAGTATAAGCTCGTCAATCTGGAGAAGGAGCCCGACCTTGAACTGACGGACGACGAGAAAATCGACATTGTTGCCGCACGGATTCTTGCGCGCTTCAAGCCTGCGTTTCTGGAGCTTGCCAAATGATCCGGTTTTCAAAAGATAAGGTGCTTCTATTGCACAAGCTGATCGCGGCGGAAACCGGCGGCAGCGTCGGCGTCCGCGATGAGGCGCTGCTGGAGTCCGCGCTGGAGGGTATTCATGCGACCTTCGACGGGCAGGAGCTCTACCCGACAAAAGAGGAAAAGGGCGCGCGCCTCGGCTATACGCTGATCTCCAACCACGCCTTTGTGGACGGCAACAAGCGCATCGGGATGCACATTATGCTGACCTTCCTCGAAGTCAACGGCATCCATATGAACTGCACCAACGACGACGTCGTCCACGCGGGCCTGTCCGTGGCGGACGGCTCGATGAAGTATGAGGAGCTGCTCGCATGGGTGCGTGAGCACGAAGACTTATAAGGGCAAGATGCCGCTTACATGAGGTATTTATGATGGACAACGGTCTTTTGCCGAAAGGCTTTTTCAAAAACAATCCTTTGGAGGAAATGTCCGCCGCAAGAATTATGGATTTCTCCACCATTGCCGAGATGAACGATGAAGTCCATGATGAGATGAAAAAAGCCCTGCTTCAAACGCTGCCCCCGGAGCAAATTGAAAAGATGCAGGCTGAGGCGGACTTAATAGTCATTCTTCGTGCCTATTCGTAAAATCGCGGGCAGGAACATATCCACGTTTCTGCCTGTTCGCACTTTCGCCTCCTGAAACATATCCACTGTTTTTCTGTTCGCCGGGAACATATCGACAGTTGTTCCTTCGCGGGAACTTGTCAACTTTCGTTTTGTTCTTTCTGGTCGTCTAAAAGTTTCCTCAATGCCTCAACTTCCGGCAGAGCTTTCAGGGATTGCAATGATTTGACATTAGCGAAAACAAGTCGTAAGATACCGATTTATAACTTTAACAATTTGTGCCAGCTTTTAGGAATAGTCTCACTTACGAGATTTACTATTTTTAGGAAGTCCGCACAGTTGAACAAATCAAAACGATCTACAACTTCTTTTTCTACAGCCCTTTGCGCCGTTTTTTGTGCATCGATGGAATAATGGTCACCAGTTGAAACAAAAATACAACCGCTTATATTATCTTCAATTGCTGCAACACCAATAAGAGATCTAATAGCGTCAACACCTTCAGTAGCATTTTTAGAAGTTCGCCGTTTAACCTGAATGATAAAACGCCTATCACTATTATCAATCAGCAATCCATCCTTGCCACCATCATGGGTTTTACCAAAATCTATTACCTTACAACCAGGATAAAAATCAGAAAAAACAGATCGTACTAAATCTTCCATTTTATGAGGATCGATTTTATAAATTACATCCGGGTGTTTTTGAATGTATTCTCTTAACGCCTTGACAGGGACATCAACAGCATTATCACTATATTTTTTCAGGACTGCAGATGAATATTCAATATCAGCAGCTCTAATACCATCAATAATGGCGTCACTTTGATTAGAATACTTATATTCCCACCAGCCACAGATAGGGCACTGTACAACTTGCTCCGACTGATCAAAGGACCCGAAAAGCCATTCCGGATAATCTCTACTGGATTTGCTGTATACCTTAGAGGTTATTCTTTTCTGGCAAAATGGACATACGGAATTATGCATAAACAGCTCAGTTCCATTATCAGCGCGGACAAAATTAACAATTCCGCTACTACCACGTTCTGTAACGTACTCGCTATAATCAAGTATCATTTTTTTGCTTCCTTAACACTTTATTGCCTTCTAAATGTTGGAATACCAATTTTACCTTCACTTCATTCCACTTGTATCTATTACTGCAATGATCGTTTAATAATGAAATATACTTATCTACTAATTCAACAGAATCAGTAACAAGCTCTAATTCGTCATTCAACATTCGAGCGACCCGCGAACTGTTAGACGTAATCTGCTTGCGTGCCCCTGAATACGAATGAGTAGCTAACTGATTTTCTAAGTACTCTATATCCGTTTCATTGATGGCAAGTCTCAACCTTATACCGCCTTGCAAAAGCGGCTGAATCTTTGGTAAAGTATCTATTCGGAACCTGCCATGCTCAACCATCAGAGTTTTCTCGCCATGTTTAAATGTGGCATAGTCAGTAATTTGGAGTGCATTCATTTCGCTTTGAACCATCCTTATGCTTTCATCAAACAGATTCTCTGGAACTGGCCATTCGTTATGATTGAGGTAATCGCCAATAATGGTCTTCATCTGCATAAGAGTTTGATACAAATATAGGCTTTGATAAAAGAGATATTCTTCCGTGCTTGCCTTAGCGCTCAGGTATTTCTGAATTTCGCAAAGGACAACCACCAGCATACTTGCAAATACACCGCCAAACAGCGTTATGAGGAAACTGTTTGAGATCCAAACTGAATTAACGGATATAAAGTGCCCTTCCGAATTCACCGTGACAGAATAAGTAAGAATCAGAAAGACTATAGATATTAAGCTACTCCATTTTATAACCTTAATACTCTCACGCATCAGCTCATCCTCCGAGTATCATTACCGTAAGAGTGAATGATATAATCCGCAGTTGTCATAGCATTACACGCCCTTCTTCCTATATGTCAGCTCCACATCATAGCCGAGCTCATCCATCATCCGCGCAAAGGTCTTGCTGGCGATCTGCTCACGGCCCTTGGTGATTCGGTTCACATAGGAAAGGGATACGCCGAGTTTATCGGCAACTCCCGTCTGTGTCTGGCCACACTTGATTAGGCGCATCTTTAGATCCATCTCCACATTGTTTTGCAGCATCTGACTTCCTCTCTCAAATATCAATCTATAATTTAATAAGTATAGCACAGGCCATTGCAGATTTCTACCCTGCAAACGTAAAAAAGCGCCTCGGGAGGAGCGTCTGCATGATGGCTGTGTTTACACCTGAACTTCGGTCTCAAGGCCGGATTTAAATTTAAAAGCGAGGTGGTCTTCATAGATCGTAATCCGCTCGATTAGCCGCCCGACCATCCCTTCATCGTATTCCGTCACCGGCTCTTGGTGATCATTCAGAAAGGCCTCGAGCTCGTCAAGCCGCTGCTTCATGGCTGCGCGGTTGGCGTCTTCCACCAAAAGATTCTGTTTCTCTTCCCGGAGCGCATCGATCTCACCGGTCAGTTCGTCACCCCCCTGCTTGGCATTGGCCTTCTTCAGGAGCTCCTCCTGCAAGACTTCCAGCTGTGTGTCAATCTCAGCCACCCGAGGGCTGTTGCTCTGTCCAAGCGCCAGTTCCGCCACCAGCCGCATGCCGGGCAGGAATTCATCTTTCTGCTCAATCATCTGGTTGAAAATTGTCACGACCGCCGCGTGTAGGTCTGTCTCGTAAATCGTGCGGGATGTGCAGTCGATGCCGGACTCCTTTTTCTCCAGCTTGCTGACGCAGCGCTAGGCCGGGATGTGATTGCCTTTGAGGAACCACTGCGTCCTCGGTAAAGGCCGCCGCAGTCGGAGCAGTAAACCAGATGCGAAAGCGCGTACTTCCCGCTGTAGACCCGGCGCTTTCCTGTGCCGATCTTCACCCGCGCCCTGCGTATCATCTCTTCCTGCACCTGCAGGGAAAGTGCTCTCGGGATGATAGCCTCGTGGCTGTTCTCGACGTAGTACTACGGGACGATGCTCTTGTTGGCGACCCGTTTTTTATTCAGGAAGTCCGTGGTGACGGTCTTCTGCAAAAGCGCATCCCCGGATATTCTTCTCGTTCGTCAGAATTTTCCAGAGCGTGCTGGCCAGCCAGTAATTGCTGCCTGCCGCCGTCCGGATGCCATCCGCTGTGAGGCTGCTCTGCAAGGCAGGCGAGCTCAGTGCGAAGGAGTTTCTCGCACGGTTGGACGGGACGAGCAGGAGACGGTAAAAGAGCGCTGGGCGCGGTTCAAGTCACCGCGTCCAGCGCCTTTTTGACCTCTGCTTTAATCGTTTCGTAGTTATCGCCAGGGTGCGCCTCGTAGAGCTTGTCCGCGCTCGTGTAGATTGTCGGGACGTAGCAATAGTCGATGAAACAGTACTGGTCATAATGATTGTTCCATCATAACCCTCATCTGCCAAATAAATCTTTAAGCCTTAAACCTGTCTTCTCCCTTTTGTATCTTATTCTTCTGACAATTCTTGACTATTAAAACTGCGGCCAATTCCGAAATATTTCTCAAAGAAAGTCTTTAGCTTATCGATGATGGTCTGTTTCTTCTTGGCTCGATTGCCGCCACCGAATCGACTCACGGGAGGCATCAACTTGTCAATATCCGTCCCGACGGTCTTGACTTCACCTTCGCGGAAAGCGTTCTCAAGGAACCGCCTTGTCTCCTCCGGTTTCAGTTTTTCTTCCTGGATGATTTGTTCCAAGTCAGCCTCACGCTGTTTGGAAACATACTCATTCCATTCGTTCATTACATCCTCGACGTCGTTGACTCCGGCGATGAACGCTTCAATCAGCTGCTTCTTGCTGCGCAGCTCCGGGCTGGCATCAACAGCTTTGCGGATTGTAATGAGGACTTCCTTGTCCTCGCAATGCGTATCATGGTATTTCTTCACCAGCATAAGGATGTAATCGATGTTGATTTCAATCTGCTTAATCAGTTCGATTTCAAAAACGATGTCATCAATTATGTCGGTGCTTTCGCCGCTTTCACGCTTGCGTTTCCACTCGTCCCGAAGGTCCTGATACCGACCGAGGTAATCCTGCAGGTCGCGCTCAGAAATGACTTCCTTTTCGGCAAACTCATCAAAGGAAACCAGCAGATTCCTCATACGGAGGATCGCCCCAAACAACGCGATGAATTCTTTCTGATTCTGCTCGCCGATAATCTGCGGCTCCGTAAGCGGGAACTTCGTGGTCAGGTCTTCGACCATGTCCACATATCCGGGCATGGCCTTTCCGTCTACGGATTCATAGCCATAGAAGTAATCCTTAAAGCTCTTCATGAGCACGATGCCGCCAGCGTTCTTGTCTCCGAAAAGGGAGATGGCCGCATCGACCCGCTTTTGCAGATTGCGGAAACATACGATGTTGCCGAAGGTCTTGATACTGTTCAGAATGCGGTTGGTGCGGCTGAATGCCTGGATAAGCCCATGCATCTTCAGATTCTTGTCCACCCACAGCGTATTCATCGTTGTGGCATCAAAACCGGTCAGGAACATATTCACCACAATGAGAAGATCGAGTTCCTTGTTCTTCATGCGAAGGGATACATCGCGGTAATAGTTCTGGAAGTTATCTCCTGACGTATCATAATTCGTATGGAACATCAGGTTATAATCCTGAATAGCGGATTCCAGGAAGTCCCTGGAATTCTTGTCAAGGGCAGAGGTGTCTTCGGAGTTTTCCTCATCCAGCATACCATCAATTTCTTCTTCGTTTGCGGCGTAGCTGTATATGACGGCAATTTTCAGATCCTTGGTCGGATCCTTCTTTATGATCTTGCGGAACTCATCATAATAGAGCTTTGCCATCGGAACAGAAGCAACGGCAAAAATGGAGTTAAAACCGCTGATGCGCTGCTTTTGCTTTATTTCCTCGACCTTACCACGGTCGGCGGAAGCTACTTCAGCAATATTGGTCAGAGCGTTAAAGACATAGGTCTTGTCGCCGCGATAGGTCTTCTGGTCGAAATGATCCAGTATGTAATGGGCAACCAAGGAGATACGCTCCGGTGCCTCAAATGCTTTCTTTCGGTCAATATCCCAAACCTGCTCATCATCAATATCCGCGTCGATGTCCATAGTCTTGATGTAGTCCACGCGGAACGGAAGCACATTCTTATCGTTGATGGCGTCCACGATGGTGTAGGAATGCAGGCAATCACCAAAGGTCTGCTCCGTTGTGAAGTACTTCGGATTAGAAACCGCGCCGGCATTGAGCGGAAAGATGGGCGTACCGGTAAAGCCAAACATATAGTACTGCTTGAAGCTCTTCACGATTGCGGCGTGCATATCACCAAACTGGCTGCGATGGCATTCGTCGAAGATAATGACGATCTGCCGGGTGTAAATCTCGTGATCCTTATTCTTCTTGATGAAGGTTGAGAGCTTCTGTATGGTCGTAATAATGATATGCGACCTGGGATCACGGAGCTGCCTCTCAAGAACAGCAGTGGAGGAGTTGCTGTCGGCCGCCCCTTTTTCAAAACGGTCGTATTCCTTCATGGTCTGGTAGTCCAGGTCTTTACGGTCAACGACAAAGAGAACTTTGTCAATGAAGGTGAACTGTGTGGCCAGCCGTGCCGTTTTGAAAGAGGTCAGCGTCTTGCCGGAGCCGGTGGTGTGCCAGACGTAACCGCCGCCGGCGATGTCGCCGTATTTCTTATAGTTGTGGGCAATCTCAATGCGGTTCAAAATACGCTCCGTCGCCGTGATCTGATACGGGCGCATGACCATAAGCATCTTCTCGGAGGTGAAAACACAGTACCTCGTCAGGATGTTCAGCAATGTATGTTTCGCAAAGAAGGTCTTTGCGAAATCAATTAAGTCGGGGATGACCTTGTTATTGGCATCGGCCCAGAAGGATGTAAATTCAAAGCTGTTGCTGGTCTTTCCCTTCTTCGTATTGCGAGCGGTCGACTCTTTTACCGCGTTGAAACGAGTGCTGTTGGAGTAGTACTTGGTATTTGTGCCGTTGGAAATAACGAAAATCTGCACATATTCAAACAGACCGCAGCCAGCCCAGAAAGAATCCCGCTGGTATCGCTCAATCTGGTTGAACGCCTCACGGATGGCAACGCCTCGGCGCTTCAATTCGACGTGTACCAACGGCAGCCCGTTCACCAGTATAGTTACATCGTAGCGGTTGTCGTAGGTAGCCCCTTGCTCTTTGCCGTTTTCATACTGGTTAATGACCTGCAAACGGTTATTGTGAATATTCTTGCGGTCAATCAGCGTGATGTTCTTTGTCATGTTATCATCGCGCTTGAGGACCTGCACAAAGTCCTCCTGAATCTTACCCGTCTTCTCAGGGATATGATCATTCGGATTGGCGATGCAGGTGCCAAAGAAACGTTCCCATTCGGTATCTGAGAATTTGTACTTATTCAGTTCCTCCAGGCGCTCACGGAGGTTGGCAATCAGATCTGCCTCTGTATGAATCGGAAGATATTGATATCCTTGCTCTCCAAGAATGCGGATGAACTCCTTCTCAAGCGCAGCCTCGGACTCGTAGCTATCGGAGCGAGCTTTGACCGGTTCATATTCCGTCACAACCGTGTTCTGATTTGTCTCTGCGACTATGTTGAAATACGGCATGTCGCACCTCCTTGTCATTAGGCTTCCTTGAAAGATAGCAATTTGTCCCTATAGTACCTATATTGTTGTTGGCGTGCTTCGATTTCTGCAGGGATGCCGTCAGAAATACTGTTTACCAATGCTTCAAAGGAGTCGATCGTGTTAACAATCTCCCTTTGTTTTTCTATCGGAGGAAGCGGAATAGTGATTCCCAGTATTAGGGACGAATTTAAATCACCACGAGCCCCTTGTTTTCTCAGCAATAGCTCGTCATATCTTCCGCACACGCAGAAATAAACGTACTTGTATAGAGCCTTCTCAGGATTAATCTCCATATTAAGGCAATGCTGATTGGTTGTTGCCCTAATTTTGTTTATTGCACTTCGTCCGGCCGAAGCCCCTGAAATAGCAACAATTACGCAGTTCTCTGGAATCCATTTTGCTGCTGTCTGTTCGATAGCTGCTTCTGTAATGTACGAATCAACCTCAGTTATTTCATTGAAGCGCACATCTTGTGTCCTAATCCACGGAATTGTACCACCATTATAAAAGCCAGAATTTCCTTTTTTAGGTGTAGCGCCAGAGCAGTAATGTTTTACTACTGATCGTAATTCCACTAATGGATAGTCGGCATCGAAAATCATAGTATTTCGATAGTACTCATACTGCTGTTTCCTCGCTGTAAGCTCCGCTGTAAGCTCCGCTGTAAGCTCCGTGAAATTGTCCAGTACCCGGACAATTTCACGCTGTACCTCAATAGGAGGTACAGGAATCGTCACATCTTCCATTTTCTTTTTAGATACATTAAAGCGCGTAACACCACTGGCTGTGCGGGTTATCTGATAGCGCAGAGCATCTGATCTGAATAAATGCTTTGTAAACCCTGGCAAAAACATGTCCGGGTCTGCAAACCGATAACCAAAGCAGAAACTGTTCAAATACAGCTTTTCATCCGTATGTGTCGTCAAAACGGAGGACATGCCGCATTCATCCGGTGTTTCTGAAGAGCCGGTAAACAACACATCACCATATTGAACTGTATGTTGCTTTTCCTTTTCCCCCACACGAACCCTATCCTCAACATCGGTTTTAAGCTCGATGTTGGAATATACATTCATGTAGGTGATAAACACAGCGTTTCCATCTTTAAAGTCGTCTTTCGACTTTCCACTCAGGCCGCCATAAAAACTGCCAATGTCTCCAAGCCTCCTGAATGGAACACCGTCAGGACAAAGATCAGCTATCAGGTCATTAATCCTGCTCATTGCTATACCTCAGCTTCCGCAATAATCTCCTTGATTGTTCTTCCGTCTTTATCCTTCCATGCAGTCAGCCCATTTGTACTACTTCCGGTCACAAAATTTGCAGCTGTAGAGGCACTTTTGAAAGCAACGTCTTTCTGCAGAACATTGTCCCTAAGAACACCTTCGCGGCTTTTTTCGATACTCTTCGTTCCACGGAATTTTGCTGTATGAGCTACTGTAGAAGAAAGAATAGACCCTTTGAGAACCGTCACTGCTCTGGTGGATGTATCAAATTCTCCCCTGGCGTTTATGCCACTTTTTTCTCTCACAAGGAAAACTTTCATCTGTCAGTCACCTCCTTATTTCTGCTCAATCTCAGCGATGATTCTGTCGATTTCTTCCCGGAGAGCTTGCTCCCGTAAGACAATCTCTTTAATCTCGGCATTGAGCTTCTTGATGTCAACCTTCTCTCTGGCGTCTTCTTGCTCCACATAAGTGGAGACAGACAGATTATAATTCTGCCCTTTAATCTCATCATAATCGACCAGCCTACAAAGATAATCCACATCCGCACGCTTGGCGAATGCATCCACGATGGTATCAATATGTTCGGGAAGAAGTTTATTGTTGTTTGTAACCTTAATGCATTGATTACTGGCATCAATAAACAGGACTCTGTTGTCCGGTTTGCCTCGCTTCATCACCATGATGCAGGTGGCAATGGATGTACCAAAGAACAGATTGCTGGGAAGCTGGATCACGCAGTCCACAAAGTTGTTATCAACGAGGTACTTCCTGATTTTCTGTTCTGCACCTCCGCGATACATGATGCCGGGGAAACAGACGATTGCTGCTGTACCGTTCGGAGCAAGCCAGGAGAGAGCGTGCATAATAAACGCCAGGTCAGCCTTGCTCTTGGGGGCCAAAACACCCGCAGGGGAAAAGCGGGGATCATTAATGAGCAGAGGATTGTCATCACCCGCCCACTTGATGGAATACGGCGGGTTAGAAACAATCAGCTCGAAGGGTTCATCATCCCAATGCTGCGGATTGATTAGAGTGTCTTCGCACTGGATATCGAACTTATCGAAGCCAATATCATGAAGGAACATATTGATACGGCAAAGGTTGTATGTGGTGATATTGATTTCTTGTCCGAAGAACCCAATCTGCACGCAGTCCTTGCCCAGAATTTTCTCGACTTTCAAAAGCAGAGAACCCGAACCGCAAGCCGGGTCATACACCTTATTAATCTTTGTTTTGCCGACCGTACCGAGTCGAGTAAGCAGTACGGAGACATCTGCCGGCGTAAAGAATTCCCCGCCAGATTTACCAGCGTTGGAGGCATACATGGTCATGAGGTACTCATACGCATCACCAAAAGCGTCGATCTCATGATCTTTGACGGAGCCCAGATTCATCGAGGCAATACCATTCAGCAGCTTCACCAGACGCTCATTCCTCTTTGCCACGGTGCTGCCCAGCTTGTTGCTGTTGACATCGAAGTCATCGAACAAGCCCGCAAAGCTGCCCTCGGAGACGCTGCCCTTGGCGGAGTCCTCGATGTGACGGAAGACCTCCTCAAGTTTTTCGTTGAGAAGCACTTCGGCTCCTTTGGAGTCAACCCAGGTCTCACCACGGTCTGCCTTTGCCCGGACGTTACAGAAAAGCTCACTTGGAAGAATGAAGAAACCCTTCTCCTCGACGAGCCCCTCTCGGGCCTCCTCTGCTTCCGCATCCGACATTTTTGCATAGTCAAAATCTTTGTTACCGGCTTCAATCTCACCGCTGTTTATATAGACGGTCAGATTTTCGGAAATGTACCGATAGAACATTGTACCGAGTACATAGTTCTTGAAATCCCATCCGTCCACAGCGCCGCGGAGGTCATCGGCTATCGCCCAAATAGCACGATGCAGTTCTTCTCGTTCCTGCTCCTTTTTGTTATCGACCGCCATCGTCTATTCCTCCGTTTCGTTTTGCTTATCAGCATCGGCACTTTCGCCGCTTTCCACCCAGGCGTCCACCTCGGAGACCCGGAACTTGTATTGCCTTCCGACTTTGTGATATGGGATGGCCTCTTTTTTTATCCAGGCTCGGACGGTGTCTTTACTGATATCCAAATGAGCCGCTATGTCTTCAAGACCTACCCAACGTTCGACTTCACTCATTCCCGCACCTCCTCATCGATATTCATTCGTTTTCTGCTTTTCAGCAATGTCGAGATAAAACGCTTTCACCTTTTCATAAACATCCGTCACCTTGCCGCTTCGACACATTTCCATAATGACCTTGTGTAAATCGGGTTTTTCCACAAGCAAGAGCGGATCTATCCTGTATGCATATCCGAAGATTACACTTTTCCCAGAGTTGTCGTTAATGGGGAATGGGTTTGAAGCCATGTTCATGAACATCGGCGGATTTGTCAAATATGCATAATCATGGCTTGTTGCTTTGAGCCAAGAAACCTGAACTCCATCTGTTCCAGAATGGTTATCGTAATACCCATCAAAATAATGAGTTGTATTTCCGTCCGGCTGTACAGTGTCTTCCATAGAGCCTATCACGAAGGTGTCCGGTAGATTCAAAATTTCATATATGAATCCCATGATAATGTTCTCGGTATGGTTCACTTCTGGGATGACATCGAATTTCTCTGCCTTTGTCGGCGCGTTCAAGTACTTGTCAATTTGAGGCTTGTCCAGCAGCATATAGGTAATTTCATTGTACCCATAGGAGAGATACCGCAGGAACGCCTCCTCATCCGATCTACCTCTAAAAATGCTCTCCAGATACGGCAGAAGGATGCAGGTTTCGACTTTTTCCTTTGCAATCTCGTAAAACATCTTAAGGGCATCAAGGTTGCGGAATGAATTAATCTTTCTGTCCCAAAGTTTACGACCCATCTCCTTTGTCGGATCGGTGTCCTGCTGATAGTAGTATTCCGCAAAGAAATAATCTTGAAATCCGGGGTCGATATAAAAGATGCCGGATTCCTGCTCGTACATCATGCAGGCCGTGGCGCAGACATCATGCTGGAAATTCGTTAGCGAGAATATGGAAGGATTCTGCAATGATTCTTTTGCCTTCAGCTGCTTGAAGAATTTCTCAAACGAGCGATGGTCGAATTCAAAAATTCCATCCATATAGGCAAGCGCACAGAATTCCCGATACGCATCTGTAAACTCGTCACAGCTGCCAACGCTGTGGTAGAAACGGTCAAAAGACTCTTTGTCTTCATCGTGCCCTCTGACGAGCATATCGTACAGTAGTTCGTAAAAACGAGCCTTGTCGCCGCGCAAGCCTTGTATCTCTTCATAGTGTCTGACAATGATGGTCAGCAGCATTGGATTTGTGGCAACAAATCCGTTTCTTTTGATATAACCATTGTTTGCGTCCATAAAGGACAAAACTGTTTCCTTTGCCGTCCCATCCTCTATGTCATAGAGCAGTTTATCGATCAATCGAAGCGACTGATCTTCATCCAGGGGATGTATATACAGTTTCGTAAAGCCTCTGATCCCGTTAATGGCGGAACATTGGCGGGATGATATGACCACTTGGTTGCTGGAGTAGTGGTGGCAGAAATCCGCCAGTTTGCGCTGGAAATAGTTCGTCTCCTCTGGATTCATCTCGTCCAGCCCGTCCAGAAGAATTTGTGCTTGCCCTTTTTCCAGCAGGTCTACGAGCCGTTGCTGTGAAAAAGCCAAATCGAAACGCTGTACGGCTTCAGAAAGGAACGAAAGCACGTCGTTATAGCGGGATGAAAAATCTCTGAGTTCTGCGAAGATAGGTAGCAGACCAGTCTCATGCGTATGATCAGCCGCTTCAAGGAATAGGTGCTGCAACATTAGCGTTTTTCCATACCCACAAGCACCGATCAAGATTGCGTCTCGTATTTCACCTCGACGGTCGAACTTTCGTATTTTCTGAAGAGTGGCATTTTCAATATAGTTTCCGCGGATTCTGTGCGGGAAAACCGCAGAGGACGTACCGATATTGTTGCAGACAAAATAGCTGCTCATTTGGCACTCTTCGTTGCCCGGCAGTTTCATCAGCCTATAATTTCTTTTAGCCTCCCACAGATAGGTGCCAAAGCCTTTCAGTTCGGGGGGCCTTCTGTATTCGCTCGGAACGACGTTTTCGGCCGATCCGCTGCCGGAAGCTATTGCATAAAACTGCGCCACTACAGCTTTTACAAATGCCACCTTGTTTGGCGGTTCATTTACCTCCAAGGCAATCTCAAACCGCTCCATCACGGTTTTGAGATTGTTTTCATTCAGTGTGGCTATGAGCCCTTTCTGGAGCTTGTCATCGTCAAAGCTTTTTATAACCTCTGACCATATCGCACTATCAGGTTTACGCGTTCCAGTTTCCCATTTTTCATAAGTGCTGTCTGACGGTTGAATGATGCCGTCATCGTATTCATCGTCCAGCCCGTATTCAAAGAAAAAGAGAGGGATTTTTTTCTTTGCCTTATAACCAACAAGTCCTCCGCCCGAGTCAGGCAGGTAGAACTTCTGAAGAAACTCACTGTACTCCAAATCTTCACCCTCGATTCAAGAAAAAGTTCTTGTGTCCGTGCCTGTCCGAATAATGTCTGTGTTTTATTCGTACTTGTCAGCACAATGTCTGTTTTACGGTCGGCGAGGATTTCCTTCACTTGACCTATACTGTACCCGTAAGGCGAAAACAGCCTTACGGGTTCGCTCTGAATAGCGTTTGTTAATAGTAACTCATAGTTATTCCTATTCATTGTAACGCTTTCAGAACATAATTACAAGATGCTTGTCGAAAAGCGCTACTTTTCAGCGGTATGCACAATTTCGATTGACATCTGGCCGAAACTGCGGCGCCCGCAATCCAGTGCACGGGAGAGTGGGGTGCATCGCCGCCGTAGTGATGGCGCACCCATCAACTCAGGAAGCCAGCGAACGCGATCTTGCTGGTCACCTACGAAGGAAGCGGAGCAATCCGCAGAGGTGACCGATGAGAATACTACTGGCAAGCCATGACGGTTGTCTTCGTTTCCGCTCTACGGAAAAGGAGACGGGAAAAATGGCAAAGAAGTACCTTGACAATGTAAGAATTAACCCTCGGCACAGGCGAGCAGGAATTATACTTCCTGATGGAGCCGAAAGATCCCGCAGAATTACTTTTGTCCTACTTCGTCGACAGGGCTGTGCAGGGGTATGGTTGGGCAGTAGCGTGAGAGCGAATAACGTAAGAAGCATTTTCGCCGAAGCTTTTCACCGCAAGCTGGACACGTACGATCCAACTGCGGAGAGTGCGGAGAAGATACTGAAAGAGATAATAAAGCGGGGTGATGAGGATGCTTCTTAACTGGCTACAATTTCTTGGCACTAATCCTGTCGCTCTAGGCATCGCTTCATTATGTGGGATATCAGGCTTTGTTCTTACAACAGTTGTCACAATCAGAGCATCACATATTCGTGAGTTGCTGAAATACAACGATACCGTTGCGGAATACAACAAGAAAAAGCAGGGATTTCAAAGAGCGTTTGATTGTCATCGCGCAAGCATTCTTGAAAATAAAAGCAAAACAAATATGCTTCTTAAAGACATCCTTAAAAATGTTGAAGAATACGACTCGCAATTCCACAATCTGCTACCGTTTAAAGAACGATTAACTCTTTGGCATTTTAAAAGTGTATTGAAGAAGCCTGCTGAGGAAGCCAACCTCAACCAAATATGCAACTATTTGTCAACATTATCTGGACGCCTTTCGAAAAAGGAGTATAAGAAAAATGCCTGAAGCAAAACATACTGTGCTACTTTTCGCGTTCGCGCGCTCAGTCGTCCATGACCGCACAAATGACCGGCAGCCCACGCTGACGCACTTACTCCATTGCCTGATCCACGGCATCACCCCGCGCCGTGGCGGGATCGTAGACCGCCAGCACCATATCGGCGTAGTCGATGATCTTTCGATAGGCGTTGTATTCGCACTCCGGCGTTTTGTGATGACTTGCCAGCTCCATGATGGTGCAGTCCTCCGGCAACTTGAAATATCGGTCGCGCAGGTAGGGCGCCCACTTCGTTGCCTGTTCCTCATGCGGTGTCACGACAAAGAGCATGAGGTCGGCGTCCGTCTGCCGCAGCTCCATAATCTTCTGCGCTAACGCGAGCTTGAGATCCTGGCAGCCGCCGTGTAGTCGTCGCCCAAGCGGAACGAGCGCGTGAAACGCTCCTGCCCGGGTGCGCGAAACACGACGTTGCGGCCCTCTGTCTTGCCTCTTAACTGGAATCAATTTTTTGATATCCTTGATAGTATTATATTGATTCTAAAATGATAGCTTACCCATGCTCTTTCTGCATTGATTCTCGAGAATATTCGGTTGATCTGAGCCAGAGCAGTATTTGCGCCGCTTGGAATTCGTCTCAGTTAAGGCGACAGGAATGTATATGCTCACGGTGCTCGCTTGTTCATTGCCGAAATTGTGCGCTTAATATTGGCATTAACTTATGCGGAAAGATACGCCAATAATTTTACCATATCATCCCGCCACATACCGTTTCGCCTTGCCCCTGCCGATCGCGGTGATCATGCCTTCGTCGCGCATTTGCTTGGCAAGTGTGAACGCACGCGTCTTTTTCAGGCCGAGCAGGCTTTGTATCTCGGCATCGGTGATCTGCCCGTTCTTGCGGATAAACTCCATGACCTTGGCCTTTTGCGCTTCCGTGATCGGCAGTGTGCGCTCCGCGCTCGTTTCGGCGTCGCTTGTTCCGGCGGCGTTTTGATTCGGCAGCACTATTTTGAACGTGTTTGCCGTCACCTCGATGCGCGGTTTTTCGGAGCAGTTTTCATACAGATGGTATATCCTGCGGATACCCGTGCCGTAGGACTCGATCAGCCGCAGGCGATGAAAGACCTCCGCGAGAGCATGATTCCGCGGTTGAGAGATGCCGCTTCTGATATCGTCGGGGGAAAGGCCCGGCAAAAGACCGCCGATGGATACGAATTCCATTTCGCTTTCGTTCACGTTGATGATGATGCTGCCGCTGAAGCTGTAGTCCCGATGCACCAGCGCGTTCAGCAGAGCTTCGCGGACAGCCGCTTCCGGGTAATCGGGGTGCTCGATCCGCTCCAGACCCTTGAACACGGCGGAGGTTTTATTGCAGAGGGAAAGATAGTCGAACGCATCCTCCAACTGCTTGAAGACAGAGCCGCCGAACTCCTTGCTGTCCTTAAACTCGGTGTTGGCGTCATCCCCGAACACGGCGATCTTCGTCGTGTGCCGGCATTGGTCTGAGAGGAGGAGCGCGAGATTCGTGAAGAGCGTACCGCCCGGCTGCACCATTCCGAGCGCGAGATACTTTTCCGATCCGAAATCCGCGCCGTATTTTTGAAACGCTGCCGCCGCGGCGTGAAAGGTCAGCTCCTGCTCCAGCGAGCGCATGGCTTCAAAGGTATCGTCGTCGCTGTCCTTGATCATCTGCCGTATCTGCTCCGGTGAGGCGGGTACGCTGGAGGCGCCCTGTCTTACGAATACGCCGTTTGGCTTCAACCCTTTTGCGCGCAGATAATACGGCTTGTTTGTTCCCTCGCTGACGGTGATGCGAACGACCTTGTTCTCCTGTATGCTGTAGCGCACAAACATCGTGACGTCCGGCTGGATAGCATCCCGGATGCCGTTTGTTATGCGGGTGTATTCCTGATCCACATTGTCCAGCCCTACGGCGTTGCCCTCGTTATCAATGCCGATGTAGAGGATGCCGCCGTCCGTATTGGCGAATGCGATCACTTCCTTGTAGATCTCCTCGGTAAACTGCGACTTGAATTCGATGCTTTCCGTTTCAAACGAAGCCATAAGCGAACCTCCTTCGCTGTCTGTTCACCTCTATTATATCCAATTCGTTCGCTCTGTCAACCGAAAAAGCGAATATTCGCTTTTTCGGGCGAATATTCGCTCCGTGCTTATCCGACGACCTCCATGATGAGGCGCGCGCCGAGGATGAAGCCCTCGCGGAAGCTGTCGTAGGCCATCGTGCCAACCAGCTCGTCGTGGATGTTGATGAGCTCCAGCAGGTGTTCCTTCGCCTTGCCGTTGAGCAGCTCCGCGAGCCACTTCTCATTCTGCCGGAACGATTCGAGCAGGATGCCCGTATCGGAGCCGTCGGGATAGTCGCGCTCGTTCGGGCGCAGCTCGCCGTGATAGAGATCGGAGAGAATGCTGTTCATACGCTTGCCTCCCCTCAGCCGATGAAGACGTAGTACTGCGTCTGCAAAAAGGTGTGGTTGTGGTAAAAATCCCAAGCCTCGACACGGAAGTGGAAGCGTGGGAAGACCCTGATATGCTTGAGTAATTCTTCCTCCCGCCAGGGCCAGAAATATTTGGTGTACGGTTCGTCCGCAGGGTCGATGGTGAGTGAGACCTTGGTGAGCGGCTTGCCGTCGCGCCACGCCTCCGGCTCGTTTCGGACCGCCTCGTAGATCGTATACGCCATACGAAGCGTCTCATGCAGGTTGCGGACATACAGGTCGTCGCCGTACTCGCTTTGGAAGCGCCGGCAATCAACTGGTGGAAGCTCCAAGGCAGGGAATACGCTCCAATCGTAGCTCGGCGTCGGCAGCGCGGGCAGCGGTCCGGGAGCGAAGCAGTTGTTTTCCCAGCGCAGCGTGTCCTTGACCTCGTAGAGCGTCCCATCGTCGCAGGGAATCAGGTCGCCCACCTGCGGGACGTACTTGCTGCCGTCCGAGGGCAGCGTGACGACCCTGTCGCTTGTCGGTTCCTCCGCGTATGGCTTGTCTGTGGCGATGCGGACGGTGTTCGTCTGCGGTTCGTAGGTCACGCTGAAATTCGCCGCCCTGCCGACGTCGCGGAGCCTGACGTAGTTGCTTCCGCCGATGCTGTACGCCTCGATCTGCGCGGGCTTGCCGTCGACGACGAATTTCTGACTGGACAGCTGCGCGGTCAGCGCGGCGGTCGCCGCCGGAGCCGCGAGCGCCGCGCCGAGCAGAACGCCCGACGTGACCAGCGCGAGCTCTTTTTTCATGCTTCTCATCGTGTGCGCCTCCTTCGTGATTTGGTAAGGCAATACCGGATGATTCAGGTGTGCGGATTGCGCAGTCAGAAATCTCGGCAGGTGGCACAAAATTTCGCAGGGCATCCTGACGGATGGTCAAGGAATTTTGGGACATATGACGAGTATTTATGCAAGCAAGACGTGCGCGTGAATTGTGCGGTATTGCCTTAAGCAAACCATATCGAAAGCACGGGCGAAAGTCTACTAAAACCGTTTCGACGAAACGGAGAAAAACACGGAGGTCTTACGCCGCCCGCGCACGGTATCCCGCGCCGCCCTCGTCGCGGGCAATCTTCGCCGCGTAGCAGCCCTCCATCGTCTCCGGCGCGCGATACAGCGCTGTGAGCAGGTAGCCGCGTATGCTGCGGATGCTGGGGCGGCTTTCCTCCATGCAGTCGAGGATGTACTCGATGTGGAAACGGTCCAAATCACGGAGGCGTTCCAGCACCTCTGCCCGCGGCACATCCTCCTTGCCGACGCGCAGACTCGGCGCGGTGGAACGCTCCGCCTCGGCAATCAGGCTTACCATGCAGTTAAGGATGTCGGCTGGGTAGCGCCTTGCGAGTGTTTCGTATTCGATCTGCTCTCTGATCTCATCCTCCATCATCGGCTCCGGGGATGATAGATGGAATTTACTGAGATCAGTTTTACTCTTCTCAGTCTTATTCGGGTCGTTTTTTCCAACCTCTGGCGGTCTGTTTTTTCGACCGCTCCGGGTCGTTTTTTCCGACTGCTTGCCGTCGGAAGTGTCCTGCTTTTCTGACCGCCCGCCGTCGAAAGTGTCCAGTTTCGCAGACCGCTCACAGCGGTTTTCCACAGCCTCAAAACGGCACAGATAGATGCGGTCCGGCTTTCCGCGCCCCTGCGCTCGGCGCTCGATCAGGCGGGCGTCCTCCAGCTCGCGCATCAGCTTGCAGGCTTTTTCCTTGCAGCAGTTCAGCGCCTCGCGCACCGTGGCGACGGTGTAGTAGAGATAGGCGCTGCCCTGCTCGTCCTGCCAACCGCTCCGCAGCGAGAGGCTCAGGCGGTCCAGCAGCAGGGCGTAGAGCAGCTTCGCGTCGGTGGAAACGCCGCGGTACCGGGCATCGTCGATCAGCACCTTCGGGACACGGTAAAAGGTGAATTCGCCTGTGTTCTTCTCTGAAATGTACGGATTCATGGTTCACTTCCTTTCTTTTCACAACTCGTATCGGTTTTGGCAATATTGCCGGAACCGGTTTGTCTTAATTCGGACAAAGCGCTTTTGGATTCTAATGCACTGTCTGACGAGCGCTTTGGACAATATTGTCCAGACCGCTTTGGCGGATCGGGTTGGACCAAATGGTACAACCCGGTTTTCCTTGCAACTGTATTCCAAAATCGGTTTGGACGAAATGATCCAAACCGATTTTAGAATTGAATCCCGCCCACAGATCGGGTCTGGCAACATTGCCGAACCCGATTCTGCGGACCGGGTTGTCTGATTTCAGACAACCCGGTTTTGGACGTATCTGGTTTGACAACATTGTCCAACCAGATACCGCCTCGCAAGCACTTCTGACAACATTGTCAGAACCGGCCTTGTTCCGCTTTCCGCTCGGGCCGCCTTGCCTTTTCTCCCTCGACGCGTTCCAGCTCCCGCTCGATCCGGGGCGCTTCTCCGGTGATCTCCGCGCACAGCCTCAGCTTCTTCCGCTCCGCGCGGATGGCGCAGTTCACCTCGGCAAGCTCCTCATAGAGTGCAGCCTTTTCCGCCGCCAGCCGCTCTCGGGGGATGCCGCTCTCTTCCAGCGCCTCCACTGCCTCCGTATAGCGGGCGTATTCGTCCTCCAACCCGGTCAGGCCGCTCTCACAGCACTCCCGCGCGGGGGCGAGGGCTTCGGCGTCCGCCAGCGCCGCATACAGCGCCTGCCGCTTCTTTTTCCGCACGTTGAGGATCGTCCGCTGCTTCATGAGCGCGGCGACGCGCTCCTCCGCTTCTGCGGCGAAGGCGTCCAGTCCGCCCTGCGTGGTAATGCCGTTTTCTCGCAGGAAAGCGAACTGCTCGCGGTAGCGCTCGAATCGCATCAGATTCGCGCGCAGCCGCGGCGTCATGCGCGGCGGATATTCCCGTTTCTCGATTTTTCCCAGCACATAGAGGTAGTGGATGTACAGCGCCAGAAAACCGCTGTATTTGCGGCTCTTTATGTAAGGGCGGTAACGAGGGCGCTCCACGAGGATTGGGCGCTGTCCCGCCTCTATCGCCGCGAGGCTGCCGTCTATGGCGGCGAGGATACCATCCTCGCTGAAGAGCGGGTCTTTGCGCTCCGGCACGATATAACGTTCCTGTCCGCGCAGGCGGTAGGCGAGGCGCGCGCCGTGCTTGATCTCCCACCCCTTGTGCTCCATCAGCAGGAAAAAATGCCCGAGGTCGTTGGCATCCTCGATGGACTCGCGCAAGTCGGCTTCCAGCAGGGCGCGGAAGGTCGGCTGTCCCCTGGACTGCCGCAGCCATTCGGCGTAGCTCACAGCTTTGCCCCTGCCCGACGGGAGGACGGACAGCCCATGCTCCCGGCACAGCTCGTCCGAGAGTGCGCGCACCTGATAATAGCTTTTGGTGTTGCTGTGGTATTTCGCGCCGGTCATCACACTGACGGAGTTCCAGAGAATGTGCGAGTGGATGTGCTGCTTATCGACATGGGTGCCGATGACTGCCTCGTAATCAGACAGGTGCCGCCGCACGAACTCCCGCGCGATCTTCAGCGCCAGCTCCGGCGTGACCTCGCCCGGCGCAAAGGACTGGATCATGTGGTAATACTGCACGCCGTCCTCCTTGCCCAGCTCGCGCTTGGTTTCTATCATCTGCCGCGCCTCGCGTCCGGGGTCGCAGTTGATGGAATCGGTCAGAATGCGATCCTCCGTCTTATCGCCGTTGAGGACGTAGCTGACGCCCGCGTCCAGCCGTCCCTTTCGGGCGATGATCTTCGTGACCGCCATCAGGCAGCCTCCGCGCCGCGCAACAGCTCGTAGACCTTATCCAGCAGGTACAGGGCGTGCTTTGCGTCCTCGGGGCGGGCGATCCCTGCGTTGACGCTGCGTGCGATCTGGTTGATGTTCACGCCGATGTAGTGAACCTCCAACCGCAGCTTTTGCAGCTCCTCCGAGGGACGGGCGCGGAGCTTCGCACCCTCGATACAGCGGATGAGAAACGCGCGCTTGCTCAGCCTGCACAGCTTTGCTTTCTCGCACAGCGCGCGGTACTGCTCCGGCGTCAGCTCGAAGTGCATATGGTGGGTATCGTGTTTTTTGCTCAAGTTGAGCCTCCTTTCCGCGGCGCGCGGCCGCTTGATCTCCCGCCCGCAGGCGGCATTGGGGTCAGGGCATCCCCTGCAAGCGGCGGAAATGTACATTTCCGCTATGCTTGCGCAGACGCCGCCGACGGCGGCGCTGCTACGATAAGAGGTATCGTTGATTCTATCGCCTGCGGGGGACTGCTCTCAAAAGAAAGGCAGCCGCACGGTATCCGATCCAATCGGACAAAGCGGCGCTTCCCAAACAGCTTTTCCGGCGTAGTCGACTATATAGTCGACTACGGAATTCAAAACCAGCGCGGGCGGCACAGCGTAGTCGACTAATTAGTCGACTAACGGAAGCGCAGACGGCTCTTTCGCCGAACAAGGGTGTCATTGCGACACCCTGATTTCGCGCCGCGCCTGTTACAGACGCGGCGTAGACGCCTCATGTAGCGCCTGTCATATCCCGGTGAGCCAGCCATAGGCGCCTAATGCAGCGCCTATGCTGACCAGCTTCGCCGAAAAATCTCTGCCATAGGCGCCTTATGTAGCGCCTATACCGTTTTGCTTCGCCGGGATTTCTCAATCACAGGCGTCTAATGTAGCGCCTGTGCGCCGTTTCGCGTACCAACAACGTGATACGAACCTTCCGGCAATCTTGCCGAAAGGTCACGCTGGGCTTGCCGGCGTCAGACTGTTGTGGACCTTTGGCAATGTTGCCAAAGGTCCACTGCAATGGGCCGTTACCTGCTTTTTCGTGCGGATTTGATGTTTTTCAACTTGCTTTTTCGTGCAGAATCGCCGCTCCTCAACTTGCTTTTTCGTGCAGCGGCCTGTGCGGAGCAATGATTCAACTTGAAATTTTGCGATTTTGAGGAGACTGGCAAAATCTTTGTGCGAGATCCGATATTGACAATAGACAAATCAGGGTATAATATGACTATACCATCTAATGAGGGGGCGTTGCTATGCAATCTTTGGCTGAATCTATCCGCCCTTCCGCGGATCTTCGCAGCAGGTACAGCGAAATTTCCCGCCAGTGCCGGGAAGGCCGCGAGGCGGTCATCATCACCGTCAACGGACGCGGCGACACGGTTTCGCTCGGGTATGAGCAGTATCAGCAGATGAAAGCGAAAATTGAGCTTTTGGAAATGCTGAGCGAAGCGGAGGACGACGTTCGCGGCGGCCGCGTTGCCCCGATGCAGAGTTCCTTTGACGCGCTTCGCGCCGAGCTGCAAAAGAGGAAGCAGTGATGGCATATCAGATCGAAAGGACCGACAAGGCGGACGGGCAGCTTTGGGATATCGTTCTGTATCGGGCGGGCGTCCGGGACAGCGTGGACGCCGCGCTGGAGCTTCTTGACAGCATGGAAGCGGAGATCAACCAGCTTGCCGACTTTCCCGAATGCGGCGCTCCACCCCGCTATGCGGCTCTGCGCGCCAGGGGATACCGCGTTCTGATTATTGCCAAAAAGTATCTGGCATTTTACAAGGTGGACCATGAACGCAAAGCCGTGATCATCCATGCCATCGTCGACGGCAGACAGGATTACCTGAATCTGGTTTAGTGGCACGGCATGTCATCTCGTCCGTTGAACTTTACTCACAGGGCGCGTTCTTCGCTCCCTCCAGCAGCTCCCGATGCCGCGCAGAGAGGTACTGCGGCTTGCGCTCACTCATGGCCGCCAGATGCTCGATCAGCGAGAGCTTCGAGATCCGGTAGCGCGAGAAATACCACACCGCCGCGAGCTTTCCCGCCTTGATCCAGCGCCCGACGGTGCAGGGGCTGTAACCGGACAGCTCCACCGTGCGCTGAACGGTCAACGCGTCCGGCTCCTCGCGCCAGAGGGCGGTCAGGCGGGCGCGCGCCTCGTCCTCGGTGCAGAGCGGCGGGCGGACACGCGGCTTGGGACAGGTGATGGAGCCCTTCGGCGGCGCGGACGCCTTCTTTCCTTTTTTGAGGTAGGCGATGGCGTCCTCCAATTGGATGCGGTAGCGCCGTGTTTTCCCGCCCGTGTCCTCGCAGGGGATGACTCCGTTTTCCAGCAGCCATTTCGCCTTGCGCTTGCTGATATGGCAGACGCGGCAGAGCTGGTCGCCGCTGATGACGGCCGGGTAGGTTTCCCGAAGCAGGTTGTAGTTCGATTTCATGACAAAGCCCTCCTTTGACAGACCATTTTCCGAGATGGTTTTTGTCAATGGAGGGCGTGGGCGTTGAAAAAATGTTCTCCGAATTTCTACGCTTTTTCTACGCTTTGTCTGCGAACGTGCATTTTGGGCTGAAATCAGGCTCGAATTTTTCTCAAAATCTTTTCGCTCTAATCGCCCCGAAATATCGCAGATTTGCAATAATTCTCGCAACTTTGTTCATAAATGTCGGAGTGGAATTTGAAATATCTTCCCTTAAAGTCTCTTATCCGCCCCCGGCGGGACAAGGCGTCAAAAAACTGGAAATCGTGTGATCGCCAAAAGCGGTCCGAGGGTTCGAATCCCTCCCACTGCGCCAGAAACTTCCGAGAACGACATGTTTTCGGAAGTTTTTTCTTGCTTTCGCAACCGGAGAGCGAACGGCACAGAAAGCTTCGATTTATTGAAAAACGGCAAAATGGTGCCGGAAGAAAAATCTGCCAGTTGCAAAAAGCGATACGACGATACATGGAAGGCGCAGCTCGCGCACGTGGCAAATCGTGCGCGAGCTGCGCCTTCCTTTTTATTTAGGGGTGGAAAACACCGCTTGATGATAAGCTCCAACAGTTCGTTGTGCGCCTGCGATTATACCATACCAAGAACTATCAGGGAACACCCAATTCCTGTGCTGCGCTCAAATCCTTGCCCCTCGTGTAAACGCCCTCTATGTAGACGCGGCTTTGCGCCTCGTCTACGCGGTAGAGGATCACATCGTTCCGGCTGAGGTATAGCCGTATCCCGCGCTCATTCCAAGGCGGAACGTCATAAATCTGGAACTTATAAGGGAAGGTAGACAAGCCCTCCTGTACGTCCGCGCGAAGGCGGAAGTACCATGTTTCCGCTAAGTCCGGAGCGCCAAAGTGCCATGTGATATAGTCGGCCTTCTGCTCCATGTCTCGCACCGCGGTCTCGGTATAGACGACTTCATACCGCCTGATTTCGTCCATGCGTAAACCGCTCCTTCATCCGTGCGTCTAATCCGTCTTGTGAAACGATCCGGCCCGCGGCAATGTCCGCTTCGCTCTCGGTCAGCTTGGCGTTGATTTCCTCGGCAGTCAACTCATCCCACGTCTTGAGCGACGGGCGGAAAGGCATACGTCCCTCTCTGACGCTCTGCTGGGCAAAAATGCGCACCGCCTCGGCAAACGAGGTGCCAAGATCGCGGTACAGCGCCTCCACCTGCGTTTTAAGCTCTCCGTCCATCCGGATCTGGCACGTTGCATCCATCGCCATA
>Ga0256407_10000168_pt1 | contig 165561 bp, 137 predicted proteins | sample RumenRJG_04DNA_FD_193489 | JGI IMG/M metagenome (GOLD analysis project Ga0256407, IMG submission 193489) | Bovine rumen microbial communities from Lethbridge, Alberta, Canada - RJG_04 | ecosystem: Host-associated > Mammals > Digestive system > Stomach > Rumen | place: Canada: Alberta... | reverse complement strand
TACGGAGCTTGGAAGCGGATTTAAAATCGCGATGAAGGATTTGGAGCTGCGCGGCGCTGGAAATCTTTTGGGCCGCGACCAGTCGGGCAACGTATACTCTGTCGGCTTTGACTTGTATCTTAGGCTTCTAAATGAGGCTGTGGAACGGCTTACGGCGCAGAAAGAATATGTTCCGCAAAACGAAGTCTTGCTTGAGCTGGATTACACAGGCTTTATACCGGACACTTACGTTTCGAATCCCCAGGTCAAGATGGAGATCTACAAAAAAATCGCCGGCGTTCTTACAAGAGAGGAATTGGACGCCGTTTACAGCGAGCTAAACGACCGCTTTGGCCCCGTTCCGGAAGAAGTGGCAAGCCTTTTGACTTTGGCCGAGATAAAGATAATCGCTGCGTCCTTGTACATAAGCTCTATAAAGGAACGTCAGGGCTTTGCGAGGGTTGAATTTAGCAAGGTAAAGGATATTAGCGTTGAAAAGCTCATGAACTTGATTAAAGCGAATCCTGGAATCGTAAAGCTTGATCCAACCCATTCCAACGTAATATTGCTGCAAACAGGAAAGATTGGCCTTAAAGAAAAAGGCGCTTTCTTGTCCGAGTTGCTGGAAGCGCTGGCATAGGAACAAGTCAAGGCACGCTCGCAAGCTCGCTTAAAGCCTTGACTTGTTCCTTTTGCGATGCGAAAAGCATTTTCGCATCGCAATAAAAAAACGGTTGGCGTAAAACCAACCGTTAAAGTCGGGCTAACCGAATTCGAATCGGTGACCTCTTGCCCCCCAGACAAGCACGCTAACCAGCTGCGCTATAGCCCGATGTGTAAAAATTATACTATCAGATTTTAAAAAATGTTTCAAGTGGGAACGGCGGCAAAAATAAGATTTTTTTGTAAAACAAAGCCTATCCAATGTTTTGGTAGACAGAATATGCGTTATGGGAAGTGAAGTGTGCGGGCGAAAAATGCTTGTAGCGTCCGCTAGGACGCGGTGAAACCGCTCGAACCATCGATTGTTGTCTTGTTTGCAACGGCACGAGTGGATTACTCTTGATGCATGAATGCAAAGTGCCTGTAGTTTACGCTCATCATTATTCCCATGCAAACCATGGCCGTCAGCATGGAAGATCCGCCGTACGAAAGGAACAAAAGAGGTATTCCTGTAATTGGCATGACACCCATTACCATTCCTACGTTAACCATAAAGTGAAAAAAGAACAAGCCCAATATGCCCGAGGCCACATAATAGCCGTAGTGGTTTGTGGTGCGGCGGATGATAAGAATCATTCTTCCCATAAGCAAAAAGTAAAGGAAAAAGACGCCAAATCCGCCTAGAAAACCGGCTTCTTCAGACAGAATGCTGAATATAAAGTCGGTGGATTGTTCAGGCAAAAATCGCAGGTGGCTTTGCGTTCCGCGCAAAAATCCTTTTCCAAAAAAACCGCCGGCTCCGATAGCTGTTTTGGATTGGATGATGTTCCAGCCGGAGCCTTGCTTGTCTGTGTATGGATCAAGGAAGATAATCAAGCGCTGAATTTGGTAAGGCTTTAAAACTTTGGTTACCGCCAAAGAGCAAACCAAGGCTCCAAAAATAATCGCGCTGACATAAGTAATCCAAAAATAATATTTGTTATGGCGGAAAAAAAGCATTCCTAAAAGGCCGACCAATGATATTGCTCCAAAACCGGCGGTAAAAAGAACGCGGATTTTTTTTACCGTAAGAATGCTTAAAAGAGCGTATGTGTGTTCCGCGATTTGATCTTGCCATACAGGAAGAATTGCAAGCAAAATTGTAAGGATTCCAAAAGATAGAACTCCCAAAATGTATCTTAAAGGAACGTCCGCCGCAAAACACATAAAGAAGAAGATCGGAATGTAAACGCTGGCGGTTCCCAAGTCGGGTTGCATGAGAATCAAGAGTATTGTAAAGCCCATTATGCCCAATGCGCCCAGAAAGCGTTTTCTTTCTGGCAACTCTTCAGTTTTATGCAAGTATCGGCCCATAAAAAGTATGTAAATGATTTTGCCAAATTCCGCCGGCTGGATTCCAAAATCGCCTATGCCAATCCAGCTTTTTGCGCCGTTTACAGTCTTTCCGAATATTCTAGTCAGAATCAAAAGTATTATCAAAACGCCAAAAGCGATCGTTATGTAGCGCTCAAAATTTCGGTAGTCGTAAATGGCGGCGGCGATTAACAAGGCAAGTCCCAAGCAAACCCAAATGATTTGTTTTGCGTATTCCTTTGTTACAAGCTGTCCTTGTTGGTTTATTGCGCTTGAGTAAATAAAGAAGATTCCTGTAATTGCCAAAAACAAAACGCAAAACAACATAATCCAGTCTATTAAATGCAAGATCTTTATTTTCATCGCTCCGCCCTACTCTCTTGAATCTCTTGACGCTTGGTTCGTTTGCTTTACCAAATATTGCCAGCCTAAGGCCTCTACAGCCTCTTCGTAAGTTTGGCCTGCGAATATTCCTTGAATCGTTATGTTGGTTGCATACGGCGCCCACCACGAATATGTGTTCGCCGCCTCTACAATTGTCGCGACGACTATTCTGTCTTCAATTGGTCCGTCGTACGGAGCGTACGCCAAGAGCCAAGAGTGCCAACTGTCTTTGTAGCCGGTGACTTCTGCCGTTCCTGTTTTGGCGGCGATTTTTACAACTTTGTTGAACAATGAATGTTTTGCCGAACCGTTTGTTACAGTCCAACGCAAGTCGTCCTGAACTTCTTTCCAAAGCGCCGGCTCAAAATTTGTTGAGTGCAAAACTTCCGGTTCAACTGTTTGAATAATTTCGTCCGTTACAGGGTCGCGAACTTCTTTTAGCAAGTGCGGCTTGTAGATTTTTCCTTCGTTTGCGACCATAGCCATAACATTCGCGACTTGCAAGGGGGTCGCCGTTGTATAACCTTGGCCGATTGAAACCGCCATTGTGTCGCCGCCAAGCCAACGTTCGTGGTAGCGGCGTTCCTTCCATTCCGGTGACGGAACAAAGCCTTTTGATTGGCTGGGAAGGTCAACTTGAGCGCTGGCTCCGTAGCCGAACATTTTTGCGTATTGAGCGATTTTTTGAATGCCAAGGTTTTCTCGGCCAACTTGCCAATAATAGATGTCGCAAGATTTTGCCAGCGCGTTCTTTAGGTCAACATAACCATGTCCAGGTTTTAAGACCCAACAGTGGTAGACGCGGCCGCCGTATTCCACCTCTCCCTTGCATTCAATTTTTTCATAGCTTGGAAAAGCCTTTTCATTTAACAAGGCTGCGGTCATTACAATTTTAAATGTGGAGGCCGGAGGATATTGGGCGTTTACGGCGCGGTTCAAGAGCGGATTGAATTCATCTTGGGTAAGCTTTGAATATTCTTCCGCGGCGTTTTCGTTGTTAAAAAGGTTTGAGTCAAAGTAAGGATATGAAACCATCGCAAGGATTTCGCCTGTGCTGGGTTTTAGGACAACCATCGCGCCGATTCGTTTTCCAAGCGCTTTCTCCGCCAATTTTTGGATGTCCGTGTCGATTGTAAGAACGAGCTTTTTTCCGGAAGTTGGAGGAATGATTGTCGGCGGCTCTGACAAAATGCGGCCGCGTACGTCAACAGTTCTCTGCTCCACTCCGTCCTTTCCTTGCAACAAAGCGTCGTATTGGCGTTCAATTCCTGTTTTTCCTACAACGCTGGCGCGCGAGTATCCTTGGTTGTACATAAGGGCGTACTCTTCGCGAGTGATGTCGCCTACGTAGCCCAAGATATGAGAGAAGGAGCCTGTCTCGATGTAGTTTCTCATCGGTTTGGAAATCCAAGTAACGCCAGGAAGGTCGTTTATGTTTTCCGCGATGTTTGAGATTGTTTTAAATGGAACGTTTGTCTTTACTGTAATTCTGTTGTAGGAGCGCCTTGCATTAGGCGGAATCAAAACGTCGATGTCGGCTTTTTTTACAGTTAGATATTCCGCAAGTTTTGCAAGAACTGTGTCGTAGTAATCGCGCGGAATTTCACCGGGAATGACTTCGACCGCAAAAGAATCTGTGTTGATAACCATCGCCGAATTGTTGTTTCGGTCATAGATTTCTCCGCGTTGGGCTGTAATCACTGTGTTGCGCGTTGAGACAACTTTTGACGCCCGTCGATAACTTTCCCCATGAACGACTTGCATGTTAAAAAGCCGCATTGTGTAAATAACGATTATCGAGGCAACCATTATAAAAAAGACAAATACAACAAGCGACTTGTTTCTTGTCATCAGTCAATTCCTCTTTGCGGCGGAACAATGAATGAATCAAAACCGCGCAAAAGTTTTATGACCAATGGGGCCAAGACTGTGTTCATTGCCAATTCAAGCGCGAACACAGAAGAGAAAATGTTATATGAGTTTACATAGTTGGGGAACAAAAGCGAGACTGCGTAAATTATAAAGACTTTTAACAACGTTGCAAAAAATCCAGCGATAATATTTACAATAAAGCTTTCGTAGTTCATCATGCGGTGAAAGAATCCGGCCGCAAAGCCAACCAAAGTTCTTACCAAGCAATTCAATCCAAAGGGGCTTCCGCTCAAAAAATCCAAAAGCAAGCCGGAGACAAAGCCCGTGACCTCTCCTGCAACCTTTCCGTTCCTGATTGAAAAATACAAAACGCAGAGCAAAAGAAAGTCTGGTATCGCCGGCAAAAAATAGATGTTTGAAAGCAGAGCTGTTTCGATCAAAACAAAAACAATAAGGATAATAAAGCTTGAGAGATATGATTTAATCATTTTGCTCGCCCTCCTCCGCTTTTTTGTCGTTTGGAGACTTTTGATCGATTACTAAAACGGTTTCCAACCTTGAAAAATCAATTATCGGAGTAAGTTCGATTGCAAGCGACGGATCATAGTTTAATACTTGCACATTTGAAATTGTTCCGATTGGTATGTCCGCGGGATAGTTTTCGTTTTCTCCGCTGGTAACTATTACATCGCCAAAGCGCAATTCGTCAATGACGCGCTTTTTAATGTAATCCATTTGAAGCGGCAGCGTGTCTGATCCGTTTCCGCTTACCAAACCAATGTCGCGGGTGTTTTGCACTCTTGCGGAAATCGAAGAGTTAAAGTCAAAAACAGGCATTATTTGCGCCGTTGTGTAGCCGACTGCGATTACCTTTCCGACGATGCCAATGTTTCCGCCCTGAATGGCGATGACCGGCATATTCTTTTTGATGCCGTTTCTGGAGCCCTTGTTTATTACGATTGTAGTGTATAAGTTGTCTGCGCCGCGCGAAATAATGTTTGCGGCAAAATTCTTTACCGCCAAACTGTGTGAAAATTCAAGTTGCTCCTTTAGGCGCGCGTTTTCTTTTCTGATTTCAGAATTGGAGCGTTGCATGTATTCGTAGTCCTTTAATTTTTCCGAAAGGACTTCATACTGTTTTCGCAATTCCGCCAATTCCTTAACAGCGTTTATCGAGTTTGTGATCGAACTTGTGACTACGTTGATTCCATTCTGAACGGTTGAAAAAATGTTAAAGCCGATTTGCCTAAAGTTTAGGATAAAACCGCCAGATGAGAACGACATCATCACTGTCGAAACAATCAACAAAAACGCGAGAAGAAATTCAGAAAAATGCAAAACAAAAAAAGGCTTTTTTTGCATTTTATTTATACGTTCAAGTTGTCGTAAATGGATCTGTCTGTTGACATATCCTTAAAGAGTTCAAAGGCCTCGCCCGCTCCAAGCGCAACGCATTCAAGAGGCTTTTCAACCAAGATAACGGGAACGTTTGTTTCTTTAGAAATTAACTTAGGCAATCCCTTAAGCATTGAGCCGCCGCCTGTCATTACGATTCCGCTTTCGATAATGTCTGCCGCCAATTCCGGCGGAGTGTGGCCAAGCGTTGTCTTGATTTCTTCTACGATGCGGTTGACCGGTTCTTTAAGAGCTTCGCGAACTTCAACGCTGTCAATCTCAAGACGGCGCGGCAAACCGTTGGTCGCGTCGGCGCCTTTGATTTCCATTTTTTCTATGTTTCGGTCGCTTGAAGCGTTTCCAATTTCAATCTTAAGGCGCTCGGCTGTTTGCTGGCCGATTGTAAGTCCAAACTTTTGCTGGATATGCTTTACAATCGCTTCGTCAAACTTGTTTCCACCGACGCGTATTGAAGAAGTGATTACCATTCCGCTCAAAGAAATAACGGAGATTTCCGCTGTTCCGCCGCCGATGTCGCAAATCATGTGGCCGGCCGGCTCGTGGATTGGAATTTTCGCTCCGATAGCGGCCGCGAGGCTTTCTGGAATTACTTCAACTTCACGGGCTCCGGCTTTAAGGGCCGCTTCGATTACGGCTCGCTTTTCAACTTCTGTAATGCAAGACGGAATGCCGATCTTCATTCTTGTAGAAGTAAAGAATCTATGTTTTGGAATGATTTTTGAGATAAAGTACTTGATCATCTTTTCGCAAGAGTCGATGTCGGCGATAACGCCGTCGGCAAGCGGCCGCGTGGCGATGATGTTGTTTGGAGTTTTCCAAAGCATGCGCTTTGCTTCCGCTCCAACGGCAACAACTTGGTTTGTACCCTTCTCAACCGCAACAACAGAAGGCTCGTCGATGACAATGCCTTTACCGCGCACGTAAATGAGCGTGTTGCAAGTGCCTAAATCAATTCCTATGTCTGTTACAAAATTGTTAAAAAACATATTTCCCCCAATTTCTATTTTACTTATATTGTTGAATTTTTTCTAGCGCTTCAGCGTGATTTACTTGAATTCTTAACGTTTTTCTCCATTCGGACCTGGCCTTTACCAAGTCGCCCTGGGCCTCGTATATTAACCCCATTCCGTAATGGGCGTCTGCGTAATTTTGATTCTTTTGCAAAATCGCTTCAAACTCCTGTTGGGCTCCTTCGTAATCCTGTTCGTTAAGAAGGATCTTTCCCAACAAGGCTCGGCTTTTGATTTTCAAAGAGTCGTCTGTAGACCTTTGAATTATTTGGAACAAGTATTGCTTGGCCGCAGAATGTTGCTGAGCTTTTTCGTACTGCTCGGCGATGGACAAAAGCAATGTGTCGCTTTCTCGCTTCAAAAGGGCCTCGCTAAAAGCCGCGATGCTTTCCATTGTCATGTTAAGTTGCGCGTAGCTAAGGCCTAAGTATTCAGGAATGTCGTCGGCCTTGTAGCCAAGAAGCCTGGCCTCGTTCAAATGATAGGCGGCCAAATCAGCGTAGTAATGGTAAGACGAAATTGAATTTTTGTAAAAGTATGCCCTTCCCAACATATACTGAATTTGGCCTAATGTTTTTTTCTTTGCGTCAATTAAAGCCAAGCGTAAGCAATGGATGGCTTCTTCAATGTATTCTTGCGCTTGCTGGGATTCTGTGGCCGAAACCGCTAGGTAAAATGCGGCGTATCCTCGGTAAACTAAAACAGTATTGTTAAATGGCTTTTTTTCCAAGAGGATGGAACTGGTGTCATAAACCGCTTGATAGTCGTATTCCTTCCACTTGTCGGAAAGCATTGTGATGGAAGGTTTTGTATGAATGTTTTTGCTAATCGCTTTTTGAATCAAACGTCCGGCAAAGACAAGAAGCGCGAGGGCTAGGACAATGCCTAAAATAATGGGAACAAGGCGGTTTTTGCTTTTTATAATCGTCCTATAATTTGAAAAAGAAAGTTTCACCCGCTTGTTCCCCTTAAAAAAAGCAGAAGAAATTATAAGCCGGGTTCTGGGAACTATGAATTAATCATAGCCATAACCATCTATCCGAGTTTTTGGTCGCCCAAAAACTTTAGCGGTCTACCCGCGGCTTATGTCCCGGAAAACAGCCGCTTCTTGACCTTGCTCCAAATGAGGCTTGCAATGCGGCGTTTGTTGCCAAACGTCCGGTGGTCTCTTACACCGCCTTTTCACCCTTACAATTTTCGCTTGCGCAAAAACTTGCGGTTTGTTTTCTGCTGCGCTATCTGTAGAACAAGGGGTTATGCAAAAAATTGCAACTACCCTTCTTCTCCCGGTAATTACCCGGCATTTTTTCCGGCGGAGCCCGGACTTTGCCTCACCGTTAAAAAATATCATTATTCATTAACGGCGCGGTTATATTTCTTCTGCAATTAAGCCTTATTCTTCTGACTCTTCTTCATCGGAGTCTTCGATTTCTTCCTCGTCGTCATCGTCGAGCAAGTCATCGTCTTTAACGTCTTCATCATTGTCGTTGATGTCGTCGTCGTCATCGTCGTAAGCGTCGCTGTCGTCATCCAAGTCGGCAAGGCTTCCGGCTGTATCCATTGTGAAGTAATCTTCTTCTTCGCCCTCTTTGGTTTCTTGCCAGCGCAAGATTCTGCTGCAGTAGGGGCAGAACAAGATTTCATTTTCTTCACGAACTTCAAGCGCGAACTGGGCCGGTAAAATCATATGGCAGCCGCCGCAAACGCCGTTCTTTACATAAACGATTCCTTCGTTGTTGCGCTGGATGATGCGCTGGAACTTGTATGTAATTTCCGGATCGATGTTGGCCGAAATGTTGGCTTCTTTCTTTTCCAACGAAGCAAGCTCTTTTTTGAGGCTGCCGGCTTCTTTGTCCAAAGACGCGCGGGCTTCGTTCAAGTCTTTTTCCTGAGACTTAATCCAGCTTTCGTCGGCTTTGATCAACTCGTCAAGTTCGGCCAAATTCTTTTCTTCTTTGTCCAATTCCTTGCGAAGTCCGCTTTCCTTGTCGCTGGCTTCTGAGATTTGCTTTTCAAGCGCTTCGTATTCGCGGTGGGTGGAAATGTTGTCCATTCCCTTTTCGCCTTCTTCGCGCAATTTGACGGCTTCTTCCAATTCTTCTTTTAAGCCGTCGACCTTTTTTTTCAACTCTTCATACTTGGAATTCTTTTCAATGTATTCCTTTTTGAGACGGGCAAGCAATTCTTCTTGCGTTTCCAACTGTTTGGGCACGTCTTCAATCTTGGCCTGAATCTGGTACTTTTCAGACAAAACGACCTGAAGCTTTTCCAAATTGTCAAAAACTTTTGTATCAAGTGTCTTTTCCATTTGACATTCCCCTTACCTTAATTTACAAAATATACAATATATTGTAAGAAATTGCAAGGGCTTGAAAACCCTTGCAATTTTCGAAAATCATATTTCGATGTAGTCCCTTAAGCCCGTCGCCCTTCTTGGGTGGCGAAGGCGGCGCAAAGCCTTGGCCTCGATTTGTCTGATTCTTTCGCGCGTTACGTTAAAGTACAGGCCAACCTCTTCCAAGGTCAAGCAGTAGCCGCCTTCAAGGCCAAAGCGCATTTTAAGAACTTCTTGCTCTCTGGGCGGAAGCGAAGAAAGGACTCCGCTAAGCTGCTCCTTAAGGAGCGTGTAAGCTGTCTGGTTTGCGGGATTCTCAACTTCCTTGTCTTCGATGAAGTCTCCGAGCAATGAATCCTCTTCTTCTCCAATCGGCGTTTCCAAAGAAATTGGCTCGCGGGCAACGTTCTTTACTGTCTTTACACGAGCGACTGCCCAACCCAACTGCTGGGCGATTTCGTCGTCGGTGGGTTCGCGGCCAAACTTTTGCATAAGGTTTCGGCTTTCGCGGACAACCTTGTTGATTTGCTCGATCATGTGGACAGGAACGCGGATAGTTCTGGCCTGGTCGCTGATGCTGCGGGTGATCGCTTGACGAATCCACCAAGTCGCGTATGTGGAGAACTTGTAGCCTTTGCGGTACTCAAACTTTTCAACGGCCTTGATCAAGCCGATGTTTCCTTCCTGCACCAAGTCAAAGAACTGCAAGCCGCGGTTTGTGTATTTTTTTGCGATGGCGACGACCAAGCGTAAGTTTGCGTTGATCAAATGGTTCTTGGCGTTTTCCATCATCTTGCGGCCGCGCTCGATTTCTTTTTCCATCTTGAGAATGTCTTCGATGCTGTTCTCAAATTCGAACTCAAGGCGAACCAAGCGGCGCTCGATCTTTTGAATCTTGGAATAAACTTCGCGAATGTCGTCGGCGTTCATTCCCAATTCTTTTTCAAGCTTGGCGCACTCGTTGCGAATGGCAAGCCTTCTTCCCAAGCGGCGCAAATCGGCGGGATCCTTTACACGCAATTCCTTCATGCGCTTTTCCTGCTGGTGCTGGTATTCCTCGATTTTTTGCTTTGCGTCGATGAACTCAGTAGAGAATTTTTCAAGCTCTTCTGTTTGGATCTCAGCCTTTTGGAGAGACGGCAAGATTTTTTTCTGAAGCTTTAGGATGTCCTTGTTCTCTAGAATTTTTACGTTTGAGTCTACTTCAAACAATTGGCGCTTGAGAGTCATGTATTGCTTGATTTCGGGCAAAACAGGCTTAAGGTATTCTGAGTAGGCGCTCTTAAGACGGCGCTTTTCCGCCATCTCTTCGTTAATTTCCTTGCGAGGCCTGCCCTGCTCGTGCATGTCGATTCTTTGAAAAGCCTTTTGGGCGACGGAAAAGAATTCCGGAATCAGTTTTCCAGAATTTTTGATTACGTCTTTAATGATGTTTTCGCCGCTTTCCATTTGTTTGGAGAGAGTGACCTCTTCTTCCGCGGTCAAAAGATTTTCTTTGCCGATGTCGCGCAAGTAAAGGCGAATGGGGTCGTCAGTGTTGGCGCCGTCTTTGTCCGAGCTTACCAAGCGCTTTTTAGAAGTCATCGCCGCTTCTTTTTCGGCTTGTTCGGCGATTTTGGCTTCTTGGTCTTCGGCGATGTCGGCGTCCTCGTCGTCAACGACAAGGTTGTCTTCGTCTTCGTCGTCAGGCAAATCCGGAGGAAGCTCTTCTTGAATTATGTAACCGCGCTTTTCAAGCTCGGCCATCAAGGCTTCGCTTTTTTCTTGGTCCGCTACGACTTCTTGTCCGAGAATGTCGGCGATGTCGTCCCAGGTAAATTCTGTTTTGCCTTTTTCTGTAATCTTAGAAAGCAAAGAGTCAAGCTCTTCTTTATCCATTTTTTTCCCTTACTTTTTTTGCATTTGGATTTGTTTGTCCAACTGCGAAATTTCGGAGATTAGCGTTTGGAGGTAATTTTCATCATCAGGAGTTGTCGGGGTAAAATCCCTAAGGCGTTCGTTCAATCTTTTACGTTGACGCTCCAAAGCATTCCTTTTGATTAGTTTTATGCTGTCCAAAACTATGCGGTCAAGCATTTCCTTGAATTCCGCTTCGGTCTGATTTTCCTTTTTTGAAAACTCTCCGCTTGCGGTAACCGCGGTGACCATCTGTTGAACGGTCGCGTCGCACAGTTCCAATACAGACATATATGAAAAATTGCCCTGCTTGTAACGCTCCTCCAATTTTATAAATAATTCTTTAGCCAAGGGGTCTTCAAAGTCATCGCTGTTAAGTTCGCGCCGCATTTTTTGATACTCATCGGGATTGGAAAGAACGGCTAGAACGGCCCTAAGCTCGGCGTTCAATTTGATAGGCTGAGCTTTTTCGCCGTCAGACTGTTTTGACCTTAAATCCAGACGCGAGCGCGCTTGGCTGCGATTGTTGAAGTCTCTTCTAACGGCCTCCGGCGAAAGATTAAAGGCCCCGGCCAACTGGTCAAGGCTTGATTCTTTCTGAATGTCTGATTGCAGGGAATCCACGTACGGAAAGAAAGCCAAGGCGGCTTTTGTTTTGTCTTCTGGAGACTCCGACGGATATTGCGCCTTTATTTTAGACAACAGATAATCAACATCTAATATAGCATTTTGGACCTGTTTCGTCAAGGTTTCGGCCCCAAATTTTATCATAATTTCGGCCGGGTCTTTGCCGCCTTCAAGGCGAATTATCTTTGTCGTAAGGTTGAACTGGCGGCACATAAGGATGGCCCTTTTTGTGGCGTTTTGCCCCGCTCCGTCCGAGTCAAAGGACAAGAGAATCGTGTCGCAAAAGCCTTGCAGGATTTTTAGTTGCTGTTCAGTAAGGCTGGTTCCCAAGGGGGCCACGGCGATGTCTATGCCGCATTGATGGTAGGCGATTACGTCCATATAGCCTTCGCACAAAATGGCGGCCTTTTGTTGATGGATTGAATTTTTGGCAAAGTTAAAGGCGTAAAGGGTTTCGCGTTTATGGTAATGCGGAAGCTCCGGCGAGTTTAGGTATTTTGGCTCGCCGTCGCCCAAAATGCGTCCGCCAAAAGCCACGGCTTGGCCCTTTCTGTCAAAAATCGGAAAAATCAAGCGGCCCGAAAAAAGGCACAAGTCCGGGTATTTTTTGCTAAAAAGGCCGGTTTTTTCCAAGAAGGCGTCGGAATAGTTCTTTCCGTTCAAGAATTTTTTAAGCCAGTATCGGTCGGCCGGAGCGTATCCCAGCTTGAATTTTGCCAAGGTTTCGTCGGTAAGGCCGCGGCCCTTTATGTATTCCAAGGCGCCTTTTCCCGAATCTGTCTGCAATAAAAAGTAATGGAAAGTGCTTGCGATGCGGTCGTATACCTCTCGGATTTGGTCCAAGTCTTCGTCTTTTTTTTGAGGAACAAAGGCGCCGCCTTCGTAGGTCACTTCGATGTTGTATTTTTTTGCCAGCTCGTGGATCGCGTCGGGATAGGAAAGCTTTTCCATTTCCATCGTAAACTTGATCACGTCTCCGCCGACGCCGCAGCCAAAACAATGGTAAAATTTTTTTATCGGGTCAACGGTGAACGAAGGCGTCTTTTCGTTGTGGAAGGGGCAGCAGCCCCAATATTGGGCTCCCCTCTGGGTGAGATTTGTGTATCCGTTTATGACAGAGACAATGTCGGCGGTCTGGCGAACGCGCTCAATCGTGTCTTGCGAGATGCGGCCGACCATCAGCGGGACGCCTTCTTTGTTTTGAATATCGCGCCCTGCTCCACATGCTCGGATAAGGTTTTTGTAAAGACGTGGCGGCCGGCCGCTTCGTCCATCAGCTGAAAGTAATAGAAATCGCTTTGCGCCGGTTCCGCGGCGGCTTTGAGCGCCACAAGGCCAGGATTGCAAATCGGCGCCGGCGGAAGGCCTGCGTTTAGGTAAGTGTTGTAAGGGCTTTGAATTTTAAGGTCGTCGTATGTGATGATGTCCGGATGCGGCCGGCCTAAAACTTCGGTGATTACGTACTCCACTGTGGCGCAAGAGTACAAGCCGATTCCTTTTTTGATGCGGTTTGTGAAAACGCTTGCAATCAAAGGCGCCTCGTCGGCGGAACGGTATTCGCGCTCGATTATCGAAGCGAGCGTTACGGTTTGCAAGAGCTTTTCCTTGTCGCCCTTCATCGCCGCAAGCGACGGAACGCCTGAGATTTTTTGGTAAAAGTTTTCAGTCATTATTTGGACGACTTTTTTGGCGTCGCTTTCCGGCGCCAAGGAATAAGTGTCGGGGAACAAAAAGCCTTCTTTGCCCTTTGCCGCCGCGCGAAAATCCTTGTCGAGGCAAATGCCGGCCTTTTCAAGCCTTTGGCCGATTTTAGAAATCGTCAAGCCTTCCGGAATCGAAACGCTTACAAGCTCTTCGTGGCCGGCCGAAAGTTCCTTGTAAATTTGTCCGGCGTCCATCGAGCTTTTTAAGTCGCATACGCCAGCTTTTACGCAAAAGATTTCCGGTTTTTGGCCCAAAAGCAGCGCGGCGGCTTTTGGAAAACGGGCCAAAAGATAAAACGCGTTTTTGTTTTTAATTATTTTTTCTTTTTCCAAAAAGGCCGCGATTTTTTTTGAAGAATCGCCCTGCTCTATTTTTAGGCGCAAGGATTTTGCGCTTGCTTCAGAATCGCGCGATCCGACCATCGACTTTACGCCGATAAAGGCGGCGCCAAAAAGGACAAAAATCAGAGCGACAATTGAGATGAAGGCTATTTGTATTTTCTTTGTGTTTTTCATGTTCTATATATTTTTTCAACCTCGTCTATCGACATGCAGGAATAAACTTTGTTTTGGACTTCTTTTGAAAAATTATATAAACTTTTTGGGATTTTGTCTTGGTTTTCGCGCGCGATTGCAGCCAAGGCCTTTAATTCCTCGCAGGTAAAATTATACGTAAGGCAAAAGGGTTCGCTTGTCATAGTTCAATCTCCGTTCCTTCTATCGCAAGGTTGACTTTGACCGCTGACTGTACGATAAATTTGGCGTACCATCTTGCCGCCTGCAAAATGGAATCAAGCTTTTTGTCGTCGTGCTCCGGCTCGTGGTGGAACAAAAAGATTTTTGAAATTTCCATTTGCGCGGCAAAATCTACGGCGTACGAGAACGGCGAATGGCCCCATTTTATTTTTTCTATGGCTTCTTTCATTGTGTATTGGGAATCCAGGGCGGCGACGTTCGCGCCCTTAAAAATATTCCTTACTTCGTTTTCGTAATTGTCGCTGTCCAAGTATAATTCAACGTCAGTCGCGTAAACAAATTTTTTTCCGTCATCAACAATTGAATACGCGTACGAGTCTCCCGGATGGCTCATTTTGCAACAATTGATTTTTGTGTTGCCGATGTTGAATTCCTTTCCCGCTTGTATTGTTATGAACCTAACTTTGTTTTTGACGGAATCAAACTCGACGGGAAAATACGGAGCCCTTATTTGTTTTGAAAAGTATTTTTCAAAATCCGGAAATGGAGAGTAAATGTCGATTTTAGCTTTTGGATCGTAAAGCGGATCAAAAAATGGAAAGCCCTGAATATGGTCCCAGTGGGAATGCGAAAATAATATTGAATAATGCTTGTTTTCAGGCGGCTGGGCTTTTTTTGACATTACCCTGATTCCTGTTCCTGAATCAAAAATAATGTGATGTCCGTCGTTTGCGATTACTTGAACGCAAGGCGTATTTCCGCCTGTAGTTCCAAAAATGTATCCAGGGAGAGACGATAAAAATTTTTGCCTCGCGTCAGAATTGATGAGGTCCTTGCTTTGAACTCGCATGACGGCGGCAATGATTTTTGCTTGTATTTGTTCTTTAGTTAAAGGAGATGGAGTTGAGCCCCTTACTCCCCAAAAAACAATTTTCAAATGTCGCTCTCCAAATCACGTGTGATTGGAAGGTTGTGTTCGTACATGAACTTTTGTTCGTCAATTTCTTCTTGCGAACGAAGCCTTCCTTTGTTGATTCCTTTGCAGCTTTTGCCTTCTTCGTTCCAGCTTTGTTCGTCCTGAACAATCCACGACCAAAAGGGATAGGTTGAACATTGTACGGGCCTCGCTCCGTAGGCAAGGCAGCCGCCCTCACCCCAAAGAACGCAGTCATAGTTCTTTTTTTCTTGCAGGGCCAAGGCTTCTTGGTTTCCGTAATATTGAACCCATCGGCAATAGTTCTTTATGAAATCATCTTGGTTAATTTTAAACCATTCAGAGAGTCTTGTCAAATCATTTTTGGAAAGATAAACAACGCCAGGGGAAAGTCTGCAACAGTCTGAGCAGCGTTGGCATTCAAAGGAAAGTCCGTTTTTGTAAAAGCAGTTATCGTCAGACAAAGTTCAAAATAAAAGTTTGTGGGGAGTGAAGGATTCGAACCTACGAAGGCTTAGCCAGCAGATTTACAGTCTGTCCCCTTTGACCACTCGGGAAACTCCCCAAAATAAGCTGCCTGTAGGATTTGGACCCACGACCCCGAGATTACAAATCACGTGCTCTACCAGCTGAGCTAAGGCAGCGAATACGTTTGGGTGTCAAACGTAAGTGTCATTCTATTCTTTTTGGAAAAAAGTGTCAAGCCCTTTATGAGTTTTTTCTGTATTTTCTTGTATAAGTGATTGTCAAGCTGATTGTCTTTTCGACTTCCATCGAGGCCGCAAGGTCGACGTCCCAAATGAATGACGCGACAAAAGTTTTGCTTTCGTTTTGAACGATGTCGGTGTCCATGTTCCTTCTCTTGATGTCCACGGGAAAGAATGTCACCCCAGCCTCTTCGTTGGGGGTGAACATGAAAGACACGTTGGAGTTTGAGTCTGTGATTTGAACCGCCGACGCCTTTTGAACCAAGCCTTCTTTTACATTTTTGCAACAAGGAACGGCGCTGCTGCCGGAAATGATGTCCTGGCCTGAGACAATCTCAATGTTGTACGGCTTGTAGTTGGGATTAAGAAGGTTCAATTCGGCAAAGTTTGACTCAACGGCGAATTTGCCCTGCACCGCTATCGGGCCTTCGTTTTTAAGAATGTATTGAACCGTAATGCCGTTGGACTTGATGATGTAATTTTTCTTAAGGAGAATCGGTTGGTCCAAGGTTGAAAACTTTGTCTTTGTTTCAAAATGAATTTCTTGCTTTTGGCTTGAGAACAAAACTTCCTTGTATCTTTTTGCAGAGAACATTCCGTTGCGGCAAGGCTCGCCCTTGCAATATTTTTTCGCTTCTTCGTCCTCAAACAAGTGGTCCACGAAAATTCCGCGGAAGTAATTGTCGTCAAGGCCGTCGTATTTTTGAACGCGCGAAATGTTGTCGGCGTAGTTTCCGCTGGCCTTCATTACGTCAAGCTCAAAGATCGAGCCGCCGTCGCTTCCGACGCAAACGTTGCACTTTTCCAAGCGGCAAACGTATTCCTTAAATCCGTCGCCGTTGTAGTCGTAGCTAGTCACCGATTCTTTAAAGGCGGAACATTCGCGAACCAAGCGCTCGGACTCGGTTAGGTTTTTATATGCGTTTTGTCTTTCCTTAAACGTGGCCAATTCGCTGGACGAGCGGCATACGTAGGCGTCTCCGCCTTGCGCGGCCAAAAGCTTTTCGCGCGCGGCGTTCTTTCTCATTTTGTCGCCGTGGCATTGGTTTACAAGCATGCTTACGTTCATCATTCTGTCAAAGAGAGAATGGCTTGTTTTATATGTCTGCAGATAATCGTATATGTTTACAGGATAGTTGTCTTTTTGCTCAACAGGCTCGTATGGAGTGAAGCACCAGCGCGCGATGTTTTTGTTGATTCCCGCGTGGATAAAGCACGGAACAAAAACGCTGGCGCTTTTTACGCAATCATAAGGCAAGTCGAGCGAACATTTTTTTTCGTTTTGAACCAATTCCAGCGCTTCTTTCATCCACTCTTTGTTTATCAGAGTTTTTATTGAGTTGATGTCGTATGAAACGCAAAGCATTCTGTCGCAGCCGGCGTTTTCCGGATTGCTTTTTACCGCCGACTTGCAAGCCGCGGCGATTCTTGTGAACAAATCTTTTGGGCTTTCGTCTTTCTTTGCCGCCAAGTCTGAATAAACAGGAAGAATCAAAGTTGACTTTTCCAAGTTGTTCATTACAAGCGGAAGAAAATGGTTTTTGTCTTTTGGCAAAAGGCTTGAGTCAAGCAAAACGTATTCCAAGCTGGCGGCGTCCAACGTGGTCAACAAGGACGGATCCCAGCTGTCGCAAAACAGAGTCGCTCCTCTAGGCCGCTTTCCAAAATTTTGCCTGTGAGCCAAAGTTAGCTTTTCGATTTGAGCCGCGCGGTCAACTGGGAAAATCAAAGGAAAAATCGGATTGTAGTAGCCGCCGCCAATCATCTCGACTTGTTTTCTAGCGATCAAGTTTTTTAGCAAGTCTAAAAATTCCGGGTTTTTCTTTTTAAATAATTCGATTTGCGGACCGGTAAAGTAAAATGAAAATTTGAGCTCTGGCATCGCGAACAAAATGGCGCCCAACGGCTTGTACACGTTTTTGTAAGCCGCCTGATAAGAGGAATCGTCTTGAAATTCGGTCGAACTGCCTATGTATTCAAGGCATATGCGATGCATTGACATTTTTTAGTCTAATTAAATATTTTATACCAAGTTTTCCAAAATTTAAAGTCTTTTTTGCTTGGAATTTCCACAATGCTCATCTTTTCTACATTATTTTTGTATTGTACTGACTTTTGGTCTTTGGGAAAAAGCGCGATAAGGTTTTTTGGACAGCTCAAGACGCAGGCTCCGCAGCCGCAACACGCTTGCGTGACAATTGCCGTTCCATTGTGAATTTCTATGGCTTGTTGTGGACAAGCGGCCGCGCAGTCGCCGTAACCGATGCAATCATTGATGTTTTCGGTCAGCGAACCGTAAAATTTGGCTATAATCGCGCAACTGTGAATTCCGTTGTAGTCCAGCCTAAGTTTCTTTTCCTGGCTTGGATCGCTTAAAACGACGGCGCGGTTCCCTGAAACCGGAAGGTTGTTGTCCACCACTCTATAAATGTAATTCTTTTCGATTGGAGAAAAAACAAAGTCCGTGTTCTTTAAAAGCTGATGCTTTATAGCCGGCAAAAAAATGTTCGCTATGGCAAAAACAAAAAGAGCTATTATAATCAAAAACAAAAACAATAAAAATATCTTCAATACCATTGTCAAACGCCTGCGTTAATCCAAGAAATGTTGAGCGCGAACAGCGCCATCATCAAAACAACCATGCACAAGAACACTGAAGTCTTTTGCCTAAATACGTCTGTGTTCTTTGACGAGGAAAGTTTGTTTGTAAAAGTGAACAAGAATGGAATCAAAATATAATAGCTGGCCAAACAACAAGCGCCGATCGCGATGGCCTCAAGAAGGCTTTCTCCTTCGTTTAATGAAAGCAATACCGTTAAGAAAGAAACCGCGAATTCCGAGGAGCTTTTTTTTGTGGTCAACTGGAAAATGATTTCAAAGAAAACGCTTGACGCGGCAAAAAGAAGAAATGCGACCAAAGGGAAAAGTTCCGCAAGGCCTGTCGGAACCAGCAAGAGTTGAACGAAAGAATATGTTAACGAAATCGAAGTGAAAACGCAGCACAAGGACTTGATCCATGTTAATGCGATTTTCTTTCTGGCCAAGCTTGATTCCGCCGCTTGCAAAGTTCCGATTCCGTAAATGAAAACCGCGGAACAAAAGAGCGAGTAAAATAAAAGCGCGTTAATTATTCTCATCTGCCAACCCCGCTTTTTCAATAGTGTTCATTTTTAGTTGAACAGTCAACAAGAACGACATGCACAAAACCAATATAATCAGGGCGCCGGGTATTGTCGCAAAGAAAGACAAAAACGCGGTGTCGTAAGAATTGAACAAGTATGATTCCTTGATTCCGTTTGAAACAGGAATGGATATCGTTCCGTATCCCAGAATGTCTCGCAAAATAAAGAAAACAAGCGCGAATACGCTGAACCAAAATGTCGTCTTAAAATTTTTTCCACTGGACTCGGAAACGTTTTGGGCTTGGAAAACGCTTGCGAGCAAAAAAACTGAAAGCGCCGGAATGTAAATGCAAAAACTCAACGTAAGCGCGATCACTGGCGAAAAGAAAATCAGAACCTGTTTGAATAATATTGTCATAAACAGGATGAAGGAAACTGTGAGAATGTCGGAAAGAGTTCCCATGTCGAATTTTTTTACAAACGAATGAAAGGCGTTGGTTGACGCCATCAAAATGTTTAATTCAAGAATTAGCGGAAGTCCGTAAGCCAAGCGGCCTGGCGCGGCTGTTAAAAGCGCGAACGAAGCCGCGATAAAAATAAAGTAAAGGTTCTTTTTCATTTTGACGCCTCCTGCGCCTCCAAGGCTCGTCGAACAATCAATGTGGCGGTGTCTGTCCAATAGTCAAGCTGGCGGTTGAATTGATTCTCCGTGAATTCTTTTGCGACCGAATTGTTTAAGTATGCGATTCCTTGGAACGAAGCCTTGCCGTCTTGAAAAAGGAATACGGCTGGAAGCGGTCCGTAATAGGTTGAGATTCGCAATACAAGGGCGTAAGATTTTTTAGAGGGCATTTTTATGTTGGAAATTTTAAAGCAAGCCGCGCTTACGCTGTAGTTTGAGTTGACGGGAATCATTTCTCCGCATTGCCATTCGTTTGTCGGAAGGACTTGCTCAACGGCAAGCCTTAAGCCGTTTTCCCAATTTTTTTTGCCGGCAAAAATCATTCCGGCCAAAATCAAGAAAAATGCCAAAATTATTCCGGTAAAGAGCGCTGATTGAAAAAGTTGCTTTTCACCCTTCTCGTTCATTTTTCAGCCTCCCCTAATTCAAGAGCCAAAAGCGAAGACAAGCGCTTTCGAAGCGATTTTGTTTCAAAGGCTTGCAGGGCTGGCGAGATTATGTTCATAAAGAGAACAGTCGCAACCGCTCCAAAGGGAGACGTTCCCGTTCCGCAAAAAATAAACGCAAAGATTCCGCCAAGGGCTCCGTAGAGTATTTTTCCCATTACAGAGAAAGGAACCGTTCCGGGCCAATATATTAAGAATATTGACGAGAATATGATTCCGCTGGAAAGCAAGGCCAAAACCATGTCGCCTTCCCTAGGAACGCCGCCTGTGAACATTGGAGACACAAAGCGGACAAGAATGCAGTACACCAAAAGAAACATCGCGGGAATCTCAATGTTGATAAAGTCAAAAGAGAACAAGAACAAAGACGCAAGCAAAGTCCAAAAGGCGAACCTAAAGGCGGGAATGGCGGCGTGGTTGTCCCAAAAGAGCGAAACGTATCCGTTGGGAATTGAAACGTCAAAAAGGCTGAAGATTGAATCGTTCAAAAAGAGAGTGATCTTTTCGTCTATGCCGTTTGTCAAAAGCGCTCCGTCAATCAAATTTAACGACGGATTTTTTACCAGCAAATCCGCTCCTGAAATTGTAAAGCCGCCAAAAAACAAGTGGCCGATGAACCACGCGCCCGTAACGGCAAGCGCGACTGGATTTATCCAAGATACGCCGGAATTTCCGAAAATTCTTTTTGCTGTGTACAAGAACAAGAATGTGATGAAAAAGGCGCTTGCGACCGGAAAGTCAGGAGGCAAGAAAAGGCCAATCAACGTTCCCGATAAAAGAGCGTAAGCCGCTGACAAACTAACATTCTTTTTTCGCAAGTAGTTTCGTATTTCGCTTGCAAAGGCTCCCAAAACTGAGGCCAAAACTAAAATCAAGGAGCGGTAGCTTGCGCTTGCGAAAAGCATCGCTATTTGAGGAACGAGCGCGCACCAAAACAAAAAAGTTCTTAAGGGCGCGGATTTTGAAAAGCTTGTAAAGGGCGCTAGTGAAACTTTGCTATGCATTTTGCCTGTCCTTTAATATTTTTACGATTTCCGCCAAGGGAAGCTTTGTGGGGCACGCGGCATTGCATACTCCGCATTCAATGCACAAGAGGCTTGCTCGGATAAAGTCTTGGGGAATTTTTATTGATTTAATCAAATAGCCGTACAGAACGTTGGGATAAATCTTGGCCGGACAAGCGTCGCTGCACTTTCCGCATCCCATGCAAAAGCCGCTTGAGTAGTCGGCCAAATCTGTCTTTCCGATAAAGGAAACGCTCTTTACCCATTTTGTGATCGGCGTGTCCAATGACGGAACCGAAAAGCCGTTCAAGAGGCCGTTGACGATTATTTTTCCAATTTTTTTTGTCTCAAGGCCTAGCTGCTCGGCAAGGCTTCCAAAGCTTGCTCCGACGCAAGCCTTGAGAACGGCGCTTGATTTTAAGCAGTCGCCTGAAACATGAACGAAAACCCGCTCAACGGGAATGTTGTAAATCAAAGCGTCCGACAAAACCGCCAATGTTGTCGCGTCGACGAAAAGAGAATTCTTTGCGATCTCCCGCTCGTTTATGGACGATTTTGTGAATTTTTTGTAGCGAACTGCGATGTTTTCTTTTGTTCCTATCGGATACGTTTTTGTGTTAAAGGGAACGATTGTGATTTTTGCGTCGCCGTCGCTTTCTGATTTGAAGGCGTCGATTTTTCCTTGCAAGCCCGCGTCCTTTGAAACGGCAAAAATAATTTCTTCGGGATTAATGACTTTTTTTATTATCTCGATCCCCTTTTGGATTTTTTCAAAGTGGGCGCTTGTCAAAGCATAGTCGGTTTGGCAAGACGGGTCTTCGTCAAAAAGACGGACAAAAACTTTTGTTCCTTGGTTGTCCAGCGCCGTCTTTATGTCCGCCGAAAGGGAGCGGCCGTTTCTCATCGAGAAAGTGTTGACGACTCCCAACGCGCTGATTCTATTTGTTATTGACGAGGCTCCGTAAGAAAGCCAATCGTAGGCGCGCAAGCTTTTTCCGATATGGGTGAACTGTCCGTTCAACTGGATCTCAACCGCGCAACCGTTGCGGCCGTCAGGCTCAGCGCAACTTTTGATTCCAAGAACGAGGCCTGGAATTGAAGAATGAATTTTAGCTGATTCGCTTCCAGAAGCGTCTTCGGCGATTACCTGACCTTCTTGAACTTTGTCGCCCTTCTTTACAAGCGGCGCGCATAAAATTCCAGCCTCTTGCTTTAACGGAATCAAAACCTTGCGAGGCAAAAAAGCTGTCGTGACGGACTGAACCAAGTCCTTTTTCTTAACTACATAATCAGGAAACATATTTTCCCCGTTTTAATGCAAAAATATAATAAAGCGCCGCAAAAAGCGACGGCAACATGGCAAAGAGCAAAGCCGCGGCGACGCCCAAGCTTGCGTTCTCGCTTCCGCCGGTTGAATATTTGACGGAAAAATTTCTTCCTTGCGCTTTCCACAATCTTTCAATCGGAGCTCGGCTTGAAAGGTCCAATTGCTCCGCGGCTTCTTTTCTAAAAGCCTTGTCGTAGGCGCAAACGACTTCCTGGCTGCTTTGAATTCCGTTTGGCGTTTTGACGTAATGCGTCATCAGCGCTTTTTCGCCTTCTTTTGGAACGCCGGCATATTCCTTGTTGAGCGACCTGTATGGAGCGGTTTTTGCGTTCCAAGCTTGCGCGTAATAATCGTTCATGGTCGGGAAGTCGTACTTAAGTTCATTATACTCTGTTGGGGCAGGAAAAAACAAGCCCTTGCCGCCTCCGGAAGAAACAAAGTCGCTTCCGGCAAGCAAAAGAATGAAAAGCGCGAAAACGCCAAGCGCCGTGTAAGAAGTTTTTCGGACGTTCTTTACGCAAAGGACGTTCATGCGTTTGGCGCTTCTGATCAAGACAGGCAAAAAGCGCGCTGTTTTTTCGGAACGGATTTCTATGTTTAGGCGCAAAAAAAGAAGGCAAAAGGCGCAAGCGATGTTCAGCAAAAAGTAAAAGGGTCTTGCCCCTCCGGCGGCAAATGATATTAAAAAGGCGGCCGACAAGAAAACTGTTATGAAAGGATTTTTCAAAACATATTGGACGCTCTCTTTTCTGCGCCAAAGCTTTTGCGCCAAGAACAAGGCGTAAAGCTCAAGGCAAACAGAAGCCGCCGCCGCGTAAAAGGGATTGCAAAAGGCGAAGAAGATTGCCGGAGCGGCCGCCGCTGAAAAAACTATTTTGTTCTCAGCGAAAAAAAGAAAGGCCGCGAAAACCAAAAGGCAAATTATTGTCGTAAAATACGGAAAGGCCGCCCTGCTTCCTAGAATCGCGTCAAGATGAAGCTGGCTTTGAATTTCGCGCGCGGCCTTTTGGGCGCCCTTTAGGTTTGCGTCTGGAATGTAGTAGATTCTAAACGAATTGTCCTTGTCAAAAAAATATTTTTGCTTCGCAGCTTCGTAGTCGTTTGAAAATTTTCTGTTCTGGTATTCCAAAGCGATGTAGTCGCCGCAATTTTGGTCTTTTAGAAATACGTTTATGGAGTCCTTGTTTGAGCTTGCGGGAACGCTGAGCATTGTGTAGCCTTTCCAAAGCTTTGAGGAAGGAACGCTTTTTAGCAAAAACATCACGAGAAGAATTACTAGAGCCGCAAAAGCGGGCGCCGCGAATTTTTTTAAACGCTCCATAATTTATAAAACCGCAAATCCCAAGCCGATGAAGAATCCCAAAATCGCGCCAAAGATCACTTCCATCGGGCGGTGGCCAAGGATTTCTTTTATGGGCTTGTAGTCAATCATTTTTTTGTCTGAAAGTTCGTTTCCCAATTCGTTAAGCTTTCTTGCTTGCAAGCCGGAAGCGCGGCGAACTCCCAAGGCGTCCCTAATCGTCACCATCAAAAAGCAAAAGGAAAGCATAAAGATGTCGCTTGAGACGCCGGACCTAAAGCCTACGCATGTGGTGAGCGTGGTCACAAGGGCCGTGTGGCTGGAAGGAAAGCCGCCGGTTCGCCAAACAAGGCTTTCGGCAAGAGCTTTAAGGGAATGAATTTTTCCGGAAAAAAGTCCAATGACAGTTTTTATGAATTGGGCGGTGAACCAACTGAACAAACAGGCTTGGAACACAGGATTAGAAATTATTTCAGCAAAAACTTTTTTCCCAAAAAACATTCTTATATATTAGCGAAAAAACGCCTATTGTTCAAGTGTTGAATGGACACGGCTTTTGCGCTAAAATCTCCAAATATGGAGCGAAAGGAATGGACATTGGGCGCCGACGACTCTGGACGAAGGCTTGACCGAATTTTGCGAAAGCTTTTGGCGGAAAATTCGCAAGGCGCTATTTTGTCCGCTCTAAGAAAGGGCCTTGTCAAGTTGAACGGAAAAAAAGCCCAAGCTTCGGACCTTACCCAAGAAGGCGACATTTTGAGCGTCGCGGCCTTTTTGCTTGCTCCAAACGAAGGCGCCTCGCCGAACGGCGGCAAGGACATGGAGACTCTCCAAGCCCAAAAAACGCCGCCTTGTCCCTACCCGATTGTGTTTGAAAACGAGCATTTGATGTTCATCGACAAGCCGGCGGGAATTTCCGTACACGACGGGCAGGACTCGGTGGCCCAAGCTTTTTGCGCTCGCACGAACAATTCCCTTTCTTTTGTTTCCGCTCCCCTGCACCGTTTGGACAAGGGAACAAGCGGCCTTTTGGCCGTGTCAAAGTCCGCCGAGGGCGCCCGTTGGTTTTGCAAAAACATCCAGTCGCATCAAATAAAAAAGTTTTACTGGGGAATCGTTTTAGGCCGCTTGTCCGCCCAAGAGGAATGGACCGACGAGCTTGAAATCAACGGCGACAAAAAGGCCGCCCGGACAATCGCGCTTCCCCTTAAGCTGGGCGCTTTTGACGGAAAGGAAATCACCCTTGTCCAGTTCCAAATCTTTACCGGAAGAAAGCGGCAAATACGAGCGCAAAGCGCCATGCGAGGCCATCCACTTTTGGGCGACAAGGCTTTCGGCGGCGACATTGTTGGCCCTGGCGGCCGCTTTTACCTGCGCTCGATGCGGATGGAATTTCCAGAGAACGATTTGGGCCTTCCGCCCTTTTTGGAGGCAAAGGAACCGCAAGATTTTCTTGCTTTTTTTAAAGACTAGCGCTAGAATATTTTTAGATGGAAATCGCTGATTTAATAAACAAATTCAAAGGCATTCAAGTTTACGCGCTTGTCGGAGAGAGCGGAACAGGAAAAAGCTTTAAGGCAAAACTCCTGGCCCAAAAGTACGGAATTAACGCCATTATCGACGACGGCCTTTTGATCGTTGACGACAAAATCATCGGCGGAAAGTCCGCAAAGAGCGAAAAGACATATATGGGCGCGGTTCGCGTGGCCGTCTTTGACGACAAGGAACACCGCGACGAAATCGCCCTTAAAATCAGGCAAAACAAGTTCAGGAAAATTCTTTTGATCGGAACGTCGGAAAAGATGGCGACAAAAATCGCCACCCGCCTTCAGCTTCCGCCTCCGCAAAACGTAATAAAGATCGAGGACATCGCCACCCGCGAAGAAATCGACAAGGCCATCCGCTCCCGCCAAATCGAAGGAAAGCACGTAATTCCCGTTCCCGCGATAGAAATAAAAAGAAACTATCCGCAGATTTTCTACGATTCGTTAAAGGTTTTCTTTAGTTCCGCGGGACCGGTCTCTCGCCTTTTTAGAAAGGGTTCCGGAAAGGAAGTTTTTGAAAAGTCTGTCGTTCGCCCTGAGTTCTCTAAAAAAGGACGAGTGGCGATCAGCGAAGCCGCCCTTACGCAAATGACAATGCACTGCGTGGGAGAGTTTGACCAAAACATCCGAGTCAGAAAAATCACGATAAAGACAAACGCCCGCGGCTACAGAATCATCATCACTGTTGACGTCCCCTTTGGCAAGCAGCTTACCGGCGAGGTCTACAAGTTGCAGCAATACATAATCGACAACATCGAAAAGTTCACCGGCATCTTGATTGAGGAAGTGAGCATAATCATCGACAAAATCACAAAGTAATCAGAGCGCGTCGGACTCTTCGCGGATTTGGGGATTGCGGGCCTTTCTTCTTCTGCGGCGGGGCTTTCTGGAGCCTTCTTGGCCTTCGGTGGAAGAGTCGCCTTTTGGCAAACGGATGTTGACGCCGATTTCGCGCAAGGCGCTTCTGATGGCGTACTCCAATTCCGTTCGCTGGGGATTCATAGGCAAAACAAAATGGCGGCACTGGTCCCAAGTCTTTATGTAAAGCTCGCCCGCCGATGACTTTTTTTCTATCTCTTTTTTCCAGTCAGTCAAAGTCAGGATAAAGTCCTTGATCAAAAAGACAAGCTTTTTTCCAAGGCGGGCTTCTTTTTCGACTATGTTAAGGGCGTCAAGGCGCTTTAAGTTTTGCATGTAGGATTTTTCAAAGTTCTTGTCGCTGAACATGAATTCCGTGGCCGACGGTTGCAAGGACATGTACAAGTCGGTGTCCAAGGCTTCGCTTACGATGTCGTAGGCGTGGCCGGAGTTGATGATTTTAAGCATTTCTTCTGTAAGGCGCGACGGCGACACCGGCGACAAAAGGCTCGCCGACTTTCTGATTTTATGGCGGAGCGACCAGCTCATCTTGCAGCCGGTCGTTGCCGAATACTTCACCGCGCGAAGCATTCTTACCGGGTCTTCGACAAAGATTCTGTCCAAGGGAATGACAGGCTTTAAGGCGCCCTTCCTTATGTCGCGCACGCCGCCGACGTAGTCGATGACCTGCTCCTGCAAGGGATCGTAGTAAAGCGCGTTAAGGGTAAAGTCGCGGCGCATAACGTCTTCGTCCATCGAGCCAAAGTCGTTTCCGATCGAGCCTTCGGCGGTGGAACGGAAGGTGCTGACTTCAAAGATTTTTGGGCCAAAGAAGACGTGCACAAGCCTAAAGCGGCGGCCGATTATGCGGGAATTCCTGAAAATGCGCTTGATTTTTGAGGGCGTCGCGTCTGTTGTTATGTCAAAATCTTTTGGATTGTTGCCTAAAATTAGGTCTCGGACCGCTCCGCCGACGATATAAGCTGAAAAGCCCGAGTCCTTCAAGCGGCGGATTATGCCTATGGCGTCCGGATCTATCTTGTTTAGGGGGATTTTATGCTCTTCTTTTGTATAGACTATGGCCTTTTTTACTGGTCGGCCGTTTTTATCTTTTCCGTAGCGGTACAACACAATGGCGCCATTCTAGCAAAAAAGGCCGCCTAGCGTCAAGACGCCCCGTTTGGCCGGCTTAAGACGCCCTGTCGGCGATCCATTTTACCATGTCGCCGATGACTTCCTCGCCGTCAAGCTCGTTGAAAATCTCGTGGCGGTCGCCCTGCCAAACTTTTTCGCTTACGTCGCTCATTCCGTTGTCCTTGTAGGCCTGGATAAGCTTTTTTATGGTCTTTCCGTAGCTGCCGACAGGATCGTCCGAGCCGTAAATGCAGTAAACCGGCAGGTCTTTTGGAATCGCCTTCATGGCTGCGGGCTTGTGGACTTTGTAAAGGCCGCGGACTATTTCCAAAAAGAATTCGGCGGTGGGAAGAACGCCGCACCACTGGTCGGCTTCGTACATTTGCACGTTAAAGTCGTTTTTGCTAAGCCAAGAAAAGGCTTTTCGGGGACGCGGAACGCGGCTGTTGTAGCCAAAGAAGGCAAGGTTTGCGTCCAGGCGAGAGCGGTGTTTTTTTCCAAGCAAAAGAGCGTTAAGGCCAAAAATAACTTTCGCGGCGCTCATCAAGCCTTGGCGGGGACCGGTGGTTCCGCAAAGGACGACGCCGTCAATCTCGTCGCCGTTTTTTTCAATAAAGTTTTGGGCAACGATCGAACCGAATGAGTGGCCGACCAAAAAGCACTTTTTTTGCGGATAGTCCGCCTTGAGGTTAAGCAGGACTTCAAGCAAGTCGGACTCGACTTTTTCAAAGCCGTCCTTGTCGGCCAAGTAGCCGAATTTACCAGTTCCGGCGGCCTCGGCCCTTTGCGCGGTCTTTCCGTGGCCGCGATGGTCGTTGGCGCTTAAGACCCAACCGTTTTCGGCCAAAATGCAGCCCATTTTGTCGTATCTAAGGCTGTGCTCGCTCATTCCGTGGCTAAGCTGAATCACGCCCTTTATTTCTCCGTCGGGAATCCAGCGCATAACGTTGATTTCCGTTCCATCCTGCATTGTTTGGTAAAAAGTGTTGGTCGTCATATAATTGCAACTCCGCTAATAATATGATAATATACCGATATAATGAATTTAGCAAGCGTTATTGCGGAAAAAATGGTTTTTGGCGGAAAATGTTTGGCCAAAATTGACAACAAAAACGTGTTCATTCCCTTTGCCGTTCCCGGCGAAAAGCTTGAAATAGAAATAATCAAGTCCTACAGAGATTATGATGAAGCGAGAATTGTAAAAATACAAGAATCCTCGCCCAAGCGGGTCCAGCCTGTCTGCCCCCTTTACGGCCGTTGCGGCGGCTGCAACATGATGCACATTGACTTTGCCTATCAAACCGAACTTAAAAAAGGCGTTTTGGCGGAACTGATGGAACGCGCCGGCGTCACCGTTCCCCAAATCCAAGTCGTTTCCGGATCTCCCTTGGGCTACCGAAGCCGCTTTCAGCTGCATGACGGCGGAATGGAAGGCCGAGGCTCCAACGACATCGTTCCGATAGACTCTTGCCTTGTCGCCGTTCCCGAGATAAACGAATGGCTAAAGTCTTGCCCGATGCAGGAACGGCCCCAAGGACGCGGCCTCTTGTTCGGCCACAAATGCGCCCAGCCTTCCCTTTCTTTGGCTTTGGAACGGGAGGCCCGCCCGGAGCCAAAGGCCTACAAAAAGATGAGCGCCAAGGAAAAGAAAAAGCATGGAAAAAAACGCCCCATGGGCCGCTTTGAGGGAATCAGCCAAAACGAGCAGTGCCCCGTTCAAATAGAGCTTTGCGGAAAGACGATTCTTTTTGACGCCCAGGGCTTTTTCCAGTCAAACATCGAGGTCTTGGAAAAGGCCATTCCCCTAATAACGCAAGGCTTGTCAGGCAAAAACGCCCTGGACTTGTATTCCGGGGCGGGAACTTTTAGCGTCTTTTTGGCCGATTTTTTCGAAAACGTCGTCATGGTGGAGCACAACCGCGGCGCCCTGGTCTTTGCCGAGCAAAACATGGCCGGAAAAAAGCATGAAAGCTACGGCATAAGCGGCGCGGACTTTGTAAAGAAGAACGCCCAAAGCCTTGTCGAGCGTATAGGAAACTTTGACGCCGCGGTAGTCGATCCGCCCAGGAGCGGCATGGAAAAAGAGGCCTTGGACTGGCTTTGCAAGAGCGGAATTCCTGTTGTAAAATACCTTTCATGCAATCCCAGCACGCAAGCCAGGGACATCCAAAGGCTCTGCGACGCAGGCTATAAAGTAACCGATATAAGCCTTTTGGACTTTTATCCTCAGACAAGCCACATAGAAACGTTGTTAACATGTATAAAAAAATAGACAAATTGAGACGAATTTTAGCGTTTTTCTCTATTTTTGCTCTTTCGGGGCTTATTTTTGGCCAGGAACAGGACCAAAGCCTTTTGTCTGACATCGACTTGGGCCAGGCCTCTTATTCTTGGCTTAGCGTAAAAAGCGGAAAATCCCTTTGCCGCCCGGTCAGGACTTCGTACGGCTGGCTTGACTTGACTGACGGAAAGATGGTCAGCGCGATTAGCGAAAGCGGAAAGGTCGTATGGCAAAAGGGCCTTCCTTACTCGCCCCTGCCCTTGATCAGCGCCGCTCCCGGCGACTTTTCGTATGTCGCGCTTAGGAACAAAAAAATCTGCCTTTTAAATCATTCCGGCCTTGTCCTTTGGCAAAGAGCCGTGGACTTTGACCCTATATGGCCAGTTTTGCCGGGACGGGACGGCCGCGCCTTTGTCTTTGGAAAAACAGAGGCCGCCTGCCTTGGAATTAACGGAATCCTTAAGTGGAAGCAAAAAATCGAGCCGGTTTCGCAAAGCCTTGCCCCTGTTCAAGCCAACGACGGAAGCGTCATGGTATTTTTGGAAGCCATGGTTGACGGAAAGACGGCGGCCTTGCGCTACGGTCCTTTTGGAGATCTTTTAGAAAGAATCGTTTTCTCGGGCAAGGTGGTCGGCGCGGCCGCTATGCAAGACGGCGCCTTGCTTGCCTTTAACGACGGAAGCCTTGGCCTTTGCTCGGTTGACCAAAAGAACGAGGCCCAGTCCAAGTGGCTTATAAAGGGAGCGGCTTTTGGCGGAAAAATCCTCTTTGAAGAATACGACTCGCCTTCAAGGATTGCCGTCGCCTCCAGTTCCGGCGCGGGAACGAAAGTCGCCGTCGTGGACTCAAAAAAGGCCGAGGCGTCCATTGTCTTTGACGTTCCAGAAATCAAAAGCCTTGAATATTTTTCTTGCTCAAAAGACGGCTTTTTTGTCGCCTCGGACGGCTTTGCGGCGATTCATTCCTCCGACGGGAAAAGAATTCGCGGCGTTAAATTTCCTCCAAAAGCGAAAGGCTGCGACTGGGATTATTTCCTTTACGGAAATTCCGGCTGCGTAATTTTCACTTGCAAAAACTGGAACGCGATGGGCTACAAGGTTTTGACTGCGGCGGCCGGCTTTGCAAAAAAAACGTTGCCGGACAAAAACTACAAGGCCTTTTACCAAGGCCAAAGCCAGGACTTTGCCAGAATAAGGTCGGCGGCCGGCGTGGCCCGCAAGGAGTCCTTGGAAGCAGGAAACTACGGCTCAAAGGAAAAGCTTTATCTTTTTGACAACGACTGGATTGTGGGCGACTGGATAAAAAAGACTTTAAGCAAAAACAGCGTCGGGGCCAGCGCAACCTTGGACCAAGACGAGCTTTTTTCGTTTAGTTTGAGCGAATCGACGGCGGCGATCGGCATGCTGGGCCTTTTTGGCGGCGGCGAGCAAAGCAAGGCTTTGGCAAAAATTCTTTCAATAACCTCAGACGAAAGCGTCCTCTTCCCCGCTTTAAAGGCTGTCCAGGATTGCGGCTACGACCCCAGCGGCGCCTTGATAGATTCGGTGGAGCGTTTGATAAAGAACGCCCTGCCAAGCCAAGAGACGCTTTTGAGCGAGCTTTGCCAGGCGCTTTATTCAATTTGCCGCTTTATGGGCCGGCCAACGATCAACAGCAAGGGAATGAAGGTTTTGTCCAATTTGCAGCTTCCACAGTACCCCAAAAGCGCCCGGGACAACGCCCGAAAAATTTACGAAAAACTTGCGGAATTAAAGATATAGTGATACAATATAATTAGGAGTTAATAATGAAAAAACTTGGACTTGTCGCAATGGCCCTTCTTTTTGCCGCCGCCAATTTTTACGCCGCGCAGGTAAACGAAGAGGAATTGAAGTCTGTCTCGCAGACAATCGAATTTGAAAACTACACTGGACCGCACGCTCGTGTCGACACGCTTGAGGCGATCAAGGGAATCGGCTCCTCTCTTGGAAAAGAGATCGGAAAGGATTCAACAAAGGCCGCCAATGTCGGAAACCAGGCCAAATACTATGTAATTCACGCTATCGATCCAAGCGCAAAGGAAAAGCTTGACGCTGACATTTTGATTTTGGGCTCCGGAGCGGAAGTCGACCACATCAGAAACTTGAGGCACATCATCGCCTCTTACTTGTCTTCCGCCTACTCTTACAGCGAGTCTGACGCGGAGGCGATCGCCACGTTCGTTACCGTTTACAACGCCGTTTACCGCAAGAACCTTGACGTATTCAAGTCAAAGTACAAGGACGTTGTAGTAAACAACCTTACCGCCGAAAAGTGCGGCCTTTCAACAAAATACACTGAATGGGCCGGCCAAAGCCAAATCGTCATTCCGGTTTCGGACGCGTCCGGCGGCCTTAGCGCGGTTGACACAAGCGTCATCAGCGACAAGGAAGTCGTAAGCTCGATGAAGGAAGAAGACGGAAAGAACATCGACGACCGCAAACAGATGGTTGACATAAAAGAGCGCGAGGCTGAAAAAGCTTCTGAAAAAGCCCAGGAATCTCAAAAGCAAGCGACGGAAAAACAGAAAGCCGCTGACGCCGAAAAGAAAAAGGCTGACGAAAAGAAGCAAGAGACAAAGCAGGCTCAAAAGAAAGCTGACGACGCTCAAAAGAAAGCTGACGAGTCAAAGAAAAAGGCCCAAGAAAATCCCAAGGACAAAGAGGCTCAAAAACAAGCCCAGCAAGACCAAAAGGAAGCTGACAAGGCCAAAGAAAAAGTAGAAGAAGCCAAGAAGGAAGAAAAGGCCGCCGAAGAAAAAGCCGATGAAGCCCAAAAGAAGGCTGACGAGTCAAAGAAGGAAGCGGAAAGCCAGCAGGCCGCCGCCGACAAAAAGCAGAACGAAGCCCAAGAAGAGCGCAAGGAAATCGCCAAGGACCAGGAAAAGGTAGCCGCAGAAGAAAAGGCCGCCGCCTCCGCCGCCAGCGTGTACGGACTTAAGTTGGTTGACTCAAAGCTCAACTCGCAAATCGTTAAGGTAAACACTGACGACGGCGTCATCCTTAAGCAGAGCCCTGTAAAAGTAATCAAGAACCGCGCGATGAGCCAAACCGGCAAAGGCTTTGTCGCTGTCGCCGGCGAAAACTCAGGCAAGGGCGCCGTTAAGTTGGTTTTGATTGATCCAGAGACGCTTGAGATTGTTCAAGAATCTGAAGAAATCCTTGCCGACAATTCCGTCTTGCTTGACGACGGCGGAAGCTACCTTGTAGTGATTAAAGACTCTCTTGGATATGTTGTTGGAAAATATGGCGCTGACTTAAAGCTTCAAGTCAAGAGCCCTGTTCCGATCAACCCCGCCTCGCCGATCATCAAGACGTCGGCCGGATACATGGTTACTGACATGACCGGAAATCCCTTGGTATTGAACGCCAACGATTTGTCGTTGACATTTAAGAAGGCTGTCGGAGCCGCCAAGAACCTTGCCGGTTCCACAAAGAAAGGTAAATAATACAAGCCGCCGAGTTGGCTCGGCGCTTGCAAAAAAAAGGCCGCCTTTTGGGCGGTCTTTTTTTTTTGGGTTGCTTTCTATTCTTCTTCTGACGCTGCGTTCTCAAACTTGGTGTAGGCGGGAATAAAGGTAAGCGGAACGTCGCCTGTCGCGCCGTTTCGTTGCTTGGCGACGACAAGCTTAGCCTCTTGCGCCGGCTCTTCCGACTTAAGGCGTTCGCGGTGAAGGAACATAACGACGTCGGCGTCTTGTTCGATTGAGCCCGAGCCGCGCAACTGAGCCAAGTTTGGCTCGTTTCCTTCGGCGTCGCGCGCTACTTGGCACAAGGCGACGATCGGTATTTTTAGTTCGCGGGCCAAAGCCTTTAGCGACTTTGAAACTTCGCTTTGCGCTTCAAATACTTTTGCGTTTGCGTTCTCAACTCCAATCAAGCCGATGTAGTCGATGAAAATAATCTTTACGCCTTTTTCAACAACGATGCGCCTTGCCATCGCGCGCAAGTCCAAAAGCTGCATGTTGGGCTGGTCTACGATGTAAAGCGGCGCCTTAAAGATGCGGCCCGCGGCGTCTTGCAATTTTTGAAAGTCGCTCATGCTGAGCATGCCGCTTCTAAGCTTGTGGCCGGGCACTCTAGCCTCTTGGCTTAATAGGCGCTGTCCGATCATCTGGTATGACATTTCTAGAGAGAAAAAGCCGCATGGGATTTTTTTCTCTACCGTGATGTATTGCATCATGGACAAGGCCATGGCTGTTTTTCCGATTGAAGGGCGCGCGCCAAGAATGATCAATTCTTCGTTTTGGAAGCCGCTTGTCATTGTGTCCAGCTTTCCGATGCCGCAAGGAATTCCGGTAAAGGCCTCTTTTTTATTGTAGCGCTCTTCTATCAAGGTCAATGTCTCGCCGATGAGTTTTGCGGCTTCGTGGACTTCCACCGATTCGTTTTTTTCGCTAAGGCTGAATATTTTCTTTTCGGCTTCTTCCAAAATAAGGCGGCTTTCGCGGCTTTTGTCAAAACTAGAAGCCTTTAGTTCTTCGGACATTTTTATCAAGTCGCGCCTTATGGCCATGTCCAAAACGATTTGCGCGTAATATTCGATGTTCGCGCTGGTGGGAACGGTGTCGGACAAGGCGGCGATGTAGGCCGCTCCGCCCGCTTCTTGCAGCTTATTGTTTTTGGTGAGTTCGTTGATCAACGTCAACGCGTCGCCGTGAACGCTTTGCCTAAAAAGCGAAATCATGGCGTCAAAGATAATCTGGTTTTGGTAGGAGTAGAATCTGTCGCTTTGAAGCAAGGAAATGACATTGTTTACAGAACCCCAGTCCAAGAGCATGGCGCCCAAGACCGCCTGTTCCGCCTCTAGGTTGTGCGGCGGAACTTTGTCTTTTAGTCCTTGGTATTCCACAGATTTTCCCCCTTTTATCTACGTATTTTCAACAAATTCTCAACAAGTCGCCCTTAGCCTTTAAAGACGACAAAAGCGACAGACCCGATAAAAATCGGAATCCGTCGCTTGTAGCAACGAAAACAATCGCCACCGTTACGCGGCGAAAATTTTAGTTGGCGGCCGGGGCGCTTTCCTCAGCCTTTTCTTGAGCGGGAGCCTCAGCGTTTGCGTCGGCGGCTTCGGCAGCCTTCTTTTCGGCGCGGGGCTTTTTCTCCGGCTCTTTCTTGCTTTCGTCAACCTGTCCCTTTACTTCAACATGAATCTCGGCGACAGCGTTTTCGTAAAGCTTAACGTTGATCTTGTATACGCCAGTCTGCTTGATTGTGTTGCCAGGAATCTCAACGCGCTTGCGCTCAAATTCAAAGCCTTCTTTGGCAAGCAATTCGATGATTGTCTGGGCGCTGACGGCTCCGTAGAGCTTTCCGCCGGCGCTGGCAGGAACTGTAACAGAAAGCGCCAAGGCTTCCAACTTTTCTTTGTCGCTCTTGGCGGCTTCGCGCTTAGCGGCCTTGCGGGCTTCAATCTCAGCCTTGCGGCCTTCGAAGATGGCTACAACTTCCGGAGTGTACGGAAGAGCCAAGCTGCGCGGGAACAAAAAGTTGCGAGCGTATCCGTCGGCAACGATCTTTACGTCGCCTTCTTCACCCAAGTGGTTTACGTCTTTGTTAAGAATTACTTTCATTTTCCATGCTCCTCGTTAAAATTAGTCCGCTACGAACGGAAGCAAGCAGATGTTGCGGGCGCGCTTGATGGCGCTGGCAAGCTCTCTCTGGTGCTTGGCGCAAGTGCCTGTAATGCGGCGAGGAAGAATCTTGCCGCGCTCTGTTGTATAGCGGCGCAAGCCGTCGGCGTCCTTGTAGTCGATCTTTGTCTTGTTAGAGCAGAAGCGGCAAACTTTCTTGTGGAAAGCGAACTTGCCCTTGGCTCCGCGTCCGCGTCCTTCGCCGTCGCGTCCGGCTTCGGCGAGGTTCTTTTCATTTACGAGAGACGCGTCGGCGTCTTTATTTTCAACAGGTTCTACTGTCTGGTCTGACATAATTTACTCCTATAAAATTAGAATGGAATGTCTTCCGGAAAACCGCCGTCATCCGCTGGATAGGGAGCGTCGTTGTCTGGATAGCTTTGGGCGGGCTGCTGAGGCCTGGGCTGGAATCTGGGCGAACCACCTAAATCGGAGCCGCTAGAGGCTCCCTCGCCTTTTCCGCCAAGGAGTTGAACGTTGTTTGCGACAATGTTCACTCTGCTGTTTGTCTTTCCGTCCTTTTCCCAACGATCCTGCCTAAGATAGCCTTCAATGGCAATCTGCTTACCCTTTAACAAGTAAGGCTTTAGGTTTTCCGCGGTTTTTCCCCAAATTGTTATATCGAAATAGCTTACTTCGTCGCTCCAAGAGCCGTCGGCGCCTTTGCGGCTGCGGTTAACGGCGATGCTGACATTGGCGCGGGCGGTGCCGTTCGGCAAATACGCGAACGAACGCTCGTCAGTTCCCAAATCGCGGGTAAGTCTTCCGATAAGAACAACGTGATTCAAGTCTGTCATGCATGCCCTCCTGGATTTTTTGAAATTTACTCTTCGATAAGAACGAACATGTGCTTAAGCAAGTCGTTGTTAAGCTTGAACTGGGCCGAAATCTCGGCGAGCTTGCCGGGGTTTGCGTTGACGTTCATCAAAACAAAGCGGCCTTTCTTTTGCTTTTTGATTTCGTAGGTCAAATCGCGGTCGCCAAAGGGCTCTTCCTTTGCGATTTCCGCTCCAAACTGAGAAAGGACTTGGCGAACTGTCTCCAATCCCTTCTTGGACCGATCTTCGTCTAACGGAAAGATGGTCATAAGTTCATACTTTCTCATAAAAACTCCTTATGGTCTTTATAGGCGCTGTCTGCGCCCGGAAACTGCCTAAGCAGCTTCAAGGTGGTGATGTTCTAGTAGAATAACAAAAAAAGGGCCATCGTGTCAATACGAATTAAAAGAAAAAACACGAGCGGTCCTATATTGACGCGAGCCCTTTTTGCCGATATATAATATAGGTATAAATTATGAAAAATAGACTTGCCGCGACACTTTTGTTTTTGGCCGTTTTGATGGCCGCTCCTCTTTTTGCCGAATCTAAGGCTCAAAAGATGGAGGCTTTGGTTCAAGAAGCCAGCGTTAAAAAAATAAAGAACATGATTGTTAAAAACCAGTCTTTGGCGGAGGCCTCGTACGGCCAAAGCAAGGACTCGCTTTTGATCGTGGCTTTAAAGAGCAACAGGGGTTACGACGTAATAAAGCTTTTGCTTGACGCGGGAGTCAATCCCAAAATGCAGAACGCCGACGGCGACAACGCGATCGTTTACGCGGCAAAATGCGGAGCCGACGCAAAAATATTGGACGAACTGATTTCTTATGACACCGTTCTGCCCTTCCAACGAAAGAACCGCATTCTCAAAAAGAACAACGAAGGAATGAGCGCCCTTGACTACGCGGCTCAAAGCAATAACTCCGAGCAAATCTCTGTGATCAACCATTACTTGGGAATTGTGGACGAGGCCGCGGAAGAGCCGGTGGTTGAAAGCGCCGCCGAGCCGGAACCAGTTGCCGAAACGCCGGCCGCGGCCGAACCCGCTCCGGAAGTTATAGCCGCCGCTCCAGTTGAAGCAACGGAGCCTGTTCCAGAACCGGAGCCCGTTCCCGCAACAACGGAAATCCTTCCGCCGCCAAACGGAGAGGACTTGCAAAAAGCCGCCGCCGAAGCCGCCGCAAGGGCTCAAAGGCCAAACAGGCGCGTTTATCTTTTTGAAGGGATCACGGCGTTTGACACTTACGACGTAAAGCAAAAACAGCGCGTCGCTTTGATTGACCAACCAAACAAGGTTGGCCCCAACGGAAGGACGCTTTTGCAAAAAGCCGCCGCGCAGGACGACTTGGATATGATTGGCCTTTTAAAAGAATCAAAGGCCGACTTTAACTTGGCCGACAGAGAGGGCTACACTCCCCTTATGTACGCGGCCCGCTTTGCAAAAAAGCCGGAGACGGTCGCTCTTCTTTTTGCGTACGGAGCGGACGCCAAGGCTAAAAACCGCTTTGGCCTTAGCGCCATAGAAATCGCCGCGGCAGACAACAAAAATGCGCAAATCGTGGAATCGCTTTTGGCAAAGTCTCAAAAGGTTGATTCAAAGAAAGCTTTTGTGGCCGCTGTCGGAATCGGCCGGCCCAACGACGTAATCCAAAAATTCTTGGACGCAGGAATGAGCGCCAATGAAATATATAAGGGAAAAAGCCTTTTGATGTACGCCGCCGAAAGCAACAGCGACACAGATTGCATTGAATTCCTTTTGGAAAAAGGCGCCGACAAAACGATGCTTTCAAACGATTGGAAGGACGCGTATTGGTTTGCAAGTCAAAATCCAAGCCTGCCCCACAACGACGTTTACTGGTCGCTTAACAACGCGGAGAAAAACTAATGCGAATAACGGGCGGACAACTTAAAGGAAGAATCATTAAATGCCCCGACGGAGTCATCAGGCCGGCGATGGACAGGATGCGCGAGAGCGTCTTTGCGATTCTTGGAGACCTTAGCGGAAAAAGTTGGCTGGACCTTTTTAGCGGCTCTGGAACGATTGCGATAGAGGCCGTGTCGCGAGGCGCCGACCGCGTTGAGCTATGCGAAAAAGACCGCCTCAAAATCAAAACGGTTTTGGACAACGTTTCAATCACTGAAAAAGAAATGGGCGTAAAAATAAAGTGTCATTTTATGGCGGTCGAACTTTTTGTCAAACGCTGCAAGTCGCAGTATGACTACATATTTTTTGACCCGCCCTTCCCTTACAAATTCCACGAACAGCTTGTGGCTGAAACAGCAAAGAAAAATCTATTGCTTGCGGGCGGCGCCATTATGGTCCACCGACCAGAAGAGCATTTTATGCCCGACAAAATTGAGAACCTTGCGCGCTTTGACCAACGCGTTTACGGCCGAAGCATAGTTGATTTTTACAAAATCGATTCTTAGTCTTGTTATTTGTTAAAGAGAGCCTTGATTTCGCGCGCGTAAATCTTGTCAATTTGATGGCGCATAACGATTTGCTTTCCGTTGATTTCTTTTCCAATCTTAAAGCTTTCTGGCAAAAGAGCGAACTTGGCGACGCGCTCGCACGTGCGGAAGCCGTTCTTGTCGTCAACCAAATTGTCAATCTCGCCGCGGATCAAGCTGTTGATTTCGCTGGCGTTCAAAAGGCTTTCGTAAGTGTCGTAGTAAATGCGGTTTTCGGCCGCGTAAGTTGTCAACGCGTCTTTGTATGGAACGATAAGGGCCGCGATGTATTTTTTGTCTTGGCCGACGACGACCGCTGACTCGACAAACTTTGAGCGGCAGATCGCGTTTTCGATTAATTGCGGCTCGATGTTCTCGCCGCCGAGCAAGACGATTGTGTCCTTGGCGCGGCCGGCGATCGTCACTTCGTTTTTGGAAGAAAGAATCGCGTAGTCGCCGGTGTTGATCCAGCCGTCTTTGTCAATTGCCTTTTGCGTAAGGTCCGGGCGGCGGTAGTAGCCTTTCATGACTTGCCGGCCCTTTGCAAAGAGAATGCCTTTTTTGCCGGGCTTTAATGGAACGTCGCTTAACGGAACGCCGTCCTTTTGCGCCACGACTTTAAGCTGGGCGCTTGGGAAAACTTTTCCTACGCAGCCGGCCCTTAGGCGGCGCGGGTTTCCAAGCGCGAGGAAAGGCGCGGTCTCGGTCATGCCGTAGCAGTCAAGCAAAGGAACGCGGATTGAATAAAAGAAAGAGCTTGTGTCGCGCTGCATGGAGCCGCCGCCGCATATCGCTCCGGTAATGCGCTTTCCCAAAAGCTTTTTAAATCGCTTGAAGCAAATCAAAAAACACAAAAGCTGGGGCGGCGACAACAAAATCAAGGGAATAAAGCCCTTTATGTGGTCAAGGAAGCGCGCGCGTTTTGAATAGCGGCACACAAGGCCCATAAAGCGCTGGTACGCCCAGCCCCAAGCCAAGCCGACAGTCATCGAAAAATTAAAGAGTGCCTGTGGAAAGCCGCCCCGCTTTTTTATCGAACGGTAGCAGCTTTGGACAAAGGCGTCCCACAAGCGCGGCACGCCGACAATCCATTGCGGGTTGACTTCCTTTATGTCTTCGCTCATGATTGTAATCGCGGGCTTGGAATACGCTATGCCGCTTTTGAGCGCGATGATGCAGTAAAGGTAGGCGCGTTCCATTATGTGCCAAATCGGAAGGACCGAAAGCCACATGTCGCCTTCGCGCGCGGTTACAAGAACGTCCTTTATGACTTCGCACTGGGCGATGATGTTGTCATGTGTTATCATTACACCTTTTGGCGTGCCAGTCGTTCCCGAAGTGAAAATGATTGTGGCCACGTCGCCGCCTTCTGTCTTTTCCATCTCGGCTTCGATTTGCGCGCGCTGCTCGTCGGTAGCGCGCCTTGCCATGTCTTCCAGGTCGATGAATTTGTGGACGCGGATGCCGGCCATCGCCGCGCGCTCCATCGTAAGGTCGCCGGGGGTCTCAAAAAGAATCACGTCCTTAAGGTCTGGAACTTCTTCGATCTTTTCCAAGACCTTGTTAAGTTGGCGCTCGTTTTCAAAAAAGGCGGCGCGGCAGTTTGTAAAGCTTAGGATAAAGCGGATTTCCGTTCCCATTGAGTCGCAGCCGCGCGGAACGTCAGCCGCTCCCAAGGCCAAAAGCGCGAAGTCCGTCAAAAGCCATTCGCGCCTGTTGTCGCTTATGAGGCCGACGAGGTCGCCGCGGCATACGCCAAACTCGCGCAAGACGACGGCCAAGTCCAAGACGCGGCGGTATACCAATTGGTAGTCGTGCGACTCGAATTTCCCAAGCTCGTTTTTAAAGGATTGCAAGGTTACGGACGGACATTCGGCCGCGCGCTTTTTTAGCAAGAGCGCCAAATTTTTGGGCAAAGCTTCTTTGTGAGACAGATGCAGAATTTGTTTAACCTTGGTCATTTTGCCCATAATTGTTTAATTATAGGTCAAAATGGCAAGATAATCAAGGGAGCGTTTGCAGGCCTTTTCCGCGCGGCAAAAGTGAAAATCGTTATATTTTGATTACTTTACTTATAGCGCCAAATCCAATGCGCGCTATAATTTGGGCCATGTACAAGACGCAATTGCAAGAGAACATGCCGGCCTTGACCGCCGCGCTTTTTGAATTGTATGGATCCCGCTGGGACTTTTACTTGATTTTGGAGCGGCTGGAAAAAATTTTGGCCGCGGCCGACAAGGAGCGCTCCTCCGTTCTAAAAAAGCTTGACGACGATTTTTTGTCCGGCCAAAAAAAGGGCGGCGAGCCTTGGTTCCTCTCAAACAAAAGCCTGGGAACGATGCTTTACGTGGACTTGTTTTCCGGCAACATCAAGGGCCTTGCGTCAAAGATAAAATACTTTAAGGAACTTGGAATCAATTACGTTCACCTTATGCCGCTCTTTAAGACGCTAAAAGGAGACAATGACGGCGGATACGCAGTGTCTTCTTACAGAGAGGTTCAAAAAAATCTTGGAACGACGGCCGACTTAAAGGCGCTTGTGTCCGCCTTCCGCAAAGAAGGCATTCACACGGTCATCGACTTTGTCTTTAACCATACAAGCTGCGAGCACGAATGGGCAAAAAAGGCCTTGAAGGGCGACAAAAAATACCGTGACTTTTATTACATTTACAAGAACAAGGCCGACGCGGACGAGTGGAACAAAAGCTTGCGCGAGATTTTTCCAAGCGTAAGGCGCGGAAGCTTCACTTACTTTAAGGAAGCCGGCGGCTGGGTTTGGACTACGTTCAATTCGTTCCAATGGGACCTAAACTATTCCAACCCGGAAGTATTTTTGGCGATGGTCCAAGAAATGCTTTTTTTGGCCAACCTTGGAATAGAAGTCTTGCGCCTTGACGCGCTTGCCTTTGTTTGGAAAGAAAAAGGAACGGCGTGCGAAAGCCTTCCAAAAGCCTACACGCTGATAAAGGCTTTTAGCCTGGCCGCGAAAATCGCCGCGCCAAGCCTTGTGTTTAAAAGCGAGGCCATCGTTCATCCTGATCAGGTTGTAAAATATATCGGGCAAGACATGTGCCGCCTAAGCTACAATCCCTTGCAGATGGCGCTTTTTTGGTCAAGCCTTGCAAGCCGGGACGCGCGCCTTTTGACCTTGAGCATGAAAAAGCGCTGGGCGATTCCCGACGGCTGCGCTTGGGTAAACTACATTCGCTGCCACGACGACATCGGCTGGACTTTTAGCGACGAAGAGGCTTGGTCTTTGGGAATCAATCCCTACGAGCACAGAAAATTTTTGAACCGCTTTTACACCGGCCGCTTTGACGGAAGCTTTGCGCGCGGCGAGGCCTTTCAGGAAAATCCGACGACAGGCGATTGCCGGGTTTGCGGAACGATGGCAAGCCTTGCGGGCTTGGAAGAAGCTCTGGACAAGGACGACCAGCTTTTAAAGGAAATGGCCGTTGCCCGCGTAAGAATGATGTACGGCTTGCTTTTTGCGCTGCCTGGTCTTCCCCTTTTGTACGCCGGCGACGAAGAGGCGACGCTCAACGACTATTCCTACAAAAAAAATCCAAAGCTTGCGGGAGACTCGCGCTGGGTTCACCGTGTAAAAAAGGATTGGGACAAAAAACTTTTGCCCGAGCAAAAAACTATTCGCGACCTGATAAAGCGAATGGCAAAAGTCCGCGCAAAGGAAAAGCTTTTTGCCGGAAGCAAAGTATGGTTTTACGACCAACAGCAGCCGCAAGTGTTCGCCTTTTGCAGGAGCGGAGCGATTCACGTCGTGGCCAACTTTAGCGAAAGCCGCGTTCCCTTTACCGTCTGGGCAAACAAGGGCCGCCTCCTTACCGACCTTTTAAGCGCAAAGCAAGTCCGCGCTCAAGAACAAATTCTTCTTGAGCCCTACGAGCTTTTGTGGCTAAAGGAAGAAGCGTAAAAAAAATACGATTTTTTCAAAAATAAGAAAATTTTTCGACCAATCACCTATACCTTATATGCAAGGAAAACTAGGAACGTTTTTCAAATATTGCATATAAGGAGTTTCGTATGAACGGAAATCAAGCTAACACAATCAAAGGTCAGCCGCAGCCAAAAATTCGCGACAGGCTTTTCATTGCAATTTTTGGCAAAGACACGGAACGTAGCAAACGCTGGCGTTTGGACTTGTACAATGTCCTCAACGGTACGAACTACACAGACCCAAACGCGCTGGAACTGAACACAATTGAAAATGTGATTTACATAAAAATGTACAACGACGTGTCCTTTTTGGTCGATTCACAATTGACGCTCTACGAGCAGCAGAGTCGCCCCAACCCCAACATGCCGCTTAGAGGACTTTTATATTTTGCGGAACTTTATCAAAAATATTTGGCACAGGAGGACTTGGACTTAAACAGATCGTCTCTTGTGAAAGTTCCAAATCCACGTTTTGTTGTATTCTACAACGGCGAGCCCAAACGCCCGGAACGTTACAAATTGCGTCTGTCGGACGCTTTTGAGCTTAAGGACAAAAGCGGCGACTTTGAATGGACGTCGGACATTATAAACATAAATCCAAACAAGAATGAAACTATTGTCAAAAGGTGCAAGTCGCTGTATGATTATGTAAGGCTTATAGGACGAATTTCCGACAACAGAAAAAACGACATGGAAATCGGACAGGCTGTCTGCGAAGCCGTCGACTGGGCAATAAATGAAAACTTGTTGGAAGGCTTTGTCCGCGAGCAAAAAGAGGAGATAATTGGCATGTACTTGACAGAATTCAACGAAGAACGCGCCATTCGCGGTTGGAAACAGGATGGCCGTAAAGAAAAAGCCGAGGAAGACGCTCGGAACGCCCTTGCAATGGATTTGACAGTCGAACAAGTCTCTCAAATCACTGGTCTTCCCCTAGACCAAGTGTTGGAACTGCAAAAAGAACTGGCCGCCCAACCCGACCCCACCAACTAACCAACAACATCCCGCGGTGCAAAAAAAACGGCCTCCATGACGGAGGCCGCAGCCATTTTTTGCCCGCGGCCAACAAGGACCGCAAGACAAGATAGCGCTGTTTTAATTTACATCCTGCACTAGACGAACAGGAATGTAATGGTTAGCGCCATTAGTCTGATACTGATCAAAAGAATAACCCGAATTATAAGTTTGAACGCAATACTTACCGCTATCATCACTCGTGCCAGTTGCAGACCAGTACTCAAAATAGGCTGCTGAATTGTTGGCATCGTCACCGCGGGAGTAAAATTCGTTGGCGTCAGCCTGATATCCAAGCGCTGGTAAGAAAACAGCTCCCGCGGCTTCCAATTTTTCCCATTCAGCGTAAGTCAATGTATTATTGTTATAGCCGCCTGTAGGAGTTGCCGCAAGAGTGACATCGCTTGGAGCAGTCCAATCGTCTGGAAGCAATATGACGCCGGCAAGCGTCGCAGTAGAATCCGCGTTTTCTTTTATTTTCGCGCAGACGCGCAATGACGAATCGCGAGTATTAATCAGGTAAAGCCATTCGTCCTTTGTGAGCGTGCGCCAAAGACCGGGTTGGTTTCCGCCGTTGCTTATAGCGTTGTAAACGCCCCAGTCGTAATTGGCGTTGTCGCCTGTCGTCATATCAGAAATACGAAGTTTGTTTTGAAGAGTATCGCCGCCATATGTCGCTGAATAATCTCTAGTATATGGATACACTCCATTGTAACCGGAAGATCCCCAGCCAAACAAGTCAATCCATTCCTCATAGGTGGAATTAATTAACGTGAAGATTAATTTATCTTTCGGCACAACATCATACTGGTGCTCCGCGAATCTCCATGTGCTCGTGCTACCTTGATACTGCAAGTTGCCTTGGCTAAAGTAGACTTGCTTTGTCGCGGAAACAGAGAAGGGCTTTTGAACAAAATTACCATTCACGCCATTTCCGCTGCCGCCACCGCCGGAGCCGCCAGCGACTTCCTCCAGCATTCCGGATTCATTGATAATATAGTTAACAGTTGTAGCAGATTGAGTAATTGATGTCACAGCAAACTTATCGTGTTCAGCCGCAAGGCTGGTTTCTGAGCCTGATACAATGCCAATTTTTGCAGTTGTAGAAGAATAAGAAGCAGGTGTAATCTGAGCAACATAAGGAATTGAGTCAGAAGTACGACCTGTAAGGTTGCTTCCAATCATTATTTTTGCACCTTCTTCAAGATAGACAGCACTGTATTGGTCTGCCTGTACAACCGAGTTGCCCTTCATTATAAAGGTTGAATCTGCAGAAACGTATACGCCGCCGCCAAAACCGCCGTTCACCATGCCACCCTGTATATAAGTATCATTTCCAAGAATTACAGTAGCGCCGCTTCCAATTTCGATGCAGCCACCCTTATGATCAGAATCTGAACAACCACCCGTAATAGTAATACTTTCAATAGTTACTGGAACGCTGCTGGTAACCTTCATTACGGTTCCCGGTCCTGCATAGTCATACTGACCAGTTATTACTCGTTCGTCCGAATCAGCATTGGTACCAGTTATCTTAATCGAATTTGCCCTTACGCCAGAAGAAATCTCAAGTTGTGAAAAATCAGAAGTCAAACCATCTTGCCAGATTTTTGACATAACATTTACGACATAATCTTTTGTCGAATCGGTCATCTTATCAAACGCAGCGCCTAGAGTCATCAAAGCAGAATCTTCGCTCAAACCGTTGTTTGAATCGCTTCCATATCCACTTAACGAATTGACATAAAGATTAACCACATTTCCGCTCGTTCCGCCGCCGCCACTAGAGCCGTCGTCAAGCTGGCCGTTTTGGTTTATGGTCCAAGTGACGGACGAACCGTATTCCTGGACAACTGCGAATTTTGTGTAGTTGTTGGCAAGGAGGCCTGCGCTGGCTTCGGCGACGATTTGCAAGCCGTTTTGATAAGTAGCCAAATCAAAAGGTCCACCGCCGCCCGGAGAAATTGTTGCCGCCGAGCTTTGGGTCAAGTCGCCCGCTATGACCACAGGATAAGGAACTGTGTATGTTCCAGGAGTTGTTTCGGACGGAGCTACGGGAACGACAACATAATTACCGCCGCTAGACGAAACGATAGCGTTTCCGCTCATTTCAAACCTGCCGTAGGCGCAAACAGCTGTCTTTCCGTCCTTTGCAGAGATGTTCGAGATTGTTCCGCCTTGCATCAAGAAGGATCCTTGGTTAATGTAAACGCCGCCACAAGAGCCGATGCCTGTCGAAGTATTGTCAACCAAGCAGCCGTCCTTCATCGTGACGCTTGAGTTCTTGCAAATGGTAATAGCAGCTCCATTTCCCATACCGAGACAGTCGACGATATAAACGCCGCCGTCCAAAACAACGCTTGAAGCTATGGTTTCGTCTCCTACCACAAGGCCGCAACTTCCGCTTTTTCCTCTCATTTCATTTGTAATCTTTAGGTTTCTTATAGTCACATTCAAGCCTTGCGACACGACGGCAAGAACAGGACTTGCAATGTCTTTGCCGTCAAGAACGTCTTGCGGCTCTCCGCTAACCAAGGCGCTTGTTCCAAGCAAGGTTACGGATTTGGCCTTTACAGTTTTGCCGGCTTCATCAGCTATGTACGACGTTCCCATTATTGTTCCGGTTATGTGAATGATATAGTCAGCGTTTGGATTGGGAGTGTCCATTATGTAATCAAAAGCCTTTTGCAAGGTGGCATAGGGGTTGGCCGCGCTTCCCTCGCCGTCTGAAGTTCCGCTTGCCGAAACATACAAGTCAATATTGCCGCTTACGCCGCCGGAAGGTTGGGCTACAAGCACGGTGACAGAGCCAAGCGTGTCGCTGCCGTAAGACAAGGTTATGGTCTTGTGCATGTTTGAAAGCCAGTCTTGGCCCGGAATTGTGACAAGGATTTTGTTTCCGCTTAGCGTCGCGGTAATTGCGCCGCTAACGGCGTTAGAGCCTACGCTGGCAGACAAAGCTCCTGTTGGCGCATCGTTGGCAACTGTTTGCAATTCAGACGAGGTTGCGGCGCTGTTTGAAAGCTCGAGCGTAAAGTCGGTGTTGGGCAAAACGCTGGCGGGGCCCGTGACGGTCCATGCCGCGCCGTAAACGTCAAACTCAACACTTATGTTCTTTGTAGTGGCCGAGTCGTCGTCCTCAAAGTAGCCGTAGGTTCCGGCAGCGATAGTTGTTTTGCATTTAAAGGTATCATAACCGCTGTCATTGATTGGCAGGAATATGTTGGGCGCGGTATACGTAATATCATCATTTGTGTCGACAGCTTCATATTGGAACGGAGCGCCCCAGCTGTCCTCGTCAAATCCAGACGCGGAATATTTTTTAAAGCCGTACTCGTCGTAAGAAGACGCGACCTGGCATTTCTTCCACTGAGTTGGCGCGCTTGGATACAAGCTTGGCGTTCCCAACGCTCTGCTTACAAAAGCGGGAATGTAAAGCTTGCTGTCGGAGTTTACGCCAGGAACCGCGATGCTGGGAATCTGCGACGGATGCTTAAATGTAAAGTTGTCGGTCCAAGCCATGCCGTCGCATTCCACGATTACAGGAACGATTCCGCACAGGTTGGTTATAGCGGGGTATACGCTCATATTGCTGTAAGATTTTTCATCCGACGTGGCGGCGTCGTAAACCGCGCTCTCCATAAATTTATAGCCTGTCGTTCCTGTTGCGCCAGTGATTGTCTCAAGTTGCTGAGCGAGCGCCTTGTCCATTTTTATGTCAACGTTTGTTGAAGGCCCTGCTTTTTTTGCCAAATGGTGGTCCAAAAAGGCAAGACTTCCCTCAAGCTTGGCGTCGCTTTGAGCCGTTCCGGAAACGCTTCCTCCCCACAAGGCGCAATCGCCTTCGCCAGAGAGTGGATCGTGGACAAAAAGGTAAACCTTGGCGCTGTACGAATAGCCCGGCTCCAAAAAGTCAGGAAGCGGAACGTTAAGCTGATAGTTTTGGCCGTCGGTCTGCCCGCTTACAAGACTTCCGTCTGAATTGAGCAAAGAGACGTCGTAAAAGACCGCGCCGCTTTGGCTTAGCTCGTTGCCAGTATAAGACACGTAGGCTTTTACAATGTCGTTGCGATTAAAAGTTGACGGCGCGCCTCCTGACTGCGGCACTGCCAAGTTCAGGCCCAAGCCAGAAGTTCCCACAATATGACGCAAGCTGACTGTGGCGCTGGAAGTTTCTCCGCCCTCAACTGGAATGCCGCGTGCGTTGCCGTAATAGATTGGATCGCCGCTTGTTCCGGCTGTGTCGTAGCCAAAAATCGCGACGTCCCAACTGCCCGGCTCCAAATCGTCGATTGTCACGCTGGAACCCGGCGCAACGATTTGAGTTATGTTTTGCTGGCTGGAAAGGTTTCTTACCACTACCTTAAACTGGTCTACTGTTCCCGCGCTTATGCTTCCGCCGGAAGACACCGAGCGCGACACGCCGTCCAAGGAGTCGGCCGAGGCGGAGCCGCTAAGCTGGCTTTGGTCAGGAAGGCGCATTGTGATTGAGCCCTTGTCGGAGCTTGACATTCCGATGTCGCAAGAAAAAAGCGCGAGGGCTAAAAGCAGTGCCGTCGCAATTTTTGCAATCTTTGCATTCATAATGTTCCGCCCTCCTTAATCAACCACCACTACAGAAAGCGCGATGCTTCCTGTTCCCGCAACGACGTTTCCGCCGGCAGGTCCTTCGGTTGCGGGAGCGGCGCTGGGCGACGCTCCAACGGCTTCTTCGCGGGCGGCCAATGGAACCGCTCCGCCCAAATCATACGCGTTTGAAATCGCTTTTTTTATCGGCGCGTCTTGTCCGCCTTCGGCTCCTACAGAAACCGACTGGCCTTGCCAAACCACGCAAGTTCCGTTGACAGAGTTTCCGTCAAAAGAAATTTCCTGGCCGTCTACGGTTGCCCAAACCGCCGTTTGGCTTTCCTTTCCGGTTACTGTGTCTGACTTGTAGCGGCACTCAATTCCAAAAATAGTTCCGCGAACAGACGCGGTCGCGGCCGGCCCTTTGATTGTAAAGCCTACGCGGCGGTCTTCAACTTTTTTTACGTTGCTTACAAGGCTTCCTGTCTTTACGCTAAGGACGGCGTTGTCCTTTGCCGGGCTTTCGCTAAGCTCTTCAACCTTTATTCTTGTCATCGCGCCGACGTTGACTGTCGTTCCCTTTAGCTTAAGCTTGAGCGAGCTTTTGAACGCGGTCTGGATTGTCGCTCCCTGGCTTATCACGCTTCCCACGTTGAGCGGAGACCATGACGTTCCGTTGGAACTGACTTGCGCCCTGCCCTGAATCTCCATCACTTCCGCGTCGTATGCAAAAAGCGCCCAAGAAAGAGACGCGGCAAAAATCGCTATAAAAAACTTTTTCATAAACTCCCCCTAGAAAGTGATGGTTCCGTTAAGAGCCAGCTGGACTTTGTTGACGTCCTTGTTGTCGCTGTCAATGTACTGAAGGAACGAGGCTCCAACCTTGGCGTCGCTTAGGATTTGCCAATCCGCTCCGACGCTCCACTCAAAGCCCTTGTACTTTCCCTTTTCCATCACGTCAAAAATAAGAGCGGTGTCAAGCTTGGCCAAAACTTTTTTTATCGGCTTGATCGTCGCTCCCGCCGTAATCTTAAATACGCCCGTGTGCTGCGGCTCGTTAAGCGCGTCGTAGGCGTCGATTTTTGTAAAGCCGTAAAATGCCTTGAAGGGGCCGTTGTCGCCGGAAGCGTAGACAAAGCCTCCGTTAACGGTCAAGTCCATAAAGTCAAAGTAGTAGCTGACCGTGGCCTTTGTAAGGTTTGTAAATCCAACAGAGCCGCCGTCAAAGCTTTGCAAGCCAAAGGTCATCGTGGCGTTGTAATAAAGGCTTTGCCAAATCGGGCCGTTCATTCCGGCGGTGATGTAAACGCGGTTAAAGGACTTTCCGCCCAACTTAAAGGCGGCCAAGAATTGTCCCAAGGCGCAGTGCCTGTCAAACAAGTTTGGAACGGTGACCCCCGCGGCCGTCACAAAATATTTTTCGGCAAGCTGGTAGGCCTTGTCGGTCTTGTACTTAAAGGCGTCCTTTGGATGGTTTTGCATTTTTACAAAGGCCGCGTTTAAAAGGCCCGTGTATCCCATATACGCCGAGACAGACATAATGGGCAGCTTGTAGTTTGCCCAAATGCCGTCGCAGTTTTGGTTCATAATGATTCCGGTGTAGTCGGAAAAAACAAAGCGGCCGGCGTTGATCGTAAGCGGCCTTTGCGCCACGCTCCACGTTCCGCTAAATTTCAGCAAGTCGATGTCGATGCGGTTAAAGGCTTTGCTTGCCGCCGCGTCGTATTCAAATTCGTAAAGCGCTTCGGCGGCCACGTACATTTTTTCTTGGCCGGGAATCCAATACTTTATCCAGCCGCTAAGGTCGTTCACTTGGTCAAGCTTTAGGTTGGAAAAATTCTTTCCCTTTATGCGGGTGTAGTTTGAAAAGGCTCCGCCGTAGTCAAGGGCAAAGGCGTTTGAGGCGATCGCGATTGTGGCGGCGCATGCGGCAAGAGTCGCCGCAAAATATTTTCTAAAAGAGATTTTCATTTGTTGGCCTCCGCGTAGTTAACGCAAACGTTAAAGAGGTTGACCGCGTCTTGGCCGCTAATCTTTTTCCAGGGATCTGCTTCTTTGTCCAAAAAGCCCAAAGCCTTTAGCTCCTTGTACGCGTAGCGCGGAGCCTTTGTAAATTTGTAAAAGAGGCCGCCCTTCATTCCTGTCGACTTTACGCAAAGGGCGCTGAATTCTTTTAAGTTAAGGGCGCTGTTAACTTCCGCTCCGTCTTTTACCCAGCCCAACTCAACCGCCGCTTGCAAGGCGTCTTGGTACGAGGCGTCCTCGTCGATTTTTTCGGCATAAGACAAAGCCAAATATGACGCTTGGCCAAAAGTCGTTTCTTTACTGTCGATTATTTCGGTGATTTTTTCAACTGACTGCGCGTTGGCGGCGCAAGCCAAGGCCAGGGCAAAGAAAAGCGCCCCTAACATTTTTTTCATAGAATTCTCCCATCTAATGTATAATTATAGAAAAAACTCTATGTATATGTCAACCGAATCGCTAAAAAAAGCTTTTAGAGGAAGTCGGGAGTTATTTCAAAAGTTTGCTGGCCGCTTGCGACGGGCAGCGTCAGACGGAAGGCGCAAAGGCACAGGCGCTTTAGGCCCAAAAGGCTTTTGGCGGCCTTGTTCAGCTTAAAGTCGCCGTACTTGTCGTCGCCGATTATCGGAAGCTCGCTTTGGGCCAAATGGATGCGGATTTGATGGGTGCGGCCGGTTGCAAGCGTAAGCTTCATAAGGCAAACGTCAAGGTTTGACGCTTCCGCCTCCTCGCGCAAAAAGTCGGAAAGCTGGGCTTTTTCGTAGTAAGTGACGGCGCTTTTGCTTTGGCCTTTTTCTTTTATCGGAAGCGAAATCTTTCCGCTGGGATTTTTGGGTTCTCCAAAGCAAAGGGCCAGGTACTCTTTTTTGACGGACTTTTCGCCGACCAAGCGCGACCATTTGTTGGCGGCGGCGGGAGTCTTGGCGCAAAGCAAAAGGCCGCTTGTGTCCTTGTCCAGTCGGTGGCACAAGTAAACCTTTTGGCCGATTTGCGCGGCAAGCTCCGTGTCAACGCTTTTTCCGACGCCGACGCCGCCCTGGCTTGCAAGGCCAGATTTTTTGTTGATCAATATTATTTCGTCGTCTTCGTAGACGATGGGAATTAAAGTTTCGCTTTTCATTTTGACAAAAATAATATATAATATGTAAAGATTTTTCAAGGACTGGAAACTATGCGCGCATTAAAACTTTTGGCCGCGGCCACAATATTGTTTTTCGCTCCCCTTTTCGCCTTTGCGGAATTTTACTCCTCGTCATACTACGGCTGGAACTTGGACCTTCCCGAAGGCTTTGTCGTAAAGGACGCTTCGGACGACGGCCTTTCCTTTTACCTTGAGCACGAGTTTATGAAAGTCCGCGTCGCGATAAAGATGTTCCCGGTGGAACGCTACGAGCGCAGCGACTTGGCTATGGAAGACGTCTTGAACAAGCTTAACGCCGACGGAGAGATTGACGGCTTTTTGTGGAACGGCCGCCACGCCTCAATCGCGCAATACACGTTCCAGCTTCCTGGAAACGACACCGCTCAATCCGGCTGGGGAGTTTCGGTCACCACCGAGCAAAAACCGATTCACTTTGTCGTCTTGTGCTACGCCGACAAAAACGTCGCCGACGACTGCCAGCAATTCATTCTTAGCGCGGTTGACTCCCTTTGCCTTAACCAAAAGGACTTTAGGTTTCCCGGAGTCGTCACAAGCTACGCCTTTAATTCCGGCGAAACTCAGAACGTAAAAATAAAAGTCGGAGACAAGGAAGTCTTTGCCCTTGTTCCCGTTCAAGCCAAAGAATCGGGCCGCTTTGTCATTGACCGCGAATTTAGCGTGCTTACCTTATATGCAAAACAAAAGCAGTGGAAAGAGGCTTGGCAGCGCTACTACCGCCTAGTCTTTAGAGAAGCGTATTCCCGCTTGGACTCGGCCGCCCAATCAATCTACGCGGCCCTCAGTTCCGACGCGCTTACAAAAAATCCAAAGAACCCCAACGTTGAGATTTGCAAAAAGCTTTTGGCCTGGACGCAAGACTTTGGCTACCAGCGCAACCAAGACACAAGCGACCTAAACGATTTGACCAGCGTTTTGCAAAACCAAGGCTCGGACTGCGACAGCCGCGCGCTCTTGCTTTGCGTCTTGATGGAGCATTACGGCGTAAAGACTGAATTGTTTATTTCTGGAATTTATTCGCACGCGCTTTTTGGCGTTGACCTTCCCTACCCAGGCGCGCACATTATGGTGGACGGAACCAATTATCTTTTGTGCGAAACCACCGCGCCCGTAGACATGGGACGCGTGGCGCAAGAGCAGTCAGAGACTAAAAACTGGATTGGCGTTGACCTTCCGTAAGCCGCTCGCGCTTTCGTTTGCAAGGCAAAAATTATTATTTCGAGCGGAGTCACCGCGTCCTTACGGACGCTGCCTTATTGATTAAGAGACCAAAAGCTTGTAGGCGGCTTCGGCGCTGGCGGCGGAAAGCAGGCTGTCGCGCAAATTGTTGTCCTTAAGCTTTGCGCTTAGGTGCGACAAGGTCTGCAAGTAGTAAGAGTGCTGGTTGTAGGCCGCGGCGATCATAATCAAAAGGCTTACCGGCTGGTCGTCAAGCGTTTCAAAATCCTTGATTGGATTTTTGCAAATTCCGACCGCCATCACCAAATCGGTTACGCTGGAAAGCCTGGCGTGCGGAATCGCTATGCCGCGGCCGATCGCGGTGGACATAAGCTCTTCGCGCTTTAGGATTTCGGTTTCCAATTCCTTGGCGAATTTGACTTGCGGAGCCTTGCTAAGCGCGGCCGAAAGCTCCACCAAGGCGTCATGCTTTGTGGTCTGGTTTATGAAAATGATTCTGTCGGGCGAAAGTATGTTTTTGATTTGAACGGCCATCGTGGGTGAAGAAAGGCGGTTGCCGGAAGAGAGGCGCTCGTTGACCCATTTTTCTATCTCTGATTTTTTAAAGCGCCATACGGTTCCGATTTTTCCCGCGGGAATCTCGCCTTTTTGGGCCCAATCGTATACTGTTCTTTCCGAAACGCGCAAGTATTTGGCGACTTCTTCAATTGTTAAGATTTCTTCATCCATTTTTTTTGAATATCCTTGAACTTTTTAGAAAATATATGAAAATTATACAGTGTTATGCCGAATTTTGTCAAGCAAAAAAAACATCGAGGCGTCCCCTTTTTTGTCTTGACATATTTTGCGTTTTTCTTTATGATAGTAGAACTTAATTGCAAATAATTTTGGAGGAATAGAATGGCCGGAGCAAGTAAAAACTCTCGTACAACCGTTGCCACGCAAAAGTTCATGTGCCCCGATTGCGGCGCCGAGATCGTTATGAAGACAATTTTGCAGAACGGAAGACTCAAGAACGTCGCTGAATGCTCAAAGTGCAAGCGCGTAGAGAGACGTCCCAAAGATTTCAAGTAATTGAAAAAGCCGCTCAATCGAGCGGCCTTTTTTATTTTAAATGAATTAATTGAATGTTCTGATTAGGCTTCGGCGCCGCTGCGCCACTTGTCCAACTGTTCCTGCATAAGGGTCTGCGCCTCTTCAAGCAAGGCCAGCTGGTCTTCTTTTGTTTCCGCCGGCGGACAAACTTTCAACAACTTTGCGCGATAGTTGATCTTGTGCATGTTTTCCATCACATGCATAATGTCGTTGATTTTATAGCCGTCGTCAACAACGCAAATGGCGACAGGCAGTTTGGTGGCGTCGGCGATTCTTCTAAAGCCCGCGCTGTAGAATTTTCCCAACGCTCCGTTTTTGCTTCTTGTTCCTTCGGGGAAAATGACCGGATTCCATTTGTTGTTCAAGCAGCGCTTTGCAAAGGAATCGATTCTTTGCATCACCAACGACGTTCCGCCCTTGCGGGGAATAAAGCAATGGCCGTGGCTTTTTAGCATCGGGCCAACAAGCGGAATGTAGCTTTTTCCAAGCGTGTCTTTCGCCACAAAGCGAACGTCGCGGCCTTTAAAAAAATTCATGAAAATCGGAATGTCCAAAAGGCTTTGGTGGTTTGACACAATGATGAACTGCTCGGGAAGATTTTCAAAATTGTCTTTGCTGAATGTAAGGCGGAATTTTTTGTAGACGCTCATGATCGTAAAAACACGGCGCGCGCAAACGTTGACTATGTAGTCGGAAATCGCGTAGCAAACCCTTGGGCAAAAGGGATAAAAAATCAAAAGGCCGATGGCCGCGGGCGTCAGCATTCCAACAAGAGTTATGAGAATCAATATGTTTCCGATTGCCCTGAACATTTTTAAAGTCTACAATATTTTCGCTCTTTTTGCAAGTGATTTTTCCCATTGAAAACAATGCATATAATATGGTATAATATCAAAAATGCATTTTTCAAAAGTTCCTGTAAAAAAAACATTCACGCTTCTCTTTTTTGCATTGTTTTTTCAAGGAATTTTCGCGCCCAAGGCTCTGTTCTCGCAGGAGCTAAAAGGCCTCGCGCTTTCTGACGCGACCGCAAGGTTTGTCAACAAAGCCGGCTTTGCCAGTTCAAAAGTTCCGCTTTCTTCGGCGCTCTTTGCCGAATTTCCTTACAACATCACGGTGGACTTGCCGGCAAAAGGCCAAAGCGAATGGACGATTTTTTTAATGACGCCGCAAGAAGACGCATATGAAAACCGTTTCTTCTTAATCGATTTGATAAACTATTTTAACGCGGCGGCCTTTCCATTCAACACAAAAATTGTTCTTACCGCTGGCGACAGGCAAAATATCGCCGGAAACGAAAAGATGTCCGGCTCGGAAGTTTTTTGCAAAAACATTGAAGGCATGCAAAACGCGGCCGCCTTGGTTTTGTCCTTTGACGCAAGAAACAAAACGCACGTGACTCCGGGGTCTAACGGAAAAATTTCGCCCTACTATTTTTGCAGGCTCTTGTGCGACAGCATGGAAAGGAATTCCTGCCCCTACTCCATTTCCGGCGGAATTTTCCTTTCGCTTTTCAAGAACAATCTTTTAAGAAATGACGCGATGTTGTCTTCGTTTTTGAGCAGGGAGATTCCGGCGATTTCCTTGCGCCTTTTGCCGGACAAAGAATTGCAGGCCAGCCAGCTTAGCGCGATCAAAGACTTTTTTTCCGGAATAGACATTGATAAGAGCGGCGTTTGGAGCCAGCACTACATTCCGATCAAACTTTTTTCCAAGCGTTATTGGATTGAAGAGCATTCGATCATTTACAGCGTTATGATTTTCATGGCCGTGACTATGTTCATTCTGGCCGACTTTGCCTTTATCTTTAGGCGAAGAACAAAGCGTTTGGTTATTATAAAAAGGCGGGCGCTTAGGTCAAATTATTTGATTCTTTTGACAGCGCTTATAGTCGCCCTGTCTTTTTTTCTTGGCCAGGGAATCGCTCGGCTTTTCCAAAGCGTCGGCGTAAGAAATCCGATGGTTTTGTTCGTGATAAAACTCGCGCCCGCCTTTTTTGTCGTTTCAACGATTTATCCTTTGGAGCTAAGCCGCCACTCGCATTTGTCCACATACCATTACGAATACATTTTGTCGATCAGCGCGATTTTAAATATTTTCATCTTTAGTCTCTTTGACATCTCGCTGTTTTATTTGTTCGCCGTCGAATATTTGATTTTGGCCTTGTCTCGCGCGTTCAAGAGCCGACTTTCGATTTTTATCTTTATCGCGATTTTCATCACGCCATACTTGCCTTTGATATACTCAATCGTAATTTTTTCTGACGGAATCAAGCTTTACAAATTGATTTTTTGCGGCTTAAAGGAAAACATCTTTTTGGCTTTTGCCTTGGTTCCCTTTAACTTGCTTTGGCTTAGAATTTTGGCGCGTCTAAACATAAAGGCCAAGAACAATAAAAACAGAATTATCGGTTACGTCATAACCAGCGCAGCTTGCTTTATGGGCCTTTCCGTTTTTTCAGGAATCGTAATTTTTTCTTTGAACCAAATCTTCTTTACCAAAGTCGAGCCGTCGCATATAAAGGCGCGCGTTTTTAACGCCGAAAAAATCGAAAGGACAACGGCGCAAGTTTACGACACGGAATATTACGGCGGAAAAATTCGCCGCGTTGAAATTTCTTCCACGGAAGAAGCCGAGCGCTTCTCAATAATCGTCAACGGAAAGAATTCCAATCCGGTTTACTTTTCTGTTTACGACAATGTTTCAACTGACAAGACGACGGAATTTTTGCTGCCCGACAATCCTCCAAAAAAACTGAACGTCATGTACACGCCAGACTCCAGCTCCGGCCAAGACATTGTCATCAACGCCTACTACCTTGACAAAGAAAGCCAAAGGCCAAGATATTTTTGCGAGACCTTAGTCTTTGAGGCGCGCGGCGACGACATCAATTTACGGAAGGCCAACAATGAACTTTGAAGGAAAAAAATGTTTTTTCCATGTTGACCTTGACGCTTTTTTCGCTTCGGTGGAACAGTTGACGCATCCCGAATGGCGCGGCAAACCAGTAATCGTTGGCGGCCTTCCAGGAGACAGGCGCGCCGTCGTTTCCACAGCAAGCTACGAGGCAAGAAAATACGGCGTCCATTCCGCGATGCCTTTGGCGCGCGCGGTTGAGCTTTGCCCAAACGGAATTTACACTCGCGGAAACTACAAGCTTTACTCGGAGTATTCGGAAAAAATAATGTCAATTTTCGGCGAGTTCTCCCCAGACGTAAGGCAGATTTCAATCGACGAAGCTTTTTTGGACATGACTGGAACGGAACGGCTTTTTGGCGACGCGATTGAATGCGCCAAAAAATTAAAGGCCGCCGTCTTTGAGCGAACGGGCCTTACTGTTTCTGTCGGAATCGCCACAACAAATTACATTGCAAAAATTTCAAGCGGTCTAAAAAAGCCCGACGGCCTTTACGCCGTTCAGCCCGGAAAGGAAGAGGAATTTATGCTGTCGCTTCCGTTGGAAAAAGTTTGGGGCGTCGGCTCTAAAACTTTGGAGCGCTTGCGCTCCGCGGGCTTTAATAAAACCAGCGACATAAGAAAACATTCGCAAGAATTGCTTGCAAGCGTTTTTGGCGACGCGACGGCATGCTTTTTGTACAACGTCGTCCGTGGAATCGAACCGCCGGGATTTTTGTCCGAGGCCAAAAGCCATTCCGCAGGAATCGAAAACACTTACGAATACGACTTGGTTGAATGGAATCAAATCGAGCGCGCCCTCTTGTCGCTCTCGGAACAGTTGATGTTCCGCCTATTAAATGACAACTTAACGGGAAAAACCGTCGCGATAAAAATTCGCTACGACGACTTTACCACCGTAAACGCGCAGAACACAAGCGCGCAAAATGTCACAAGCGTTGACGATTTGTTCGCAAGAGCCGTGGCGATTTTTAGAAGCAAGTATCAAGCCGGCCGCGCCATAAGGCTTTTGGGAATTACGATCAATAACACTACCGACGCAGACGCCGAAAAGCAAAACGAGCTTTTTGACTTTGGCGAAAAAAAGCGAAAGACGATTGAAAAAACGATTTTAAAAATTTCGCAAAAAAATCCAGGCCTTAAAATTCACAAGGCGCGGCTTTTGTCAAACGACACCAAAGCCTTGCGCGAAAGGCCAAAGACAAACGCTCTTGCCCTAGCCTTTTGCCTTTTGGCGCTCGCGGCGGCTTTTCCAAGAAAGGCTTATTGCGACGACACAAAAACGATCGAGGCCAGCGGTTCTGGCCCTATGGTTGTCGGAAAAGATTTGCCGCCAGAGACGATTCCCGCCGGAACAAAATTTTTGGACTGGGAAGTCAACGACAAGTCAGTGGAATTCATCGCGCAAGGCTATTGGGACGCAAAATTAAAGCAAACGATGACGGCAACATTTGGCTGGGGAAACAATTTTACGCTTTCGTTCGGAACGCCCATCTTTACCCAGCAAGTTGACATGACCTTGTGGTTTACCGTAAACAAGCATTGGTACTTGGAAGCGGCCTTTGCTGACGAATTCAACAAAAACACTTTTGCCGCCGGCTACATGAACGGACAAGGTTATTTTAAGGAAATGCGCGTCGCAAACAGAAAGGTTGTTTTTCCAACCAGCTACTCGGTTGACGACGTAAGCCGCGGCATCGGCGGAGGCGAAAACCAAGCGCCGGGCGTAAGCGCGAAATTTGGCGACCCCGACGGCAAGTGGACCCTTGACGCCGCATTGCGCTACGACATGCTTGCATCCAGGGATAAAACTTATTACGGAAAAAACTCCGTAAACGACACCAACCACCTCAAGTCCGCTTTTTTAACCGGAAGAATGTTCGTTCTTCCTTCGTTTGAGGTTACGGCCGCCATCCAAGACGTTTACGTTGAGTCTTACAACGGCGCGTACAGAGATTCCTGCGGAAGAAAATATAAAAAGCTTTCTTCGTCTGACTTTGTCGTCGTCCCTTCAAGAAAAATGCTTGCGCTTAGTCCAAGCGCCGGAGCCGCAAAAAAGAACGGAGCCCTGCCTGCCGTCGCAGTCACATTTGCCGACGCGTCAAGTCTTGCGACTTGTTTTTCGCAATTGGGCAATTTTGGAACCAACGCCGGAGGCGGACACGACTTTTTGGGAAACGTTCAAAAAGCGTTTGGCTTGACGGACCCCGCTTCCGGGCCGGAACTGTGCCCAAACGTCGCAAGCTTTTCATACTGCGGAAAATCAGGACAAATTCCGATTCCGGATCCGACAGGCGACCCGCCGGCGTCCATCGAGCAATGCGGCTTTTTTGGCAACTTGGACAACAAGACCGTTTTGTTCGTCCAGCATCCGGCGGGCTTTTCGCCCTTCACAGTTTGCTTTAGATATGACTTGGGAATCAACACAATCGACGAGCTTTTGCTGGTTCACAATCAAAGCGGCAAGGCTGACTCAAGATACGCAGCGATTCAAGCGGACGACGACTTGGCTTTGACAAGCCAAAACTTTTTTGCCGAAAAGCGCTATTACGCCGACGTGTACGACACTCTGACAGATAAAAGGGATTACACCGAACCTGTCATCCGCTATCCATTTTGCGCCACGTCGCCCGGCTCTTACTTGGGCTATTCTGACACTGACGACATTGTCTTAAGGGCAAGGAACTACACTCCGGTCAATCGTTTTGACATCGGAACGGACGCGATAAACGGAACGGTAATCGTTTACAAAAACGGCGTCATCGATTCGGGCGCAAAATACAATTCCGAAACCGGCGAAGTTTCAATTTCTTCCAGCGTTGGAACGAGCGATAAAATTTACATCGTTTGGTACGAAGACTCAAAAACATTTGACGCCGGTTCTCTTGCCGCCGCGGCCGGCTTTAACTACAACTTTACCGACAATCTTTCGGGCGACGCCTCCTTTGCAACCCGCTGGACCTTGTCTCCGACCACAAAATACGCAGAAGCGAAAAAAAGTTATTTTGGCTACGGAACGTTGGCGACGCGCGTAAAATATCAAGACGAAAACTGGAAATTGCAGAACACAATCGCGGGAACGGTTGAAAACAAAAACACGACGGGCTTTTACAAACTATTAGGCTTTAACGACAGCGCCGCCGCCACAAGTTACAACGCCCAAAACGCCGCGAAAAAACTTCCGGACAATTTCGCTCCGCGAATAAATCCGCGTCCTTCGCCGTCCAGCTCAAGCGCGATTGAATTGGAAAGCCAAAAAAACTGTTCAATGCCGACACAAAAAGGATCAAGCGACAGCCAAATAACCGGCTACAAGATTCCTGTTGAATGGACTTGGACCGGAAACTCAAACGAATGGGCGGCAAAAACGATTTCAATCGCCGGCGGCGCCTTGCCTTCAACGTCAACTTTTTCTTTCGCCATAAAATTGTCAAAAGCTCTTTCCGCGGAAGACATTTATCTGCAGCTTGGCGTAAGCGACGACGAAAACTTTGAGGTGGAAGCGATGGGATCCATTCCGACATGGAAAATTTCCGACTCAGCCGCCGCCGACGTAATCACTTCGCTTAACAAAAACAGTTTGGACTGGCAAATAATTAAAGTGGCGTTAAAAGACGTTGACCGCGTTCAATGCGTAAAAAATAAAAACGCGCGAATCATAATCGTAAACTCAGACGGATCGGCAAGCGGCGGCGGCGCGGTTTACTTTGGCCCATACGAGCTCGCCACGCAAGGCGTTTATACAGTTCAAGACGCGGCTTTTACCGTCACCACGGCTCAAACAAGAACTTCAAATCCTGGCGCGGCGCGTTTTAACAACACGTCAAATTACGCGCAAGAAATCACGTGGACGTCAACGGAAACAAGAGCTCCGACAAACAGCGCAATAACTGCCTATAAATATTTTGACGAAATCGACCACGGCGACTACAACGAAATCAACATGTTCTTTAACGTTGAGTATTCAAACTCAGAAAACCTTGCTTCCGAAGCAAGCGAAAACGGATTGACGCTTACGCTTGACACCGACTCCCCAAGCGTCTTGGGCGTTGGAAAGATCGCCGCGCTTGCAAAAATTTCAAGAAGGGCCTTGGAACAGTTCAAGGGACCAGGATGGAAGCTTTTGACCATCGACAAAAGCGAAAACAAGATTTACATAAACGGGTCGGCCTTGTCAAAAGAGGATTCGTACTTGCAGATAAACAACTCCGTCGTTCCCAGCCGCGCAAAAATTGAATTTGACACAAAGAGCCCGGATAAATGGAACAAGAGCGGAACCTTTAGAGTTGACGAAATTTATTTTTCAAAAACCTCGCCGCATTTTATTGCGCAAGACAAAAACTCTGTCGACTGGAAAAAAGACGGAGTTCTCGCGGAAAGCAAAAACGGCTTTCCGATTGTCAGCGACGTAAAGCTTCACGCCGCCAGCCAAGAAAACGTGACTTTTTACACAGAAAAATATCGCGACACAAAAGGCAACGTAAGCGCTGACGTTAGCGCCGGCGTCACGCTCGCTCAAATCGCGATAAGCGCAAACGCAGCCCGGGCGGCCGACAGTTCCTCCGTAATTACAAACGCCTCGCATTCCGTTTCCACAAAAGCTCCCCTTTTTAAGACAATTTCTTTTTCAGAAGAATATAATTTTGACAGGGATTCAAAATCCACAGCAAAGTCAAATTCTTTGGGGCTTGACTTTAATTCCTTGGGCGCGCCGCTCGTTCTAAAAGGCTCGGCAAAAACCGATTCGTCCGCCTGGTCGCTTAACACAAAAGCGGAAAACTCGGCCGCCCTAAATCTAGGAAAAAGAGACTTTAGGTACGCCCTAAACCTTTCTACAGAAACAGGCCAAAAGCTTTTAAAGAACAGCGGAAAGATTCTTTCCACCGACAATTATTTTACCACTTGGGCCGCGGCGACAGAAAAACAATTTTCGTTTGGAGACTCTTCCGCATCAAAAAGAAAAGTTGGCGCAAAAATAGAAAACACCATCTATCTTCCTTGGGCTTCGTTAACGCCTCAAATCAATTACGCGACGGAAGAAAATTACTCCGCCTCGACAAATTACTATTACAGCGACAAAAACACATTTAGCATGGCTTTTCCTTTTAAGCTTGGAAAAAACGCGCTTTCAGTCTCATGGAAAAAAAGCTCTGGAGGCGTCGAAGCGACTGCAAGAGGCGGAAGCTATTCGGACGATGTTTATCAGCTGGCAAAAACATACGAACAACGAAAACATTTTTTTGCCGCCGCTCCGATTTACGACTTGATAAGCTGGACCTTGCCCAAGAACATTCATAGAAAGACTGAAGGCCTCAAACAAAGCGACAACTTGCAATCGGAATATTACAACAGCGAATACGACATTTCTTTTAACCGTCCGCTTTACGCCGACAAGCGCGACTTTTTCATTCCCTCAAACGTTTCATTCGCTGTCGCGCGCGACATCAGGGCCGCCGAAACCTTGAGCGACACAAACCAATACAAGTTAAAGTTGGGCTGGGCCGCCTTTAACATTTTTGGAAAATACGGCTCAATTCCCATCGCCTCTTGGTTTGAGCAAGACGAATACCTAGCTTCGTTCACGGCGACAATAAAATCGCCAAGATCAACGCCAAGCGACATTACTCAAGTTTACACAAGCTATTTGCAGGCTAATTTTTACGTGACAAAAGACAATGTTTTAAAGAACGGCGTTGAATTCAGCTTTCAAGATTTGCAAAACTACACTATCAAAGGAACCGTCGCATGGAAGCGGCCCGGCAAAATCAGCGCCATATCAGCCTTGTCAAAAATCATTTTCAAAAGATTGCGAGACAAAGAAATTCCAATCACAAGAAGAGACAGCATAAACTGTTCTTGGAGATGCGCCTCAAACATGAATTCAAGCAAGACAAAAAAGACGCACTCATACGAATACATTCACAGCGCGGACTTTCACTTTGCCAAATTCTTCGCGCTGACCACAGAAATAAATTTAGGAGTCGTTTGCGCCTTTGACGAAATCTGCACGTTAACCGCCGCGATGAGTTTGGGCGGAAAGCTTAACTTTTAATCGGGCAAAATCGCTTTTACTGCAAGGGAGCGAAGTAACCAGTTTCGTCGCGGCCGCTTCTATTCATTATGTAAGTTTCGACTTCAAGCGGCAAATAAGCGCGGCCCATGTCCGTCTGCAAAACCGACTCAAAGCTAAACTGGTACAAGCCGTTTGGAACGTCAAGCAAATCCTGAACGATAGAACTCAAACCTTCGGGCCTGTAAACGTAATACGACTTGCCGTATGAGTTTTTGTAAATGTAATCCAATTCTTCGTCCAAGCCGCCTTGCCTTAAAGAGATTACGCTAAAGGCGACGCTGTTGTTGTCCATATAAGCCGTTAAATCCGTCAAACCGTAATGGTCAAAAGAATTTTGCGGCATAAGTCCGTCCGTGATGTAAATAATCGCGCGCTTGGGCTCCGCGTTGATCAAAGCGTTCACCGCCATTCTTATCGCCAAGTCAAAGGCGCAAGAATCGTTTTGCGGACTTTGCAATGCCGTTTGCGAGAACTTTAGCAAGCCTTTTGGATCGCCGATGTATTCCGTTACAGGAATCTGTCCGCTAGAAATCAAAGTGATTTTTCCAACGCCTTGCATTGCGCCAGCTATGTCGCGAACTGCTTGGTCAAGGGCGGAATTGTATTCCCTTGACATGCTGCGGTCTATTACAATCGCAACGTCTTCGTTTTTGTTTGACGAAGCGGCGCCTTCAAAACGCAAATTGGCAACAGGCCTTTTGCCTTCGCTAATGTAAAAGTTTTCCGCCCTTAAGCCCACCACAGGCTGGCGGCGACGATTTTGGACGCGGACATTCATTGTAACTTTGGGAAAACGCTCCGCGTCAACGCGCTCGATTTCAACAAAAAGGCCACCCAACAATTCCGTCATGTTGGACAAAATGCAAATCTCGTTGTTCTTAAAGTCCGCGGCCAAAATGTTTCCGTTTTGGTCGGGAATCGCGTACGTGATTCTTGCCGGAGCGTTTCCCGTAAACGCGTTTTCGTAGACGGCGCCCGTTCCCAAATCGATTGAGAAAATTCTATTTCTGTCGCTTACGATAAGGGCGTCTTTTGAAGCGGAAAATTTCATCGCTTCTGGAAAGGCGAAAGTTTTTTCTTGAACCAAAACGTCAACATAGTTTCCGCTCAAGTCAAATTCATAAACGGCGCCCAAGACTCCGTCTGCAACGTAAACGCTTTGTCCGTTGATGGCGATTCCCGTAGGGCCTTTCAATCCTTTGAACGAATAATCCTTTCGGCCAAAACTAAAGAGGCCGTTTCCGTCCTTGTCAAAAACCGTGACGCGGGCGTTTCCAAAATCCGTTACAAAAATGTTTCCCAAATAATCTTGCGCCAAATACTGAGGGCCGACAACTTCGCCAACGCCCCTTCCCTTTTTGCCGATGTATTTTTCAAAAAGACCGTTTTCGCTCAGAACGCTGATTCTGTCGCCCGCGCTTTCCGTCACCAAAAGTTTTCCGTCTTGCGTTTTGATTACGTCAACCGGCCTGTCAAAACCGTTTAAGGGGCCGGTGATTCTTCGGACAACGTTTCCGTTGATGTCAAGCAACACCAGTTCGTTGGAACCGTAGGCGCAAACCCAAATCGTTCCGTCGGTGTTGGCCAAAACAGAAATCGGCTGGCTGAATATTTGAAAGGTGGAGCCGCTCACAGTATTGCTTCCGTTAAAGGTGCCGGTCTCCGTGTATCTTGAGCCTTGGTCTACCGAAGCGTTGACACGGCGTTCGCGGACAACTTCGATTTTGTTCTCCAACAAAATTCCGCCGTATCCGGAATCGTTGGCAAACTGCCATTGCTCAAGCGCCGTGCCCTCCATTCCGGCGCGATAGTAGGACTTTCCAAGCCAGTCCAAAATCAGTTTTTCGTCCGGCAAATAAGAAAGCGCTTTTTCAAACTGAATGATCGCGTCGTTAAAAAAACCGCGGTAATATGATTGAACGCCGCGCCTAAATTCTTCTTCGGCAAAGCCCGCCTCCGCGCTTCTCTTTAACCCCGAAACGTTTCCGGCGTCGTCAAAAAGATGCTCGGCCAGCTTTTGCGAAGAGCCGGCTGCCGCGACAAATAAAAAGACTGTCAAAAAAGTTAAAATTTTTTTCATCAGTGATTTGTCCTTGCCTGAGCTAAAGAATTAAGGTGCTTTTGTATCTCAATGTTTTCTGGAAGTTTTTCTTCCGCGCGCTTCAAATATTTTCCGGCCTCTTCCAACAAGCCCAGTTTGTAGTAAACCCAGCCCAATGAGTCAAGGCAGGCGGCGTTTTGCGGAGCGTTGTTCAAGGCCTTTTTGCAATACCCCAAGGCGCGGGTAAGGTCGCGGCCTTCTTCCGCCAAGACATAGCCCATCCCGTTTAGCGCTGTAACGTTGTCCGCGTCTTTTTCAAGCGAACGTTCGTAGTATTCCAAGCATTTGTCGATGTCTTTGTTTTCCCAAGAGATAAAGGCTAGCGAAGCCAAAACGTCGGCGCTCTTGTAGCCGGTTTCCAATAATTTGTTAAGCTCAAAGTCGGCAAGGCGCTTGCGGCCGCTCTTTACGTAAATGATGGCAAGCAAGTATCTGCACTGCAAAACGCGCTGGTAGTCTTTTCCGCCTGTGACGACTTGCTCGATGTACATCAAGGCGTCGTCGTATTTTCCAAGCCGAGCGTAGCACAAGCCAATGTAGTATGCTAATTCAAAATTGTCCGCGCCGGAGTCGTCGGGCAACGACAAAAAGAACGCGAGCGCGTCCGAAAATTTGTTTTGAACGTACAGACTGATTCCGTTTGAAAGAACTGAATTTTCCACCCTTAAATCCCCCTCAGTTTCTTCAATTAAATAGTTTACACCTTAAATTCAATTCCGTCTAGAGCGCATGCGGCCGACGGCTCGGCGTAAAGGCGCGTCACAGCAGCGTAGCCTTCAACGCACGCGTCGTAGTCGGAATATTCCCTTGCGGCGCTGTGCACGCGTCCGCCCGAAAAAGTTCTGTCATAAAGGCCCGGCTCCAACTCTTTAAGGGTAACCTTGTCCTCCATGTATTCCCTAAAGGAAACGGCGGCAAACTTGGCGCCCTTGTAGCTCTTGCTTTGCGCCATTCCGTTTACGTTTGGAAAAACGCACTTTTCTTTTGGCATAAGGCCGTCCTTTGCCACATTCGCAAGCGACGCGAAGGTCTTTAAATTTTTGGCGGCAAAGTCGGCCATGGCGTAGTAGTCGCCTTCGTCCTCGCTTGCTACAATTTCGTCGCCGGGCCACATTACGCTTAAGGCCGCGCTGGGGATTCCCATCAAAACCGCTTGCCTGGCCGCTCCGCAAGTGCCGGAATACAAAATGTCAAGGCCAAGGTTTGGGCCGCGGTTTATTCCCGAAAGCAAAATGTCGGGCCGCTCAAAAAACTTGCCGTGAATTGCGGTCAGCACGCAGTCGGCCGGAGAGCCGGCGCAAGTGTAAAAATTTTCGTCGATTTCGCGGACCTTCATTCCGCCGCCCATATGGATGCTTTGGCTGGTTCCGCTTTGGTTGGAGGCCGGCGCCATTACGTAAACCGTATGGTCGTCATACAAAAGCCTCTCGCGCAAAACGTTTATTCCAGGAGCGTCATATCCGTCATCGTTCGTTAAAAGAATTTTCACGATAACCTAACCTGATGGGCTCCCTTTGCAGGCTTTACCTCAAAAGTCTCGGCCTCAAAGCCAAAGATTCTTGAGTATTCGTCAAGCTTTTTTCGGTAAACTTCTTCGTCGCTGTTGCGGATGATGGCGTACAAGCAGCGGCCAAAGCCTTTTCCGGTGATGCGGCCGCAAGTAACGGGCTCGCGGATGTCAACCAAGTTTGGCTCCAGCTCTCCTACGCGCTTAAGGATCCAGTCGATTTCAGGACAAGAAAGCTTGTAGTTTTCTTGCAAAAGCTTGTGGCTGTTGTTGACGGCTCTTGCGAACTTTGTGAACTTTCCCTTTTGGATTCCGTCAAGCGCGTCCAAAATCAAGCCGTGTTCGTGAATTATATAGAGAAGCTTTTGCCTCATGTCTTCGCTTACAACAGAGAGCATTTCGTTTACGTTGGTTGGATTTGTGTCGTAAACCCAGCCGCCGGGAATGCCCTTTTTGCGCTCCTTTAAGTCGCCCAACAAAAGCGCGTGTTCCGGCTCGCGGATTTCGTCCTCGTTCCAAATTGAAAAGCGCGGAACCTTTGCGTCGGTCAAAAGAATTTTGTAGCCGCTAAAGTCAAAGGGAATGTTCTCGTAAGTTTGCTTTCCGTAGTCGGTCAAAATCATCGAGTTGGGCTCTGAATAAAGCGCGGCAAAATTGTCGGCGATCAAATTTCTTGTCTTTAGGAAAAGGCGGTTTCCCCTGTCCAAAACTTGCAAAAGCTGGGCGTCCTCAAGATTGATTTTTTGCGCTTTTTTGATGGCCAAGGCCGTTCCCGCCTTAATCGCGCTTGTGATTCCAAAGCCTGCGGACGGAAGGATCTCGGAATAAACCGTAAAGTCCATTCCCTTAAGCTCGATTCCGCTGGAAATGTAGCCGTATACGACGGCCTTTAAAATATTGGCCCAGCGGTCCTCTTTTTTTAACTTAAGGTTTGAAATGTCGGACTTTTTGCGCTCCTTGAGCTGGACAAAGTGAAATTTAAGGGCGGTGTCGTCTCGAAGGGAGACAGCCACATAAACCGGAATGTTTATCGCCATTGAAAGGGTCTTGTCTTTGAAAAACCAGCAGGAATGCTCTCCCATCAAATGAAAGCGGCCTGGCGTAGAAATCACGACTTTGGGATTCTCTCCGTATTCCTTTTTGTGCGCCGCGTAAATATCTTTTGTAGTAGCCATTATTTTCCACCCACTTGTATTAAATCATTTTTATATTGAACAAATATTAAAAATGCAATAATATATTATACCACAATGACGTTAATTTTTCAAGTTATTTGCGCTCTTTTTTCAGGATTATTGTCCGCGCTGTCGATGCCAAACGAGCTTTTCGACTTTGGCTCGCCCGTCATTGGCTTTTTTGCGTTAGTTCCCCTGTATTTTGCGGTCAAAAAGGCTCGTTCCTACAAAGTTGCGGCCCTTTTGTTCGCCATCGACGCCCTTGCGACGCATTTACTGTCCAGCTACTGGCTGGCAAACTTTAAGGACTTTGCCATTTTTACCCTGGGAGCGTCGGCCTTTGGAACCGCCTGCATCGAGGCTATGGCCGGCTGCCTCTACTTTTTTCCTTTTGCGGGAACGGATTCCAGCCTAAAAATCGGCCAAAAAGCGCGCTTGGATTTTGAGGCCTTTAGGCCCTTGCACTTTGCGGCCGTCCGCGTGGCCTACGAGTGGGCCAAGTCGACCGGCTTTTTGGCCTATCCTTGGGGCGTTTTGTCGATGTCGGCCTTTACAAGCAAGGCCCTTTTGCAGTCGGCGGACATTTTTGGAACTTACGGCATAAGCTTTTTGATGGCGTTTTTTTCCGCTTGCGCGGCGGAATTCTTTCTAACTTTTAACAAATACGGCTTTACGCTCAAAAATTCGGCCCAAAAAGCAAAATTCAACTTGATTTGCAGCGCAAAATGCCTTGTACTTTGTCTTGTTTTGATTTTTGCGTATGGAGCGTTCCGCCTTGTACAAAAAAGCCCCGTCCAAAAAACCTTGAACGCGGTTTTGGTCCAGCAAAACATGGATCCTTGGGCGTCGGACGACGACTACGAAAGCATTCAAAAATCAATCGACTTGTCCAGGGCCGGCATCCAGGAATTTGAGGCGCAAGGCATAAAGCCAGACTTATTCGTTTGGTCCGAGGCCGTCTTGCGCTATCCATTTCCAAGCGCGATGGGCCGTTACGAATACGTTCCCTCAGACCAAAGCCTTTGTTCCTTTATAAGGAGCGTCGGCGCTCCCTTTGTAATCGGCGGCCCCTACGTTCTTGACGCAAAGAAAAACAAAATGGCCAACGCGGCCTTGGTCTTTGACAAAGACGCGCAGCTTAGAGGCTGGTACGGAAAAAGCCACTTGGTTCCCTTTGCAGAGGCGATTCCCTTTACGGAATACAAAACCGTAAGAAGGTTTATGGACGCGCTTGTCGGCTTTTCAAACGGCTGGACTCCAGGAAAGCGCCTGGTCCTCTTTGACATTAAGGCTGAGCAAAGCCCCGACGCAGACCAGCCGGAATACTACGACCTTACAAAAAGCTCGCGGGAGGAAGAGCCCGTAAAAGTCCGCGCCGCCCTTCCGATTTGCTTTGAGGACGCTTTTCCCGACACTTGCGGCCCAATGTTCAAGGCCGGAGCGGAACTCTTTTTGAACATCACCGACGACTCTTGGTCAAAGACAAAGTCCGCCGAACGACAGCATTTTGCGGTGGCCGCCTTTAGGGCCGTAGAATACAGAACCGCCCTTGCCCGCTCCACCAACGCAGGCCTTACGGCGGTGGTCGACGACAAGGGCCGCGTTGTCCAATCGCTTCCGCTTTTTGAGGACGCAAGCCTTTGCGCGCAGATTCCTATTTACCAGCGCCGCTCCACCGTCTACTCGGAATACGGAAACTGGTTCGCCCATTCAATACTGATTCTCATCGCCCTGGCCGCCATCCTCAAGGCCCGCCAAATCCGCCGCCCGTCACTCCGCGACCGCATCCGCGCGGAATTGGAGAGGATTGAATTTGACGCGGCAAAGCTATAAAAAAAATTCAAAAAAAACAAAAATTTTGCTTGCTTTAAATAAAATAGCGTGTTAAAATAGATTAATTAAAGAAAAACGCTATATTTAGCGCTATTTTTGGGTTTTTAGGGGAAAAGAAATGCGCTGTCCTTACTGCGGCTCTCTGGACGACAGAGTCATAGAAAGCCGCACAATGGCCAACGGCGAGAACATTCGCAGGCGACGCGAATGCTTAAGCTGCGGCTACCGCTTTACCAGCTACGAACGCATAGAAGAAAAGCCCCTGATGGTCATAAAACGAGACGGCCGCAGGCAGCCCTTTGACCCCCAAAAACTAGAAAAAGGCATCCAGCGGGCCTTGGAAAAACGGCCGGTTTCCACCAACATGATGGAAAACCTTGTGACCGAAATCGAAGACCAAGCCGTGATGCAAGCCAAGTCCAGCCGCGAAATTTCTACCAGCGACTTGGGCGAATTGGTCTTGCAGCGCCTAAATGACATCGACAAAGTGGCCTACATCCGCTTTGCGTCGGTTTACAAACATTTTGAAAACTTGGAAGAATTTATAAACGAAGTAAATAAGGTTGGGGGAATCAAAAAGTGAGCGAGCAGTCGGTTTTTCCGCAGTGGAAAAGTTTTTTGGGAAAGAGCGGCGACGAGGAAACCAAGTCGTTCATCAAAAACGTTGTAAAAAGATCGGGAGACATCGTTTCCTACGATCGCAAGAAAATCGAAAAAGCGATCGGCAAAGCCATCCAGGCGGTTGAAAAATTCGCCAACCCGGATAAGGCCGCCGCCCTTACCGACAGCGTAGAAGAAAAGCTGCGCCTTTTGCTTGCCGGCCGCCGCGCCCATTCCATTCCAGCAATCGAAGAAATCCAGGATGTTGTAGAGTCCGCCCTTATCGAGGCCAAGGAAGTCGAGGTTGCCAAGGCCTACATCCTTTACCGCGCCCGCCACGAAGCCGTCCGCGACGCCAAGAGCCTCATGCTTGACATCAACAAGACGATGGACGGCTATCTTGCCCAAAGCGACTGGCGCGTAAACGAAAACGCCAACGTAAACTTTTCGCTTGGCGGCCTTATCCTCCACAACTCTGGAACGATCACAGCCAACTATTGGCTTAACAACATTTACTCAAAGGAAATCGCGGACGCCCACAAGACGGCCGCCTTCCACATCCACGACCTTTCGATGTTCTCCGGCTATTGCGCCGGCTGGTCTTTGCGCCAGCTTATCGTAGAAGGCCTTGGCGGCGTAAAGGACAAAATCACTTCAAAGCCGGCCACTCACCTTTCCACTTTGGTAAACCAAATCGTAAACTTTTTGGGAATCATGCAAAACGAATGGGCGGGCGCTCAGGCCTTCAGCTCCTTTGACACTTACTTGGCTCCCTTCGTAAAGATCGACAACCTGTCTGAAAAGGAAGTTCGCCAGTGCATCCAGTCATACGTTTACGGCGTCAACACTCCCAGCCGCTGGGGAAGCCAAGCGCCCTTCTCCAACATCACGCTCGATTGGACTTGCCCGGCCGACCTTAAGGACAAAAAGGCCATCGTCGGCGGAAAGGAGCAGGACTTTACTTACGGCGACTGCCAAAAAGAAATGGACCTTATCAACAAGCAGTTCATAAAGATCATGCTTGAGGGCGACGCGGAAGGCCGCGGCTTTGGCTACCCGATTCCGACATACAACATCACAAAAGACTTTGACTGGAACAGCGAGAACGCAAAGCTCTTGTTCGAGATGACTTCAATGTACGGAACGCCCTACTTCCAAAACTTCGTAAACTCAGACCTCAACCCAAGCGACGTTCGCTCAATGTGCTGCCGACTTCGCCTTGACAAGCGTGAGCTTAGAAAGCGCGGCGGCGGTCTTTTTGGAAGCGACGAGTTCACCGGAAGCATCGGCGTCGTCACAATCAACCTTCCGCAAATCGGATATTTGGCAAAGAACGAAGAGCAGTTCTTTAAACGCTTGGACTACCTTATGGACTTGGCCAAGCAAAGCCTTTGCGTAAAACGAAAGGTAATCCAAAAGCTTTATGACGGCGGACTTTTCCCCTACACAAAGCGCTACCTTAAAACGCTCAACAACCACTTTAACACAATCGGCCTTTGCGGAATGAACGAATGCTGCCTCAACTTTTTAGGCGTTGACATCGTTCACCCGACAGGAAAAGCCTTTGCTGAAAAAGTTTTGGACTACATGCGCCAAAAGATGCAGGACTACCAGGAAGAGACCGGCGAGCTTTTCAACTTGGAGGCGACTCCGGCCGAAAGCACCAGCTACCGCTTGGCGCGCCACGACAAGCAGAACTACCCGGACATCATCGCCTCCGGAACAAGCGACCCCTACTACACAAACTCAACACAGTTGCCGGTTGACTACACAAGCGACATCTTTGAGGCTTTGGACATGCAGGAATCCTTGCAAACCCGCTACACGGGCGGAACGGTATTCCACACATACATGGGCGAGCAAATCAAGGACTGGAAGGCTTGCCGCGACTTGGTAAAGAGCGTCATGGCAAACTACCGAATTCCGTATTTGACGATTTCGCCGGTTTACTCGATTTGTCCTGTTCACGGATATCTTTCTGGGGAACACGCGGAATGCCCCAAGTGCAAAGAAGAAAAGAAGCGCGCTTTGCAAGCCAAGCTTGACAGCTTGCTTGCGGAACGCCAAGTCGCAATCGCGGCGCAAAGATAAGAAGGGAGGAATTTATGAAAAGCGTACAGGAACTTGACAAGGAAATCGCCGACGTTCAAAAAGAACTTGCTGACGTTCACGGAACGGAAACAGAAGTTTACGCCCGCATCGTAGGCTACTACCGAGCGATTAAAAATTGGAACAAAGGCAAGGCCGAAGAATTTAAGCTCCGCAAAAACTTTAAGTTGGAAGACTCCTCCGAATACGACAACGACCAGACGACTTTTAGCCCGGAAAGCGAAATGCTTATGGAAGACGAGCGCATTGAAGAAAGCTCGGCCGCTCCCGCGCAAGCCTCGCAAGGCCAGAACGCCGCGGCCCCAGCGCATGCAGCAAGCTCAGAGCTTCGCTACGAGCTTTTTGCCCGAAAGACTTGCCCCAACTGCCCGCCTGTAAAAGAATGGATCGCCAACAGCGGCCTTGAAGGAAAGACTATCGACGTTGACACAGAGCAAGGCCTAAACGACGCCGCGCAAAAAGGCGTATTCGCCGCTCCTACAGTAATTTTCTACAAAGCCGACGGAAGCGAAACGGCGCGCGCCCACAACGTGGCCGAGTTGGAAGAAATCTTTAACCTTGCAACAGCCTGACGCAGTCCTAGTAAAAACTTCTTTAGTTGATTTCCCAGAACGAGTCGCGGCCGCGTGTTTTTTGCGCGGCTGCAATCTTCGTTGCCCATATTGCTACAACACCGAGCTTGTAGCGCCAAGCAAGGCTTTGCAAGCCCAAGACGCGGGCGCGCAAGCCGACCGTGACCAGCCGCAATTTGTTTCAATCCAAGACATTATCGACCATCTAAAAAAGCGCGCCAATGTGCTGTCCGGCTTTGTGATTTCAGGCGGCGAGCCTCTGCTGCATCCCGACACGGTCCGCCAATTGATTTTGCAGGCGCGCTCTTTGGACTACAAGATAAAACTTGACACAAACGGCATGTTTCCCGACCGCTTGCAAGAACTTTTGTCCGACAAGGCTTGCGCACCCGACTACATCGCGCTGGACGTAAAAACAAGCCCCGCGCGCTACGGAGAACTGTCACAAGCCCAAGAAGCGGCGGCAGCGCAATCATCGGCTTGCGACAGTTCATCGCAAAAAATCATTCAGTCAATAAAAATTATTTCCGCGTTGCCGACAAACGCGCGCGAATTCCGCACGGTTCTCTACCCGCCCTTGGTTGGCCGCGCGGAGATAGAAGAAATCACGTCCATCTTGCCAAAAGACGCGCGCTGGTTCTTTGCGCATTTTCTAAACGGCCGTTGTCTCAGAGCCGCCGCCGAGAAAGTCCAGCCATACACGGAAGACGAAGAGACAGCGCTTGTTGACTTTGCGCGCGCGACAATTCCTGGGGCCATCTTACGCTAGGAACGGTATGTCGCTGCGCTCCATTTTGCTATAAGAAAAGATTAAACTGCCCGCTCGCGCGGGCTGGCAATCAAGGCGCTTTTTACAACTTAAAAAAAAGGCTTCCCGATTGGGAAGCCTTGGATAGCGACAATAGGGATTGAACCTATGACATCACGGATATGAGCCGTGTGCTCTACCAACTGAGCTATGTCGCCGTAGTTCGTCTAATATAACAAAAGACGAACTTTTTGTCAATAGTGACTCACTAAAATTTGCTGTCGGCGTATCCGATCCAGCCCTCTTTTTCTACAAGAGCCTTCTCAAAGCCTTCAAGCTTAAAAGGATAGCTCTTTGAAAGGCTTCCGGCGATAAGCTTTACTTTTGCTGTTCCGTCGTCATTGAACACAATCTTGCACTCAGTGTCTTTTTCGGCAAAGGTGCGGAACATGTCGTCAACGGATTTTTTGTCCATTTCAACGGCAAGCAAGCCGCAGTTGTACATATTCTGGCGGAAGATGCGCGCAAAGTTCACCGCGACTACAACGTAAATGCCGTTTACTTCCAAAGCCCAAGGAGCGTGCTCGCGGCTTGAGCCGCAGCCAAAATTGTCGCGAGTGACGATGACCTTTTTTCCGGGCACGTCTGTCTTGGAGTCAAAGCCTTCCAACTTTAAGTCTTCCAAAAGATAAGGCTTAAGGGCCTGCTTTGTGTTTTCCGTCAAGTATTTTGCCGGAATTATTTCGTCAGTGTTGATGTCCGTTCTGTCCAAAAAGAGGACCGGGCCTCCAAATTGTTTCATTGTCTTCTCCTACAATTTATGCTTTGTATAAAGTTGAATTCATTATTGTTCCAGCGATGGCGGTGGCGGCGGCGGACGCGGGGCTCATAAGGTGAACCATTCCGCCCTTGCCCATGCGGCCGTTAAAGTTGCGGTTTGTCGTCGAGGCGCAAACTTCGCCTTCGGCCAAAACGCCGTTGGACATTCCAAGACAGGCGCCGCAAGTCGGGTTTGTGACGCAAAAGCCCGCGTCCATAAAAATTGAAAGCAAGCCTTCGTCCAAAGCCATTTTGTAAATTTTGGGAGTGGCCGGGCTTACGATTCCGCGGACGCCGGCAGCCAAATGCTTTCCTTTAAGGACTTCGGCGGCGACGCGCAAGTCAGAGATGCGGCCGTTGGTGCAAGAGCCAATGTAAATCTGGTCAACCTTTGTTCCGGCCAATTCAGCGATAGGCTTTACTTGGTCGGGCTTGTAGCCGACCGTCGCGAGCGGCTGCAAGTCGCTCAAATCGCATTCGATTACTTTTTCGTATTCCGCGTCGGGGTCGCTCTTCCACTGCTGGTAGTCGGCAAGCGCCTCTTCTTTGGTCTTGTATTCGTCTTTGATGAATTCCCAAAGGTAGTCAACGGTCTTTTGGTCCGGGAAGCAAATGCCGCTTGTGGCGCCGGCTTCGACAGCCATGTTGCAAATGGTCATTCGCTCTTCCATGCCAAAGTTGTCTACTACAGGACCGGTAAATTCAACGACGCAGTTTGTGGCTCCGTTCACTCCGATCTTGCCGATCAAATAAAGAATAACGTCCTTGGCGTAGACGCCGGGCTTTAACGTTCCGTTCAACACAAACTTAATTGCCTTGGGCTCTTTGAACGAACAAACGCCTTTAAGGATTCCAACCTCAAGGTCTGTCGTTCCTACGCCAGCTGCAAAGGCTCCAAAAGCGCCGTGGGTGCATGTGTGGCTGTCGCCCATGATTACGGTAAAGCCGGGGCGGACAAAGCCTTTTTCGGGGAAGATTGCGTGGCATACGCCGTTGCAGCCGATGTCAAAGAAGTCTTTGATGTCGTTGCGCTTGGCCCAGTCGCGCAGTATTTTTTCTTGCGTTGCGGTCTTTGAGTCTTTGGCCGGTGTGACGTGATCGATTACGGCCTTGATCTTTGTCTTGTCAAAAACGCGGTCCTTTCCGCGCTCGCAAAGATCGTTGATTGCGATTGGGGTTGTTATTTCGTGGCAGAAGACTCTGTCTAGTTTAAGAATATAAGTGTCCTTAAAGGGCTTTTCCAAAAGGTGCTTTTCGAAAATCTTTTGAGCGATTGTCTTTCCCATAATCAATTCTCCTGAAAGTTAAAAATAATTAAAGATTTTAATTATTTTTGAAGAATTTGTCAAGACCGCTAAAATTCTTAAGCATAATTAAATATTTCATGGAAATTAGCCAAGAACGGTAACGCCGGCGCCGGAAATGGCCGCGTTGATGGCGTCTTCAATTCCGCCTACGCTTTCGTCAAAGTCAACCTTTACTTGAGACTTTGCGGGATCTGCCACGCATTCTGTAACTCCGGCAACGCCTTTAACAGCCGCTCCGACTTTGCCGGCAACGCCGTCGTCAAACATACCGTCTACAAATATCTTTTTTTGCATAGCAGCAAATCTCCTAAAGCTTAATTTAATTCATTATAAAACAACCTCAAATAAAATGCAAGCGATTTTTATGGTTTTCTATTGCGCTTTTTTGATCTTTGCGCTAAATTACATAAAAATCCACCAAAACTTAGGGAAGGATGTTTAGCGGCGAGATTTTATGCCGGAGCTTTTAGGAGGAACAGATGGGAATTCGCGGAGAACTATACACAACACAAGTAACTTTGGCAAACCGCTCTTACTTTTTTAACGTAAAGGAAAACCGAACGGGCGACGTTTTCTTGCAGATTGTAGAAAGCAAAAACCAAGCCGAAGACCGAGACCGCCATCAAATCGCAGTCTTTGAAGAAGACATGCAAAAATTTTTCGCCGGCCTTGACGACTCGCTAAAATTCATTCAAAAGAACAAAAAAGAGCGCGAAAAGCTTAGGGCCGAAAAAAAGGCGGCCAAGGAAGCCAAATACGGAAACTCAGGACTTTCCGGAAAAAAAATCTACAAGAAAAAGGCCGAAGATCCTGACGCCCGTCCTGTTGACCCCAACGCGCCAAAAAAGACCGGCCGCATCCACGTAGTCTCCAAGCGCTCTAAAAACTAATTAGTATTTAAAACTCATTCTCTGGACGGGGCTTGGGCCAAGTTTTCGGCAAGCGGCCTTGTGAGCCGCGGTCGGATAGCCCTTGTGTTTTGCATAACCGTAGCCCGGATACTTTTTGTCCATTTCTACCATAAGGCGGTCGCGGGCTGTCTTTGCCAAAATGCTTGCCGCCATTACTTGCGCGAATTTCGAGTCGGCCTTTACGACCGCTTGGCATTCAATCGGAAGGTCCGGGGGAACAAAGTTTCCGTCCGCGATTCCGCTCAAATCACCTAAATCAAGACTCGGATTCTTTTTTTTCAAATCGTCAAATGCAAGTTTCATCGCGTAAAGGCTTGCGTGAAGGATGTTCATTTTGTCGATCGTTTTGTGGTCAACAAAAGCCAAGCCCCACAGGGCCTTTTCCTTGATCACGGTTTCGGCGGCCAAGCGTTTTTTTTCCGAAAGTTTTTTGGAATCGTTTAGAATTTCCACAGGAAAATCTTTGGGAAGAATGACGGCGGCGGCGGAAACGGGTCCAGCCAAGGGGCCCCTTCCCGCTTCGTCAAAACCAACTATTGTCATTTATAAATGTTTCCTTTGTCTTCTGTAAAGACTGTCGATCCAGCCTTGTAAACGCTCTTATAACCGTCAGCCTTATTTTGAACTTCAGACATGAATCTATTGTTCACAATCCTTACGGAACAGTCAACAAATTCCGCAGGGCGGCCCATGCGGCCGGTAATTTGAGCGTAGTTATTGTCAAAATTCAAGGAGCCGCCATTTGTTGAGATCGCGACGGCCGTGTCGGCAATGCTCAAAATCCTTGAGCCCTTTATATTGAGCTTTGAATTTCCTGTTGACGCGATGACGCAAGAATAACCTTGGGCCTCGCTTGTGACTCCCATGGTCTCTACGCTTAGAGCGGATGACAAACAGTTAAAGACGCGGCCGTCTCCAGAAAAGCGCGCGACAGCTTGGCAATCCTTAAATGTGGCGGCGGAATGCTCAAAGATAAACAAGTTGGTCAATGCCTTTGCGGCCGCCCTTAGTTTTTTAGAAACAGCAGGCGGCTTGGTCTTTTCCCAGAAAATGTTTTGCGCGTAAAGCCCAGCGTTTTTTACAACCAGAACAGAATTTGCAGGAACGAAAACATGAGCGTCGTCGATTCCGCAGAATTCAACATTGTTTGTTATAGTAATCTCGCCTGGATTTAACATAACGTCGCCTTTTATAAAGAAGCGTGAAAAATTCTTTTTGTTGGCGATTTTTGAAAGCTTTGACAAATCCTTAAATGGAGCGTATGGGCTGCCGTCTTGTTCTTGGACTTGCGACATTGAATTAACGTAATAATTATACTTGTCTATTACTACCGAATAATCAGACGTAGAGCTTTTAGCGCCGCTTTCATCTTCCGAATAGAACGAAACTTGGTACGCAAGAATTCTTTCAGTGTCGCCAAAGAGCGTGATGTTCTGGCCTTGATAAAAATTATAGTCGCTGTGCTCAAATTTGAGGCTTTCAAAATCAGGAGCGTCAAACGACGGCGCAATCTCGACTGGGTTAGAAATGGAAAAGAAAATTTTCAGTTTTGGATCCAATTGAGCCGAGACGCGAACATCGTCGCGAGCGTATGACGAGGCTGAACTAGAAATAATTTTTGGCGCGGGCGGCGTCGACCTATTTACAAGAATGTCAATATACAAGACGCCTTGATAAACTTTTTCGTTGTAAACGTCTACCGCAAGACGTTCTTCGATTTTATCGCCAGGAAATGTGTCGATGACAAGTTTGGTGAACAAGCCGTCCGAAATCAACTTGCTTTTTGACGCCGAAGACGAAGCAAGCTCAAAAGCCTCTCCGTTTTTTCCGACGGCATATATTTCAAGGCTTCCGTCGAATCCGCGCTCAGACTTTAAGACAGGTTTTGCCGGAAGGGAAAACGTCTCAATAGAATTCTCCGCCGAGAAATCCACGCCCTGACAATATAGTGAATTGTTTTTGCTTCTGTCAATTTGAGCCAGTTTGCCGGAGGACTCCCACCACTCGCCGTCAAGGGAGTAAATCTTTTTTGGATCCAAAAATACGATTGTAGACCAATCCCTTGTAGTGAAAGGAACGTCTCTCTTTGTCAACGCGCCAGCTTGGGCGGGAAGAACTCTTATAACATAACGCCAGACTTTTGACCCGTCGGTTAAGTTGATCGGAACGTAACGCTCCATCGTGGCGTTCTTTGAAACCGAGATTTCCTTTCCTTTCTCAAAATTTTTGTTGACAAAGAAAGAATAACTCATTGAAAATGGAATTTGAATTTTGTTTCCCGCAATCAAATCAAAGCAAGGGCCAGTCTCAAAAGATTTTAGAAAAGCGTTTTTTTCTTCGTTTTCAGTTTGGCTTGGAGTGACGGTATAATAAATTTTTTGCTCCGATCGATTTTGATTATGGTCAACGCTGACAACGCGAAGCTCAACGTTTCCGGTAACGTCAAGAATGACCGGACCGTCGTATGCGAAGCCTTGCGTCAAAGGATCGGTTCCCGAAAAGGAATAATAAAGCTCTTCGTCACCGTTTGATTCCAAAACCAAAGTTTGCGCGTTGGCGTAATCGCCGGGAGCCGGATTTACAATCGTCACCTCGGCAAAAAGTGCGATCTGCGCAATCAGAAAAATTGAAGCAAAAAAAATCTTTTTCATTTTTACCGCTATTTATTGTTTTTTACCAAGACGTCCAAAACTTCCTTTAGCTCTGGATCTTGCTTAAAGTAGTTTTCTTCCAAGTCTTCACGGCTCAAGCCAACCAACTCGTGGCTCATGTAGTGAATCCACAAATCTTCTTCCGGCTTAGTGATCTCGAACTTGCGGCACCAATAGTCAGGAATAATCGGCTGTTGCTCCCTATAAGTAAAATGCTTGTAGTCGTGGACGACAACCTTTATGTCGTTGCGAGGGATTCCGCGGTCAAGAAGAATTTCGGTGAGCGCGTTAATAGTGTTTCCAGTGTCAAAGATGTCGTCAACAAGCATGATTTTGTCGCCGGGACGAAGGCGCTCTGGCGGGTATGTCCAGCCGTCAATCATAAGCTTTGTGTTTGCGCGAACGTCGGTGTAAGAGCGCGCGACGACGGCGGCGTACAATACCGGGTGCCCTTCTTTTCTAACAATCTTAAAGTATTCGCTTATGACGTTGGCCATATAGGCGCCGCCTCTTAACGAGCAATAGAGAACGTCAGGAACGAAGCCTTCTTTATAAATCTTGTGGGCTAATTTTAGCGCGTTGTTGCGAACTACGTCGTATGGTAAAAATTCTTTGTTCATGCTATCTATTCTATCACAAAACGCGCGTTTTTGCTAGATTTAACTGTATTTTTTGTAAAGTTCCGCAATGATTTTTAGTCCGCCTTCGGTTTCCTTTTGGTCGCCGGCATAGTTTAGGCGCAAGCACTTTGAGTAATGCGGATGCTCCTCGACTGGCGGAAGGCTTTTGTCGGCCGCGGCTCCAAAGAAAAAGTATTCGCCGGGAACGACAATAACGCCGCGCTTTTTTAGCTCCGAATAAAATTTCATCGTGGTGATTTTTAGATCTGTCATCAAAAGCCATTGGAAAATCGAGCCCTCGCTTTTGTGGACGTAATATTTTGTTCCGGCAAAAAGTTTGTGTATGGCGTTTTGCGTGGCAACCGATTTTTTTTGGTAAAAGGGTCGGACGTATTTCTGGGCGCATTCTATCAAGGTACCGTTTTTGATAAGGGGAGCGGCGATGGCCTGCCCTACGCTTCCGCTGGCAAGAGCGGCGATGGCGTTGATGTTTCCCACGGCCTTTACAATCTTTTTGTCGGCCACGATGATTCCTGTTCGCAATGACGGAAGGCCGATTTTTGAAAGGCTCATCGAAAGGATTACATTTGAGTCCCAGTAAGGCGCCGCGTCGTCAGTAAAGATGATGTCCGGCCACGGAAGGCCGTAAGCGTTGTCTATCATAAGGGGAACGCCGTACTTTCGCGCGATTTTTGAAAGGCGCTTTATTTCGCTGTCGGTCAAAACGTTTCCAGTTGGATTCGTGGGTCGGCTTACGCACATCGCTCCGACGTTGGAATGCTTTTCCATATAGCTTTCAAGCGCGTCAAAGTCAACGTGGTATTTAAAGGTCTTGTCCTTTTCATATTGGCAAGTTGAAGGAATGCCGACAAACTGGCCGCGCTCGATTCCTTGGTCGGCGTAGCCTATGTATTCTGGAACAAGCGGAAGAACGATTGTCTTTTTATAAGACTTTTTTCCGTCGCTGAATGTTCCGCTCAAAAGATTAAAAATGTAAAAGAAAGCGCTTTGGCTTCCGTTTGTAATCGCGACGTTTTCCGGCCCGATTTTCCAACCGTAAGTTTTTGAAAGGTATTCTGCTACGCATTCGATGAACTCGACGCGGCCCTGGGGACTGTCGTAAAGGCCGATGAGCTTTTCAAAGTCGTCCTTATGGCCCATGATTTTTTCCATGCGGGCGCGATATAATTTTTCTACCTGCGGAATGCGGGCCGGATTTCCGCCGCCCAATCGGTATGGCTTTACGCCGGCAGGAAGCGGCTTTCCGATGTCGTCCATCAATTGAAGTATGCCGGACTCGCCGGTAAGTTTTTTTCCAAAGTCAGAGAATTCTATGTTAGACATGATTTTTCCTCCCAAAAAATCTTATTTAAATTGTCGGCTCCAACGCCTCTTGCTTTTTTGCTCTGCTCTTTTTAGCTTGAACGACAAGGCCGCCGTCAACGCAATCAACAACCGCGCTGTCCGTAACCTTTCCTTCAAGCATAAGCGTAGAAAGCGGATCTTCGATTTCTTTTTGAATCAAGCGGCGCATCGGACGCGCGCCCATGCTTGGGTCAAAGCCCTTGTCGATAAGGTAGTCGCGGGCGGCCTCTTTAAGCTTAAGCGCGACTCCGTTCTCCGCAAGGCGGCCGTTCAATTCAGAAATCTGCAAGTCCAAAATGCGGCTTACTTCGTCGCGGTTCAAAGCGTCAAACACAAGAATGTCGTCGATGCGGTTCAAAAGTTCCGGACGCATAAATTCTTTTATTGACTGCATGGCGTTTGACTTGATTTCTTCGTAAGGAATCACGCCGCCCGCGACGCTTGAAAAACCGACCTTGCCTTCTTGAGTGATTTCGCGGGCGCCGGCGTTGCTGGTCATAATGATGATCGTGTTTCTAAAGTTAATTTTGTGTCCAAGAGAATCGACGATCTCGCCCTCTTCCAAAATCTGCAAAAGAAGATTGAACACTTCGGGATGCGCTTTTTCTATCTCGTCGAACAAAACAACGGAATAAGGATGCGTTCGAACTTGCTCGGTCAACTGGCCGCCCGACTCAAAGCCGACGTAACCCGGCGGAGAGCCGACCATTTTGCTGACGTTGTGCTTTTCCATATAGTCCGACATGTCAAGGCGGATAAGGGCGTCTTCCGTTCCAAACAAAAACTTGGCCAAAGACTTTGCAAGCTGCGTCTTTCCAACGCCTGTCGGTCCCAAGAAAATAAAGGAGCCTGTCGGGCGCTTGGGGCTTGAAATGCCGGAGCGGCTTCGACGCACGGCGGAAGCGATCGCTTTGATCGCGTCGTTTTGTCCGATAACGCTCTTATGAAGCTCCTCCTCCATTTTAAGGAGGCGCGACTTTTCGTCGTCGCTCAACTGTTCGGCGGGGATTCCCGTCATCTGGCTGATAATCGCGCAAATGTCTTTTACGCCGACTTCCTTAACAAAGGAACCGTTCTTGCTTTTCCATTCCTCTTTAAAAGCCGCAAGCCGCTCTTTAAGCTCCAAGACTTTGTCGCGAACTTCGGCCGCGCGCTCGTAATTTTGGCTTTTTACCAATGCGTTTTTTTCTTCGCCCAAGGCGTCGATTTTTCTTTCCAACTCGTCAAGCTCGGCCGGACGGTTTCCTTCGGCGATTTTTTTCTGGGCGCCAGCTTCGTCCAAAATGTCTATGGCCTTGTCCGGCAAAAAGCGGTCCGTCAAATAGCGGCGCGAAAATTTTATGATTGAAGGAATAACCTGGTCTGAATAGCGGACGTTGTGGTATTCCTCGTACTTTGGCTTTAGGCCCAACAAGATTTGTTCGGACTCCTGGTCGCTGGGTTCGTCAACGGAAACAGTCTGGAAACGCCTTGCAAGAGCCGCGTCTTTTTCCATGTAGCGGCGGTATTCCTTGATTGTAGTGGCGCCGATGATTTGTATTTCGCCGCGGCTCAAGGCAGGTTTTAAAATGTTGGACGCGTCAAGAGAGCCTTCGGGGCCGCCCGCTCCGATGATTGTGTGAATCTCGTCAATGAACAAAATGATGTTTTTGTCGTCGCGGACTTCCTTCATCAAGCGCTTCATTCTTTCTTCAAACTCGCCGCGGTACTTTGTTCCGGCGATAAGAGCCGTAAGGTCCAAGGTAAGGACGCGCTTTTTTAGCAAATTGTAGGGAACGTTGGCGGTAGCGATTCGGGCGGCCAAGCCTTCTACGATCGCGGTCTTTCCTACGCCAGGCTCTCCGATCAAAAGCGGATTGTTCTTTGTTCTTCTTGAAAGTATTTGAACGACGCGGTCAATCTCAGTCTTGCGTCCGACAACAGGGTCGGCCAAGCCTTTGAGAGCGATTTCGGTAATGTCTCGGGAATAATTCTTTAGGAAGCCGCCGTTCTTAGCGCGCTGGTCGTTTCCGCTTCCGGCGACTTGCCTGTCATAAGAATTGCGTTCCTGGCCCATCATACGCTTAAAGTCCGCGTCTCCGCCCTTGACGTTGCTTCCGGCGGAAGTCTGAACTCTTTCTCGCGCCTCAAAAGCCGCCTCCCTTGCAGTCTCAAAAGTGATTCCAGTGCGCTCAAAGTAGCGGCATGTGACGCTGGCGTTTTCGCGAACGGCGGCCAAAAGCAAGTGTTCCGTTCCGATATAGTTGTTCCTCATCGAACGCGCTTCGTATTCGGCGGACTCAAACAAAGTCAAAAGGCGGCGGCTGGGCGGCAACTCCGAAAAGTCGCCGGCGTGAACCGTTCCGCCAGAAATGGATTTTTCCAACTCAAGCTGCAATGTCAAAACGTTGACTCTAAGAATGTTAAGGATTGCGTATCCAAGACCGTCCGCGCTTTTTACAAGGGCAAGCATCAAGTGCTCGGGCAAGAGCTGCGAGGCTCCGCTTTTTCTTCCCTCATCTTGAGCGAGGGCCACAATCAACCTTTGCGCGCGCGGTGAAAAAGATTTCATAAATCGAACTTCCTCTTAAATTTCAAACGAAAGATTTTTAAATGCGTCTTGAATAATTATTGCCCGCAAACGTTGTTCTTTCAGTTCGTCGTTGTCGGCGACATCGTTTTCAAACTTAAAGTTTCCTGTTTTGAGCAAAAATCCCAAATGACCGCTTTGGGCGCGATACAAAAGCGAAGAAAGCTCATAGTCCTCAACGCCCTTGATGTAACCTAAATCCAGGCCCCACTTGACGTTTGAGACAATCTCCATCGACTCGCGAAGGCTCATCAGAACGCAAAACCTTGCGGCTGCAAAAGCGCGCAATATAGTGTCGCGAACAGCGGTCACTTTATTATCGGCATAATCCAGCCGAAACTTGCGCTCACTTTCACAAATATTTTTGCCAAAGGAAATCAGCGCGGCCAACTGGTCGATTTCGTTGCCGCTTACAGATTGAGTGGTTGAAACCTGGTAAAATGAGCCAAGCGAGGCGCCTGTTTGCTTTCCGCTTCCGTAGCAAGCGGTGACGCCAAAGCCCTTTTGGCCGGCAAGCTTTATCAGCTCAGGAATTTTTCCCGCGTAGGACATGGACGGCAAATGGACCTTTATCGAAGCCTTCATGCCGCTTCCGGAATCCAAGGCGTTGGCCGTCAAATAGCCAAAATCATAGCTTGCGGCAAACTGAACGCGTTCCTGCAGCTGGTTGTCAACTTCACGGGAATAATTATAGGCCGTGTTCAAGGCAAAGCCCGGCGAAAAGCTTGCGATTCTAACGTGGTCAACGCAATTAATCAGGCAGCTTGAGATTCCGTCCAAGCGCATGACAAGGCCGGTTCCAAAATTGTTCTCGAACAAGCCCCGCTCCGACAAAATTTTGGAGCCCAGCGGCTCCACCACAGCCAAGGGAACGCTTTGGTAAGCCGAGCCATTTTCAAAATGGTTAAAGGCGTCAAAAATTATGTTTTGAATTCTAACCGCTTCGTCGTCGTCGCAGCTTTCGGGAAAAGGAAAATTGGCAAGATTTCTTGCAAGACGGACTCGAGTTGAAAGAACAACGTCATCCTCGTCTCCCGGAGCGGCGTACCAAGCGTCGCCCACGGAACGTTTTTCGTCAATCATTTTTATCGTCGCTTTCCGCCGCAACGGACTTCTTTTCAATCGCCTTTAAGTAGTCCCTGTAAAAGGCCGCCTTTTCGTAATCTTCGTTTTTGATTGCCGCGTCAAGCTTTTCGCGGATCAAAACCCTGTCGGTTAAGGCGGAACGGAAATTGGCCAAGCGCTTTGGCATTGAGCCCGAATACGGATAGGCGATTTTCCGTTCGGCAAAGTATTCGTTGACTTCTGTCTTGAAAATTGAATAGCATTCGGGACAGCCAAGCTTTCCGGTCAAGATTATTTCGGAACGGAGGCGGCCGCAAACCGGACAAGCCCGGTCGTTTTTAAGCAATTGGTCGCGGCGGTCTTGCTTTAACTGCTTGAACAAAGAGCCGATTTGCCGGTCGATTTCCTGGCTTTCCGGCGAAATTCCGCAAGCGACGGCGCATTCCCTGCAAAGATTAATTTTTTTTACGCCAAGGCGATTTGTCTGTTCAACATAAATAATCGCCTCGTTTTTGTGGCACATATCGCAAAGCATAGGTCACCTCGAATTTCGCAAAGTGTCAAGCGGCTTTTCTTTTCCAGCCTTGCTTGCGGGCAAAAGGCTGGCCGCAAGAGAAAGCAAAAGAGTCGCAACTCCAATTAAGAACAAATCGCCGAATGGAATGTCTATCGGAATAACCTTAAGGTAATACTCCTCGTCCAAAAGCCGTATTTGCTTATAATTAATTATATCATTATTCATTAAAAAATACAAACCCTTAAAAACGCAATTCAAAAGCTTTTCGGAAAAAGAGATGATTCCGTTGATGTTCACGCTAAACAAAAGGCCAAGGGGAATTCCCAAAAGCAAGCCGCCCGCTCCGCAAGCAAAGCCCGTCATCAAAAACGAAAGCGAAACTCCACGGGACGACGCTCCCAAAGACTTTAAAATTGCGATTTCCCTGCGGCGTTCAAGGACCAACATTATCAAGGCGCTTGATATGTTCACGGCGGCAACCAAGACGATCAAAAACTCTATAAAAATTAATAGTATTTTTGTAGAGGAAAAATTTTCGTATTGGCTGCGGTTCAACTGGTCCCAGCGGTAGACCCTAAAAGACTTTCCCAACGCTTTTTTCAGTTTTGCTTGGAGCGCAGGCAAGTTCTTTGAAAAAGGATCCTGCGTTTCGCACATCAAAGAATTAGTCGAGTCGATTTGCAAAGAAAGCGCTTTTGCCTGAGCGTAAGGCATAAAAAGCCAAAGCGCGTCCAACTCCCTGTAGCCGCAGGACACAACCGCGGCGACTTTATACGTCTTTACCGACGGAGCGATTCCAAGCGCTTTGTTTTTAAAAACGGCCACAACCCTGATTTTGTCTCCCGCCTTAAGCTTAAGTTTTTCGGCGATGCCCTGGCCAATCAAAACTCCGTTTGAGCCGTCGTCAAAGTCTTGGATGGAACCGTCCTTGGCCTCAAAGAGTTCCTTGTAGCTTTTAAGTTTTTTAAAATCATCAGCGGGAATGGCCCTGACCGAAATGCCGCATCGCGTGGAGTTTGCTGTGGCGAGCGCGGAAAAATTTATCATTGGATACGCGGCGGCGACCTGAGGAATTCGTTCCGCGACTTTTTGAGCGTTTTCCAAAGCCGACAAATCCTTTTCAAAGGACACCGCCTCCAAATGCGAGGACGAAAGAGAAATCAAGCGGCCTGTAATTCCCTCTATCATTCCGTTGGAAACAGTCAACACGACTACAAGCGGAATCAAAGAAATGCCTATGCACAAAACCGCGCCAAAGAGGCTTTTTCTTGCAATCGAAGTCCGGCCGCTTTTGGGAAAGAGAATTCTTTTTGCGAACAAAAACGAAGACTTAAAATTCATTTTTTGAGCAAAACTCCGTCTTTAAGTTCGTAAAGGCTTTGGCCTTTTTTTGCCAAGTCCATGTCGTGGGTCACAAGCAAAAGAGTTTTTTGATAGCGGCCGGTTATGTCAAAAAGCAAGTCGCCGATCATCGCGGAATTGGCTGGGTCCAAATTTCCGGTCGGTTCGTCGGCCAAAAGCAATTCAGGGTCGTTAACCAAAGCCCTTGCCACGGCGACTCTTTGGCGCTCTCCGCCCGAAAGCTCCGACGGCAAGTGGCTTGCCCTGTCAGAAAGGCCGACGTCCGCCAAAAGTTTTTTGGCCTTTTCCATCGCGGCCGCCTTGGGAACGCCAGCCATATAGGCCGGCAAAAAAATGTTTTCCAAGGCCGTAAAGTCTTTTAATAGATAATGGAACTGGAAGACCAAGCCGACAAATTTGGCGCGATATTCGGTAAGCTCGTCTTGGCCCATTTGAGTAAGCTCGCGGCCGCCGGCAAGAATCGAGCCGGAGGTTGCGGCGTCGATTCCGCCAAGAATGTTAAGCAAGGTGCTCTTTCCGTTTCCGCTTTCGCCGATGACGCAAACCTGCTCGCCTTTTTTGACGGACAAGTTCAGGCCCTTCAACACAAAAAGGCGTTCGCTTTGAGTAACGTATTCTTTGCAAAGATTCTTTACCGTCAATATTTCATTCGTCATGCAAGACCTCCGATATCGCAACGTTCAGCACTTCCCTGCTTGCCGCCCAAGAAGAAATGACGGCGGAAAGGATTCCAAACAAGGTTATGAAAAATATTTCGCCCGCGTACATTCTCGCCGGAATGTTTCCGTAAACCGCGAACATTGGATTTTGCGCCACGGCTCCGGCCTCTTGCGGCGAAACGACAAGAAGCGCAAGGTATTGAACCCAAAAAACAGCGGCGGACAAAAGCGCGAAAACCTTTTTTATGTTGACGCAAACAAACATTCCCAACAGCAAGCCGGGAACCGCGCCTCTCAGTCCAGTCAAAAAGCCGCGCATAATGAAGATGTTCTTTATCGAAGAAATTTTTCCGCCCAAAGCGCTAAGAGTTGAAATTTCAAAGCGGCGCTCGTAGACAATTCTTCGCATCGAGTTAAAAATGTTTATCGCAACGACGACAAAAATCAAAAGCACCAAAAGCATCAGCATGTTTTTTTCCACGCGCAAGGCTCCAAAGAAACTGCGATTGTATTCCCGCCAGCTTTTGGCCTTGGCTTCCGGATAGCGTTCGTTTATATCGCGCAACAAGGCGGAGTCGGCGGCGGAATTCTTTAACTTTATTCCAAACGAAGTTTTTTGACCTTCAAAAAAATCCGCGCAGGTCTTATCAACAAAAGCAAAGCTTGTGTTGATGTCGGAATAGCCTGTCATAAAAATCGCGGCGACTTCAAAATACATTCTATCGCTAAAAGCCTGCAACAAGGGCTTGTTGGAACTGAGGGAATAAAGGCTTATTATGTCTCCCACCCGCGCGTCAAGGCTTCTGGCCAGCGCCGAGCCAAGCGCGACAGTCGGAAAGTTAGGGCCTGCGTCAGTCAAAAGCGTTGGATTATATTCAAGCGAAAATTTTCCGCGCAAGACCTTTATCTCGCTTGCAAAGCCCTTGTCTTTTTTAATTGCGTCCGACTCCAGGCCGCGAACCAAAACCGCCGCCTGTCTTCCGCCGGGGCCAACCGCAAGGCCTTCGCTTTCGATAAACTCCTGAAAGCATAAAACCTTTGGATCGTCTTGCAAAAAGCGGCGGAATTCTTCATTGCGCTCAAAGCCGCCTTCCGCCCTAACATGAAAGGACGACACTTCCATAATCGCGTCGATGAATTCCCGCTGAAAGCCGTTCATCACGCTGATTACGATTATCAAAGTCATAACGCCAAAACATATTCCAAGCGTTGAAAGCTTAAAGGAAAGAGAGCCCGCGCCTTTTCTGTCAACCAAAGAAAAGCGTTTGGCGACGTAATAAATCCAGGCCAAGCCGCCATTATTTTTCATTGAACGCCTCCGCCTTTCATAGAAGTGTCAATCTTTACGTTGTCCCGATAAAAGTCTCTTACGATAATCCCGCCGTCAAAATACGTTGTCCTGACATAATCGCCTTTGTCAAAATCTTGATAAATCGTTCTTACGCGCAAGACGCCGTTCTTATAATATGAAGTTTCCTGCAAAAGTTTTCCGTCATATTTTGAATTGCGAATTTCGTCGCTAAAAAGCCTTATGCCATATTCGTTGGCATTGTATTTTTGAAGCCGCTCTTGAATCGTTCTGCGCGACTTGTCATATTTAAATGTTCCCACGTCAAACGACAATAACTTTCCTTCTTCATCAAAATAATTTTTTCTCTCTGACTTCAATCGTCCGTCGGCAAAATAAAAGCTTCGCCTTTCAAATTTCTCGGTCCTATTGTTCTCAAAAATTGAATAAAAGCCTTCTCGGTCGGCCTTGTTAAAAACCAAAAGTCTCTCCATCTCGCTTTTGCTTGCGACGCCGCCTTGCTTCCAATACTCAATTTTTTCCAAGCGAAGATTTTTGTCATAAAAGCGGCGTTGGAATTTGCCGTCAGCGTAATTAATCAATTGCCTTCCGTCCGCGTCGGCATGTCTTGCCATAAAGTAATCTTCACTTGTCGCAAGCATTCTTATTTTCTTTACAGAATCAACAAAGGATTGATAGACAAGTTCCGGCTCAGCCTCCCCCTTGCTCAACTCGCCTTCTTGAACAGCCTCGCCCTCCTCAAGAAGGCTTTCTTCCGCCGCATCGACAACAGAGCCTTCATTCTGCGCGAGCAATAGCGAGGGCTGCAACAGAAGGAGAAAAAGAACTGGCAAAAAAAATCTTATTGAGGCCAAAACTTACAATCCCAAAAATTCATTCAAATACTTTTCCGCGTCAAACAAACAAATGTCATCATAGCCTTCGCCTGTACAAACAAAGGCGACTGGAATGTTCATTTCTTTTCCGATCGTTATTGCGATTCCGCCCTTGGCGCTTGAGTCGTACTTTGTAAGGACAATCGCGTCAACTCCAACCGCATCGTTAAAGACTTCGGCCTGGCGCAAGGCGTTCTGGCCTGTTGTCGCGTCAAGAACCAAAAGTTTTTTGTAGCATCCTTCGCTGGCCTTTTGTTGGCATATGCGGTCGATTTTTTCCAATTCGCGCACAAGGTTTTCCTTATTGTGAAGGCGGCCAGCTGTGTCGGCGATTACAAGTCCGCCGCCTTTTGAAGCGACGGATTCAGCTGCGTCAAAAACGACTGCCGCCGGGTCGCTTCCCATTTGATGGGCCACAACGCGAATGCCCAAACGCTGGCCATGCATTGAAAGTTGGTCAACGGCCGCCGCGCGAAAAGTGTCGCTTGCGCTAAGAACAAGATTTTCAAGGCCGGCATTCTTTTGCAGCAAGGCTATCTTTGCCGCGCTTGTTGTTTTTCCGACGCCGTTAACCCCAAGCAACATCCAAATATTTGTCTTGCCGTCTTGAGGCTTTAGTTCAATTCCGCTCGCAAACGGAGAAAGCGCCTCTTTTAGCTTTGCCAATATTTTATCCTGCTCGAAGATTTTTTCTTTTTTGCAATCGCTTTCCAACGCGTCGATAAGCTCCATCGAAAGCTTGGCTCCGATGTCGCCCTCTATCAAAGCGTCAGCCAAGTCGTCAAAAAACTCTTCGTTTTGCGCCGCTTTTCCGGCAAAAAGGCTTTTTATTTTATCAGCAAATGAACTTTTCATAAGCGCTCCAATTATTTTTTTTCATCGCCCTTAAGTTCTGGGCCTTGTTTTTTTTCAGTTTCAGTTTTTGGTTTTTCCGGCAACAAAGGGCTTATAGCCGCGGCTTCGTCTTCCATAATTTTTTGTACAGTCTCCAGTTGCCTAGCGTTGTCCATCTTTCGCTCCGTCGAGCGCCTGACCTTTCTAGCTTTTGGAGGAAGAGTTTTGTCAACTGCCGCCAAATAGGCGACAAGCTCGCAGACAAACCAAACGCCGCAAGCCGCGGTAATTCCCGTTCCGACCAAAGACAAGGTACGGTATTTGTCGTACTCATCTTTTTGGATGTTGCCGTAATTTGTGACGACGCCTCGCTGGTAAGTAGTAAAACGGCCATAGGTGTAAAACAAAAACGGCAAAGACAAAATCAAAGCGCTGTACGAAAAATACATCATCTTGCGTCTTTTGTCGATGTTTTTGCTTATGTCGTAAACTTTCATTTTTGTTTCCAATTGATTTCCGTCAGACATAAGGTTTCTGGGAATTTGCATGAACATAATCTCGTTATGCGTGTTTTCAGGATGCTTTTTGTCAACGAGCGGGCTTTCAAAATAACCAAAAACAGTGTCGCCGTTAACCTTTAGCGGAACGTCGACATAATCAGTTTTTGAAGCGGGACCCGCGAATTTTCCGTCAAAGAAAATGTCGCCCGGAATGAATTTGCTTAAAACAAGCTTTACCGCTCCCTCTGACTTTTCTTTAAAATTAACCTCAATAAAAAAACGGCGCTTGCCCGAAAAATTATAGACAAAAGTTTCGCGAGCGTAATTGTCCGTCTCTACGGAAATCGAATGAAAGCCGGAGCTCACTATCGCCTTTTCCGGCATCGGATCGTAAACGATGTTGTCTATTGTCAAAACGGCTTTTCCAACAGCCTCTTTTGGATTGACTCTAAACTCAAGTTCGACAGGAAGGCCGTTTGCGATTTGCGGCAAAAGCTTGAACGCGACGTTCTCCGCCATTTGGCTAATTTGCGAAATCGCTCCAACCTCCATGGAACTTGCGACTTTTTTTGCGCCAGGATAAACGATAAGGTCGACATTCGCGCATGCGTAATCTCCAAAAAAAGAAATTTTGCCTGCAATCACCGCGTTTATCTTTGCGCTCGCGACATCTTTTTCGTACGCCCTCGAAAACACGCCTTGCTTTTCGGCTTCCGCTCCAGCCTCAAAAAGAGTTTCGGAATCGTTTTTATAAAGAGCGATTTTTTCTGTCGTCTCAATCAAATCGGGCTTAAGCTCGCGCAAGATTTTCTTTTTGCTTTTTTCGGGATGATAAATGGCTTCTTGCTTTTTTAAGTTTGCGTCAATCTTGTCTTGAACTTCCTTTATCTTTTTTTGCGCGTCGTTCAACGCCAACTCAAAAGACAAGTTGTTGTATTTGCTCAGTATCAAAGCGTCGCGGGCTTTTATTTCCTTGCTTAATTGCAAGAATAAATTCAAGCGCTCCGTCAAAAGCTCGTCGTTTTTTCTGGCGGCCTTCTCATCCGGCATGATGGAACGAACCATGTCCACAGATATATGTTCTAGAATAAGTTTTGGAAGAACGGCGGACAAAGTCTGCGCCGCTTTTGACGACGCTCCTTCGATAGAAAACTTGCTGGCGGCCAAAATCCAATTTTTTTCTTGCGGAACGCCGTCGTCGGCGCAAAACAAAGTTTGGACGCAAAGGCAGAAAACTAAAAGAGGAATGAGAGTTTTTGGCATGAAAAGAAATCTATTCCGCCCCTTCTCCGTCATCTTCAGCATCCAAAGGAAGTCCTTTCCACATGGCGTTCAAGTACGCCTCGATAAATTGGTCGATATCGCCGTCCATTACAGCCTGAATGTTTCCGGTCTCCGCGCGAGTGCGCAAATCCTTTACCATAGTGTAAGGCTGGAAAACGTACGAGCGAATTTGGTTTCCCCACGAAATGTCTTTTTTTTCGGCGGAATATTTTGAGTTTTCCTTTTCTTTTTCTTGCTTGTAATATTCGTACAGCTTTGACTTAAGAATTGACATAGCGGTCGCGCGGTTCATCAACTGGCTTCTCTCGCTGTCGCAAGCGACAACGATTCCAGTCGGCAAGTGGGTGAAGCGAACCGCCGAGTCAGTCTTGTTTACGTGCTGGCCGCCCTTTCCGCCGGAGCGGTATGTGTCTACGCGCAAATCTTTTGGATCAATTTTAACTTCAATCGTGTCGTCCAAAACAGGAAAAACGTAAACGCTGGCAAAAGATGTATGGCGGCGAGCGTTTGCGTCAAAGGGACTGATGCGGACCAAGCGGTGAATGCCGGCCTCGCCCTTTAGAAAGCCGTAAACGTAGTCGCCGTCAATTTGGAACGTGACAGACTTGATTCCGCCTTCCGCCTCCAAAAGATCGACCGTTTCCAGTTTAAAGCCGCGGCGTTCCGCCCATCTAGTGTACATGCGGCTAAGCATAAAGGCCCAGTCCTCGGCCTCCGTTCCGCCGGCGCCGGAGTGAATCGAAAGGAAGGCGCTTGAAGAGTCGACTTCTCCGCTCAAAAGGCTCATTCGGCTTTCGCGCTCATAATTTTTTTGGGCTTCTTCCAATTGCGAGCGGATTTCCGCCTCTTCGCTTTGGTCGTTGGATTCCATCGAAAGCTCGTAAAGGGCTTCGATGTCGTCAATTTGCGCCTTAAGCTCTTTCCAAGGCTCGACGGTGTTTTTTAGGCGCTTGATTTTGTTCATTACCTTTCCGGCGTTGGCCGCGTCGTCCCAAAAGCCCGGCGCTCCAGTCAAAGCCTCTTGCTCGGCGATTTTCTTGTAGACCGAGTCCGCGTCAAAGACGCCCCCAAACGTTTAGTATATTTTCTTTTAATTCATCGATAGGCTGTTTTAGATCTTCGAGCATATTTTCCCCTAATTATAATATGAATTTTTATTATAATGTTTTTTTTTGCATATGTAAAGGAGCGCATAAATAAGGAATAATTGTATTGAAGAAAAGTAAAAAGACCGATAATATAAAAGTATGAAGGCAAACAAGTATTCAATAATTTTTGCGGCGGCTCTCAGCGTACTGACGTCTTCCCTTTTTGCCCAGGGAAAACCTGTGGCGACCTTTGTCAAAGCGACTTCCGGCGACGAGAAAGACATAGTCGTCGAATGGGAATTTCCTGCAAAGTGCGAGCCAAAAGTTGAGTCCGTTCATATATTCCGCTTAAAAAAGCCTTGCTCCTCCTATCAAGAAATCGAAGGCCTGACTCCTGTCGCGCAAACGGACGCGGCCGCAAATTCATACACTGACGCGCTTTCGGCGCCCGGCGACTACTTTTACGTTGTCTTGGCCCAAACGCAAAAAGGCCTTTACAAAATCGTAATTCCTGGCGTTAACGCAACGTCAAAAGGCGTCCGCCCCAAAATTCCCGCAAAGGTTGCGGAACGCGCGGCGCAAAGGGAAGAGCCGGCAAAAAACGCAGTTGAACGGACGGCCGAAAGCAGGATAAGAAACACGCCCCTTCCCAACCCGGGAAATTTGCTGGGCTTTAGCCAAAGCAAAACAAAGATGAGCGAAAAGTCCAAGAAAGCCGCAAGGGAATTAGGAAGCAAAAAAGCGGCAAAGACAGTTGAGTTTAAGAGCCCTTACTTTTTTGAGGAAGACATGTTCTCGCCGGACGGCGGAGACGAATACACTTTGTTCGAATGCTTGAGAGCCGGCTTGGCTCCAAAAAAATACGCCGAAAGCGCGCAGTTGTTGCAGGACTTTTTGAGCGTGCGCCGCTCAAAGGCTTCGACAGAAAGAGCGCAATTCTATTTAGGCCAAAGCTACTATTTTTGCCAAGACTATGAAAAAGCCATCCGCTGCTTTTTGGAAGTTCAAGACGCGTTTCCGGAACTTTCAAAGCAGTGGATCGACTCTAGCTTGGACTTGTTGACAATCAATTAGTAAATCTCTCGGATCATGTCCAAGAGTTCGGGAGTCCTTGCCGCTGTGGAATTGGCTCCGCGCAAGGGATCGGCGGCAGCCGCTTCAATCGGACTTCCGTCAAGAGGCTTTCCGTTTTGGTCCGCCGCCGGAGCGGAATCCTCAGCAGCTTGCGCGGCGTCTTTCTTTTCTTTTGGCATTTCTATCAAAAGCAATTCATCGCGCGGATTAACTCGGTCATAAAATCCAGTGTCGCTCAACGTTCCTTCGGAAATGTCCTCGCCGACTTTTGTCAACGTAACCGTTCCAAGCAAATTGTCTTTTTCAAAACGCAAGCCCTTTCCGCTGTCGGCAGTCTTTAGGCCGCCGCGCGCGATCACAGCAAACTTTGCGTCCTTGACCATGCCTTCGGTTTTTCCGATGTCAACCAAAACATCGTTTCCGCTTCGCTCCAAAAGTTTTGCGCGAACCGGGAGTATGTCCAGGATTCCCTTGCGGAACGAAAGCAAAGCGGACGCGTATCTATTGTTTCCGGTTTTGTAAACCGCGAATTTCTGCGTTGGAGTTCCGGTTCTGGCGGAATAAACGTCGGCGGTAAATTTCATGTCGCGCTCGCTTTCGGCCGCGTCAAAAAGAATAAAGTAATCGTAGCCGTTTTTGTGAGCGTCAGCGTAAGCGTTGCCAAAAGATTTTGTCGTTGAAGGAATGATCCTTGCGCTGGTTCCAAGAATTCCTCTAAACAGAATCGAAAGATGTTCCGCCGCGACGTTGGACAATTCCGGGTGCGGAGAAGTCGCCTTTGAAGGAAGGCAGTACAAGCCGATCGTCCATCTTGTTTTGTCCAAGAAGAAGGGATTTACGTCCCACTTGGAAGCCAACGTGTCTTGCAAAAGATACTCATAGCCTTCGACAGTGTCCGACAAGCGGACAAAAGCGACCTTCTCGTCTTCGGGAAGAATCTTCTTGCCGTTTTTCTTGGCCTCTTCAATGCCGCTTTTTAGAATCTCGTTTTCTTGGATGAATTTAATTTGCGACAAATAGTTTTCGCTAAAGCCTTCCGCGCGCAAAAGCTTGCTAAAGGCCGAGCGGGCCGCGTAGTTGGCGGGCTCCAGTCTAAGAGCGGATTGATACTCGTAGCGCATTTGAGGGCCGGCGTATTTTTTTGCGTAATCCGCGCCCTTTTGAACGTGGAACTTAGCCCAAGTTTTTCTGCGAGCGTCTTCAATGTCTATGTCGTCAAAAACCAAAAGCTCAAAAGCGGCCCGCATCACTTCGTCTTGGGGAACGGCGTCAAGGCCGCGCGACCAAATGTCAATCGCCTTGGCGTTTTGTCCCTGCTTATGGAAAGCCAAGCCTTTTATGTACCAAGCGCGGCCGTTGTTTCTGTCGCGCGAAATCATCATGTCAGAAACGTTAATCACTTCGGCGTATCGGCCTTGCTCAAAGTAAATCAACGCCAAAAGCTCGTAAGCCTTCCAATAATTTGGATTGACCTGAAGAGCGGCCATGCAGCGCTTTTCCGCAGACTCGACGTCGCCGTTTTTTAAGTCCAGATAAGAAGCGACATAATACGCCTGCGGATTTTCGGCTTGCGCTTGAATCGCCTGGTTTATAAAACGCTCCGCCTGCTGGCTCTTTCCAAGCTCGGCGCTGATCAACGCCAAAGAAAGCAGGGCCTTTGCGTTTCCGGGATTGCGCTTTAACGCGTCGGCGTAAAGGCTTTCGGCGCCGGACACACGGCCCCTAAAAAGATTCAGTTCCGCCAAGCCAAAGCGGGAGTCGATGTCGTTGGGATATTTTTTTTGGATTCCTTCAAAAATCTTTTGGGCCTCGTCAAGGCGGCCCAAAGAAATCAAAGCCATGCCTTCCAAGTTAAGGATGTCGCTGCGGCCCGGGGCGTATTTCTTTGCGTTTTGCAAGTATTCCAAAGAGGCCTCGCTTTGGTCCATTTGATAAACGCACTGCGCCAACCTGTACCAAGCGTCCGTGTACGATGGATTAATCTTAAGCGCCTCTTGGTATTTTTCGCTTGCATTCCACCAATCGCGGTCGGCTTGAAAATTCATGCCCTCTTCAAAAAGATAGGCCGCGCTTTTTGAGCCTTGCGCGAAAGAAAAGGCGGACAAAAACATCGCGCAAGCGATTGCCGCAAAGAGTCTACTCGTCTGATTCCTTTTTCCCACCGTCATTGTTTTCCCCATTTTTTAGAATGACTTTAATTACGTTTATCCTGTGGCCTTCCATGTCCTGCACAATAAAATCGTAATTATTCCAAGAATGCTTTTCGTATTTTACCGGAATTTTACCGAACAAGTCAAAGACAAAGCCGCCCAAAGTGTCAAAGTCTTCGACAGGAAAGTTTGCTTCAATCGTCTCGTTCAAGTCGTCAAGAGAAGTTCTGGCGTCGCAAAGCCAAGCGTTAGGTCCAAGCGGAATGATGTCTTCGCGCTCGTTGTCAAACTCGTCCTGGATGTCGCCGACGATTTCCTCGATGATGTCTTCCATGCAAACGATGCCGGAAATTCCGCCGTACTCGTCAACCGCAAGAGCGATGTGAACGTGGCGGCGCTTGAACTCGCGCAAAAGGCTGTCGATGCGCTTTGACTCTGGAACAAAGAAAGCCTTGCGGATTATTTTGTCCAATGCGATTTCTTCGTTCTTGCTAAAGCAGCGAATCATGTCCTTTACGTAAAGGATGCCGACGACATTGTCGATTGAGTCCGCGTAAACTGGAAAGCGCGAATGGCCGCTTGCCGCGATTTTTTCTAAAAGCTCCTGCCCCGGCGTGTTGATGTTAATAAAATCAACGTCGATGCGCGGAACCATGACTTCTTTTACGCTGGTTTCGGACAAATCTTCGATGCCGCGAATCATGTCTTTCTTTTCTTCGTTGAGAATCTCGCGTTTGGCTTCTTCTTCGCTGTTTTCTTTTTTATGCTTGAACAGTCCCATACAATTAAATTATTTTTTCCCCTTGTAATTTTAAAAGAATTTCTTCCTGCAATTTCAGCATCTCGCACTCAGGCTCCACGCCTTTTTGAATATGCTCATCCCCATGGTCGTAGCCGTTAAGGTGAAGGTATCCGTGAAGGAGCAAACGCTTTAGCTCGGAATCTATGTCGCAGCCAAAATATTCGGCGTTTTTCTTTAATGTGTCAACGCTTATCGCGATGTCTCCGGCCAAAAGCCATTCAACGCCGTCTTCGTCCTTAAAAGCCTCTCCGTTCTCAAAAGATAAAACATCCGTGGCGCTGTCAATGTTACGGTAATTCTTGTTCAATTCTTGAATAATGGAGTCGTCGCAAAAAAGAACGGAAACTTCTTGCCCGTCAAAAGAAAGCTCCTTTGAAAGCTTTTGCATGTAAGGCTCTACGCGGCCAATCCACTGAGGCTGGTCAATGCCGTCAAAATCAATCAAGAATCTATTTGCCATCGCCCTTACCTTTTTTGGACGGCTTGCTTTCTTTTTCCTTGTCCTTCTCTTTTTCTGGAGCGTCAGGATCCTTTTGGTCAGGATACTCTATTCGTGAATGATAGTAGCCGGCCAAAATCGAAACAAAGGTGTCTTGAATTTTTGTAAGCTCGCCAAAAGTCAGGGCGCAGTTTTTAAGCTGGCCAGCCTGCATTTTGCCTTCGATCAAAGTGTGGATGAACTTTTCCAAGCGCGGAACAGTCGGCTTGTCCAAAGTGCGGCAAGCGGCCTCAACTGTGTCGGCCAACATGACGACTCCGCTTTCGCGGCTAGTAGGCGGATTTCCAAAATATGAAAAGTCTTCAGGCTTTGCGTCAGGATTTGTCTTGAGCGCCTCTTGGTAAAAGTATTGCATGACGCCGTTTCCGTGATGCTCGCTGATGATGTCAAGCACAGGCTTTGGAAGGCGCATCGAAACGGCCATCTCAACGCCCTTCTTTACATGGCTTCTGATTATCGAAACTGAAAGATTTGGATTAATCTCGTCGTGCTTGTTCTCGCCGCTTTGGTTTTCAACAAAGTATTCGCTTTGCTCGATTTTTCCCATGTCGTGGTAATAGGCTCCGACGCGCGCGACGAGAGAATTGGCTCCGATGGCCTTGCAAGCGTTCTCGGCCAACTGCGCGACCATCAATGAATGGTTGTAAGTGCCGCTCGCGGTCAAAAGCATTTTGCGCATGATAGGATTGTTCAAGTCGCTCAAGTCCGTAAGCCTAAAGACAGAAGCCGTGTTCAATATTTGCTCAAGCGGCGTGATAAAGCCAAGCGCCAAGATGCCGCTAAAGAAGCCGTTTATCGCAAGGCCAAAAGCGATTATTCCCGATCCGCCAAAATCTTCGTTAAAGATGACCTTAAGCAAAAAGGCCGTAATGACATTGAGCATGGCGGTTATCAACGCGGCAAAAACCAATTGTATGCGGTTCTCCAACTTGCGCGCTATTCTGCAAGCCGCAAAGCCAGTCACAAGCGCGTACAAGAACGCGACGACGCTAAAGTTTGAAGCGTTAAAAAGGCCAAGCGCGCTTATCAAAGCAAAGAAGACCGCTTGCATTTCGCCGAACAAAATCACAATTAAGAAAATGAACAACGATGTCGGAATGAAAACGCAAAGAGTGAATGGAGACCCAGAAGCGAAATTCAACTTGCGCGTAAAGACCGCGCTGGCAAAAACCGCAAGAAAGAAAATGACGTTAACCACAGATTCCTTAAGGTGAACGGTATGGCCGACCAAAGTCTTTGAGAACAAGAAGAACCAAAGGACAATCAAAAGAGCCAAGTAAAGCAAAGAATTGGCAAAGGCGCGATAGTCGATGTACTCGTGAATGTTGGCCATCTTCTCAAGTTTTCTATAAGCCTCTTCTGTAATGACAAAGCCCTTCTTTATTACCTTTTCGCCCTTTTGAACGACAGTCGGATACTCCATCGTTCCAGGGAGGGAGCGGTCGGCGACAATTGTTCTGTCGGCAATCTGTCCGATTTCATATTCATCGAGCGCAAAGGAAGCTACAGTCAAACTGCGGCTTACGTTAAAGAAAGCGATTACAGCCATCGCGATAAACGCAAGCCCAGCGGTAACGACGCGAGGAAGCTGTTTTTTTGCCGCAATCTTAAAAGCGCTCTTGGGCTTTCCGCCCACAACTTCAGTTTTAGTTTGTGCCATTTTCATACGCCTTAACAATTTTTTTTACAAGGGAATTGCGCGAAACGTCTTGTCCGGTCATTCTCATGATTCCGATTTCCGGAACGCGGGAAAGAACCGCAAGCGCTTGCGTAAGTCCGCTTTGAACATGGTTCGGCAAATCGATTTGCGTCAAATCGCCGGTTATGAACACCTTGGAGCCGGAGCCCATTCTGGTCAAGAACATTTTCATTTGCTCTTGGCTGGTGTTTTGGGCTTCGTCAAGGATGAGAATTTTATCGCAGAAAGTGCGGCCTCGCATATAGGCCAAGGGAGCGGTTTCGATTATGCGGCTTTCCAAAAGCCTTGTGACTGTGTCGCGGGGAAGAATCATTTCCATCGCGTCGTAAAGGGGCCTTAAATACGGAGCGGTTTTTTGCTCCAAGTCGCCGGGAAGGTATCCAAGGCTTTCGCCAGCTTCCACTACCGGACGGGTCAAGACCATTCCCCTTGCCTGCTTTGACAAAACAAGGCGCAAGGCTTCGGCTATGGCCAAAAAGGTTTTTCCGCTTCCGGCGGGGCCGACGCAAAAGACCATGTCCAATTTTCTCATAAGAGCGATGTAGTCGGCTTGGTTTTGGGTCTTGGGATAAACCCGCCTGAGTCCACCGGGAACGACGATGTTTATTGAGTTTTGGTCGGCTCTTGCGTTTGTGTTTAATATCGAAGCGACGGCGTCCGCCGAATCAGCGGCTCCGTCTTCTATCTCGTCTATGATTCTGTCAACAATGAACTTGAACCTTCGCTGAATGTCCGGGTCTTCTTCCTCCACGCAAAGTTCGTTTCCGCGGGCGTAAATCGTAGCCCCAAGGCTTTCTTCGATGAGTTTTAAATTGCTGTCGTTTGTTCCGCACAACTTAGTAAGTATGTCGGAGTCCGGAACAATGATTGTACATGACGAATCCATTTTATATCTAGCCTCAAATTATAGCGCGGAAAGGGGAATTTGTCTAGTTTTAAAAAAAAACGCGTTTTTTTCTTGCTTTATTAAAAAAGCGGGTTTATAATATTCATATAAATATAGAAAAATTTATTAATATTTATTCATTTTCGGAGGAATTTAATGTCAAAAGTTGACACTTCCAGGGTTTTGTCCCTTATTTTAGGCGGCGGAAAAGGAACTCGCCTTTACCCCCTTACAAAGGACCGCTCAAAGCCGGCGGTTTCATTCGGCGGAAAATACAGAATCGTAGACATTCCGCTTTCAAACTGCATTAACTCTGGTTTTAAAAAGATTTATCTTCTTACCCAGTTCAATTCAGCCTCGCTCCACATGCACATCACAAATTCCTACAATTTTGACCGCTTTTCAAAGGGCTTTGTAGAAATCTTGGCCGCCGAGCAAACTTTGGAGCATTCCGGTTGGTACGAGGGAACGGCGGACTCGGTTCGCAAGAACTTCGTCCACTTTAAGGCGCAGAACCCCAGCCACTACATTATTTTGTCGGGCGACCAGCTTTACCACATGGACTTGCAGGCCTTCTTTAACGCCCACGTTGCCAGCGGAGCGGACGTTACAATCGCGACCACAGCCGTAAACCGCCGCGACGCTTCGGGCTTTGGCATCATGAAGATCGACGAAAAAAACCGAATCACGGAATTTATGGAAAAGCCAAAGCCGGACTTGAACATCGACGACTGGAAGATTCCGGCCTCGGCCCGCGACCCCGACTTGGCGCCAGAAAAAGAATACTTGGCCAGCATGGGCATTTACATTTTCAACGCCTCCACGATGGAAGAAGTCTTGGACAACGACAAGACCGACTTTGGAAAAGAAATCATTCCAATGGCCATCAAGAACAAGAAGATCAACTCTTACATCTTTGACGGCTATTGGGAAGACATCGGAACGATCAGCTCCTTCTACGAGGCCACGCTCGACCTTACAAACCCCGAGCCCAAGTTCAACCTTTTTGACGAGGCCCAGCCGATTTACACCCACGCGCGAAACCTTCCGCCTTGCAAAATGAACCACGCCGACATCACAGCCTCCCTTACAAGCGACGGCTGCATCATAACCGACTCAATGGTAACAAAGTCTGTTATCGGCGTCCGCTCAATCGTTGAGGCGGGAACGATTCTCAAAGGAACAATCATCATGGGAGCAGACTACTACGAATCTCCCGAAGAAAAAGAAAGCAACAAAAAAGCCGGCTTGCCTAACATCGGAATCGGAAAGCACTGCCACATCGAAAAGACGATCATCGACAAAAACGCCCGCATCGGCGAAAACTGCCAGATCAACGTCTCCGGCAAAAAGTACGAGGACGGCGACCACGGAAACTTCTACAGCGCTGACGGAATCATCGTAATCCGTAAAAACGCTGTCATTCCCGCGGGAACGATAATCTAACGACAATACAAAAAAAACGCGGGCGGAATTAAACTTGAAATTCCGCCCGTTTTTTGATATAGTTGCAGTATGTACACTAAATTTAAAAAGGATACAGGCCCCAAAAAGCCGCTCGCAGTCTCTTATTGGTCAAAGACAAAAATCAAGTGTCCCGTTTGCCAAAAAGAGTTTCAACGCGAGGAAATGCTTACCGGAAGCGGACGCCTTAACGCCGGCGCCTTGACAGAAGAGCTTCACCGCCAATACATCCCCACCGCCCGCTACGGAAAAATCAATCCGCTTATTTACGCCATCGGCGCCTGTCCCCATTGCCACTCAGCTTTTTTTTGGAACGACTTCAACGAAATAAAAGACCAGGCATCCCTTGACCGCATTTACGAGACGATGGAAGCGCGCAAAAAATTCACCAACATGATTTTCCCATACTACAATCTTACGCGCAACAGAAATCTCTTGGACGGCGCTGCCATGTATTTTTTGGCGATTTTGACTTACGACGAAGTTGACTTTGCCTACCTTCCAACAATGAAGCGCGCGATTCTTAGCTTGCGCTTGGCTTGGCTTTGCAACGACCTTAACGAAGAAGTTCCCGACCACAACTTTGACATGGTGGCTAAAATCTTTTACCAAAAGGCGATTTTCTTTTACCAGCAAGCGGTAATCAATGAATCCAAGCGAATCGAAAAAAGCTCGACCTTGGCCAACATGGGCCCCGACACCGACAAAAACTACGGTTGGGACGGAGTCATATATTTGTGCGGACTTTTGGAATATAAATACGGACAAACTGAAGACCAAGCGATGCGGCTAAAAAAGCTTGACGAATCAAAAATAGCCATCGCCCGCATCTTTGGACTTGGAAAATCAACAAAAGAAAAGCCCGGTCCGCTTTTGGAACATTCGCGAAATCTTTACGACAACTTGAACAAAGTTTTGGGCGACGCTGACATAGCGATTGAATGACGGCGCGGCGGGCATAGATGGCCAAAAACATTCTTCTTTCCATTTCATACGACGGAACGGATTTTTGCGGCTGGCAGCGGCAAGAAAGCCAACGAAGCGTTCAGGGCGAGCTTGAAAGCGCCTTAGAAAAACTCTTTGGACAAAAAATCAATCTGCAAGGTTCCGGCCGAACGGATTCCGGCGTGCACGCAAAGGCGCAAGCCGCGACTTTTATTTGCCCGATTGATTCGATTCCAGACCAAAACATCCCAAAGGCCTTGAACAATTTTTTGCCGCGCGACGTTAGAATCACCGAGGCGCGGTCGGTTGCGCAAGACTTTTCGGCCCGCTTTAGCGCCACAAGCCGCGTCTACCGATACTTTATATTGCCAAAACAAATTCCCTGCGCGGCTTCAAGCCGATATGTTTGGCAAATCAACCACCTTCCCAACGTCAACAACCTTAACGAGATGGCAAAAGTCTTGCGCGGCGAATTGGATTGCAAAACATTTGCGGGCGCGGGCGACGCAAGCCTTTCGACAAACCGTTATTTGGAAAACGCCTTTTTCTTTGAGGAAGAAGATTCCTTTGGACAAAAAAAACTTGTCTTTGAAATCGAAGCCAACGCTTTTTTGTACAGAATGGTCCGCTCGATTACAGGAACGTTAATCGACTTGGACAAAAACGGAAAAGGCCCCTCAGACTTCAAGAAAATCCTGGACGCTTGCCAAAGAGAGATGGCCGGCCCCACCGCTCCGCCCGACGGACTATTTTTGTGGGAAGTAAAGTTTGACGGAATCCGCCGGCACGCATAGCGCTCCGCTACAACAAGCTAACTGGATCGACGTCAACTTCGATGTAAACGCCGTCCTTTGCCCTGTAGCCGTAGACAAGGCTTGCGGCGATTTTTTGGAGCAAAGCCACGGACGGACCTCTAAGCAAAATCTGGCTTCTGTAATTTGAATTTATTTTTGCCAAGGGACATTCGCTGGGCCCAAGGATTTCGGTCTCCTTTGAATTGGATAGATGTTTGGCTTGCAAAGCCTCCAACTCTTTGGACAAAATTTTATAGGCGTCGGCGGCAAAGGCCTCGGCGTCGCTTTGAACCATGCTTCTAAAGACCAAGCGCAACAATCTTGAATACGGCGGAAAGTTTAAAAGCCTGCGCGCCGAAAGCTCTTCATCGTAAAATTCTTTGGAGCGGGAATGGCAGGCGCAGTAAACGGCGGGATTTGTCGGAGAATATGTTTGAACCAAAACTTTTCCGTCCGGAAAAAAACGGCCGGCGCGGCCAGCCACTTGCGTTATAAGGCTAAAAGTTTTTTCCGCAGCCCTAAAGTCCGGCAAATGCAGCGAAGTGTCCGCCAAAATAACGCCAACCAATTTTAACGAAGGAAAGTTAAGGCCCTTGGCGATCATTTGCGTTCCAAGCAAAATGTCGTACTCGCCTTTTTTAAAAGCGGCGATTTTTTCTTCAAGCTCGCCTTTTTTTTCAACAGCGTCGGTGTCAAGTCGCAAGGCCCGCGCGTTTGGAAATTTAGAAGCGACTTCGCTTTCTATGAATTCCGTTCCAAAACCGGAATAGCCAATGTCAACCGAACCGCATTGGGGGCAAACTCTAAAGGGGTCCACAGAATAAGAACAGTAATGGCAAATCAAGCGGTTTTTGGCCTTGTGGTATGTCATCGGAACCGAGCAGTTCTTGCATTTTACTTCAAAGCCGCAAGCGTTGCATCTAAAAACATGGTTAAAGCCCCTGCGGTTCAAGAATAAAATCGCTTGCCGCTTTTCCTTTAAGGTTTGCCTTATTTCTTCTTCCAGCGGAACGGAAATGGCGCCGTTCATTTTTTCTTTGGACAAATCGATAGCGGCGATAATCGGCATCTTTCCGCCGCTAAGCCTTTTTGTAAGGCGATGGCAAATAAACTGCTTTTCTTCTATCGCTTTCCAAGCCTCAACGCTGGGAGTGGCGCTTCCCATAACAAGAGGAATCTTAAGCTTTGACGCGCGCCGCATCGCCACTTGCCGCGCATGGTAGCGGGGAGCGTTTCCAGACTTGTAGGAAGAGTCATGCTCCTCGTCTATGATGATCAAGCCCAAGTCTGGAATCGGAGCGAAAACCGCGCTGCGCGCTCCAATCACGACGCGCGCTTCCTTATTTATTATTCGCTTCCATTCGCCCAACTTTTGCGCAGGACTCAAATGCGAATGGATGATCGCGGCGGTGTTTCCAAAGCGGCGAGTGACTGCGCTAACAACTTGCGGCGTAAGGCCGATTTCTGGAACCAAATACAAAACGCCTTGGCCTCTTTCCAATATTTTTTCCGCCGCGCTTAAAAAAACTTCTGTCTTTCCGCTTCCTGTCGCTCCGTAAAGATAATGATAAAGGCATGCGTCTTGCCCGCCGCTTTCTTTGGCCTTAACGGCGGCTCCGGCTATCGCGTCAACAGCCTTTGACTGCTCCTCCGACAACTGGTTCTTTCCTTCAAAAGAATCCGCGTCCACAGAAGAAAAGCCGCCTGCGTCCCCGCCCCTTTTTGCGTCTGGAATCATCGCGCGCAAAGCCTCGCCAATCGGACACAAATAAAAGTTTGAAATCCAACGGCCCAAGTCCAAAAGCTCTTTGCTAAGCATTGGCTTTTCGTCAAGCACTCTTAATATTTTGCGGATTTTTTTTGGATCAAAAGAAAGGTCTTGCGGAAGCTCGTCAAAGATCGCGGTTATGATTCCCGTCATCTTTTTGTTTCCGAACATAACTTCGGCGCGCGACCCCACTTGGGCCTCAAAGGAATCCACTTTACGCGCGCGCTTTAAGGGGATAAGTTCATTTTGCTCTTTTTCTTCTTGAGCGACCCGCTTTCCTGCTTCCACATTCGCGTATGTGAAAGTTTGGTTTGCGGGAACGTTCAAGGCGATTTGCAAATATTTCATTTATCGTAGTCCGGACAAATCTCGAGCAATTTATTCTTGAACGCTTTTAGGTCTTCCCAAGCGGGTCGCTTTAGGCTTTCGTCCCTTAAAAGCGCGCTTGGATGAAAGGTTGCCATAAAAGGAATGCCGTTAAAGTCAACGATTTTTCCGCGCATCTTATTGATGCCGATTGAAGTGTCCAATAAATTTTGCAAGGCAACGCGGCCCATCGCCAAAATCATCTTGGGTTTTAACACATGGATTTGCGCGTCCAAAAAGGAGCGGCAAGCTTGGCTTTCTTGCGGAGCCGGATCGCGGTTCATCGGCGGCCGGCACTTTACGACATTGGCAATGTAGCAGTTTTTGTCGCGGCTCAAATTAATGGCACCAAGCATTTTGTCCAAAAGCTGGCCGGCCTTTCCGACAAAGGGGCGGCCCTGCTCATCCTCGTCCGCGCCCGGCCCTTCGCCGACAACAAGCACATACGGATTTGGAACGCCTTCTCCGGGAACAACATTCCTTCTTGTCTTGAAAAGCGAGCAACGAAAGCAAGACGCGATTTTTTGGTTAACGGAATCGATTGACGCCGATTGCAAAACGGCGGGAACGCTTTCTTGGGCAGGCGCCATTTCCTGCGCGGGCGTCGGCGATGCAAACGGAGCGGCAGTTTCCGGGTCGTCAACAAAAACGGGCCGCTCCAAAAAAATTTGGCTAGTGTATCCGAGGACAGCGCCCGAAGTTTTTTTTAGGAGTTGGTAAACTTGCTCTTTTTCCGCGGCCTTCATTTTTCCACTCCCAATAAGGCGGCGGCTTTTGCGGCCCTAAGTTTGTTAGGATAAACAGTCAACGACGACGCGGGAAGCCAACCGTCTTTAAAACGGTACCACACTTCTCCGCCGTATTCTTCGCTGGCAGTGGCGCTGGCCAAAATCGGAAATAATTCGCCTTTCTTGCAATAGTCCGCGGCTTCGGCGTCCCAAGAAAGTTCTTGTCTAAAAGCCGCGTATGGCTCTACAACAACCGCCCATTTTACGTCAGGCGCAAGCGCCAATGGATCCGAAGCGTCAAGAACAATTTCCGAAGCGTCATGCTTTTTACAAGAAGCCGCAAACAAAGGCAAAAGAGAAATTAAAATGACTGCGACAAAAAAACTGTTAGCGGCCTTCATAATTATTCTCAATGTATTTTTTTACGCTCGGCAATATTTTCAAATCCGAATCGACAAAATTATCAGTGGGAATATTATCAAAGTCAACCCATTTGCATTCCGTGTGCTCGGTCAAGGCAAACGTTTTTTCCAAACCATCGTTGCAAAAAAACACTTCATAAGCGCGCAAGGTGTTTTTCATTCCTTTGTGCTCAAAGTCGGAGACGGCGATTTGTTCTCCCACTAAAACATTCTCGCCAAATTCTTCCAACATCTCGCGAACGATCGCGTCGCGGTCGCTCTCTCCGTCATTCACTTTTCCGCCCGGCAACTCCCAACGGCCGCCCATGTCGCCGACTTGAACGCGGTGGGCTATCAATATTTTGTTCCTTGTTTGAGAACTTTTTCCAAGAATTACACAGGCAATGGAATTTTTCATAAAAGAGGAACCCCTGGCAAAACAAAGTGAAGCACGCCGACCAAAAGGGCCGCGATTCCAATATAAAGCTTGTTTGCCGTCAAGACATTTTCCACAGCTTCAGGAACCACAAAACCATCGCTCTTTTCCTCAAAGTATTCAAGAAGAACGCAAGCTCCGGCAAAAAGGCATACAAAGGCGGGAATCAAGTCGCCGATTACAGAAATTCCATGATAAGGAACAAAGAAAATCACAAAGCCAGTCACAAAGCAAAGAGCTCCGCAAACAAGCTTAAAAAGTTCGTTTGCAAAAAGCGATTCTCCGGCCAATCCTTCTTGAATTTTCTCAAGGCCTGGGATTGTTTTCTTTTCCGTTCCCTCGCCAAAAGAATCGTCTTCTAAATTTTCATTTTGACCGTAAATCAAAATCAAGCCGCACAAAATGCTCAACATAACCGACAAGCAATAAAACTGGGCCATAAATCAACCTGCCTTTTTATTATTCGCGCCGCGTCACCTTTGAAGTCAAATCAATTCTTTGCCCCAAAAGCTCAACGTTAGCGGTTACCTTTATTATATCATAATCCGGACTATTTGTCCTTATAAAAAACGCCTTTTTTTCAATTTCCTCTGATTTTTGGATTTTGTCCAAAACCTGGCCGTCCGCGTCATAAAAAGAGAAAACGACGGAAACTTTTTCTTGGTCCTTGATGAATTTGTCAATTGGAAAGTTTTTGTCGGCCAAGCTTTTCTTTAAGGGATGAACTTTTACCTGAGCGTAGATGTTGTCGTCGTAACAAAATGAAGAAAGCTCAAACTCAAAGCCGGCGGCAGTTGCAAGACTAGGCCTATTGCCAAACGCGTTTACGATTAGAACAACCGCAAAACAAAGGGCGACGGTGAAAAGCATAAAACGGTTGAATTTTGTGGCAACAAGCGCCTTAAACAAGCCCTTAGTTGGATTCAATTTTCCAGCGTAATAATCCTGAACTATTTTTGGGGCGTTTTTTATCCGTTCCTCTCGGTTGTAGCGAAAAACCAAGCCATCAGCGCTTTCTTCGCCGTCCGCGGGGCGGCCTTCTTGTATATTGTCGTAAAACGCCATTCGCCCCTTTCCTCTCAATGATTATTGGTCAACAAGAGTGTCGGTTCTCCACCAAACAATCTTAGCCTTGTCGCGTTCCGCCAAAAGCGCGCTGACAATTCCCGTTTCGCTCAACGAATACGAGCTGTAAACCACGTTTGCGGCGTCAAAGTTCAACTGTCTCCTTACCACTTTGCCAGACACCAGATCCATCATTTGAACCATGCAGCCTGAGTCAAGCGCGATAGTAAAGAAAAGCCAGCCGTTTTTTGTGGCGCCGACCATATCGTAAGGAAGCTTGAATACTTGCTTTGAAAAGCCGTCAGAAATCGTTTCCTCGTAAGGCGGCACTTCAAGCCCCTCTCCAAAAGTTCCCTTCTTTATGTCATAGGGAAAAACAACGCTCACAGGATCCGAGATTCCGTTTTGAACCTTGCTTGAAACGTCAATCGATGTTTCGTAATAGTCCGCCTTTACAAACAAACGGGCTGACGCGGGGTCAGGAATGACGTTCTCGATTTCCGCGTACTGCGTAACGCCCATTTTTGTCTCGCCGTATTCGGGAGCGTCGGAATACTTAATCAAAGTTTCTGACAACGGAAAGCCTTGCGGATTGTATCTAAAGATTTGGAATCCCTCGTTCACTACGCAAACGACAACCAAGCAATCGTCTTGAGTGACGTAAATGTTTCGTATAAAAGGAAAGGGAGTTCCGCCAACGCCTTGCTGGCCTATGTAGTCGACAAAAGAGTTTGAGTTAAAGCGCAAGACTACCTGCAAAAGAATTTTATTGTCGCCAGTCTCCTGCCTTTCCTTGGGAAGAGTTTCGGCGACATAAATGTACTTGCTTGAGTCCAAAGCCAAAAGCGACGGCGCGTTAAATGGATAATCGACAGTCTTTCTTGTGCTGACATTCTTTGAAGAAGCCGTCTGCCTTGAATCAGAACTGTCAAAAAGCGGCGTCGGGTTTGTCTCAGGATTATGGTAAAGAGTCAACAAGTCGCCGTAAGAGTTAAGTTCCAAAATTTTTTGCGACTCGCCGTTTGAAATGTAGAAAAAACCGTCGCGCATGGCGATGGCGGTGTTTACGGCGCCAGTCGCGTTAAGGCCGCCGGCCATATTCAACTGGTCTTCAAAGGAGCCGTACTTGAGCGAAAACAACTCTTGCCTTTTTACGCTGGCGACGCTTGTCGTTTTCTTGCATGAAAAAAAGCAAAGGGCGACAGAAGCAACAAGCGAGGCCGCAAGAATTTTTGTAAAAGACAAACTATTCATTCCTGCCATGACACTGCTTGTATTTCTTTCCGCTGCCGCAAGGACACGGATCGTTGCGGCCCACTTTTGGAATTGTTCTTCGAACCGTGACCGAAGCGCCTTGCCTGCTCTTTTGCATCGCTCCGCCAGCCGCTTGCCTTCTTGCGGCGTCTCCGTCAAAGGCGCTGGGGCGCGCGGCGGGAGCGGCTCCAAAGTTCTGGCCAGTCTCGTCGTGGCGCGCGTTGAGGGCGCTCATGCGGGCGGCTTCCTGCTGTCTCTGGCGTTCGGCCAAAGCCTCGGGACTAAGCTGGATTCTTACCTTGAACAAGCGCGAAATTATCGTTTGCCTGATTGAGTCAAGCGCGTCGTAGAAAATGTTAAAGCCGTCAATCTTGTATTCTGTCAAAGGATTCTTGCCGCTGTAGTTGCGCAAGCTTACCGCCTCGCGCAAAGCCTCCAACGCTTCCAACTGGTCAAGCCACTTTTTGTCGATGACTTGGATGTATTGGTAGCGGATGAACATATTGAGGTTTTCTTTTCCGACAAGAGCTTCTTTTTCCGTGATGTCGTTCTGAAGCTCGCTTTCGATCGCTTCTAGCGTCAAGCGCTCTGGCGGAAGCTGCAAGCCAAACACGCTCTTTACCTGCTCGCCGATTTCCTTTTCGTTGTCCTTGCGGCCGTACTGAGCGAACAAGTCGGTCAAGAAATCTTTGGCGTTGTTAAAGACGCGGCCGCTCAAATCATTGTCTGCCAAAATCGCGTCGCGCTGCTCGTAAATTACCGAGCGCTGTTCGTTTAGAACGTCGTCGTAGTCAAGAAGGTGCTTGCGGATTTCAAAGTTGCGCTCCTCAACCTTGTGCTGGGCGCGCTCAACGGCCTTGTTAAGCATCGGATGGTCGATCGGCTCGCCGGGCTGCATGCCGATGCGGGTCATTATGTTCTTCATGCGCTCGCCGCCGAACAAGCGCATCAAGTCGTCGTCCATAGAAATGTAGAACTTTGAGCGTCCGGGGTCGCCTTGGCGTCCAGATCGGCCGCGAAGCTGGTTGTCGATGCGGCGGCTTTCGTGGCGTTCTGAGCCGATGACGTAAAGGCCGCCAAGATTTCTAACTTCTTCGTAGTCTTTCTTCCACTGCTCTTTTTCTATCGCAAGAGCGGCCTCGTACTGTTCCTTTGTGGCTTCAGTGCCGGCGCGCTTGCGGGCGCGCATCTCCGGGTTTCCGCCAAGCTTGATGTCGGTTCCGCGGCCGGCCATGTTGGTGGCGATCGTCACCGCTCCCTTGGCGCCCGCTTCGGCGATGATGGCGGCTTCGCGGGCGTGGTTTTTGGCGTTCAAAACCTCGTGGCGAATTCCTTTTTTTGTAAGGAGCGCGCTAAGGCGTTCCGACTTTTCGACGGAAATAGTGCCGACCAAAACCGGCTGGCCTTTTTCGCGGGCGGCTTGAATCTCTTTGCAAATCGCCTCCCACTTGTCGCTTTCGTTAAGGTAAACCTCGTCGTTTTCGTCTTTGCGCGCGACGGGTCTGTTTGTGGGAATGGCGACGACGTCAAGCTTGTAGATTTTGTTGAACTCTATCGCTTCGGTGGCCGCGGTTCCGGTCATGCCCGAAAGCTTTGAATACATTCTGAAGAAGTTCTGGAACGTAATTGTCGCCATCGTGCGGTTTCGCTGGGCGATTCTAAGATGCTCTTTGGCTTCGATCGCTTGGTGCAAGCCGTCGCCGTAGCGTCTTCCTTCCAAAACGCGGCCGGTAAATTCGTCGACAATCATCACCTGGCCGTCTTTCACCAAGTAATCGACTTCGATTTTGTAAAGCTTGTGGGCGCGGAGGGCTTGGGTAAAGTAATGGACAAACTCAAAGTTCTCCGAGTCGAATACAGTCGTTCCCGCGGGAATCAAGTTGTGCTGATGCAAGATCGCGTCGATGTGGTTCATTCCCTTGTCGGTGAACATAACATGCTTGGATTTTTCGTCAAGCTTGTAGTCGCCCTGCAAGGCGGCGCGCTCTTCCGGAGTCATTTGGACTTCGTCTGGATAGTCGCCGGTCTTGGGATCTTTTTCAACTTCGGTAAGTTCCTTTATGTACTTGTCGACTTCGTGATACTTGTATGTGTCGTCCTCGCCCGCTCCGCTAATGATAAGAGGGGTTCTGGCTTCGTCGATCAAGATTGAGTCGATTTCGTCGACTACGCAAAAGTTAAAGCCGCGCTGAACCTTGTTTGAAAGGTCAACGACCATGTTGTCGCGAAGGTAGTCAAAGCCAAATTCGTTGTTGGTTCCGTAAGTGATGTCGCAGGCGTAGGCGGCGCGGCGGGCGTCGTTGTCCATGTTGGAAAGAATCGTTCCTACAGTCTGGCCAAGCAAAGCGTAAACGGGGCGCATCCACGCGGCGTCGCGCTCGGCGAGGTAGTCATTTACAGTTACGATATGGACGCCCTTTCCGCTCAAAGAGTTGAGGTAGACGGCGGCGACGCACATCAATGTCTTTCCTTCGCCGGTTTTCATTTCGGTGATTCGGCCCGAATGAAGGACCAAGGCGCCCATAAGCTGAACGTCGTAAGGACGCTCGCCCAAAATGCGCTTTGCGGCTTCGCGCGCCAAGGCAAAGGCGTCAACCAAAATGTCGTCCAACGTCTTGCCAGCGGCAAGCTGTTCCTTGAATATTTTTGTTTGCTTAGCAAAGTCTTCGTCTTTAAGCGAGGCCGCCCATTCTTCGCGGGCGTTGATTTTGTCCACAATCGGACGCAGTTTTTTTACTTCGCGGTCGTTGGCCGAGCCAAAAATCGCGGTCAAAATTTTGTCAACTATCATAATATTACTATTGTACTGAATAGCGACATTTATTTCAAGAACCCTATGCGGCCCTTGGGCCAAAAGCGGAATTCGGTGGTGCCCAAAATTTTGTCTTGGCTTACAAACTGCGGCTCCATGTTTGTATAGTAATAGACTGAGTAATCGTCAAAGGACGTCAGAGGAACAAGGCGCTCGTCGTAGCTGTGCCTCATGTCCAAGGAATTAAAGCGGTTGTCGCCCATCATAAAATAGCAGTCCTTGGGAATGTAGTTGGCCGAACCGTCGGAGGCGTTGGCAGGAAATACCGGCATGTTTCTTCTGTCCAAATAATTTATGTAGCTTTGCAAAAGCTGGGCGCGGTCCCAAAGGCCCCTGATTTCTTGGTCGTCAACCAAGTTTGAATAAGGCACTCCGCTGGAAATCAACTGCGCGTTCCTCAAGACAAATTTTCCGACGCAAAGCTTTAGCATAAGGTTGAGCCTAAAGTTGGAGTCCGAATACAAGTCTCCGCCATAAAGGCCGTCCTTTAAAGCCTTGTCGCCGCGCTCAAACCAATCGGTCATAAAGGCGTGGAACCAAGAGGCTCCGTCCGTTCCGGCGGCCATAAGCTTTGTCGTAAGCGTGTAGTTTTCGCGAAGCATGTTGTATTCAAAAAGCTCGTCGGGCGAAAGCAAGTCTTTTTTTGGCGGATTCAATTTATCGGAGCGAACGGTCTTCCAAAAGTTCCAGGCTATGTCGTAACACTCTTTTTTGGCCGCCGCAATGTCCATCGTGTCGCGCTCTTTTTCAAAGGCCAGCATTTCTTCGTAGCCCTCTTGGTTAATGGGAAACTCTTGTATCAAGCGCTTTATCTCTGGCGCTTTTTCGTTTAGGTTGTAGTTGGCCCACTTTGCGTCTTCCTGAACGGGAGCAAAGCGCGGCGAGTCTTTTGTCCTGGAATATAGAACTCCGTTGACCATCATGAGCTGTTCTCCGGGAAGGCCGACAAGACGCTTTACCAAAGGATCAGCCTTGACTTGGCCGTTTTTGTCCACGTTCAAGTTGACCGTAGTGAACGTAAGCATGTAAACAAGCTCAGACACAACGGACTTTACCTCGTCCTTTCTTCCGCCGGCGTAATGCGGATTCCTAAAGACAACGATGTCGCCCCTCTTATACTTTTTGAACGCAGGAAGCCCGACTTTTGTAAGAGGAAACTTTGGGCCGCTTGTGATTTTAGAAACCATCAAACGGTCGCGGATCAAAAGCTCCGACACCATCGATTCCGACGGAATCTTGTAAAACTGAAAAAAGAAAATCTGAAAAAGCAAAACCATAAAGACCGCTTGCACCAAGGCGTCGGCCCAATCCAAAATTTCAAAAGCGAACCAAGAGCCGCCCTTTAGTTTTATCGGCCCTGAAAATTCCACCCATGCAGGATTCACTTTCTTTATTCTTTTGTCGGAAATCAATCTTAGCGCGACAATTGAAAAAACAAAGGCTAAAAGCCAAAGGCAAACCGTAAAGGCGTCAAAGGCAAATGACGTTCCCTTCTCTCCGGAGCGGCGGATTATAAAGGCGACCAAATGCGCGAATGGCTGGTATTGCAAAAGTTTTTTTACGACATTGAAATTTACGCGGGAAGGATTTTTTAAAAGGCCAAAGTAAAATTGATGCAAAAGAAACGCGTTAAAGACTGCGGCAAGCGGAAAGGCAAAAACCGCAATGTCAAGGCCAAAATAAACGTTAGCAATTGAAAAAAGGGCCGCAAAAATCGCGTCAAGCAAAAATACTGTTTTTAAGTTTTTCATACAGCGGCATTCTAGCGCAAAAACGGCATTCAGTCTATAATGTCATTTCATGGAAACAATTTTAAACGTTCAAGAAGGCCTTTCGTTTGTAGACGGCGACAAGGACTTGTACAAAATTTTGCTTGACACGTATGTCGAAGAAAATAAATTTGATCCGGACACTTTTAAGGCCTTGATTCAAAAGAAAGATTTTGAGGCGGCCGCAAAGGCTGTCCACAAAACAAAAGGCGCGTCCTATCAAATCGGCGCAAAAACAATCGGAGACGCGGCCCAAAAATTGGAAGACCTCTTGCGCTCAAAGACTACGCCCGACGAAAATCTTGTCCAAGACTTTTGCGGCTCATACCAAAAATGCCTTGAGGAAGTCGCGGCCACAACGGCGAATCTTTAAAGGCCAAAAGCCTTGTCAAAGTTTTTTTCAATCGCTGCGGTAAAGTCAAAAAACGAAGGCCGCGCCTCAAAGGGGCTGCCGGCCGCGCGAATTTCAAAGGCGGCCTGGTAAACGTCGGCGATCTCTTGCGGACTTGTGGCAAGCTCGCCCTTTAAGGTTTGGTAGGGAGCGTCGGTCTCCAAAAGCAGGCGGTCTTGCGGCAAAGAGCGGACGCATAGAATCGCTTTTTTGGCTCCGTTCATCAAAGGCTTTCCAAAAGAAAAATATGCGTTGATTCCCTTTGCAAGGAGGGAACTGGCGTCGGCCGGACTTCCGGCAAAGGAATGGAATACGACCGCCGGCGCTTTTTTTAGCGCTCCGACCGCGGCGAAAATTTCTTGCATCGCTTTGCGCGCGTGGACAATGACGGGAACAGAAAAGCGCGCGGCCAAATCAAGCTGGGCGGCAAAGGCCTTTTCTTGCGCCTCGCGGTTGGCGGCAAATTCAGGAGTGAAAAAATCAAAGCCGCACTCGCCTATCGCCGCGATTCGTTTTTCTTGCAATAGGCCTTCCAAAAAATCAAGGTTTTCCAAAAGCGGCTCTTGCGGGTGCAAGCCGAATGATTGGAAAAGGCCCGGCAAGGCCAACTCTTTTACGCGCGCTTCTTGCGCAAAAAACTCGTCCTTAAAATGCGCGGCGGTCACGCCCCGGCCTCTTGGCAGAGAATGCGTTCCCAAAGCCGCTTCTGATGGAATCAAATGAAAGTGGGCGTCGCAAAAATTCACTAAACTATTTCCTCCCATTTCCGACAATTATAGTATTAGAACTTGCGCTTGGCAAGGAAAATTTTGCTTTTATTTAAAATTGATAGGAGGAAATTATGGGAACCTATACATTGAAAAGCATTGGAAACGCAAACGACTACATGACAATAGTTCGCGAGGTTGAAGACGGCTACGTCGTTCGCATCGTGCGCGATCAAGACGGATACAACGAAGTAAAGACCGACTACATCTCAAAGTCGCTCTTTGACAGCTGCGTGCGCACCGGCTACCTTACAAAGGTAGAGCAGATGGAAGCGATCAGCGCTTAACGTCCAATCCACAGGCCGCGATAATCTCCATCGCGGCCTTAATTTTTTCTTCAACGCTCCCCTCTAGAGGAAGCCAATTAATCACAACGCCTTTTTTTTCCATTCCCCTAAACCAAGTCTCTTGCCGCTTTGCGAACTGGCAAATGGCGGTGCATAACAAGTCGCGCATCTCTTTTTGGCTTGAAAATTTTCCTTGCAAGAATTCGGAGACAAAGCGGTACTCAAGGCCCAACTTTTCCAAACGCTCCCAAGAGGCGCCGTCTTCATGCAAGCCTTTGACTTCTTCAACCATTCCTTCTTGCAAGCGCTCGTCAAGGCGGCGGGCGATGTTGCCCCTAAGCTTTTCGCGAGGCAAGGTCGTTCCCAAAATTATCGGGCGGATGTCAGGCCGCGGAGGCAATGATTTTTTAAAGGCCTCGCATTCGGGGCTTTGAATAAAGATCTCAATCTCAATCGCCTTGACGACGCGGTCGCGCTCCAACAAATCTCGGGGAACGTGAAGCGAGCCGCCCTTTAAGGCAAGGAGCATTTTTCCAAGCTCTTCAAGCGATTTGTCCGCAAGTTGGGCGCGCAATTCTTTGTTCTCCGGAACGGGAACCAAGTCGTAGTCGCGGACCACGGCGTCAACGTACATTCCGCTTCCGCCGACTACAAGCGGAACGAGGCCGCGCGCTTGCATCTGCGAAAAACATTCGTAAAAATCTTTTTGGTACAAAAAGACCGAGTACTCTTGGCTTAAGTCGGACACGTCAATCAAATGATATGGAACTTGTACGCCGTCAAGAACGTAGTCGGCCAAATCCTTTCCGCTGCCGATGTCCAAGCCCTTGTAGACTTGCCGGCTGTCCGCGGAAATTATTTCCGTTCCGAGCGCGCGAGCCAAGCGGACTCCGATCGCGGTCTTTCCGACGGCGGTGGGCCCAAGAAGAACGACGCAATTATAGTTTTGCGCTTGCATCATTGAACCTTGCAGATCGCGCGCTTAAGGTATTCGCTTTTCGGATAGCCCAGCAAGACCGGATGGTCTGGAGCCGCTCCGCCCTTTGACAAAATCTGGACGCGCCTGTGGCTGTCGCTTGCCGCCGCCGCGAGCATCGAATAAAAATTGGTTTCGTCAAAAAAGTGCGAGCAAGAGCATGTTACAAGGATTCCGCCCTTGTTAAGGATTCGCATCGCGCGCAAGTTGATTTCCTTGTAGCCGCCGTAAGCTTTTTTTATCATCTTTGCGCTCTTTGTAAAGGCCGGCGGATCAAGTATGATGACGTCAAACTTTTTTCCTTCCGATTCGTACTGCTTTAGAAGATCAAAAACGTCCGCGCAAACGGCCGACACAACCTTCTCCGCTCCGTTCAACTTTATGTTAGCGTTGATCAAGGCGGCGGCGTCTTCCGAAATGTCGGCGCACAAAACGCTCTTGGCTCCAGCCATAAAGGCGTTGAGGCCAAAGGCTCCCGTGTGGCTAAAGGCGTCAAAGACATTCTTTCCGCGGCAGTACTTCCAGATTTCCTTGCGGTTGAATTTTTGGTCAAGGAAGTAGCCTGTCTTTTGTCCGTTGGCCAAGTCCACTTGAATGCGGACGGAATTTTCGACAATCGTTATTGTCGCGCCGTCATTGTTAGAGCCGTCGCCGCCCTTAGGCGCCTTTATCCAGCCGCTCTTTAACTCCAAGCCTTCCTTTAAGCGGACGTCGGCGTCGCTCCTCTCGTAGATGGCAAAGGGCTCGGCGATTTTTTCAAGCGCGGAAATTATTTCCTTTCTAAAGACTTCGCAGGAAAGCGACAAGAACTGGACCAGCAGGTAAACCTTGCTTCCTTCGGCGACGTAGCGCTCGCAAATGAAGCCAGGCAAAAAGTCTGCCTCGCCAAAGACAAGCCTAAAGGAGTCGCCAACGTCAAAGTGCATTTTGCGCAAATTCATCGCGTCAAAAATTTTTTTATAAATGTATTCGCCTTTGTCCGCGTCGATTTCTTCGGCCTTTTCCGTTCCCAAAAGCCGCACGGTGATTTTTGAGGAACGGTTGAAAATTCCGCTGGCTAAAAAGGCGCCCGCGTTTGTGTAAAGCTCGACAAGCTCACCGTCCTTTACAGGAAAGGCGTCGCCTGCCTTGTCTTCTTCTTTTGGAACGAACTGGCATTCCTTCCATTCGTTTTCTTCAAAATATTTTACGCGGCCAAGCTCGTTGTCAAAGGCCCACAAAAAGCCGCCCTTAATTTCTTTCTCTTCGTTCTTCTTTAAAAACACTCGCGGAAAATTCATATCATCACCCTATCGTTTTTATTTCTTTTTGTCATTATCCATTTGGTTGTTCTTTTTGCTCCAGTCAAAGAAGGAGTCGCCGTCCTTGTTTATCTTTCGCATAAAGGCAAGGTAAGGATTGCCGGGATCCTGCGCCTCCGCCTCGTCAAGCATGGCCGCGGATTTCTTAAAGTCTTTTTCCTCAAACAAAAATTGCGAGTAAAAGACGCAGGCAAAAAATTTCTCGGCCTTGTTCTTGGCGGCCTTTACTGCGTTCTCAAAAGCCTCGCCGGCCTTTTTGTCGCTTCCGCCGTTAATGCCTGGCGCCCAGTAATACCACTGGCCCAAATTGTTCCAGCCGTAAGAAAAGTTTGGATCCAGCTCCACCGACTCCTTGTACTTGTCACGCAAAGACATTCCGCTTTTCATAACTTCCGAAAGCGAATAGGACATATAGCAAGAAGTGACGTCGGCGCTTGTGGCCAAAAGCCAAACGCCAGCCTTGTCCTCGCCGTTGGCGGCGAACCAAGCTTCGTTTTTTTCCTTCAGCTCTTTAAGCATTTTTTTCAGCTGGGCCTTGGTTCCTTTTTGCTTTCGCAAAAAATTGTATTTTTCCATCACGATAAAATTGACCAAGACCAATCTGTCTTCCTGAGCGCTGAACGTGGAATCTATCGCCAACTTTTTTTCAAAGTCCGCCACTTGCGCCAAAGCCGCGTCGGAGCCAAGGCCCGCGATTTTCATTCTTAGGTTCATAAAATCGTCTATCGCTTTTTGAGCGGCTGGAGTCACTTCCGCGCTTGCGCATAAATTCCAAATAAAAAAAACGGCGGCAAAAAAAGCGCCAAACAATGCTTTTCTTTTCATAGGACCTAAGTGTATACTTTTTTGAAAAAAAATGATAGAGTGCGCGTATGAAAAAAACGGATGAAGGAAAAAAGCGCGTCATTTATTACAGCGACGAACTAAACGACGAATTCTCAGAAATGCAAATCAAGGCCATTCCAATTGACCAAAACTACGACTACGGACAAAGCGGCCTTTGGTGGAATTTGCAGCGCTTTTTTTGGTACAGAATATTCTCAATGCCGATAGCCTGGCTCTGGCTAAAGTTGACGTACCGCCACAAAATAGTGAACCGACACGTCCTAAAAAAATGCCCCAAAGGACCGATCTTCCTTTTTGCCAACCACACAAACCCGATAGCCGACGCGCTGATTCCAACCTTTGTGGCTTTTCCTAAAGGCGTCTACGTAATCGTCCACGCCAACAACGTTTCTATACCGGGCCTTGGATTAAAGACAAGAATCTTGGGCGCGCTTCCGCTCCCCGACAACTTGGGCGCGACAAAAAATTTTATGGAAATCGTAAAAAGGCGCGTTGCCGAAAAGCAGGCGATTTGCATTTACCCAGAGGCGCACATATGGCCTTACTACACAAAGATCCGCCCCTTTTTGGACGTGTCCTTTAGGTACCCCATTCAATTCAAGACGCCCGTTTACTGCTTTACCAACACATACCAAAAAAGGCGCTTTTCCAACAAGCCCAAAATGGTCACTTACGTCGACGGCCCCTTTTACGCCGACGAAAATCTTGGCTCAAAGGAAGCGCGCCTGGACTTGCGGAACCGCGTCTACGAGGCGATGAAGGCGCGAAGCCTCAACAGCAACTTGGAACTGATTCAATACATAAAAAAGGAAAATAGCGATGATTGACATTTTGTTTTGCGGAAACTCAAAAATTTTTGACGGAATTCTCACTTGCATGCTCTCAATCCTAAAAAGGACTGACACAAAGGAGCCCTTTAACTTTTACATTTTCACGATGGACATAAGCCGCGTAAAGCCCGAGTACACTTGCATCAGCGACAAGATGACGGCCTTTTTGGAAAAGACTGCAAAAGAATACAACAAGGAAAACCGCGTCACAAAAATCGACGTGACCCAAATCTACGAAAAGGAATTCGGCGGCTGCCCCAACGAGCAGTGCTATTGCTCGCCCTACACGCTCCTCCGCCTTTTGACGGACCTGGTTCCAAACATGCCCAAAAAGCTCCTTTACCTTGACATAGACCTTATGTTCAACCGCGACGTCCGGCTCTTGTGGGACACGGACGTTTCAAACTATGAATACGCCGCCTGCCGCGACCATTACGGAAAGATCATCTTGTTCTTTAGGCGAAAGTTCATCAACGCGGGAGTCATCTTGTTCAACCTTGAGGAATGCAAAAAGACGGGCCTTTTGGAAAAATCGCGCAATCTCATAAAGACCAAATGGCTTTTGTTCGCGGACGAGTCGGCGATAATCCTTAGCACGACCAAGCAAAAAGTCCTAAGCCAGCGCTTCAACGACCAAAAGTTCCTCTACAAGGACACGGTAATCCGCCACTTTTCAAAGCGCCTTTTTTGGCTTCCTTACCCGCACGTCGACAACATCAAGCAGTGGCGGATAACCAAAGTTCACAAGATTTTTGGATACGAGAATTTTGACGACGTTCTTTACGAATACGTGTATTTAAAGCGAAAGTTTGAGCTGGAAAACGCCTAGTCGATTTTAACGGCGCCTTGCCGGATCACTTTGGGCTCCCCGTCCAAAAGGCTGACAAGGGTGCTTGGAAGCGCGTTTTTTTTGTCGCCGTCGCTGACAAAAAGGTCTACGACGCCTCCAAAGTCCCTTAAAATATCCTCTTCTGCCTCCAAGACAGGCTTTCCGCTAAAGTTTACGCTGGTGGAATAAATCGGGCCGCCGCAAAGGCCTATCACGCGCCTAAGCCATTCGTCTCCAGGGCAGCGGAAGGCCGTGGCGTCGCGGCCGGTCAAGGCCTTGTACCAAGCGTTGTTTTTGACAAGCAAAGTGAGGGCTCCGGGCCATTTTTGGAGAAGCTTGGAAGGAATTTCTTGGTCAGTGTATTTGTAAATGTCCAAGGGATCTGAAATTAGCTCGATTAAGGGCTTTGATTCGGGGCTTTTTTTGATTTGGTCGATTTTTAAGTCAAGGCCGGATTTTTGCCGGCCCTTCGCTCCGTCAACGCCGGAAAAAGCCACGGCGCTAAAGCCGTAGACCGTGTCGGTGGGCAAAATGGCGATTTTGCCGGCCAAAAGGACGGCGGCCGCCGCATCCGCGCTTGCGGGGTCAGATTTGGGCGACGTCATAGACGGGAATGCCCTCTATCGTTTCAAAGCGCTTTTTCTTAGAAAAGGACTTTACGCCGTAGGAAACGTCAAAGAGGAAAATGGCGGCGGCAAGCAAAAGGCCGACCGCAAGACCGGCTCCCTTGCAAAACCATTCGCTCACATAAGCGACGGGAGCGCTTTTTAGAACGCTTCCGGTCTCGTACATAAGGCTTTTGGCGGCTCCAAGGCCCTTAATCTTTACAAGCTTTTCGCCGGGAAAAACGTAGTCCAGCTTGCGGGCATAGGCCGCGATTACGTCCGCGTCGTCCCTAATCGCCGTTTTTTCAAGATTAAGGTCGTCGTTTATATTTTGAATCTCTTGCGTTCTAGCGCTTATGACTTTTTTTTGCGCCTCAAGCTGCCTTTGGGCCCAAACGCCGTTCTGTCCCCAAAAAAACGAAAGAAGAGCGTACGCAAGGGTTCCGGCCAACAGCGCCGGCAAATATTTTCCAGTTTTCATTATGAATTTATTATCGGAAAAAAATATTATTTTCTTATTGGAATTTTTTGAAATATGCGCTATAATCTTTAAAAATATAGGCATTTGGCGGGTCAAAAAACCGCGTCGGCCAAACGCGCTTTTATATAAGAAAAATGCGCGCAAATTCAAAAAAACGGCCGATAATATTATGAAAAGTTTTTTATAGGGGAATGAGACATGAGCGACTCAAAAGATCTCGACAAATACGGTGTGTGGGTAAAAAACTCGCCAAAAGACATAAAGGGAGAAGACATCGAAATGCCTGAAAACGCAATCGACGACATCGACTTGCCGTCAGACGACGACATGTTCAACGACATCGACTTTCCGATGACCGCGGAAGACTTGCAGGAAAGCGACACGAAAGCGGAAGACCAAACAGAAATCGACGACATTGACATAGACATCGACATTCCCGAGTCGACAACCGAAGAAAGCGTCGAAGACGACAACCAGGACACAACACTCAGCCCCGACGAATTGATGAACATCACGGGCGACATGGAAGGCGGCGCTGACGAAAACGAAGACACGACACTCAGCACCGACGAGCTTATGAACATCACAAACGACATGGAAGGCGGCGCTGACGAAAACGAAGACACAACGCTCAGCCCCGACGAATTGATGAACATTACCGAAAACCAAGAAATCAAGACGGAAGAAGCCGCCCCCGAAGACGGAATGGACGACTTTAACTTGGATGACTTGGACATCACGAAGGACGCGGCGGAAACGCCCGCGGCCGAAGAGACCAGCATTGACAACATCCCCGACGGCGACGTTGACTTGGACGACTTTATGAGCGACTCCCCAAGCGCGGCCCCCAGCGCCGACTCCACTCCCGACGGCGACGTAGACCTTAGCGAATTTATGGACGGAAACGACGGAGAGGTTGACTTGGGCGCCTTTATGGACGACGCGCCCTCAAGCAAGAAAGAGGCCGCTCCCGAAGAAATTCAAGACGAAAAGTCTCTTGACATAGACGTGAACTTTGACGATTCCGCCGCCGACATCGCGGTGGAAGACGACACGCCGGAAACAAGCGCGTCGCCCGCTGAGGCCAGCCCCGCCCCGGCGGCCGACGCAATGTTCTCCGAAACTGTCGAAAGCTCCGCGAAGAATGCGTCCGACGCTCCCGCCGGAAACACGGAAGAAGTTGACCTTAGCGACTTTGGATTTGACGACGACGATTCAAACATCGGCATGACAAACGGTCCTGACAGCGCCGAATCGACAAAGAACGAAGTCGTTGACTACGACATGAAGGTCAGCGTCGACGACGACTCAAAGACGCCAAGCGTTCAAGACGTGCTTTCAGGAAATGTAGACAGCGGCGCCGACAACGACGACGAATACGCGCCGGCAGGAAGCGCAAGCGCGGCCACAAGTTCCGCCAGTCCAGAGATCAGCCAAAAGGGACAAGAAATCCTTTCGCAGATTATGGGCGAGCTTTCAAGCCTTAAAGACGAAATCCGCAACCTTAAGACAGACTTTGCCGGCCTAAAAGACCGCCCCGCCGACGGAAGCGCTTCCGCGCAGGCGCCAGCCAGCCAGCAAAAAGAAGAAAACACTGGCTTCTTTAGCGACGACGACGGAGACGACACAATCGCCCTTAGCGGCAACGAGCTTACAAACATTTTGAGCACAGCTGAGTTCTCCACCGAAGAAGCCTCGGACGAGCCTTTTGTAGTTGAAAACGGCGAGCCGGAACTCAACGAAACTGCGGTCGAAGACTCAGACCTTAAGATGGACTTTAACGAAACCGACATGGAGGAGCCGACGATCGACTCAACGGAAATCACTCCCGAAGACTTGGCCGGAACAACCGACGAGTTTGGAGAGGAAAACGTTTTGCCGGAAGAAATCAGCGTTCCCAAAGTTGACGACGACATCACAGTTGAGTCTTCAAACAGCGACTTGATGGATTCTGTCGTCAACACTGACGAAATGCAGGCTGACGCGGCTCCGCAAGAAACGCTCAACTCAGAAGCGATTGACGAAATCATGCAAGAAGACGTGTCAATCGCCGACTCTCTTGACGACGAAAAAATTAATTACATGAGACAAGATTCCTTGGACGACGACAGCGTTGTAAGCGTTGACGACATCGTAAAGGAAAACGTTTCATTGCAAGAAGATTCAGACGACGTCGCGGTTGGAGTCGGAGACGACATCAACGCTGCCTTTGAAGAAGCAGACGCAACTGAGGCCGACATCACCGATTCCGCCTTGGCCGAAAAAGACGCCTACGAAAGCTCAGTTTCAGACATCATGAAGGAAAACGTTTCCTTGCAGGAAGATTCTGACAACGTTGCCGTTGGCGTCGGAGACGACATCAACGCCGCCTTTGAAGAAGCGGACGCAACCGAGTCCGACATCACCGACTCTGCCTTGGCCGAAAAAGAAGCTTATGAATCTTCAAAGTCGATGGAAGAGGAATTCTCCCTTGACATCGGAAGCGAAGACGAAGAGCCTGTTCCAGAAACTTTGGACGAAAGTCTTTTGCGCGACACTCCCGAGCAGGAGCCGTCGACGGACGACACCTTTATCGACGAGTCGATCTTTGACGACAACGCTTCGGAAGACACAACGGTTGCTGAGACTTCAGTTGACGTTCCGGCGGAAGAAACTGTGGTCAAGACAGCCGCAGCCGCCGCAACAAGCTCTTCAGAAAAGACAACAATCACAAAGGACCTCAAGTCAGAAATCGTTTCTGTGCTTTCATATATGGATCAATTGCTCGAAAACCTTCCCGAAGACAAGATTACGGAATTTGCAAAATCAGAGCATTTTGTAACTTACAAAAAACTCTTTGACGAGCTTGGTCTTTCGTAAAAATGGGATTGCTTAGCATCGCTTGCGGCAAACAATCTGGCCTTATGGCCAGAGCCGAAAGCGCTTCAATTCAAACTTTTCAGCAATGGGCAAGGCAAAACGGCTTTGACCATTGCGGCGTCTTCCGCTCTCACAACGGTCTCATGCTTCTTGAGTGCGCCAACGAAATTGACGCTCAAAGCGTATTCAGTTCAATCTCAACGCAGGATTTTTGGAACGGTTCAGTCCATTCCGACACGTGGGTTACGCTTGACCGCGAAAGTCCAAATTTTTCGGCCTTTACACAATTTTTGGGAACGGAAGCCAAGTCAAAGGTAAAAGCTTTTAGAATTTTTAAATTCAACGACGGCGGCGAGCCAATCGTATTTTTCCAATACTCATACCAACCCGCGGGCTTTTTAAACACCAAGGAAACTTTTAAGCAAGAACTTTTGGAAGTCCTTAGGCGCCACAAGCAAAGCCTTATGTCTGAGCCAAAGTATGAAATGGTTGAAAAAATTTCAGAACAAGGAAGCGTTCGCCTTTTCTTGATTTCAACAAAGCGAGCCTTTGAAGAAGCGATTCAAAAAATTGAAGTTTGCGAATCCACGCTTCTTAAGATTTTGATAAACACAATCTTTGAGGAATTATTCTACAAAACAAAAAAACTTTTCCAGACGCCTGCCATGATTTATTCAATTGATCCGGACGAAATCAAAGTGGCGGCTCTTGTCAATTCCGACATTGAGGATGAAATCCTAAAAGAGCAGCTTTCGCTTGAATACGCAAGCCTTATCGGAACCGAAGCCGCAAAGAAAATAATAATTCTTACGGCCGGATATTCCACAGACAACGAAGAAATCCACGCCTACCTTTTGAGGGGCTGATTTTGGCCCTTGAATTCCTTTCTGCAAAAAACGCCAGCAAAAGCGCGAAAGCAAACGGCGTTTTGCTTCATTCCTCCTACAATCCGCAAGTCGAGGGAGAGCGCTTTGCGCAAAGCCTTAGCCTGGACTTTATTCCGCAAAACATAATCATCGTAGAAGGCGCTTTAAGCTATTGCGCCGCTTACCTAAAAAAACGATTTCCAAACGCAAGGATCGGAACGATTCGCTTTACAAGCGACTTCTCGGAAAGCGACAAAGAATGGGATTTTTGCTTGCCCCTGAATGAAAAAAGCGCCTCGCCCCTTTGCGACCGTCTCTTTAACCTTTTTGGCGAAGAAGGCTTGTTTCAAAGCGCCTTCTTTGACTGGAAGCCCTCGGCCGCCGCTTGGCCGGAAGAATCAAAAGCGGCTTGGGCCCAAATAAAATCTGCGATTCAAAAAGCCAAAACAGTCTTGGGCACAAGAGAATATTTTGGAAAACGCTGGCTAAAAAACAAAGTCTCATTCTTTAAGAAAATTCAAAAGCCTGTTTGCATAAAAGGAATCGCAAAGCCAGTTTTGGTTTGCGCGTCGGGCCCAAGTCTTGAAGGCGCCGTTGAGTCTATAAAAAAAGTTCGCGATAAGATTTTTATCTGCGCGCTTTCGTCGTCTGTCAGCGTTTTAGCCTTTCATAAAGTTGAACCTGATTTGATTTTGACTTCCGACGGCGGCTGGTGGGCCAAAAAGCATTTAGACCCGTTAAGAAAAATGTTCAAGGACGTTCCGCTCGCCTTGGAGCCTGAAGCCGCCTGTCCGTCAACACTTTTGTCGCAAAAAGAAATTCTTCCCATTTGCTACGACGACGACATCATAAGCAAAAGACTTTTTGACGCGCTTGGCGCAAGGGCCTTGCCCGCTCGCAGGAACGGAACGGTCAGCGGAAGCGCGCTGGAACTTTTCCTTTCTCTATGCGAGGATGAAATATTTTTTGCCGGCCTTGACTTGGCTCCGTCAAAGAACAAAAGCCACGCGCTTCCAAACGTTTTGGAAACTGAAAGGGATGCAAGCGATTACAGGCTTAGAACAAAAGCCGCGCGGCTTGCCGCCGCTACGCTTCCGTCGGAAAGCTTATTGATTTATGAAGCGTGGTTTAAGAACTTTGATTTAAAGGGAAGAAGAGTTTTTAGAATAAAAGGCGCGGAAAAATTTTCAAACACGCTTGGACAAATAAAGGACATAAGCGCAAACGAATTTGAAAGCCTTTGTTCAAAGCCGAGCGCCGCGCGAAAAATCGTTTCTTTTGAAAGCCAGAATAATTTTTGCAAGCCTTTAGGAACGGACGGCAAAAGACTGAGCCTTATAAAAGGCGCATTCATTGAATGGAGCGCCTCAAACGATTTTTACAAAGAAATGTTTCCGGCAGACTCGATTATGCTAGAGCGGGCCGCCGACGAAAAAAGCAAGGAAGAAAGAAAAAAGATTATCGAGCAAAAAAAAGTCAAACTGCTTGGTGAACTTTTTTGGAGGCCAAAAATGAACGGCCTATACAAAGACTTTACGCAAGCAAAAGACGGACACATCATTCCCGTATACAACTCCGGAAAGGCGGCCCACTCCAAATACGCTCCCCAGCGCGAGGCCGAAACTTTTGGACAAGAGGCAAGCGGCGCGTCGTTCGCCGTAATTTTAGGAATCGCAGGCGGCTATCACATTGAATCGTTCTTAAAAAGAAATCCTGAGTGTAAAATAATCGCAGTGGAAAAAAGCGCCAAAGACATTGAAAGCCTAAAAAAAGACATCCCTCTTGTAAACGAACTTTGCCAAAAGCGCGGCGTAATTTTTTGCGCGGCTGATTCAACCGCTTCCGAAAGCCTAGAGCAATGCCTTATTCAAAACTACTTTCCCGCCCACTACGGCGCCATAAGCATTCTGCCCTTGCGCTCTTGGCTTCAAGAAATTCAAGACGACTACGAAAAAATTTTGGAGCGAATCAAAAACGCCTTAAAGGAAATTTCGGCCGACTACTCCACTCAAGCCCACTTTGGCCGCCTGTGGACAAAAAACATCTTTTGCAATCTAAGCGTATTGAACAAAATCCAACAAAGCGGCCAAGGCGCGACAAGCCTTTCTTCAAACGACTTGCAAAAAACCGCGGCGATTATAGCCGCCGGCCCCAGCCTTGACCAAAGCGTAAAAACCATTCAAGAGGCGCGAGACAATTATTTTGTAATAACGACGGACACCGCCTTAAAAGCATTTGGCCGCCGCGGCATAAAAGTTGACGCGGTCGTTTCGCTTGACGCGCAATACTTAAGCGCCGAGCATTTTAACGGCGCCGCTTGCAAGGACGCGATTTTTGTCTTGGACTTGGCTTCAAATCCTTCGATTGCAAAAAAGGCGCAAAGCAAAAACGCGCGAATTGTTTTTTATGATTCCGGCCACCCCTTGGTTTCTTTTGCAAGCCGTTATTGCAAGCGCCCCTTTGTCAAATTGCGCTCAGGCGGCGGAACGGTTGCGATTTGCGCGGCAGATTTTGCGCGCCGATGCGGCTTTTCAAAAATCAAAATATTCGGAGCCGACTTTGGCTACTCAAACGGAAAGCCTTACACAAAAGGAACATACTTGGACGACCTATACATGTCTGGACAAACAAGGCCGCGCAACGCAGAAACCTTATTCACCAAGCTTATGTTCCGAACGGAGCTTAACAAAAACGAGCGCGGATTTTTGCAAAGCCCCACGCTCCTCCGCTACCAAACAACCATGGAAGACTTTTTGGGCGACTATGAATGGAAGGACAACGTCTACGAATGGAAGGCCTGCGGCCTTTCGCAAAAATCGCAAAACGCGCCGCTTTTTGAGGCCAACGGCCTAGACTTTGACTCCCTAAAAAAAGACCTTGCCGCGCTTGCCCAAGACTTGGACAAGGCGGAACGGCTTGAGCCCCAAGAAAGCTTGATTTTGCCCGAAATGGCCTATTGGCGGCAAAAATTGGACAAAAACGGCCAAAATAAAATTTCAATAAAAGAGTTAAAAAAACTTGCGCTGAACAACATTCTATTGTATAATAAATTATTATGAATAAGAGGGGAATATCTATCGCGGCGTTCGCCATCGCGGGCGTCTTTGTCGCAACCGCAGTTGCCTTTGCAATTTGCGTTTATTCTGACTACAATTCTGGCTTAAAAGCCGCCGGAGCCAAGTTTGAAAAGCTTTCTTCCAGAACAGCGGAAGCAAGCGAGATTTATCCAAGCGGCTCAAAGGAATTCATAAACCTGTTTAATTCCGCCGTCGGCGCTCCGGAGATTTACGAATCAATCAAACTTAACATCAACGGAAAAGACGTTTACGTTTACCCAATGGAAAGCCAGCGCGCGGCCTCCGTATTTGTAAAAACCTTTAGCACGCGCATCGTTGGCGGAGACGGAGCGGACATTCGCCTTGACGCAAACATACATACAGTATCTTCTTCTTTGATTTATTACCGGGCAAAAATCGCCTTTATAATAATTCTTGCGGGAACCTTGTTAGCCTGCATTCTTTTGCTTTCGCAATACCTGGGCGAGACAGTCCAAGAAGACGGCGACGTTGAATTCAAAAAGACAAAGGTTGACGATGAATTTGGCGAATCCCTTTTTGACGAAGAAGCCGCTCCTGAGCCCGCTTCAGATTCCGAACCCTCTTCCGCTTCCGCCAAAACTGCGGATGACGCAGCCGCTCCACAAGAAAACGCTCCCGAAGAAAAGGTTGACTACAATCCTTTGGAAAACGCATACGCCGACCAAAAAGCGCAAGAAGAGTCAGGAGCAAGCGACGCCGCTCCAACAGCGACCGCCGGCCAAGTTCAAATGCCAGGCTCTGAACAAGGCCTTTTCTCGCCGGCCAGCGGCTTTGGTTGGGAGTCTTACTTGTCAACCCGCCTCGAGTCGGAATTGGTAAGAGCCGCGTCAAGCGAACAGGATTTGGCCTTGGCCTTGATCAAGGTTCCGGGCATGACAAAAGAATCAGACTATTACGGAAATGTCTGCCAAGCGTTGCAAAACTTCTTCCAATTCAAGGATTTTGTCTTTGAATGCAACGAAGACGGCTTTGCGGCAATCATGCAGCACTCGGACATTGACACAGCGATGCAAAACGCCGAAGTATTGCATTCAGAGCTTACAAGCGCGCTAAAAGCCGCTGGCCAAGACTCCAAGCCTTTGATCGGAATCTCAAGCCGCTCTCTTAGATTGATTTCCGCGGAACGTCTTAAAAACGAAGCGGAGCAAGCGCTTCTCCACGCGGAAGAAGACCCAAACAGCCCTATCATAGCGTTTAGAGTCAATCCAGAAAAATACAGGAAATTCATCGGCGGCCAAGAAGAAGACCAAGAGGAATAATTCGAGCTGTCGCTCACTTTTCTTTAGGAGCAAGTTCCGGCTGCTCAAGTTCGGCCGGAATGTTGCCCTTGCTTTCGTCAGAGGGCGGGTTAAGCGCCGCGGAAACTTTCTCTTCCAAAGTTTTAATTTTTTCTTCGTCGGGAAATTTTTCTTTTAGCGTTGCCAATTGCTCCGCCGCATCTTTATACTTTTCCAAAGTCACAAGAACAATCGTATAATTGACAAGAACTTCGGCGGAATTGGGATTGCTCGTTACAAGCTCAGTGTAAAGGCGTTCCGAGCGCTCAAAGTCGTTTGACATGGCGTAAACATAAGCCAAACTTTCTTTGGCGCTTACGTTGCCCTTGTCCTTTTTCAATATTTCCTCATACACTTGAGCGGCGCTTGTCCATTCCTTTGCCAAAGCGTATGAGCGCCCAGCCTTAAAGCAAGCGGCGTTATGAATGTCCTTGTTGGATGATGCCTTAATGTAATATTCCGCCGCCTTTTTATAATTTTTTAGCTTAAAATATTCTTCTCCAAGATTGTAGTACTCGATGAAGATATTGTCGATCGCGACTTTCTTTTCGCCAGGAATGATGAACTTTGTAGTCTTGCAAGAAAAGAAAGTCATTGCGACAAGAATCGCAGCGACCTTCGCAAAAAAGGCGGCGCGGCGTGGCATCAGTTCTTGTCCAAAACCATAGACTCAATTTCGGCAAGCTGTGAGTTGTACAAACCGTTGATGGTGCTTCCGTAATTGGCGATAAGACGAATGATGTTGCGAGGATTTTCCTTTTTGTCGCAGCCGTTCAAGCGGTCTCCAGCGTCTCCCAAGCCCGGCATGATGTAGGCGCTCTTGTTAAGAGCGGGATCCATCCACAAGGTGTAGCAAACGCAATTGTCAAGAGCGCGGCTAATGCGGAGCGAGCCTTTAAGCGCCGAAATGATGTTAAAGAACTTGATTGAGCGCGGCTTTACGCCCTGGCTCTGAAGATACTTGACGACAGTGACCAAAGAACCGCCTGTGGCGTTCATCGGGTCGGCGAAAATCAAATCCTTTCCGTCCAACTGCTCAAGGTTAAAGAAAGACTTTTTAAGGTCAAGAATGTACTGCATGTCGTTTTCGTGCTTTGTGTCGTCGCGGTTGATCTTAAAAAGCGCGAAGGGCGTTACGTATCCGTTTGAAGAATACTCTTCGATTTCCTTTGACATGATGATGCTGGGCAAAAGAGCGCCGCGCAACATTACGCACATGACAGAGTTTGAAATCTCCGAGTCAATGTCCGGAATCTTGTGAACGGCGTAGTTCTGCACCGGATTTGTTACAGGAGTGGAAGTTACGATGTAATTCTTTTTGTCCGAATGAGGGCCTGTATAGGCCAAGCGGAAAAGCATTTCGTAGGCGCGCTGGGTGTAGTAAACAAATTCGTGATTGTCAGTCTTGATGTTGCGCAACTTTGAGATAACATGGCTGGCCTCGGCGTGGCTTCCCTCCTCCGTCTCAAAAGAAAAAACTTTGATCGAAGGATGTTTTTTAAGGATGTCCTGCATCACGTGGCCCATCTTGTCAAACTGTTCAATCGTCTTGGCCTTATCAAGGGGAACGAAAGTCTTCATCGTCTCCTCGTACATAGCGGCCAAGTTTTTGAGGTCCGCGTGGTCGCCTTCTGTCAAATATCCGTCAAGGTCTTCGGCCTTAAGAATGATTTTGTCTTCCGCCATAATTGTCTCCTGTCTTTTTGTTATTATCGAATTCCAAGCATGTTCTGCATTTGCGAAAGCGAAACTTGAATGCCGGTCACAGAAAGGTGATGGTCGTCAACCATCGTCACCTTAGAGTCCGTCATCAAAAGAGCCACTTTCAGGAAAGCCACGGCCTTGGCGATAAGGTTGTCCTTAGAAAATTCCATGTTCAAGTCAACCGAATACTTGCCCGAAGCCAACTTTGTGAACTCGCCTTCGATAAAGTTCAACTGGAAGATTGAAGAAGAAAGGCTTGTTCCCAAAAGATTTGTGATGAACGAAAGAGGCTTGTTCATGTAAAGGCGAACGGTATTGACGCTAGAGTCTCCGACAAACTTGTAGACTTCGCTGTCATTCCAATCGTTTGTGTTGGTGTTTCCAGAAATGCCTGACAAAATGTCGGAAAGCAATTCAGAGTTCGCCGCGGAGTCATACTTTTCCAACTGGGGAACAATGTCGCTTGCGATCAAAATCAAGTTGCTTCCGGGATTGCAAATCTGGATGCCAGACTGCTTTTCGGTGTAAACCTGATAGATGCCGGCCGCGTTTACGTTCTGGATTTTTTTTGTAAAATAATCGGTAGAAGAAAGCGCAAGTTTGGAGGCTGTTGAAACCGTTCCGTCGCAAGCGATTTGAACGCGGTTTTTGTTGGAGGCCGAGCCCAAGCCGATGTAAACGCGCTCGATGCTGTCAGTGACGTTCTTGATGTACTTGTCCGAAACGTCGCTTCCAATCATCTTCTTTAAGAGGCTGTTCGTAAACTCGCTGTGAACGCCCACAGGGATGCTCATGTAAACCAAAGAGTCGGAATCAAGCGTGTCAAAAGCGTTAACGTTTACTTTTGACCCCATAACGGACGCGCAAGAAACAAAAGCCGAAGCGCTGGCAAAAACCGCAAGGGCGGCGATTGCCGCAAAAACAAAACCATTAATTCTTTTCAATTTTTACTCCCCATTTTTTATCGTCGGCTTCAATGACTGAGCCGCCGTCAATATTTGTCCACTCGGCGCTTGCGGCCAAGGTTTCGCCAGTTACAAAGTCCGCGAACATAGTCCACGCGTCCTTAAGTTCGTCGTCGCCAAAGACCTTAAGCTTAATGCGGTCGGTTACGCTAAGTCCGCTTTCCTTTCGGAGGTTTTGGATTCCGCGAACCAAATCGCGTACATAGCCTTCTTTCTTAAGCTCGTCGGTGATGTTTGTCTCAAGGCCAACGGTAAGCGTTCCGTCGTTGACAACCTTAAGGCCTTCCTTTTCGATTCGCTCGACGATAATCTTTTCTTCGGTCAAATCGACGCTCTTTCCCTCAACGTCAAGAGCAAGCTTTGAGCCGTCCAAGATAGACTGGATTTCTTCCTGTCCAAGAGCGGCGATTTTTGTCGCGGCCGCTTTCATCAAGCCGCCAAGCTCTTTTCCAAGAACCTTAAAGTTGGCCTTGGCCTTGTATTCTACAAGCTCGTCTTCGCGGTCGTGGAAGACAACTTTCTTTACGTTAAGCTCTTCGCGAATCGCGTCTTCCATCTCGGCCAAGACTTTCTTTTCTTCGGCGTTGCGGGTGACAAGGGCGACAGCGGCCAAGGGCTGGCGGTTTTTGATGTTGAACTGGTTTCGCAAGCTGTGGCCCATAGACACGGCCTTTTGAACTGTGGCCATCTTGAACTCAAGCGCCTCGTCATGCCAGGCCTCGTTGTACTTGGGCCAATCGCTAAGGTGAACGCTTTCGGCGTCGCCCGAAACCTTTAGGTTCTGCCAAATCTGTTCCGCGATAAAGGGAACAAAGGGAGCGCTTACTTGCGCGAATGTCTTAAGCGCCAAGTACAAGGCCTCGTAGGCTTCCGCCTTGTCGGAATCGTTCTCGCTCTTCCAGAAGCGGCGGCGGCTTCTGCGGATGTACCAGTTGTTCAGCTGGTCGATAAAGGCCACAATCGGATCAATCGCTCCGCTAAGGTCGTAGTCGTCAAGCGCCGCGCTTACGTTCTTTACCAAAGACTGGGTCACGCTCAAAATCCAGCGGTCAAGCGGATTTTGCGGCATGGAATTTTCGAACAACTTTCCGTTGGGCTGAATAGTGTCGATGTTGGCGTACGTTACAAAGAATGAGTAGCTGTTCCACAAAGGAATCAAGATAGACTTAAGGACTTCCTTAACTCCGTCGTCGGAATAGCGCAAGTCGTCGGCCTTTACGACCGCCGAGTGCATAAGGAACAAGCGCAAGGCGTCCGCGCCGAACATGTTGATCGCTTCTACCGGATCGGTATAGTTCTTGAGCGATTTGGACATCTTGCGGCCGTCGCTGGCCAATACCAAACCGTTTACGATGCAGTTCTTGAAGGCGGGCTTGTCAAAAAGCTCGGCGGCCAAAACCGTGAGCGTGTAGAACCAGCCGCGGGTTTGGTCAAGGCCTTCGCTGATAAAGTCGGCCGGGAAATGCTTTTCAAAGAATTCCTTGTTCTCAAAGGGATAGTGAAGCTGCGCGTAAGGCATGCTGCCCGACTCAAACCAGCAGTCAAAAACTTCCGGGATGCGCTTCATCTTGCTTCCGCAAGAGCACGGGATTTCAATCTTGTCTACAAACTGTTTGTGCAAATCGTCGGGATAAGTTCCGCTCAATTCCTTAAGTTCTGATCGGCTTCCGACGCAGACTGTCTTTGCGCAGTCGGGGCACTTCCAAATCGGAATCGGGTTTCCCCAATAGCGGTTTCGGCTGACGGCCCAGTCGCGCGCGCCTTCAAGCCATTTGCCAAAGCGGCCTTCTTTAATGTGTCCCGGCTGCCATTTTATTTGGCTGTTGGCCTTTAAAAGCTGGTCGTTCTTTCCGGCAACCTTTACGAACCAGCTTCCGATTCCGCGGTAAATAAGCGGAGAGCCGCATCGCCAACAGTGCGGGTACTGGTGCTTGATTTGGTCGCGCTTAATCAGCTTGCCCTCTTTTTTTAGGCGGTCCATGATGTCCTTGTCGGCTTCTTTTACAAAGCGGCCCTGGTAGTCCGGAACTTCTTTTGTGAATTTACATTCGGCGTCGATCGGTTCCATAAAGGGGATCTGAGCCTTGTCGTCTTTTCCGGCGTTCTCTTTTTTGAAGACTTGGCTGTCGTCTTCGCCAAAGGAAGGAGCCAAGTGGACGATACCGGTTCCGTCTTCTGTCGAAACATAGTCCGCGTTAAATAGGCGGAAAGCGCCGTCGGAACCGTCTTGGTTTTTGGCAAGATTCGCAAAATAAGGAAAGAGCGGCTCGTACTTGGCGCCCAAAAAGTCCTTGCCTTTTTTCTTGTAGACAACCTCGTATTCGGCGGCGTCCTTGTAGTAGGCGGCAAGGCGGCTTTCGGCCAAAATGTAATGGTCGCCCGAATCCTTGTCCAAAATTTTCACGTAGTCGATGTCCGGGCCCATCGCCAAGCCTTCGTTTGAAGGAAGGGTCCACGGCGTTGTCGTCCATGCCAAAAAGTATGTCTTTCCGTCGGCCATGCTGGGGTCGTCAATGCCCTTGGGCGCGGCGGTAATCTTAAAGCGAATTGTAATCGCGGGGTCCTGGACTTCCTTGTAGCCCTGGGCCAATTCGTGCGATGAAAGAACTGTGGAGCATCTGGGGCAGTACGGAAGAATGTACTTTCCTTCGTAAATCAAGCCCTTGTCCCAAAGGGATTTGGCAACCCACCAAATGGACTCCATATAGTCGGGGTTCATCGTCTTGTAGTCGCGGTCAAAGTCAACCCAGCGGCCCATGCGGGTAATGGTTTTTCTCCATTCGCCTGTGTATTTGAGAACGCTGGCGCGGCACTTGTCGTTAAAGTTGGCCACGCCGTATTCTTCGATTTCGTGCTTGGAGTTGATTCCCAACTCCTTTTCAATCAAGTTTTCAACGGGAAGGCCGTGGCAGTCCCAGCCAAAGCGGCGGTCAACCCTCTTTCCGCGCATTGTCTGGTAGCGGGGAATGATGTCTTTAATTGTAGAAGGAATAAAGTGTCCAAAGTGCGGAAGTCCTGTGGCAAAGGGCGGTCCATCGTAAAAAACAAACTCCGGAGCGCCTTCTCTTTGAGAAATCGACTTTTTGAAAATGTCGTTGTCGCTCCAATATTTTAAGACTTCTTCTTCCTGCTTGGGAAATTCCGCTTTGGGATCTACCGGCTTATACAAAACAAAGCTCCTTTAATCGAATATATCTTGACTATTATATCAAATAATTAAAAAATGTTCTATATGTACCGATAAATTAAAAGATGGAGCATAAAATGAAAAAAATAAAAATGACGCTGGCGGTTCTCGCGCTGGCCCTTATTTCGGCGGCAGCCTTTGCCAAAAACGCCCGTTTTGACGGAAGCCAATACAGCATTAACCTGGAATACAATGACAGCGCGATGCCTGGCGACCCAGTATTCATCAGAATGCGCTTTGAAAACATCAAGGCAAAGAAAAAGAACTTTTCCGTAGCCGCCAAGGCCGAGCTAAAAATTGAGGAAAAAAGCGTCGGAACGAGCGAATTTTACAACGTTCCCAAAAAAGGCTCCAATGAATTTATGACAGGCCTTCCAATCTCAAGCTGGGCCAAAATCGGCGAATACAAAATCGTTGTAAGCTATACAACCGGCGACGACATCGAAAAATCCTTTGAACTCCCCCTGCTTGTCGGCGAAAAAACCTTTGAAAGCGGCGTCATCACGCTCAACCAAACGATGAACAGCATCTCAAAGAACACAAGCCCGGAAAAAGTCGCTCAGTCAAAAAAACTCAACGACATCATAAACTCCATCAACGCCGAAAGCGTTTACAGCCTAAAGCGCTTTATCTTGCCAGTAAAATCAACGCGCCGCACCACTGCCTTTGCAGAGCGCATCATTTACAAGTATCCCAGCGGAAAAGAAAGCACGACAACCCACGCCGGAATCGACTTTGGCATCCCCACCGGAACAGAAATCGTCGCTCCGGCCAACGGAAAAGTCTTGCTTGCCGAAAACCGCATCGCCACCGGCTGGACAATCATAATCGAACACCTTCCGGGCCTTTACAGCATGTACTATCATATGAGCCAACTAAAAGTTAAGGAAGGCCAGAACGTCCAGCAAGGAGACTTGTTGGGATTGAGCGGAGCCACGGGCTTTGCGACCGGCCCCCACTTGCATTGGGAAATAAGGCTGAACTCTGTGATCGTAAACCCGGACTACTTTATCGACAACGATTGGTCATTTAACGAGGGCTAAAAACTCTTCCTCGTTTATAATCGCAATTCCAAACTTGGCGGCTTTGGCGTTCTTGCCTGAGCCGCTATTTTTATCGTTTGTAACAAGATAGGTCAAGTCTTTTGTCACCGAACTTTTTGCCGAGCCGCCCTTCTCTTTTACCAAGGCCTCGGCGTCGGCGCGCTTCATCGTCTTTAGCTCGCCGGTAAAGCAAAATGACTTTCCAGCCAAAGCGCCGGACTTTTTTTCCTTAATCGTTATCGCTCCTCTTTTTGCGAGCGAGCGCATTTCGTCGGCGTTTTCAGACAAGCCTTGCGCGAAGGCGGCGGCGGTGATTTGGGCAAAGCCGTAAACCTTTTCAAAATCCTCGGCGCTGGCTGACAAAAGCTTTTCCAAACTGTCAAAGCCGCCTTCAACAACTTTTTCGACCATTTGCTCGCCGATTCCTTCAATGTCAAAGCCGGCCACAAATTGCGCAAGGCTAAGGCTGGAATGCGCCTTAATCGACGCAACGACATTCTTGGCGCCCAAGGAGTCCTTTTCTTTTTGAATGCTTTCCTCATTTAGAAAGTACGGAGTGAGCGTCGTTTCGTCCAAAGAATAAATGTCAGAAATCGAGCGAAGCTTTTTGTCGCTAAAAAGCGCGTTGACAAGCGCGTCGCCCAAGTCACGGATGTCGGAACATTCTATCCACTTAAAGATTTGGTGCAAAACGCGCTTGGGGCAAGCCTTGTTGGGACAGTAAAGGCGGCTTGGCGTGTCCAAAAGCGCGCTTCCGCAAACCGAGCATTTTTTTGGAAACTCAATCGGCTTGCAATTCTTGGCGTCATCCGCGTGAGGAACCAAGCCAACGATCTTTGGAATAATTTCGCCGCGCTTTACGACGACGACGTGGCTTCCGATTTGAACGCCAAGCTTTCTTAGCGTGTCGGGATTGGCAAGGCTCGCGCGCTGGACTGTCGTTCCCGCAAGCTGGACTGCGTCAAAAATCGCGACAGGCGTGTAAGTGGCGCCGTTTTCGCTCCACTCCACCTCGCGCACTACGCTGACGGCTTCTTCCAACGAAAACTTAAATGCAATCTGCCTGTCGGGGCGCGCGCGGCTTGCGTCGTCAAGGTTGATCACTCGTTCCTTTACTACAAGTCCGTCGATGTCGTATTCAAGCGACGGACGCGTTTCCATAACCGCGGCGCGGTAGTCGATGACTTCTTGCGGACTTTTGCATATTTTAAGCGGAACAGATTCAAAGCCGTTCTTTACAAGCCAAGCGATTTTCTCTTCTTCGTCCTTAAAGGGATTGGGGCCATCGGTTGACAAAGCGTCGTAGGTTATAAGGCAAAGGTATTCGGACTTTTCGCCGTCCTTGCGCTTCATCAAGCCGTTGGCGGCGTTGCGGCAATTGGCCTTGTCAGAAAAATATTTTTTGTGAACGCTGTGGGTCATAATGACTTCGCCGCGAACGCCGCCGGTAAAGTTTGGCGACTTTTCCAAAAGGCTTAAAACGCCCTTCATTTTTTTTGCGTTTGCCGTAATGTCGTCGCCGACCGAGCCGTCGCCGCGAGTCACAGCGCGGACAAGGCGGCCCTTTTGGTACTGCAATTCAAGAGAGGCTCCGTCCAACTTGTATTCAACCAAGTATTCGGGATATACATGCTTTTCCGCCCAAGCCAAAAATTGCTCGGGGTCGGCCGCCTTTTCTTGGCTTCCCATCGGCATGACGTGCGAGGCCTTTTCAAAGTTTCCGGAATCGGCTCCGACTTTTTTAAGGATTGGATGGTTGGGGTCAAGCGCTTTTAGCTCGTCCCAAAGCTTGTCAAATTCGGCGTCCTCGATTTCGGCCTCGCCGTTATAGTAAGAGTCCTGGTATTTTTTTATAAGCGCGGCAAGTTCGTCAATGCGGGCACTTTCAAACAAGTCGGCCATCTTTACTCCGAGTCAACCTTGACAAAAAACAGTTCGCGGATGGTTCGGCCGGCCTCAATTCCTTTTCGCTCAAACTTTGTCTCAGGCCGCCATTCTTGGTGTGGAGCGAAGCCGTCGTACTTGTTTTTAAGGCCCTGCGTAGCCTTTAGCTCCTCCAAGGCTTCGTCCGCGTATTCTTCCCAGTCAGTGCACATATATAGATAGCCGCCGTCCCTCAATTTTTTTTGCAGCAAGTCCGTGTTGGGCCTTCTCATAAGGCGGCGCTTGTGGTGCTTTTTCTTTGGCCAAGGATCGGGAAAGAAAACGTGAAAACCGTCAACCGAATTGTCGCCGATCATTTTTTCCAAGACGTCAAGCGCGTCGTGCTCGACAACATAAAGGTTCTTTAAATCATTGGCGCGGATTTCGCTCAACACGCGGCCGACGCCGGGCTTGTGCACTTCTATTCCCAAGTAATTGTTGTTGGGATTTTCTTTTGCCATTTGAACCGTGGCCGCGCCCATTCCAAAACCGATTTCAACAATGATTGGATTTGTGTTTCCAAAAACGTCAACCAAGTTAATGGCCGTCTCTTGAAAAGGAACGCAATAAATGTGCGACAAATCGTGATACGCTTTTTCTTGGGCGCTTGTCATTCGCCCCGCTCTCATCACGTATGTTTTGATCGTGCGGTAAAACGAATTGTCGCCTTGATCACTCGAGTCCATCAGACTGTTCTCCATTTTCTTTTTCTTTTTTCTCTTTATATACTTTTGGCATAAAGCAAAGCGCGCTTCCGGCGGAGACGGCGTTTCTGTAATACGCCGAATCTTTTACGCCGCTAAAAATCGCCGCGTCGCTAAGCCAATTATTTTTTGCAGCGTCAAAATAAAGCAATTCATTGCCGTCAGAATACACCGCAACTCTTTTTTGCGGAACGGGAACCAAGCCTTCAACCTTATCGCTTGTCGCGTCAAGCAAAGCGGCGTTTATCATGATTGCAAAAACAGCCTTGTCTTTTTTTCCGGCCGCGTCAACGCATTCAACTTCATAGTTTCCTAAAGGAAAGGCAGCTCTTTTATTTTGAGCGATGTTTGGAGGTTCTAGGTGCGGCCAACCAACCCATTGGCTGTTGCCGGCCTGAAAAACGATCGGTGAGTCCACGTTCCAAGTGAAGTCGCCTGATTTTACGGAAAATGACTCAACCCTTCTGACGTTTGACGACGTTTCGATAAAAACGCTAAGCCGTTCGACAGGAAGGCTTTGTTCGTCCTCCCAATCCAAAATCAAATGCGATTGTACAGCCGCCGTCGCGACAGGATCGTCGGAACAAGAACAAAAAAAGAAAGGAAAAACAAATGCCGCCGCAAGAAAAAACGCAAGAGGAAAACTACAATTAGTGGCAGGCGGAGGTTTGTTCATATTAAAAGTTGAATGTCAAAGTAATAACGGTCAAGTCGTTGGCCGAGAATTGGTTGACCAAAGAGTCAAACTTTACCTTAACCTTTTTGCACGCGTCGTCCAAGTACGAAAGGTAGTACATGCCCAAATCGGTTCCTTCCTGGCCTTCGGGCATCTCGCGGTAAAAGTCAACCAAGGACCGCTTGTTTGTGTTGGCCTGCTGGGCCGCGTCAATCGTGTCCTTAACTTCTTGGAACTCGTCGGTCTTGTTGTAAATAGTAATTTGCAAGCGGCCCTGCTTTCCGATAGAAGTGGATCCGCCGCCAAGCTTCCAGCTAAGGAATACCAACTCGCCCTTGGCCTCAAGCTCGTGAACGATTTTTTTGCGGACGTCAGGATCAAGAATAAGCATGTTGATGTCGTCGCGGCCGCTGTACATATTTTGGGCTTCTTTTGTGATGTTTGTGTTTTCGCTGTTAAGGGCCAGCTCCATAATCATCGTAGAAATGTAGTCGGCGACGCGGCTCTTGTCCATGTAGCGCGAAAGAACCATTCTAGTCTGGCTTACCAATTCTGAGAACGCTTCGTCCTTATGGAACAAAGTGAAGATATGCCAGTTAAGAAGGCTAAGACGGTTCATAAATTTTTCGGACATCAAAAGATAGATGTTCTTTTCTTCGGCCGAGTACTCCTTGTTGGTCATTACGTTCTTCCAAATCGGAGTCAAAATGTTTTTGCGGATTTGGTCGATCAAGGCGTTTTTGTTTGAAAGCTCGGCGCGAAGCTGCTTGTCGGAAATCTGAGTCTTTTCGTCGATAAGGCTTCCGGCGTGAGTGCGGTTGTACTTTCGCACACAGTCTGTTTCGATAAGCGCTTGGAAAATCTCGCGGTCAAACTGCTTGTACATTACGGAGTAAACGACCAATTTTGAAAGGTCCATAATTTCCTGGCGCTTTGAAACAAATTCTGACATTGAGATTTCGATCTTAGAAATATAATCGATCAAAATCATGTTTTGTATTGACTGAGGAGAAAATTTGTTCAAAGAAATTCCATACTCTTCGACATTGTCAGCCATCTTGATTCTTAGAAGCTTCTTTTTATGACTGATAAAGTTAGAAGTTCCGTCTTCCGTCAAAATAATTTTGAGCGGCAAGTCGAGCATGAATTTTTTACCGGATGCCATTAAATTATATTACTCCATTGAAAGGCGCCTTTGCCTTACTAAAATTTAATTATATCACAGTTCTTTTGAATTGTCTACTAAAAAATCATTCCAAAACCGCTTCCACGGCCGCGCAAATGTCGTTAAGGCCGGCATAAAGCCGCTTTGTTCTTGGGAGGCTGTCCAAAAAGATGCGTCCATAGCGTTTTTCCATGATTCTTCGGTCCAAAACCACTACCGCTCCCTTGTCGGAGGAACGGCGGACCAAGCGGCCAAAGCCCTGCCTAAACTTGATTACGGCCTCCGGAAGGCTTAGCTCCATAAATGACGAGCCTCCCCGGCGCTCCACTTCCTCCGCCCTGGCCGCAAATACAGGGTCGTTTGGAACGCTAAAAGGCAGTTTTACGATAATAACCTGGCTTAGCGAGCTTCCGGGAACGTCAATGCCCTGCCAAAAGGAGTCCGTGGCAAAAAGGGCGCTGGTCTCGTCGTTCTTGAACTTGTCCAAAAGCCTAAAACGGTCGTCGTCCCCTTGCTTAAAGACGTTGATTCCGCATTTTCCAAGCTCGTACTGGCATGTGCTGTAAGCGCTTTTTAAGGAATCGTAAGAGGTGAACAAAACCAGCGCCCTGCCCTTTGAGGCCTTTACAAGCTTTATCAAAGCCAGCTCAACGTATTGCTGAAACTCAATGCTGTCAGGAAACGGAAGGTCTTTTGGACAGGCAAAGAGAACGTTCTTTTCGTAAGGGAACGGAGAGTCAAAGCCCGCGCTTTTCAACCGTTCCTCCTCCACAAAAGAAAGGCCAGTCCTGCGCGTCCAAAAGTCAAAGGAGCCGGCGATTTTTAGAGTGGCGCTTGCGCAAACAACGCTCTCCATCGGCTCAAAAACGCCTGTGTTCATAAGAGGCGCGATGTCCAAGGGCGTCCTTGAAAAAGTTATGTAGAACGGAAGTCCGTCCTTTACGAATTCCTCGTTTAGGCACTGGCGCTGCATCCAAAAAACTTGGTCGCGCTTTTCGTCCCAAAAGCTAAAGTCCTTGCAAACGCTTGCGGCGTCTTCCAAACGGCGCAAAATCGCCTTGGTTTCCCAATAGGCGTTCTCGCTCTTGTCCTCGTCGGCTATGTTGTCGCAAATCTCCCGCGCAAGAGCGACCAAGCGGCTAAGCTCGCCTCCCAAGCTTGTAAGCAACGAAAGAAGCGGCGCAAAGGCCAAAGCGTTTTTTTCGTAAAGGCGCAAAGTCCACTCGTTCCCCAAAAGGTCAAGCGCGGCGGTCTCAAGACTCTTGATGTTGTCCTTGATTCTGTCCACGGCCTCGCCAATCTTTTCGGTATTGTCAGGCCCGTTTGAAAGCGCCGTCAAAGTAAAAATGTAGCCCGCAAGGCTGGACCTTCGTTCCCTGTACAAAAGGTTAAGCTGCTTAATGATTTTAAAGCGCGTCACTTGCTCGCTAAAAAAGCTTGTGGCCGCGGACTCGATTCCGTGCGCCTCGTCAAAGACAATCCGCTTGTAGGGCGGCAAAACCGCCGCGTCGTCGTAGCCAACCGCGTTCATTCGGCTTTCTATGTCGGCGAACAAAAGATGGTGGTTCACTACCAAAATTTGGGCGTCGCTTGCTTCCCTGCGCGCGGCCATTACAAAGCACCTATCGCGGAAGGGACAATGGAGGCCCATGCATGCGTCGCTCTCGGAACAGACGCGGCCCCAAAGGTTTTCGCTTGGATTAAAGTTTAAGTCGCTCCTGCTTCCGCTTGGACTGGACTTGACCCATTCGGCGATTTGCTCCAAAGCCTCGGTCTCGGTCGTAAAAAGGTCGCGCTCCTTTCCCATTTCCTCAAGGCGGCGAAGGCATACGTAATTGTTGCGGCCCTTTAAAAGAACGGCCTTAAGGTCCAGGCCCAAAATCTTTTTTGCCGCGGGAATGTCTTTTTCGCTAAGCTGCTGCTGCAGGTTTATCGTTCCAGTTGAGACGACGACGCGCTCTTTGTTTTGGCTGGCCCACAACATCGCGGGAATCAAATAAGCGAAGCTTTTTCCGACGCCGGTTCCGGCCTCAAAGGCCGCGATTGAATTGTCGTTAAAGGCGCGCGCGATGTGGCGCAGCAAATCAACTTGAACGGGCCGCTCCTCAAAGTTTTCGGACAACTTGCTTAAAGGGCCGCCGTTTTGAATGTAAGAAGCCGCCTGGTCTTCGTCCAGCGCGACAATTTTTTTTGGCGGAACGGGTTCCATCACCACATAGACGTTTTTTACTTGATTGTCCACAATAAAAAAGCCGCAGAGGTTTTCGTTGGCTCGGCTTGCGACGGCCATGTCGGCGTTGCTTGGAGTAAGGTCTCCGCCGGGATGGTTGTGGATAAAGACGCAAGGCTCGCGGGTTTCAAAAAAATTTACGCCGACACTATGCTCGTCTCCGCGAGAGCAAGCCTTGATAGAAGTGACAATGCAATTTTCGTTGATTTGTCCGACAAAGAAAACTTCGTTTCCGCCGGCGTCTTGAATCTCGCGCCGCATCTTTATGATCGCCGGCATCGAAATCCGCTCTTCCGCCTTCATTTTCCCACCCAAAAAAAAAGCGCCAAAGCAAAAGCTTTGCGCGCTATTCACATCTCCTACGGGAATTGAACCCATGTTGTCGGGATGAAAACCCGATGTCCTAACCACTAGACGAAGGAGACACGCTGACTTGCGTCAACATTAAAATACTAACATAAAAGAAAAAAAGTGTCAATAGGATTTTTACATCATGTCGAACTTTTTGTTGAGCTTGGCGCGGAGGGCCTTGCACTCGTCGTTGTCCAAGCCAAGGCGGTTGGCGGCGTTAAGGTCCTCAAGCGATTTTTGGTAGTCCGCCAAATTAAAGTAAGTCAAGGCGCGGCGGTAATATGCGTGCGACTGAAAGCCATTTATTTCCAGCGACTTTGTAAAAGCCTCAAGCGCCTTTTCGTTTTGCCCCGTGACGCCGTAAACGATTCCCATATAGTAAATCGAGCGGAAATTGTCCTTTCCGTAATTAGCGCTCTTTTCAAAATCCTCAAGCGCTTCCTTGTACTTGTTCTGGGCAAAGAAAGCCATTCCCCTATGCTTGTGAATGACCGAAAGAACGGTTCCGTCCAACTGCGACTTTGAGTTTAGAATGTCCGAATAAATCGTGACCGCCAAATCCAAGTTTCCGCTATTGTGGGCTTGAAGCGCGCGCAAAATCATGTCGTCAATCGTTCCGCGAACGTAAGGACTTACGCGGCCAATGTCCTCTTGCTTGGCTTGAGACGATCCGTTTGCGGACTGCAAGCCGTTTTCCTCGTCAGTGATGACGTCGGCCTTTTGGTAAAAGCTTTCGCGCCGCTCGTCAACCGCGCGCTGGAAATTCTTTTGGTAGTCACGAATTTCTTGGAAGATTGTGTCGGCCAATGAAAGCGAGGCGTTGACGCAAGCAAGCTTTCTTCTAAGGGGAGCGTCAAAAGGCGTGAACTCTGTTTTGTAAATCAGCTCGTGCTCCACTTCCGCCCAAGCGTCCTGCAAAATCGTTCGCACTTGAATTTCACAACACAGTTCCGGCGGAATCGGATGGTCCTTTACAAGGCCGGGGTTCAACACGCTTAAGTCCAAACATTCAGTCGGAATGTTTATCAAAATGTGAACGGACTCGTAGCCAAACTCCTTAAAACTCATCGTCTCGCCCTTGCGTTCGATTTCGCGGACGGAATATTTTTCGGAAATCTGCTTTACGACGTTTGAAATGTCTTCCAAAAAGGCGCAGACAACGCGGATTCCGATCATGTCGGTAAGGCAAACCAAATTATTGGTTTGATAAATCGCGTCGGCTCTTTGCCTTACGACTTTTGCATAATAGCTTTTAAATGATTTTATTCTTGACTTTAAGACAGGCCTGGGATTCAAATCCAAATCGCCGGCAAGCATATTTTGAATGTTGTTAAGAATGCATGAAAAAATAGGATAGTAGGAATTGTACAATTCTTCTATGTTGCTTTTGCTTGGCATCTGTGAATCCACAAGTCACCCCTAAAAGTTTTTTGTAAAGAAAAAAGGGCTGCCCAAAGTCGGACAGCCCTTTTCGCTGAAGGCTTAAAAATTAGTTGGCGGCCTGGCCCTGGTTAGATTGGGCGTTAGATCCAGATCCCTCGTTCAAGCTTGAAGAGAATTCTGTCTCTGTAGCCAACTTGGCTTTTTCGAGATAGCGGTTAACCTGCTTGTTTCCAAAGCGCTGCATTTCAGCAGTCTGGCGCTCCGTCTCTTTCTTTGTGATGATTCCCCAAAGGTCTTCATCAGCGATGTCGCGGTCAGATGTGAGCAAGGCTTTGTCGTAAATTACCTTTACGTCCTTGAAGTAACCGATATAGTTTCCGCCGATGTGCGCGCTGTCGCGGCATACCTGGAAGCCTGTGAACTTAACAAAAGGAAGTCCGCGAGGATAAATCGGGTATACGCGAATTTCGCGGTTGCGGATTTCTGAGATGTACTGGGGGTTGTTCCAGATCAAAGTCTTCCAACCGTCAAATCCGAGGTAGCCCATGAAGTAGCGGCGCTCGATGTTGTCGTTGTCCTTGAGAAGAACGTACAATGAGTGAGGATAGTTCATACCCATTGTTGTAACGGCGATAGACTTGAGAGTTCCGACGTTCTTTACAACGCCGTATCCGTCTTCAAACAAAGTCTTGCCAGAAGCTTTCTGCTCGTCTGTCGGTTCCTGGCGAACGCCATTGTCGTCGGCGTCAGCCAAAGGCTCGTAAGCCGGGATGTCGAAAGCGGGAACGATTTTGGCATTGGCGTTGTTGGCCCAATCGGGGAAAATTACGCGAACGCCCATAACTTCTTTGCCGGCGAACGGAACGTTGGCGCTGTCCTTTACAGGGGCGGCAACTACTCTTGAGTCGGCCAAGCTTCCAACATTGCGGGCGGAAGAGTTCAACTGAACTTCCCACTCAGGCAAAGCAAGCGATGTCTTCATCAACTCTTTTTGGTCGTCGGTGAATGTGGCGCCGGCGGCAACAGAAAAGTCCATTACAGTGCGTTTGTTCTGCGTGGGGTTGCCTGTCTGCTCATCATTGCAGCAGTCCGCCTGGAGCTGCGTAAAATCGATGAGCGTCGCTTCTTCAGCGAACGCAAGCGAACCGGCGAGCAAAAGCGCTGTCGCGATCAAACAGAAAGTTCTCTTCATTTGAAAAACTCCTTTAATTATTTTATAGATGTAGCCTTGTCTATTTTCTATTATTATCTAACAAGATACGCTTTTTGTCAAGGTTTTAATGAAAAAAAAATTGCTTTTTTAGAGCCCTAATTCTTCAAAATTCCCCTTTTGTCAATGTAAATTTCCACCTCTTTGTACTTGGGAAACGTCCTTTTTATGTTCATTTTGAAGATTTCCAAGCCTTCCATAATCTCGCTGGCGTTGCCGCTTTTTACAAGCAAATCCGGGGTCAAGTTTATGTAAAGGGTTCTGCCGCGCTCAAAGCAAAAATCAGCCTTTGTTCCAGGCGAAAAAATGGGTCTTGAACGCTCGGTCTTTGGGCCCAGCAAAAGCTCGTCAACATATTGCGAAACTTTTTGGGCTCCCCTTTTTGACGGCAAAAAGCGCCATTCAACGTTGTTCCGTCCGGAATCAACCGACTGGAAGCGGAAGGTATAGCGGCTTCCGCGGCTTTTGGCCAAGAAAATTATTAGAGAAAGCAAAAAGGCAAAGGCTATGGCCACGCAAAGAGCGTCGCGGGGGCCCTTGATCCGCTTTTTTAGGTCCTTAATCTTTTCAATCTTAATTTTATCGATTTTCATTTTGTTCCCGTAAAGCCGCGCGAACGCTCAAAGTGCGTCACAAAGGCCGTTATTCCATTATATATTCCAAAGGCAGTCTTTTGCAAGTAGCTTTCGTCGTTTAAAAGCTTGGCTTCCTCGTAGTTGGAAACAAAGCCCACCTCCACCAAAACGCTGGGCATGTTGGAGTTGCGGACCACAAACCATTCCTCGGCCTTGATTCCGCGCGGCTGGCTTAAATTGCCGATTTGCGCGGCCAAGCCGTCCATGATGAACTTGGCTATCAAAATGCTTTCTGTCGTGTATTCCTCTTCCATCATGGAATTGAGGATCGGGAAAAGCTTTGGGTCGTCGGTCTTTCCGTGGTCAAGAACGGTTCTTCTATAGCCGGGCGAAAGGTACCAAACCTCGTAGCCGCGCGCTTTTTTGTCAAGCGAAGAATTTACGTGAATTGAAATGTAAAGGACGGCCTCGTGGTCCTTGAGCTTTACGGCGTTGGCGATTTCCGTGCGCTGCTGAAGGCTGATGAAAACGTCCTTGTCGCGGGTCATAATAATTTGCTTTTGCGGATAGGCGGCTTTTAGGCGCGCGGCCAACATTTTGGCCACGGTAAGGTTTACGTCCTTTTCTTTTATCGTCACGTTCTTGCCGTTGATTTTATGGGTCATCAAGGCGCCGGGATCTTTTCCGCCGTGGCCGGGATCGATCAATATCGCGCCGACCTTAAAGTTTTCGCCGCTAGTTGACTGCTGGGCAAACCAGTCCTCCGCGTCTTTTATGAACTTTTGGCTTACGGAAATTTGTCCGTTGGCAATTTGCGGAGCGTCGGTAAAGGAAAATTTTTCGTTGTCCAAAAGAATCACGTTGGAGCCGGCGCGGAAGGAAACTTGCTTTCCGTTCTTTTCCAAAACGCCGCTTTGAGTCAAAGTGTCCCAGTAAAGGATTTGGCCTTTTTGAGAACTTTGTTCCAAAAGAGAAAGGCTTTGCGAGAGCGCTGGCGAACACAAAAGAAAAAGAGCCGCAACAAAAGACGCAAAGGAGCGAACGGCGCTCATTTTATTTTGAAACATACAAAGCCCCCTGAATTCCGCCGCGTATCAACGCAAGCCAGAATTTTTTATAGTTCAATTCACCATGATTTAAATTCATTTTGTCAAATTTTTCAATAGTTTCCGACAGCGTAAGGTTGTTCCAATCCTTTATGTCCATGCAGGAAGAAAGCGACGAGGGAACGTTGTTTGCGATCAAGTCAAATTCGCCGATTTTTCGCTCGGACTCGCAGTCCAGCTCAAAGTTAAATGCGCGGTCGACTTCTTTTGGCAAGTCAAAAGCTTCGGGCGGAAAACGCCCCTCTTCCTTGGCGCGCTTCATCCTAAGAAAATCGTCGGTTTCTGGATTGCCTTTTTCCAAGACAACCGTAATGCATTTTACGGCGTCTTCGGCGGCCTTAACCGCTTGCGCGCGCGTGGCCGCGACGGAAACAATGTTTCCGCATTTTTCAACATTGTTGCGCGGAAAGACAACCCGATCGCCGTCCTTCACTCTCGGAAAAATGTCTTGAACGCCGGTGATTTTTGCGGCCTCGGAATAACCCATCACTTCCTTTACGCGGCCGGGAATCGAAATCCACGCGCGCTCCGCCGACGAGCGAGAGGATTTGTAGGCGAACATTTTGAATGGCGCGCCTTCGATCTCCAGCGGAAAGCGGTAAGATTCCAGCGTCCAAGGCTTTCTTCCCAAGGCGATTTCTATCGCCTGTTCGGTAAGGTTCAAGTCGCTTGAATACGGAAAGGTCCAGCCCGACATGTAACCGCCGGAAAGGCGCGCGGCGATCTCGCCGATTACAGGGCCTTTTTTTGTCCACTTGATGTCAGCCTTGGCCGCTCCGCAAGAAAGTCCCAATGACTTGGCTCCAAGCGCGAAGGCTTTTACAAGCTCTATGTATTGCTGGTATGAAATGTTTGTGGGCATTGTGTGGCCCAACTCGACAAAGTAAGGCTCAAAGTAAATGTGCCTGTCGGCAAAGCCAGTGACGGTAAAAGTTCCGTCGTAAAGCAAAGCGTCAATCGAAAATTCGGGTCCTTCCAAATATTCTTCCAAAAGGGCCCTTCCGCTGCGCGAAAATTTCAACGCTTCGTCAACGGCGACAAAAAGCTCGTCTTGGTTTCTTACCATGCGGCAACCGCGCGCGCCCATGTTGTCCACAGGCTTTACTACGTAAGGAAATTTTAGGCCGGCGACAACTTGCGCCGTCAAAGTGTTTTTAAGATATTTTTTTTCGATAAGAATGAAATGAGGGCTTGGCACGCGAGCGTTTCTAAAGCATTGGCGCATCAAGGCCTTGTCGCTTGCGTTGACGGCGGCCGCGTAGCTGTGTCCGGCAAAGCCGCATTTTTCGGAGGCATAGGCGACGTTGGCGCTAAAATCCGTTCCCGCGGTAAAGACAGCCTTTAAGTTCATGCAGCCGGCAAGGCTTTGGGCGTAGCTTGCGATTTCATCGCGGTTCTTTAAATCGATTTGCTCAAAATGGTCTGCGTCTTGAATGCAAGGCGCCTCCGGATTTGCGTCTACGACAAATATTTCGAGGCCTAATTTTCTTGCCGCTAAAATCGCGGGCCGCTGCATTGTTCCAGCGCCTAATATTAAAATCGAATCCTTCATTGCGGGTCCTTAATTTTTTTGCAATAAATCTCAAAGGTGTCGCCCAAGCTGAACTTCTTACAGAATAACGCAAGAAGCCTAAAAATAAAAGACTTTTGCGGGATATTTTTTAAGAATTTGACGCGTTCCGGGTGGATGCCAGTCGGAACGATTTTCACCACCTTAAAGCCGAACTTTCTTAGAACGCCGGCAGCCTTGGACGGCTCCCAAATCGTGTAATGGTCGCGCGGACTATTCCTAAAAAAATCCGAACGGTTGAAGCGGCCGGAGACGCCCGACCCGCTAGGAGTCGAGAATGCGAAAACGCCGCCCTTGTCCAAAAGAGCGTTAACGCGGAACAAAAGGCTTTTTAAGTCGCGGCAATGCTCAATCACATACCACATCGTGACCGCGTCAAACTTTTTAAAGCCAAAAACTTTTTGCGGATCAAAGTCCGCGAACGAAGAAAGAACGGAGCCAAAGCCCAACTTGTTCTTTACATAATCCAAGGCGCTTTGCGATATGTCGGTTCCGTAGGACTCAAAGCCAAGCTCTTTTGCCGCCGCCAAGAAAGGACCGTAAGCGCAGCCGATATCCAAAAGCTTTGCATGCCCAAAACGCCCGGTTCTTGCAATAACGCGAGCGCGGCGAAGGCCTTGCGCCTTAATCGAATCAAAGTCGTCAAGATATGTCCTTCCGTATTGGGCCTTGTACTCGCTTCCAAAGTAATCGGCCTCGTACTGAACGCGGCTGTCGCTTGAAAACGAAAGATAAGTCATGCCGCATTTGGGGCAGCGTCTAAAAGTATGCGCGTCCGTCCTGGCCAAAACTTTTCCGCCGCCAAGCGCCGTCGGGCCGCACACCGGGCAAGAAAACTTTTGCGCAAGCGAAAGCGCTTGGACAAAAGACGCGAGCGGCGAAAGGCCGGACGCTTTTTCAAGGACAAAAGGCGCGGCGTTATCGGAAGGCTTGGCAAGCCCAAGAAGCGCCTTAAACTTTTTGTTGTCCAAAGAGTCCGGCGTGTCCAAAAGCGGCCGCAACTTTTTAGAGGTCAATTGATTTTTACCAACGCAAACAAAGCCGTATTTTTTTGAAAGCGTTTTGTGAAGGCCGCTCGTCGCAAGCAAAAGAACAGCGCAATTCGCGGCCGCGGCTTCAAAGGCGGTAAAGCCGTAATGGGTGACGACCAAATCATAGCCGGCCAACTTTTCGCGCAAATTTTCAATTGGATTTTGAGCGGTGACTTCCAAAACTTCAAGGCCAAGCCGTTCAAGCGCGCGGACGGCGGCGGAAGACAGCTCTCCCCTAGTCTCGCCGCTTACGCAAACCAAAGCCTTTTGGATTTTTTGCGGAAAGTCCGCGCGGCGGTTTTTCGGCAGTTCAATAAGCGCGGGGGCAAAAAAGTTTGCCTTTAAGGCGTCGTTGCCAGAGCGCGGCATCGAAGGAATCACGTCCAAAAGATAGTCGGCGCCTTTGCAAAAATCCGCTCCGTCGTCTATTGAACACACAGGGCCAAGCGCGGAATATTTTTTTATCTCTTCTTTTGAGGAACGGAACAAGTCCAGAAAGACCAAGTCCCAGCCAGCCCCTAATTTTTCCAGAGGCTCGTCCACGACTTGCCATTCCTTTAGGCCGTCTTTAATTGCCTGGCTTACAAGGGCGTCCGCTTCGTTTAGGCTTTTGTCTTGGGGAACGTAAATAAAGGCGCCGATTTCTTTTGCCAAAGCAAGGGCGCGCCTTAAATGGCCGGTTCCCCTGCCCGCCTTGACGCTTGGAACGAGCAAAACAGTTTTTTGTAGCGAAGGATTTTCAAGGGCGGCCAAGACGTCTTTTGCGCGATAAGGCGCGCCCGATTTTTGGCCTTGCAAAAAGTCCTGAAGGCGAACGGCCCGCTTGTAGTCGGCAAAGGTGTCGATCGTCGTCCGCAACTCCGGCGCGTAAAATTCTTTTGGTGCCTCTTTAAAGACGCATTTAAAAGTTTCCGGATGCCTGTAAAGCGCGGGGCCGACGTGCTCCTTGTCGTAAGGAGAGTCCGTCAACGTTTGCGCTTTTAAAATTGACGCGGCCTTAAAAAGCTCCACCCCGCTTCCGTGCGGCAAGCCTGAGTAAGTAAAGTAGTCGGCGTCAAATTCATTTTGCTCAAAATCCTCGATTGACTTTTGCGCCGCTTCCCAAAACAAAAAGGGATTGTCGCCTGTCGCTCGGACAATCAAGTCGCATTCGGCAAACTGGCTTTTTATCAATGAACAAAAACGGTCAAGAACGTTGTCGCGGTCTCCGGCGTAAAGCTCCCAACCGGACTTTTTCGCTAGCGGCTCCAAAGCGTCTTTTGAATCGTAGTCGCAGGCGACAAAGCATCGTTCCGCCTTGACTTTTTTCATCGCGTCCAAAGTCCAGCAAAAGCACTCTTTTTGCCCCAAAATTTTCAGAGCCTTTTGCGGAAGCCGTGTGGATGAGAGCCTGCATTGAACGATTACCGCGACATGTTTAAAAGTTCCCGACGCCATCTATTCGCGACCCCATTCAGAAATCAATTTATAGGCGTCCATCTTAAAGCGGCAACGGTTTTCCTTTACCCACGCGCGGGCCGCCTTAAACTGCCTAAGCGACTCAAAAAGGCCGCAAGAAGAGCGCCAACTGTAACCCCAAAATTTTGTAAAGGGGATTTCGGCCCTTTCGTTTTTATAAACAGGGGCCATGTTCTTTAAGAAAAACCTAAGTTGGGACAAGTCCGGAGTCGAGTCCAAAGCCGCGATCTCGTCCGCGAAAGTCATCGTAAAAGCGGTTGAAAGCTGGATTCGCTCGCCCCAAAGCCAGGCCCTAAAGGCCAAATCCAAATTTTGCCAATAAGAATTTTTTATCTTTCCGTCAAAGCCGCCCAACTCCTTAAATTTTTTTGTGTCGTAATAGCCAAGCAAATTAAAGGGATAAAGAGTCGGAAGCTCGTCAAGCGCCTTTACGGACGAATCGATTTTTAGCACGGATTTTTTTGCGCTGGGAGCGAACAAAACTGGAATCGTCTGCCCCGCCCTGGAGAAAATTCTTGGAACGATGCAAAACACCTTTTGCATCGAAAGCTTTTCCGAAAGCGAAGACGACAATATCGTTGGCGTTATGTTGATCGAATCCCTAAAGACCACAAAGTGTTCCGAAGCCACTTCCGAAACGGCAAGATTCACAAGGTCTCCGTCGTTGGCCGGCTCCAAGGGAATGATGAATTTTACATGGGGGAACTCTTGCGAAAAATCCTCAAGGTTGTAGTTTTTGGAATCGTTTTCTATCGAGATGATTTTTTCAAACCTGCACGCTGTAAGGCCTTGGAGATTCTGCTGGCGCATGTGCCTGGTTCCGCTGTTGAGCAATATCGCGGTAACCTTCAACAAAGGCTCTTGGTCCGGATGCCTTCCGCCCAAGATCACGCAGTTGAGTTGCTTTTCGTTAAAAATTGAAGGTGTAGTATTCATCGCAAGTACCGCAAGGGCCCTTATACTCTTTGTTTATGTGCTCCGACAAAACTGAATCTTTCTTTTGCCAAATCTGGGCCAACTCTTGCACAAGCGCGTTTCCCAAAACTTCTTTGTCAAAAAGCTCTCTGCAAAGGGGAACGGATCCGTCAAGCAAAACGTCCATGTCGCGCCTTAAATGCCAGCAAGGCTCTCTTACCAACGGAGCCAGGTCCGCGGTTTTTAAGTCGGGCAAGCGGCCGCAAAAATGGTCGTACTTTTGAACAATGATTTTGCCCGACGACGGAGACTCTTTGTCGGACCAAAAGCGGTAAAAGGCCTCAAGCTCCTCTTCGTTTTGGCGAACGCGGACAAACTGCGGATAGGCTTGGGCAAAATCCGCGGACAAAACTTTTATCGCGTCGGCGGCCTTTTGAAGGTCGCCTTGGTGGAAGGCTTCAAAAGTTTTTTGCGTGGCGGCGTCCAACAAAACGGCAAAATAAATTTTGCCTTTTTTGTCGCCGGCCGCGGCGCTCTTTAGCCTAGAGTACTGTTGGCTTTGCAAAAATTCCGGCAAATAGCCGCCGTCGATTTCCACAAACGCTTCCAAGCCCGCGTCCAAAAGGCAAAGGACAAACTTGTCAAAGTCCGGATGCAAGGCCGCCTCTCCAAAAAGCGAAAGCGAAACGACAGCCTTGTCCGAAAAAGCCTTTATCTTTTTTACAAGCGCCTCAAAGCTTTCGTAAGGCATGCGGCCTTCTTTTGCTTGGTACGGAGTAAAAGTCTCTTTTGCAAAAACGCGGCCTTCTATCTGAACGTTGTAAAAAGCCGGAACGGTTTTTAAGACCTTAAGGTCGGCCGCCGCCTCTTGGCACAAGGCCAAAACGTTTTCTTCGCCAACCTTGTCTTGGTCCAATTCCAAAAGCGCTTGCTTTCCGCCGGCAGCCAACTTTTGGGCCAAGCGCTGGGCGGACAAAGCCTTGATTTTTGAGTCGCACATAAAGTCCAAGCGCAAAAGGCGCAAGTCAACGCTTGCGATTTCGGTTTCTATCTCAAAGGAATTTACGTCGCCCTTTATCACTTCAAAGACACTGTCTTTTGCGACAGGCTTTTGCGCTTGGGCGGCCAAGGGGCCCTTGCAAAGTTCTGACATAATGGCCGCCGCGCCCGCGTCAAGGATTTCTGGGGCAAAGCCGCAAGGGTATCCGTCGGCGAATGTGTATTCGGCTTTAAAGTCGATATGGTCTTGAATTAATTTTTTTGTCAGCGGCAAGTCAAGGAAGGCAAAGGAGCTGTGGGCAAAAACGACAAAGTCCGCGGCGGCCTTTTTTGCGGCTTGGACAATGTTCTCAAGCAACTGTCCGCTTGTCCAGCCCTTTCCTTCAAGGACCGCAACTTCTTTTTTGCAGCCTTCAACGGCAAGCGCGTCGGCCCATTCCATCGAACGCTCGTAGGCGGACTTTAAATTTCCAGAAGCGGAAGGAAAAAGTTTTTGCTTTTGAAATTCGTTCTGGTCAGAATACAAAAGGACAAGAAAATTCACGGCCGCTCCTCCTATCTTTGCCACCAAGGCTTTTTCTTTTTCTTTTCAGCTTCCTTCTTTGCGCGCTTGTCCTCGTACTGGGAACTGTCGGCGTTGTTCAACAAGTCGTCAATGTCTTTTCTTGAGGCGGAAAATTCAGAGCAGCCAACGCTTACCGAAAGCGTAAAGGGCTCCAAACTGCCCGCGTTGATCTTGTCGCATTCCGCGGCCATGGCGCGCTTGATTCTTGGAAAGTCCTTAAGCTTCATGTCGCAAGCCAAAACGGCGAACTCGTCGCCGCCAAGACGGCCCGAAATGTCCGTTGACCTAAAGACGCTCTTTAGAATCTGGGCCTCGTACTTAATGGCGCGGTCGCCAAAGTCATGGCCGTATGTGTCGTTGATTTTCTTTAGGCCGTCCATGTCGCAGTAAATAACAAGGCCCGTTCTTCCCGCCTCAAGCGAAGCGGCGATTTGGCGGCGGGCGTACTCGTAAAAGCCGCGGCGGTTCAAAAGGCCGGTCATTTCGTCGGTAAACGAAAGCCTGTGCATTTTTTCGGAATACTGCTCAAGCGTGACGTTTTGGTTTTTAAGAGAATTCTTTTCTGTCTGTTCGCCGGTAATCTTTATCGAAGTAACGATTTCTTTTGAAATAAGCTCCAAGACCGTTTGATAAAAAATGCGCTCATAGCGGCCCAAGCGCAAAAAGATGTAGCCGTATTGGAAACATTCCGCGTAAATCGGGAACAAGGTGTAGCCGCCTTCCATACGTTCCATAACCTCAGGCGGAAGAACCCTGGCGTTGGGATTGAAAGAAATGTCCGGCCGCTCAAACGACTTGTCGTTAAAGAAAGACATAGCCACAGTCGCAATGTCGGGACGCTTGAACTCCGTTCCCTTTTCAAAATAAACAGGATGATTGTAAAGAACCAAAACCATTCCGCTGATGTCAAAAAGGCAAAGGCTGTAATGCAAGCGGCTGTACAAATTTTCCAGCGGAACGGGCGTCTGCGTCTCCATCAAAAAATAATGCAGCATGTAAAGCTGGTTTCCGCCCAAGCGGAAAATGTCGTACCTACGCTTAACGCAAACCTGATACTTAAAGTCTTCGTCAACGGGCTCGCTTTCGCAGCCGCATGAATGGCGCAAAATCAACGAGGCGTCGATCAAGCGCAAGGACTCAACCCGCTCCCCGTTCGCAATGGAAGAGACCATTTTCATGGACTCATAGGCAAAATCTTCTATGCGTTGGTCAATCGTCGTTATGTTCAGCTCGGCCGGCGAAGTCTGGAACACATTGTCAAAGCCTGTTATCTTGACCTGACCCGGCACCTTTATTCCATTGTCGATCAAGCAATTCATGACGCCCATCGCCATCGAATCGTTAAGGCAAATGACAGCGTCAAAACCGGAGTTTGGATTGTTCTTTATGAAATTTGACATTGAAGAATATGCGTTGTCGAACAGGAAATTTCCGTTAAGAATCCATTTTGGATCAACCTTTATTCCATATTCGCCAAGCGTTTCCACAACGCAAGTCTCGCGCTCCAAGCTTTCAAAATTGCCGGAATCGCATCGCATTATCACAAACTTTTTGCAGCCGTGCTTTTCGACCAAATGCGAAACAAGCTCTTTTACAGTCTTGTTTGAATTGATTTTTATGGTCGGGATTCCCTCAATCTCATAGCCTACAGAAACCTTGGGAATCGGCGGCAGCATTTTTATCGTTTCAACCAAGCGAGGCAAATCGCTCTTAAAATTATTGGCAAGAGTGGCGGTCGCAAAGACGATTCCGTCCAAATTATTTTTATTGATGAAGGACAGCAAAGTTTCGCAGTGGTAGTCGTATATGCCGGAATTCTTTCCGCGCTCAAACGGCATCAAAACATATGAGCAGCCGCTGTCCGCGCAGTAACGGTCAACGCCCCTCATAAAGGAAACAGCGTATTCAGAGTAAATTGTATTGATTAAGACTCCCACTCGCTTTTTTGACATTATCTAAACGCCGCTTCGTTAATTTGCATTATTTGGTCGTAGATCGCTTTTCCGCCCGGAACCATCGGAAGCACAAGCTCGTCAATGTCAACCTTGGCGTCAACAATCGCGGGCTTCTTTGACTTGAAGGCTTTGGCGAAAACGTCCGCGAATTCCTTGGCGTTCTTTGCCTTGTAGGCGTCGATGCCGTAGGCCGCCGCGAGTTTTGACCAATCCGGTCCAAAGTCAAGCGTCGTCGCGCTGTAGCGCTTTCCGTAAAAGAGCTTTTGCCAAAGGCGGACGTTGCCCAAGGTTCCGTTGTTGATTACTACAATTACAATCGGAAGATTATAGTGCTGGATTGTCGCAAGCTCGTTGCAGTTCATGCGGAAGGAACCGTCGCCGGCAATAGCGACGACGCGGGCCTTGGGGTTGGCGAACTGAGTTCCGATTGCCGCGCCGGTGCCAAAGCCCATCGTTCCCAAGCCGCCGGAAGTGATGAAAGTCCTGGGCTTGGCGAAGGGATAGAATTGCGCGGTCCACATTTGGTGCTCGCCTACTTCGGTCGTTACAAAAGCGGCGTCTCCGGCCACGCGGTGAATTTCTTCGCAAATGAATTTTGGATTGATTGAATCCTTGGGCTCCTTTAAGTATGTCGGAGGAACCTCTTTTTTCCAAGCGGCGATTTTTTTGAGCCATTCCTTGCGAGGCTTTTCTTCCACAAGCGGAATCAAGCGCGAAAGGACAGCCTTTAGGTCGCCGACCAAGTGCAAGTCGGTCGAAACGTTCTTTCCGATTTCGGCCGGGTCGATGTCGATGTGCAAAATCTTCGCGCCCTTGGCGAATTTTGAGGCGTCCGAAAGAACGCGGTCGCTAAAGCGCGCGCCAAGAGTTATCAAAAGGTCGCATTCGGTGACGGCCATGTTGCTGGCCTTTGTTCCGTGCATTCCGACCATCCATGTGCAGAGCGGACTATTCGACGGAAAGGCCGCGCGCGCCATAAGGCTTTCGCTAACGGGAATGTTGGCCTTTGTGGCAAAGTCAAAAAGCTCCTTGCAGGCGCCCGCGATCGTGACGCCTCCGCCGGCGTAAATAACAGGCTGCTTGCTTGAATTGACAAGCTTTGCGGCCGCCTTGATTTCAGAGTCGGAAGGCTTGGCGACGTTAAAGACGCGCTTAAGGTTGGGAGCGAATTTTTCCAAAAGCTTTTTGGAGTCGTCCAATTTTTTAAGGGGCTTAAAGTCGATCAAGTTTTTGGGATCGGTCACTTCTTTGGGAATGTCGATCAATACCGGGCCGGGGCGGCCGCTCTTTGCGATAAGAAATGCGGCGCGGATTGTGTCGGCCAAGTCCTCAATCTTTTTGACCATAAAGTTGTGCTTTGTGATCGGCATAGTGACGCCGCAAATGTCGATTTCCTGGAAAGAGTCTTTTCCCAAAAGGCTTGTGGCTACGTTGCAAGTGATCGCGACGATCGGGCTAGAGTCCATGTAGGCTGTGGCGATGCCGGTTACAAGGTTTGTGGCGCCAGGGCCGCTTGTCGCCATGCAAACGCCCACTTTTCCGGTGGAACGGGCGTATCCGTCGGCGGCGTGCGCGGCGGCTTGCTCATGGGCTGTAAGAATGTGGCGAATGCGCTTGGAGTTTTTGTACAACTCGTCGTAAATGTTAAGAATCGCTCCGCCTGGATATCCGAATATTGTGTCAACGCCCTGCTCTACGAGGCATTCGATTACAACTTGAGAACCTGAAATTTTCATTTCCACACCCTTTTTCTAGTAATTGTAAAATTATACTATAACAATATAAAAAATTCAATACCAAAATAAAAACACGCTCCCAGCGGAAACCCGACGCGAAAAAAGGCTTCCGCGCTTCGCTTGTGCAGAATTTTTTTCGCGTCGGAACTCCGCTTCCGCGTGTTTTTTATCGTTTTGCTTTACTACAAAAAGCGCTATTCCAGTATGGCGCCTTTGTCGGCGGAGCTTACGAGCTTGGCGTAACGCGCAAGGTAGCCGGTCTTTACTTTTGGCTCCGGAGCCTTCCAGGCCTTGCGGCGCTTTTCAAGCTCGGCGTCGCTAACCTCAAGGTGAATCTTGTAATTGTTGATGTCCAAGGTAATTTTGTCGCCTTCCTTTACAAGCGCGATCGGACCGCCTTCGGCAGCCTCCGGGGAACAGTGGCCCAACGAAGCGCCTCTTGTGGCTCCAGAAAAGCGGCCGTCGGTGATAAGGGCGACTTGCTTGTCCAAGCCTTGTCCGGCAAGAGCGGCGGTAACGGCAAGCATTTCGCGCATGCCGGGGCCGCCTTTGGGGCCTTCGTAGCGGATTACGACAACGTCGCCCGGCTTGATTTTGCGGGCCTGAACGGCCTTCATCGCCTCGCTTTCGTCGTTAAAGACGCGGGCGGGTCCTGTGTGCTTCATCAACTCTTTGGCGCAGGCGCTTCTCTTTACTACAGTTCCGCGCGGGGCAAGGTTTCCGAACAAGATCGCGATTCCGCCGTTGTCGGAATACGGATTTTCGATCGGGCGCAAGATGGCGGGATTGCGGTTCACCACTCCCTTGATGTTTTGCGCGATCGTCTTTCCAGTCGCTGTGATAAGGCTGGTCTTGATAAGGTTCTTTTTGGCCAATTCGGCGAGAACGGCCTGAACGCCGCCCGCGTCGTCAAGCTCGCACATAAATGTGTGGCCGGCCGGAGCCAAGTGGCAAAGGTTGGGCGTGCGCTCGCTGATTTCGTTAATCATATGGAGGTCAAGCGGAACGCCGGCCTCATGCGCGATGGCCGGAACGTGCAAGATTGTGTTTGACGAGCAGCCAAGCGCCATGTCGGCTGTCAAAGCGTTCCTGAATGAATCTTTTGTCATCATCTTGCGGGCTGTGATTCCCTTCTTGTAAAGTTCCATAACCTGCATGCCGGCGTGTTTGGCAAGCGCAAGGCGGCGGCCCTGCACGGCGGGAATCGTTCCGTTTCCGGGAAGGCCCAAGCCCAAAACTTCGGTCAAACAGTTCATGCTGTTGGCTGTGAACATGCCCGAACAAGCGCCGCAGCCGGGGCAAGCGACTTGTTCAAGCTCGCGCAATTGCGCCGCGTTGATCTTTCCGGCAGAAAGGCCGCCGACGGCTTCGAACATGTCTGAAAGCGAAAGGTTTTTGTCAGAATACGGATTGCTCGCGTCGCGGCCGGGAAGATGGCCGGGCATCATCGGTCCGCCCGAACAGAAAACTGTCGGAAGGTCCAAGCGAGCGGCGGCGATAAGCATGCCGGGAACGATTTTGTCGCAGTTGGGAATCATTACAAGCGCGTCAAACTGGTGGGCCTTGGCCACACACTCAACGCTGTCGGCGATAAGCTCGCGGGTTACAAGCGAGTACTTCATGCCTTCGTGGCCCATCGCGATTCCGTCGCAAACGCCGATGGCGGGGAATTCAATCGGAGTTCCGCCGGCCATGCGGATGCCCGCCTTTACGGCTTCGGCGATTTTGTCCAGCTCAAAGTGGCCGGGAATGATTTCGTTTTTGGCGCAGCAAACGCCGACAAGCGGTCGCTCCAACTCTTCGTCGGTGTAGCCCATGGCGTAAAAGAGGCTGCGGTGGGGAGCGCGGGCGGCGCCTTTTGTGGCGTTGTCGCTGCGCTTGCCTACGGTTTTCTTTGTTGTTTTTGTAGTTGCCATATTAATTCTCCTATTTATTGAACTTTTTCTTCAACGCTTTGCGCACGTTTGGCGGAACCATTTTTGACAAGTCGCCGCCAAAGCCCGCCAATTCCTTGATGGCGCTTGAGCGGACTGAAAAATACTTGGGGTCTGTCGGAATAAACACTGTCTCCACTCCGTCGTTGAGCGAGCGGTTCACCAGCGCCAAGTCAAACTCGTATGAAAAGTCGGGAGTGTTTCTTATACCGCGCAAAAGGGCTTTGGCGCCAATTTTTTTGGCGTACTCGACGACAAGGGTGTCGCATGAATGAACTTGAACGTTCTTGAAATTTTTGGTCATTTCCTTTAAGAGCGAGACGCGCTCCTCGGCGGAAAAAAGAGACGACTTTCCGGGATTGACGGATACCAAAACGTCTATCGTGTCAAAAAGAGCGGACGCGCGCTCGATTACGTTCAAATGGCCGTAAGTCGGCGGATCAAAGGAGCCAGGAAAAACAGCGGTTACCATTCCGCTATACTAGCATAAATCAGCCGGAACTTCAAGCGAAGCGCGCCTTGACTCGGCCGTAAAAAAAAACCGCCCGAGAACTCATCGGAGTCTACGGGCGGCCTCTTTCATTTTTAACTTTTTATTTTATCGGCCTAGACGGCCATTGCTAAGGGTATTAGCGCTTAAGCGACAAGACTGTTTCAAGCAGCGTGTCGGCAGTTCTGATTGTAGAAGCGTTTGACTGGAAGCCGCGCTGGGTTACAATCATGTCTGTAAACTGGTCAGTCAAGTCTACGTTTGACATTTCCAAGGCGCCGGCCAAGAGGCTTCCCTTTCCGGCAATTCCGCTCTCGCCGATCAAAGCGCGGCCAGAGTTGTTTGACTCTACGTAAGTGTTGTCGCCGGCCTTCTCCAAGCCGCCCTGGTTTGTGAACGAAGCCAAGGCGATTTGTCCGATGCGGCGGTTTGTTCCGTTTGAATAAACGCCAGTGATGATTCCCGTTGAGTCGATCTTAAAGTTGTCAAGATAACCCAATGTGTATCCGTCCTGGGCAAAGGCTTTTGTAGAAGACTTTGAGGCGCTCTGAGTAACTGTGTTTCTCATGCTGCCGATTGTTCCCAAGTTGATGTTGAATGTCTGGCGGTACGGATTTCCGTCGGCGTCAGGATTGGCTTCGGGAACCGTGAAAGAAGCCTGAAGAAGGATCTCGCCTTCAGGATTTGACTCGCCGTCAACTGAGTCGGTTACGCGGCGCAAAGTTCCCATATTGTCAAACTCAACGAAGAACTCGTTTGAAGTTCCGTCGTTTGTGTTCAAGCCTACGCGAGTCTGAGTGTAGTCAGCGTTCTCGGGGTCAACGTTAACAGTGGCTCTCCAGCGGTTGGGGTTTCCCGTCACGCGAGTGAAAGAAACGGCCAAGTTGTGCTCGTTTCCAAAACTGTCGTAAATCTTGAATTCCGTGGCCCATGTTCCGCGAGCGATCTCGGCGGCGTTGGCTCCTTCGGGAATCTCAGGAGTGTTCTTGTCAAGGTTGCAGGCAAAGTTTACGTTTTGGGTGGCGCGGGCGGGATCCTTTGATCCAACCGGAATGACCAAGTCAGTCGGGCTGGCGGCAGTCTGAACGATCATCTCGCCGTTCATCTCGCGGGCCATCCAACCCTGGACGCGGTAGCCGTTGGCCGGGTTCACCAAAGTTCCGTCCTTGTCGATTCCAAAGGCGCCGTTTCTTGTATAAAAGCTCTTTTCGCCGTTCTTAAGAACGAAGAAGCCGTTTCCCTGAATGGCTACGTCAGTTCCGACGCCGGTAGACTGCAAGTTTCCCTGAGTGAAAATGTTGTGGATAGCGGCTGTCTGAACGCCCAAGCCAACTTCCTTGGGGTTAACGCCGCCGACTTCTGTCGTAGGAGCGGCAGCGCCAGAAAGCTGCTGGCTTACCATGTCCTGAAAGTCAACGCGGCCTTTCTTAAAGCCTGTTGTGTTTACGTTGGCAATGTTGTTGCCGATAACGTCCATTCTTGTTTGGTGGTTCTGCATTCCGGAAACGCCGGCCCAAAGTGATCTCATCATATCGCTATACCTCTTATATCCTTTTTAATTGCTGTAAACGGCGCGAACGTAATCCATATTGTAGAAATTTCCGTTCACCTGAATCTGCGGATTTTCGCCGCGAGTGAAACCTTCGACAACGCCGGTGACTTTCTCACCCTCAACGTCAAGGTCGACAACCTTTCCCAAAGTGCCGGCGGCCTCGTTGGACTGCATCATCTGCGCCATCTTTGTAAAGCCGTTGGACATGTTGTACATTTGCTCAAGCGAAGTGAACTGCGCCATCTGAGCGATGAACTGGCTGTTGTCCATTGGTTCAGTCGGATCTTGATGCGTCATCTGCGCCATCAAAAGCTTAAGAAAATCATCCTTGCCCAATTCCTGACTGGCCTTGCGTCCATTCACAGTCAATGTCTTGTTGAATCGATCCACCTCAAGATTTGTCTGCATCTTTTCGGAAGGACTCAATGTAGCGCTAAAATCCATCGCTCACCTCTGCTTTATTTACGCAACGATGTTAACCGAAACATCGTCGTCAATGAAATTATCGGATATTTCGGAAACCGATGTTAGACTTTCTTGCGTAAAATCTCCGTAAATTTTTCTGCCCTGCATGGCGCGTCCGTCGTCGTTCTGGCCCGAAGCGTTTTGTTGCGCGAACTGCATCTGGCTTCCGGCAAAGCTAACGTCAAACTTGGCGTTCTCAAAGCCGTTCTGCAAGAAAGAATTCTTAAGAGCGTCGGCGCTTTGTCCAAAGGCTTCCATGGCCTCGCGGCTAGAAACCGTAATGTGTCCTACGATTTCCTTTCCGTGAACTTCCATGCTGATCTTTACGTTGCCCAACTCCTCGGGATGCAAAATCAAATTGATTTGGCCCTGGTTGTTGTCGCGCAAAACGATGTTGGCGGCCTTTACAAAGTCGCCGGCGTTCTGCGTGATTTGGTTCTTGAGCATTGCTTGGAAAGTGGAGCCGTCGCTGGCCGCGCTCTGGCTGTCAAGCGACAAAATGTTCTTTTGCGCTTGGTCGTTAAGGTCAAGCGTCATCTGGACGGCGCCCTTTTCGGTTTCCTTAACGGTGGTCACAAAGTTTTTCTTTATGTCCTTGGCGCCTTCCTTTTGGACGGCGGCCTCGACCTTTGTCCTTAAGTCGGTTACTTGTATTACAGGCTTTTTGGAATTCTTCTTAAGCTCGGAAACCTTAGAGCCGGCCGCATCTTTAGATTGGGCGCCGTCGTCTTGGGCGTAAGTAAAGTCAGGCGCGTCCCGGACAACCTTTTGTCCGGCAAGCAAAGACTCCGCCGGGAACGAAAGTTCCGCCGCGTTCTTCGCGCCTTCCTGGCTTTGCTTGGCAAAATCCTCAAGGCCCTGGCTTTCTTTTTCAGAAGCCTTTTGCGAGATCTGCCTTAGGAATTCCAACTGTTTGGGATCAATCTTTTTTTGGCCAGACTTTTGTTCGACTTTAGAATTAGGTTCGGCTTTGGCTTCGGCTTTTACCTCGGGCTTTTTTTGCTCCCTTGCGACAAGGGCGCCCTGAATAAAAGCGTCGACTTTGGCCGGCTCCTCTTTTTTGGCCGTTTTCTCAAGCTTTTCGTCGCGGCCTTTTTCGTTGCCTCTTTCCTGAACGCTTTTCTGGGCATCTTCGGCCTTGGCCGTCTTAGGCTCTTCTTGCGCCGCCTTTACGGGTTCCGCTTCCTTAACAGGTTCCGCCGAATCCGCCGGCTCTTCCTCGCGCTCGCGCATGCTTTGGTTCAACATGGAAAGAAAGTCGCTTTCGCGGGGCGCCTCGTCTTGGCGGGGCCTCTGAAGGCTTTGAGGCTGTGGAGCTAATTCAGGAGAGAAAGCTTGGTCTGTCTGGCAAACAATAGTTTGCAATTTTTACCTCCAGCAAACACCGAAGGCAAAAATCGCCGCTAGTCGATTGAAGTTGGCTTTACTGTCATCTTTCGTTGAATCGTGGCGGCGCGTTCGGCCGGCATCAAAGACAACCAGTAAGGAACCATTGAGGCGACGCCGTTATTCTGGGCTCGTTCGGTCACTTTCCTTAGCACATCGATGGCCAGCTGGTCATCCATTGCTACAAGAATATCGACGGCCTTTAACGGCTGCATGCCTTCTAGGTTGGCGGCAATTTGCTCGATGTTTACGTTTCTATCATCGAACATTTTGACCGTATTGTTAAATGTTTTTTCTCGCTCTTCCAAGTTTTTTTCGCGGTCGGCGATCTCTTGGGCCAAGCGCTGGTTTGACTCTTCCACAGTGACTGTGTCGGCCTCGCGCTTTTCCAATTCCTCGCGGTAAAGGTCCAGGGCTTCGCGCTGCTTGTCCAAGCGGTCTTGGTCCAAGTCCGCGGTTAAGGGCTTGGTTGAGGTGGCCGTTGTGGAAGTTTGGCGCTGCCAGCCCAAAGCCTTGTAAATCGGGTTAAAAAGGCTTTTTACGCGGATGACTCCAAGGAAATCAAACCACAAAAGGCCTCCAAGGACCAAAATTACGATTAAAAACAAGAGAACGATAGATTTTCCGAGCGAATTGCCTCTAGCCACGGATCAAGCCTCCGATTGCCGCTCCCAAGGTGATGTCGTCTTCCACCTGAACGGCGTGCCAGGCAAGGCCGCGCTTTTTTGTAAGCGACTCTTCCAAGCAAGCCTTAATGCGGCCGTTTGTTCTGTATGTCTTGTAGAACGTGGTGCCGTTGCAAACGATGCAAACCGGGCGGGTTTTGTCGTGGCCCTGTCCTGTCTTAAGGACGCTGGCCACCAAAATCGCGGCGGCGTAGCGGGCGGAACGGTTGACGACGGCGTCAAGGACTTCAAAGACAAAATTATAGTCGTCTTTTGAGCCGTACTTTGCCAAAAGATCCGCGACAGTGTTGCCCGCCTTGTAGGGAGCGTGCAAAAAGCCGTCTATTTCTATTAAAGTGAGCGTAGGAAGCTTAAGGAATTCGGCGGCAAACTTTTCGCTAAGCCAGCCCTCTTTGGCTGCTGTTTTTAGAGCGTAGTAAGAAACCGGTCCAAGGTAGGCGCCGGAGCATGATTTTTCCAAGTAGAAAGTGCCGGGCTTGGCGCTGGTGGCGTCAAATTCGCGGTCAAAGTCGCTGCGGGGAATCGAGCAGAACTTTCCGACCTCGCAGTCGATTACGTCGGCCTTGTCAAAGCCCTTAACGTCGCTGATGGCGGGCTGAATGTAGGCGGCGTTCATTCCAGTTCCAAGGATAAAGCCCACGTAGCTTGAATAAACGTTGCCGCTGGCGGGGTTGGCGGCACCGGCAAGCAAGGCGGCCACGGTGTCGTTCAAAAGCATTACGCTCTTTGGCTTGTTCCAGCCCTTTGAAACAAGGGCGTCGCTAAGGCACTGGCCGATTTTGCTTCCGACAACCTCCGGGGCCTTGACCTCTTTAGAAAAGCTGGTCAAGATTCCGTCGCCGTCGCTTGTTATTTCCATTGGATAAGAGAAGCAAAAGCCGATGCAGTCGGCCTTGTTCTTAAGGTGCTCCAAGTTTTGGGCTATTTGGTCAAAGAATTCCTTTTTGCCAAGCTCGCGCTCAACGCCGGGCATCTTTGTCTTTTCCATTTCGCTGATGGCGGGAACGCCATTCGCGTCAAAAGTGACAAGGCAGGAACGGAAGTTTGTTCCGCCCGCGTCGATTACGATCACGCTCTTGTTGCAGGGCTTTTTTTCCGGCGGAAGCGTCCAAGTGCGGATCATGTCCTGGTCGGCCTTTTTGCCGTGAAGGCCCTGGTCCATGTCGTATAAAATCGCGTCGGCGACATCGTCAACGTCCACATTCTGAACAAATCCATGCTTTCCCAAAAAAGCGCTAACTTCGCAGCTCATATTATTCCCCAAATTTTATTTTTAGTTTATTTGCCAATTATAGCGCGCGCCTTGTTTTTTTGCAAGAGAGAATTTTTTTTGCGAATTTTTGGGAAAATAAACGAAAAAAAGCAAAACCGCCTATACCTTATAGGTATCAAAATCCATAAGGAGTTTGTATGGAAAACACAACTTACCGTCCAAAAAATGTGGACGAACTTACATTCACTGACAATGGCATGTTCCAAGCGGTGCTTCACGAGCCGGGCGTTTGCGCGGAATTGGTGGAGCGTTTGCTCGGCATCAAGGTTAAGAAGGTGGAGTACCCTGAATTGGAGAAGACCATCGCGCCCTACTACATAAGCACATATAAGGCCCCAGCTTGTCAATAAGAATCCTCAAAAAATAAACACTTAAGGCTGTCTTTTTCAGGCAGTCTTCTTTTTTGAGAAAAATGGAGCTTCCGTTCAAAATAAAAAAGCAAAGCCTGA